>JAABUO010003826.1_pt1 | contig 17873 bp, 19 predicted proteins | sample 5559291 | NCBI WGS metagenome assembly JAABUO01 (sample SAMN10711878, study PRJNA513372) | rock metagenome | isolation source: Antarctica rocks | place: Antarctica: Victoria Land, Finger Mt sud | reverse complement strand
ACCGTCCAAACCCTCCGTCAAAAGCGCCCGTCGCTACTGGGGAAGAAAAAGAGCAAGATAGAATATGCTACATGCGCGCTCGCTGGTGAATCGACTGGATGAAGACATGCAATCATGTCTCGTGAGTCGTGAATTTCCTGTCGAATTATGGTACAGAGAATGCGTTTTGTATTTTGTGGCAGTCTCGAGATTTTGGTTTTCCTGGCTTTTGGTGTCTGGAATTATCTCAGATATGCCGCCCCTGGATAGATGGTGGTTTCGATTGTATTGTGTTTATCGCGAACTCTGCCCCCGCACACCCGGCACAGGCGGAAGATCCTTATCATCCCTCCTTGGTGTTGTCCTCGCCATTGTCCCAGGCGACTCCCCAACCTTGGGATTACTCCTCACCCTCGGCGTACTCCCCACTCCATCTTCCTCCCCCACACCCGGACTCCTCCTCACCTGCGGCGTGCTCGGCGTTCCCACGCTCCCCACTTTCGGCGTACTGCTCGAACTCTTGCTGCTCCCCAACCCCCTCTTCATCATCTTGCCCAGAATCTGTACCAGCTCCGCCGCGTCCTCGAACATGTCGTCGTCCATGCCTTCCTGCGCGTTGTACACGTCACGGATCGTCTGCTGCGCCAGCTTGCGGCTGCCGTCGCCGTCGTGCAGGCAGTCGTACAGGTAGGCGCAGTATTCGGTTTTGACGCTTAGGCGGATCGGATGGGAGCCTGATAGCGACTCGTCGGCGAGGGAGGCCGCTCTGCTAAAGCAGGAGGTGGCGGCGGGGATATAGTCGATTGCTGGCAGGAGGAAGGAGGCGCTTGGTTTGGCGACGGAGACGGGACCGAGGCCTGGGGGGTGGAGGGTGGAGGGGTTGCGGACGGGACCGCCTTCGATGCCTGTAGGGGTGGGGGAGGAGCGGATGGAGGAGCGGTCTTTTTCGGGGGCTTTGCCTTTTGCGGTTGTGGAGGGGGAGGTAAAGGAGGGGATGGCGGTTTGGTTGATGGAAGGCTGGTTGTGGAAGAGGACAAAGATGTGGTAAAAGGAGGCGCGAAGTTTGTAGGAGAGGACTTTTAGTTCCAGGTAGTCGTCGACCATGGGTAAGATGTATTGCTCTGTCATGACCAAGCCTTCTCTTGAGAGCCAGATGATGCGGTGGTAGTATTGGACGGATTTGGTATCGCGGGTCGTGTCAAGTTTGCGGTGTCGGCGGGCACGGACGAGGTATTTGGAGAGGGTGACGGACAGGCCGAGGAGTTTGTAGAGCATGGAGGAGAGGAAGGGGTTGGCATTGTTTGTGCTTTTGGCGAATCGGCCAAGAAACTTTTGGTCCACTTCCGAAGCGGCCATCAAACTGTCCACGTGCAAACTACCAATGATCTGGAAGCGGGGCATGTCAGCTTTGATTTCGTTTGGGAGTAATAAGGTAGAAGCTGAAAATGCAAGCTGGCAGGGTGTCGGATATTTGAAAAATACGGAACGTGTGAAGTAGCAGTGAATAACTCACATATCTTTTCTTGCTTCACTGATGAAGCTAGGTCGAATTGTGTCGGATTCGACGGGGCACTCGTCTCTGTCGTGATTATATGGTCTTTTGTACACCCAGGTAAACTTATGCATACTAAATGCTTTTCGAGCTCCTATGAATATCACGATCTAATCGCCAAGTGTATGTTCACTCGCCGTATCAGAAGCCTCGACAAGCTCGGAGGCCTGTGATTCGCAGCTGTCACGGACGTATCCGCCTTGTGATTGGTGACAATATCCAACCCAAGTTGATATTACTCCAGCGTCGATTGGTGTACAATTATGATACTCAGCGTCGTGGGCGCTGTAAGGAGTGGATATGGTACAAACAGTAGATTGTGGTCGAAGTCAAGAGTCCGGTGTTCAGTTGGATACCTGCATTGACGTCAGTTTTGCGAAGTAAGTGGTGATGCATCTTATCAGGTCCTGTTTACAGAAAAATTAATATTCCTCAGTCAAGCACTTAAGAAGCTCCTGTTTTCCCTGAAATTGTACAATTGATTTTGTAGGTGGCAGCACAGGGTTTGAGAACATGCTTTGGAGTGGAAGTTGCGTGGGGATACGGAGGCTTTTCTCGAGCTTACAATTGGGTAAGGGAGAGCATCCAATGGATTTTGCTCTGCTGGTCAATGCTTCCGAGTTCGAGCTCTTTGAATTTCGATTTTCCTGGTCGGAGATCAACAGGGGAGTTCCGGGAGCCGCAAGACTAGGGCACAATCCTGTGGCTGCAGTTCCGTAGCGCGCACAAATCCTTCAAATGATGCGCTTCGAAGTCGAAATTGAAAAGAAAAAGTACGATGGCGGGATCTGACATGCGATCAGATTCTCCATCGGATGGGAGTGAAATAGTAAGAAGAGATCAATTGCCCTCGATGATGCAATTCTCGAGGCAAGCGGCATTTTAGGGTCTTGACGGAGCTGATGAACGGTGGGTTGAGTTGGTCCTGCATGAAGCTTGCATACGTGTCCGACACACAGACACGACCTCGTTCGAGAGCTGATCCCGGCACAGCTTGTTTACGCGAGGAACAGTCCAGCCCAAGTCGATACTTGATACCTCACGGCAGATGGAGATGGGGGCCAGAGGCAGAGCTCTGTGAACAGGCATCTTGGCGGTTGACTCGTGGAGTTGACGGTGCGAGACTAATCAAAGTATGATGATAAGGTACAGAGTTGTGGAGTATATTCCGTACTATGTAAACACCCGTACCATATCACTAAGGTAGCCAAGCTTTGATTTCAAAATTGAGGCTTATGGGTTACTTGTAGGTAGGTTGTTAGGTACGGAATACGGAGTACTAATAAGGTACTGAGTACAGGTTTGGTGGCATTTGGCGTAGGAGCAGGGATTGTTTAGTAAGGTCAAGCCACGGGCAGCAATTGTGGCGGTTGGGTCCAGTTCAGGCTGCGCTTTCATCCAATGTAGTTTAGTGTGCTTGGTGTTTGAGCTGGTCATCATTCCATCTCATCTCCTGACGGACGACATGCGCTTCCTTCTGACCTTTCTCATCTTCTCATCTTTTCCATCTTCTCATCGTGAATAATCGAGGATTATTATTTCAAGAAAGGACTGCCAACACATCACCCACTCTCCCGCCTTTGGCTTCGTGTGACCTCCAAGATCCCTCTCCCTCGGTCTGCTTGTCTCAATAGAATGCAGCTAGCGTCAAAGCCTGGATCGGCACGAACCCTTCAGTAAAAGGCGGTGAACAACCCCCCATCGTGCCCTTTCGCCCTGAACGCTGGCCACCATTTCTAACCTCGTACGGGATTAAATCTTGGCCATGAGTCGTCATTGAGACCATCGAATCTTGAGTAGTATAATGGCCAAGTACCAAGCTTTGTTCAAAGCTCTGTTCGACACCGCCAGTGGGGCCGCAATCCGGGGCAGTTGTCTCCTCCATTGTCTAGATGCTTTCGTCGCAAGTATAGCCTTCCGTAACTCCGTGATATCGAGTGCGCACCTCCACTTTTGGGCTACTCCTTTCGTAACTTCGAAGGCGTTGAGAATTTGCTTATAAACTCTAAATTTCCTTGATCGGTGCGTGCTGGATATCTCTCGCATTTTCCATTTACTGCCCAAGGTTCTCAAATCTATTGTTCGGTATTCTTATCGCCTGATTCTAAGCTTCGAATATGGATGGTCGTCCAAATGCGGAGCTGAGCATCCGTTACAGCTCTCGCCCATTGACAGTTCATACCAAACATCCCTCTTCCTGCATCGTGTCTGGATGAAATTGGCGTTGGCGCAAAAAGTTGCGAAAACATAGCGACCATGGCCACAAGTCCAGGCGTACCTATAGTACCGACACATGGCACCCTGTGCAAGTGGTAGTCAAGCGTTGTGCTTCTGTGACTCGTGCGATCAGTCTCTCGTCTCACCCGTCTTGATTCTTAGCAGCACTGTACCTGGCTTGCTTGCCGTGATAAACCAATTTAACTTGCCGACGGGAAGGAGCCGGCTAGCGGAGAACGTTCAATACAGAAAATCGGGAGGGCAATATACAACAATACTCTTGGAAACAAGGAAGAAAGAGCTTCGATACAGCGTGTTTTGCACTTATCCATTCAACGATCACGCGACATGTATAAAGTCAGCTGAAATGGCAGATGACGCTGGGGGATGATATGTTTGTCTGCTGCAGAAAGCCAGAGTCATCCCAGGGCTCAGGTCACACCAAACTGAATCCTGTGAGAGGTGTTACACATGTGATTCTCCCATACTGCCGTGTATTCCCACTCAACGTTTGCTCTGTCGGCTCCGGAAGTTTGCATCTTTGCTTTAAACGATAAAGAACTGATAACGTTTTTATAACAGCTTGTGACAAAAGAAAGAAAGGAAGTCATTATACAGTCCGATGGAGTCGAGGAACACCGTTACCCTGTGTAACAACACACGACTGAGAACACCTTAAGAAAAAATATTGCAACCAGCCAGATTCTTCCTGGGCAGATGCCCTCTCTCCGGTCTCGCCTATGATCTCCAGCATCCAGTCATAACATGGCTTTTACACTTCCTCCCAGAGGATCCTTCCTCCTGGCCCGCTCAGCCTTGACGCGCTCGGTTATAGGCCTCTTTAATGGCAGTCACAGATGCTGCAACACGTTTCGGGCGACCTCTCTCCGGCCTCAGCAACTCCTTGCGTCGTTTCTGCAACACCCTTACGGCCAAGTTGAAGAGCCTTGGGTTCAGGCTGTCCAGTCGCTGGACCTCTCTATTCAAACGAGCTGCCGATCTCAGATCGCGGAACACTCCGGCCTTGAGACCACGCATACCCCTGCCTCTGAAGAGCAGGATCTCCTCAAATTCTTTCGGTGTCAATTCGGTGTCTGAGCGGCTATACTTTATTCGCCATCGAGCAACTTCTGCCTCGGTCCAATCCCAGTGTTTTGGTAGGAGATGACCGCCGTTTTCCCAGGTTGTGAGGAACTCAACTCGTTTCCGGCATGCTTCTTCCGATCGCTTGATCAACCCACGGCTCAGATGCTGGCTAATCTCGGCGTAAGTGCTGCCTCTAACCATTGCGTCGATCAGAAACTGGTCATTACGGTCTTTCCATGGCTGGTTCTGGCCGGTCGGCCCATAAAGCCAGGGGTAGTCAACAATCTTTGACTGAGTCGGTGCCTTGGGTGCAGGTGCTTTCGTCTGAAGAGAAGTCTTTGACTGAGGTGGTGTATTCGATGCCGGTGCTCTGCTCCGAAAAGACATCATTGACTGAGACGGTGCATTTGCTGCAGGTAGTTGGGTCTGAAGATATATCAATTGACATAAACCAGCAAATCTCGACATGGGAAGTGCACACCTGAAAACTCCGGTTGGATGCAGTCGAAGCCATAATGTGTTATCTGTGTTCAATAATGTCCAGTGATTGTATTGGTTATTGCTCGTTGGCCAGATATTATCTTAGTCGTTACTGTGAATCCTGGTGAGGGTTGCTGTGATCGTTGGTCTGATGGCCGCTTTTACCATCACGACGCGCCGAATCTGCACTTAGCAACAGATACATACCGCGAAACGCGGCCTCCGCCCTATTGACACAGTCAGTATCGCCTGTAGAGGAGGATCCTTACATGTCACGCTTGTCATTTGAGACAATGCCCATGAGACACAATGTCAATTGGAAAATATCCATTGGGTAGAAAGTAACTTCTATACACTCCAAGGTCTATTTATTTATTTCTTCTCCGAAGTTGGGGTCCTCCTGTTATCTGCCCTAGCAAGGTTCCAGAAAGCTAATAAGAAGCGACTCCTTTTTCAGATATTCGAAACGAATTTTAGCTTACGTTCCAGTAGGTGTGGAGCTACGCGCTTGCCAGTCTTATCGAAAATCTTTGAAGCCATTTCTACCCACTTCTTACGATCACAATGTTCGTTGATACGGAACATGTAAGTTAACTGCGAGGAAACATTGTTAGTTATGGTAGCGTAAAGACGAAACGGACCAGTAGGTATAACCTAGGTGAGATTACTTACATCGTCCTTGGACAATTCGTCGTCCTCTTCGACAAAGACGTTGATGACTGGACGCCCGCCGGTGGAACCCCCTTTGGTCTTTGGCGACTCTGTGCCCGCGTCTTTTCCAGCCCTCTTAAGGATGCTCTTCAACTCCTCCTTTGCCTCCTTTTCTTTTCTCTCTTTACTCTTCCCGTCCTTCCCGTCCTTACCATTCCCGTCCTTACCATTCCCGTCCTTACCATTCCCGTCCTTACCATCTTTGCTCTTCCCTTCCTTGTCCTCCTTCCCTTCCTTGCCGTTCTTCTCATTTGACTGCTTCTGCCCACTAGTCTCCCCTTTCCCGGCCACTGCATCCTGTTTATCCTTGGCCGCCATGAGCTCTCTGTATCGTGCTTTTACCTCATGTTTGTCTTTTCCACCCATGATAATGCCAATGTCTTTGCAATCGATGCCTTGTGCTTTCATCGTGAGGAGAGCCTTATCTTTGACCTCAGTCCAATATTTGGCTTCCTCTGCCGCCTTGGCCGCTTCAACAGCCTTGGCATTTTCAGCTTTCTTAGTACCTTCAGCTGCTTTGGCATCCGCCTCGGCCTTGGCTTTCTCGGCGGCTCTCTTCTCTTCTAAAGCTGCTTTTGCATCTTTGGCCTCCTTGGCAGCTGCGGCATCTTTGGCGTCCTTTTCTTTCCAGAGTGCTACGGCGGTCTAGTAATAAGTCAGAAAAGGCGTTGGGAGAGGGTAAGAAGCGGGAAATGGTTGCTGATTGTTAATCATGCGGACCGTAAGCTGGTGTATCTGTTACCTTTCTAGCTTTGCTAGTCCTCAGTGTCCCCCCGCCATAGGTTCCGAGCAACATCGACGTGAAGGTGAGGTTGAGGGGGTTCCCATCTCTATCGTAGTACTTAGACATCTCGATGTCTGGGTCAAGGTGATTTGGAGATGGAGGAGTATGGTAAAGGATGGTCATGGGAGGAAAGGGGAAGTTTCAAGGGAGAGTTGAAGGATAGGATGTCAACAAAGATCGCGCGTAAGGCTGACTCCAGTGTCGAGCTCTTGTAGCTAAAGAAGCTGGTTGCAGAGCAAATTGCAAGAGAATCGATTTGGTCCATCAAGCAAAGGATGGAGCATCAAGTACGGCATGTGGCACCTCGAGGACTGAACAGCTGTGATCTATCAAAGCAAACATACCTGGTGTCAACCTCAATGCTACCTTCACCCCTCTCATCTGCACCTCTGACGACATCTTCATTCAAGCGTACCCCAACACTATCCAATATTCACATTACCTCTTCGTAATTCACAAATCTCCAGATTGAAAGCATCTTCTATTCGATAGGGGTCCTGCGTCTGTAGTTCGTGCAGTTCGCCGTACGGAAGCAAAAGCGCCGGCCTCCGAGCCTGTCGCGTCCCTACCAATGCCCTCTCCGAACTCAGAAACCACAACTCCAAGAATCTCAGCCAACTATTCAACAACAAGCATACGGCATCCAACCTCAGTTCCACAAGACGCAGAGCTTCCCAATCCCCGCCCTCGAACCGCGTCTTCACCACTACCGTCTCTTCAATGTTCCCCTCACTGCTGACCGCATGGATGGTCGTCGCGACCGGACTGATAGGGGGGGTCTTAAGTCACAATATCCAGCTGGGAGCCCATTCGAGGGAGTGCTTTCATGAGATGCTGCATAAGGATGATAAGATGACGGTGACGTTTCAGGTCGGGGATAGGGAGTTCGGGGGCGCGGGGAATCTGGATATTGATTTCTGGGTATGTTTATTTCTTGGACATTGATGGCTGCGGCTCGTGCTTGGCTTTTTGGGGGGTTCTTGGTTTGATTGGAAACCTCTCCGCCTCCTACCAAAAACTATATCTCAGACAAAGCTGACCCGTGGATTCTTTGAGGTCTATAGATTCAAGATCCAAACATGGCCTACCAAGTCCACGAACGCAGCGTTTCATCCGGCGACCACTCCTTCGACGCCCAACACGATGGCAAATACCTCTACTGCTTCGGTAACGACCACTGGGGTTCTTCAACAAAAGAAGTTTCCTTCAATGTCCACGGGATCGTCTACGTGCCCGAGTCGGAAATACCCGCAGATCCCCTAGAGGCTGAAGGTGCGTCTTCTCCGATCCCCACCTCGCATTATTAGGGATACGTTGGAATCTTGCACATGGGCCGGGGATGTAACGCTAACCCCAAACCGCGACCCACAGTAAAACAACTCTCCGACCTCCTTGCACAAGTCAAAGACGAGCAATCCTACATCGTCGTTCGCGAGCGCACGCACAGAAACACAGCCGAGAGCACAAACGCCAGAGTCAAATGGTGGAGTATCTTCCAACTGGGCGTTTTGATCGGCGAGGGTATTTTCCAGGTTTGGTGGCTCAAGAGATTCTTTGAGGTTGGTTCATCTGTGCGCTTGCTGTTTGAGTAAAGGAATAATACTGACGGAGGCTATAGGTCAAGCGTGTAGTTTAGATATGCTTTTTTAATGCTGTAGTAATAGTCCTCTATTTTAATCAAGCCTACCTTTTTAATCACCCTTCTGCAAAGTTTTACGGTGAGATTCCCCAAGATTCAAATCACCTGGGAACGCAGCTCACAGAAAACCATATCAGTAGCTCCCCCATGAACGAGCTCAGCCCCTTACTCCTCCACCGTAAATCCCAGTCGATGTCATCTTCACCCGAATCTCCCAACAACCTCTGCCGTTTCTCCGATCCACTAGTGACTCCCAATATTCCTGATAAGGCTTCTTACTATCAAACATACGCCTTATCGGAGCAAGTATTCTCGGACTGTGATGAAGGACACTTGATGTTGAGGGTGCTATTGAGCTTAGCTGATGTGAATGCTGAGAGGGGTGGGAGGTGAACAGAGAGATTTCAATAATCTGCTCTCAATTCATTATTTGTCATCTTCTTATTGAGGTTTTCCGTCGTTCAAGGTGCGGCTTGACGAAGATTATATCGGGGATTCTAGTGAAGAAATCTCAACCCCAACTCCACCTTTAACCTCCCCTCCAGTCAATCTCTCATTCACTTCCCCAGAGATTCACAAAGAAACCCTCATTGAATAAGCCGCTGGTTCGTCATCGTGGTGCCTAGTTACCCCATCTTTTCCCTTCAAGATTTCTAATTCCATATAAGTTAGAAATACTAATATATATACTAGATAAGCCATGAGCAAAGTGCGTGCGCATTCTGTTCTCGAATTCATGTCTACCGAACTCATGCACGTCGGAACTGGGAAGAATGGAACGAAGGCTATTACGGCGACAGGATGTAGTGCACAACCAAGCCTCGTTGGTCCTTGGGAGCTCCCTTTGCGCTACCCCTCAGGGATTCTTGGGTTTTTTGTGGTTTTAGTTGGGTGTTTGGGTAAGAGGTTTGCTGGTGGTGTGACGCATGCATAAGGTGTTCTATGTTGGGTCGTTTTGGATTTGGTGGTGGTGGTATACGCATAGCAGATTATCTTCCCGCCCTGGATTTGGCGGGTAGACTCTACGAGGGTAGTTTGCGGAGGCTAAGGTGTTTGGTTGTCTATGTTGAAATGCTCCAAAGTTTTTATATACATCTTCTTTCATTCCCAATCCCTACTTTCATCCCCCATTCCTCGTTTTCGCAATAATATCAACCTTCACTTGTTTCTCAATCGACCTCAGACATTGCCGCCGTTCATCACATCTCCCACTTCACAATGTTCGATTCGTCTCCTCTTCAAGGAGAAGCATTGCACTAAGATGGCTCGTGTAAGCTTTAAAAGACATTCTTAACTGAGTGATAATGCTAATACCTCGTCAATGAAGCTAAAATGTGGGGAACTTCATCCATAGCAAGAAATATGCCTTGGATTGGATCGAGTTTGTTATACAAATCAGCAACTCCGTGCTGCGGAGTTGATTAAAGTCAACGTTCGTCCCAATCCGCATCCTATCATGAAGCGACTCGTTCCAGACGACCCTTTAACCGATCCCTTTTTTTAATACAGGTGCGCTGTTTCTACGGTCCTTTGTCCAAGCGATCTATTGATCTGACCTTCTCACAGCAGCTTTGTCAAGAAGACGGTGAAGGAAGAAATCAGAAAACTGCGCCTAGGTGAGTTTTCTCATCGGCAATCGCTGTTGAGCGATTGCGCACCGCTCGAGCATTTCACTCCCAATCGGAATGTCATCATTACGAATTTCCATACAAGAGATAAGGATATTGACATAGCGGACCACAACGCACCGCATTTTTTATTTTCAAGATCATTCGAACCTTGAATGAACTTTCGAGATCGGCGGAGTAGTCGAACTTTCCATTCATTTTCTCGAGGACGAGCGTCAGACTTGGCAGTATAGCATTTGTTAGATGTTAATTTGCGAGTTCCTGAGCGCCGGTGTTCAGCGAGGCAAAAGTCTGGAGTAAAGAGATTCGACAAATCTTTGTCTCTGTTCTGCCCATCTGGTATTGGAACCGAAATCTCACACGAAGTTGAGAGACTATACCTTCCTGTCTGACCCAGCCATCGCTTCTCGGATGGCAGCTTGGAGTTACAATCCAGGAGTTATGCCAATGAAGCAGTAGCTCCAGGTATGGCTGCCATCATGTGGACAAATGCAGGACGTCCCACTCGCCTCAAGCAGCAGACGTTTACTCGCTGGCAGTCGTGGGTAGATAGCCATTTCTGGGACCCAAATTCGCACCCTACGTTGGAAGACACCATAGATCTAGGTTTCTTCTTGAACATTTCTGACGAATACTTATTGGGATTACAAATTGCGATCAGGACATGCAGCAATCGTGCACTTCTTAAGTGCTCATATCCTTTGTTCGTGATGGCGATACTCTTTACGGCAAACTTCAAAATTGAAACAACCTTACAGATTTCCCCTATCTTTCTTGAATTTTGGTGACCATGTCAATATTTTTGGATAAGTTATTTACTGAATCACATGATTGAGTTCCAGAAGAGGATCGAGAGACTTGGCCATTCTGTACTCAAAGATTGGCATTATATCATGTTTGAAGCATTTAGTTTCTATGAGACATAAATTTGGATTGATGTAACGCCCGAAACTTGCACCGTTTTTTCTCTCTCAAAACTTAGTCGAAATTCTCAAATAAGCCAAATAGGCGGACCATCTTTTGGGATCGCAAGAGACGATTAAGACGTATAGCAATTCTGCACTTGACAGTTACTGTTATACCGTGCCCTAAGCTTTAATCTTTTATGAGGCACAAGTTTGAATTGAAGAAGCGCTTGAACTTTGCGCTCCTTTTCTGTCCGTCTCGAAACCCAGTCGAAAGTTTCGAACAAGTCAAACAAGCGAATCATCTTCTGAGATTGCAAGAGCTGATTAAGAGATTTAGCTATCCTGTATTCAAAGATCGTCATAATATTATGTGCCAAGCTTTAATCTTCTATGAGACAAAAATCTTCATTGAAAATGCCCCCTGCCCCTTTTCTATTCCGAGAACTTCGAAAAGGCATGTTTGCACCCTGTAACAATATCCCCGTCTCTCGGCACAATTAAATCATGAAACCACTAAAGCGTTATTTAGACCCTATATACACACATAATACAGCAAGGAAGACGTCAAGATTTTCAACTGATTAAACAGTCCTCTAGTCCATCCGGTCTACCAAAATCTACAAAGCCCTAATTCTCAATTCCCCATCCGGGTAAACTTCGGCGACTTCAACATCTACGCTAGCCGCACAATGGAACTTCGGCAGACAATTCATAACTCCAATTTGCTCGCTCACTTCTAGCATCTACACTCTGTACTTGCACCGTTCTTTGATCCACACGTTCAGAAACGTTCCACTATTCATGCTGCAGGCCGTGCAGGTCCTTATGAACATGCTGATTACACGCCAAGCCGACCTCAACAGGGAAAAGGGGTGGAGGTGGTGGTTGTGGTTGAACGAACCTGCTGGGCTTTACAGGTACGGATTGCGCCCGGTGTGATCGTGAGGTAGAACGGATACTGATGACTTAGAACGCAGCTTCACGCTCACGTCACTTCTTCTTGAGCTTGTGGTTGTTGGCTGCCTAACTCACACTTGCTTTTTGAAATGGTTTGTGTGATCGTCTGTCTTGTCGTGGACCTGCAACATTACATCTACGCCAACAGCATCATTCACGGCTGTAGATAAGACTCAGTATTGGCTCTGAGTTCATGTTTGGCTTCTATTCCTCAAAACAATGATGCCTTAGCCCGTCGATAGGAGCATTAGTGGACGAGGAACAGACTTTGCATTTGCTTCTGGAGGTATCGTGCCAGCCCCTGCCTCTGCTGTTATTAGGCTTTACCAGCCAACTCTCGTCGTATAGCTAAAAAGGATTGACACAAGCTCATAACAGCTGGCAGTCAACCTGGCAGCCTCACCGCCGCGGCTCAAAAGAGAGGGTTTTTCGCGCAATGCTCTTATTATTGCTTGGATTCTCTATGCTTCTGTCACTATGTAAGTTGTCTGATTACTGGATCAGAAGCCATGCTTAAGCTCTAAATAGCTGACAGTCAACATAGATATACGACGCCATCGCTACTCGAGGGAGTTAATTTATCTCAGTACTCCTTTGACTGCGCCTTGCGTTTTCTGCTCTTACGTCTCTATGTAAGTCATCTGATTGCAGGCTAAACACAGAGGGAATTCTAGATCGTACCAGCTGACATTTAACCTAGATACACCTCGCTGCCGCTTCAAGAAGGAGCTGCTAGAGTTATGGAAAGACCAAATGCTATCGTGATAACGGATTACGAAGTTGAGGAGCTTTGGGCCACTAAGCTTGACCAATTCTATTCCCAAGAACGTTCAAGTGAAGATGGTAGGCTCTCACCTCAGCTATTGCTAGACCTCACCGGTCTCGTCTTCGAAAAGACCTAGACTGCTTTGCTGCTCTGTCACCTCGGACCTCATATCGGTTACCCTCTGAAAAGCCCGACCGACTTAGGCATGCTCTCGCCAGCGTTGTTGCTCAGCCTTAGATTTTCCATCGTCAGGAAGATCAGGATAACCGTGGCATTCAATCACCACCATTTGCTACAATCCATCGCCCCAGTTTGTGGAAGCGCCAAAGCCGACTCGGTATACTGCTACCAAAGAACGAAACACAGATAGTGCTACTAAGACTTTTGAGAGCCCGAGCTCAAGGTTGGTAAGAGATACAGGACAATCTCTCACAGGGTTCCCATGTTTTCAGCCACGCCGCTTCTCAATCCGGATGCTCAGTCTTCGATCTCTTCTGATGAATATCAATGAATTGCTCGACCATACAATTCATCCACCTGGGGAATTTCAAGAAATTGCTCGGAAATACACTTCATTCCGCGTGGGAATAGTCAGGTGAATCTCTAGCTCAGCCCCCAAGAGATACTTAAAGGAAGCCCACCGCCCTTTCTTTTCTGAATATTACAACCACATCGTAACCAATACTTCAACGTACATGGTCATCGACAACTGCCAATATATTCATGGCCTTTACAAAGCTTTAACGTAATGGTTCAGAACATCGTCTACAGCACCTAAGATACGTTGCCAACGGGTCTCACTGCACCCTTTAAGGAGAAAACTCTCAAGCCTATTCTTGACCAACGAAACTCTATTTGCACATGGTCTTTGCCCTTCTCGAGGAACTCCACAAAATCGATGTCATACCATCACCAGCATGGGCAGAGCTTAAGCACGCGCAACTATGAAACAAACGGAGACGTAGCGAACATGAGTGTACAGAGACCCAAGCAATCTTCAAAGCTTGCTCTCACCTCAACGATTTCTTCAGCAACGGAAAGCTCAAGCATGCTTCGATTCACCGAACAAAGAAAGCGCAATCTTCGCTGGCCGGATGAATCGCTCACAAGTATAGGAGATGGGAATTAAGTGGCATGTCTCGATCTCTTGTCTTCTCTCTCCCACCCAAGACTCTGTCAACGAAATCTCGAAACCTATCTTGTCTGAGAAGGTCGATAATCTGAGCGACTTTCGAGCCATCCTACTTGCACTGAACGCCGCCGCACTCTTGCACTTCAGCAGCCGTTCTCGAGAACGTTGCCCCCCTCGGAAAGACACCAAATTGCTTTGACCGCAGCTTTCTATCATAGATATACCCGATTTCCGAAGCTTCTCCACGCCGAAGGTGGTTTGTTTTCGGCCTTCCAGCCGACATAGCTCCTTGGTTGCTCGATCTGAACTGGATGAACTACTTTTCACCTGTAGACGACTTTGTTTGACTGCAGTCTGCTATGGCTGTCCGTTCTTCCAGAGATGAACCACTTCTTCTCAGTCACAAACTTGCTCTAGTTGTAGAACATTGCAGTGTCGATCTGATATTACTAGGATGAACCTTTTCTCTACATGACTGTCGCCCGCCGTGGTTGCAGAAAGCAGTACTTGATCCCTATGTTTCGGCACGACGGACTGCTTCGATACATGGACAGAAGAACCTTGTGGAAGACAAATACCACAAACTCAAGGCATTTGGGCTGGCTTTCCAATCTTCTAGGCTTACCTGTCCCTAAATAATCTCTCACTTTTCTCTGACCTCAGTTCTCCCCACTTTATTCATTGTGGAGACAATGTCTTCACATCTTCGGGAAGCAGTCCCATTCACCCGCGAGTTCTTCATCGAGGGCTATAAAAACCCATTCTACCACCCAGATACCCCATCTTTTCGACACATGATCCCACAGAATTTGCGATCGACAGGTCAGGGTTTGAAAGTGAACCTTAAGCAAAGAGAAGTTTGGACATACTGTTTTGAGTGCTAGACTGTGAACAAACAGCCTAGACACCTCAGCCTCTACGTGGACGAAGTACGTTATCGGTCAATAGCAACGGCAAACGCTTCATCAAAAGCAATAGTAACGCCGAACAGCACTCTATGACCATATGTCAGGTCGATCAAAGATATCGATGCGGGACTGAACTTCAGAATCTTCCTCGATAGACTTGAAGTTTTCGAAGCCTCAGAAAGATATTTAGGTACTTTTACTGATTCTAAGAGTTGCGAAATCCATCGCCTCACCTTACTCTAGCAGTGTCATATAGGAAGGAAAGAGAGCTCTAGATATGGTGACGGTGTGGTAGCTTCCACAGCTTTACAACATGAGCGAGAGAAACCAGGTAGCTTTTACTACATCTCAACGGTGCTAACTACTTCTCCTCCGTCTCCAAACGGAAGGTTTCGACATTATGAACACGGGCCCTGGCTGAAGACTCTGAGCAAAGAATTTTTGGCAAGATTGGAAAGCGATAGCTTCCGCATCTTCTTCACAGCATGAGCGGGGCGTCTTTCCTACCAAGTTCTACCAGCACATCGCTCTCCTGGCTTTCGTTCTGGCTTCATATTCGAACTTCAGAAATTTTCTAGAAAATAATTCGAGAGGGATGCTTATAGGCAGCACTTGCGCTGAATCCGCTAATGAAATTGTACGATAATGCCCTTCTGCAAGGGTTGAAAAAAACATGCTATCACGACAGCAAAACCTAGAGGCTCAAAGGTATTTGAGTTGCTAAACTCTTAATTCCAACCCTCACCGCGACATCCCCCTGTCGACGACCCGGGGACCATCGCGTAGTCTACATCGCTCAAAGCCTTCTTCCAGACGATGAAATGGCGTAGCTCATTCAGGAACCCTCATCGGGATCTTACTTGGTCTCTTCAATTTTTGATCTTTCAGACAGAATTTTGAAAGCTTGCGTGATGCAAGGCTATCGAAAGAGAGAACTCTGACGTTGGAAAACCCCCGGAATTCAATGATGTGTCGACGAGTGAGAACCTTCGGTAGTCTTCGATAATGGCTATTACCAAGAAACATAAAAGAGGTATATAAGGATGATTCATCATATCATTGCCTTAAATCTGCTTAGCTTGCAGGCATGGAGTGATCGGTGGAAGATGGATTGTTTCGCATGCAGTTGAGAAGAGACTCGAACATATAATGGCCAGATGCGTTCGCCATCAGCTACGTCTTTGAAAACACAAGTTTTCGACATCAAGAAGCTTCCGTCCTACGTAGAGATGAAAATTCTTTGTCTCTGGCTAAGAAATTTCATTCCGAGGATCGACTGATCATGAACATAAACTGTCAACTATTCCGATGAACAATCAAGAGGTTGATCTTAGAATTTTTATAGATAGATCGATCTCTATCTATAATGAACCTTGAAATTGAAGTTCTTCTTCATCTTCTTCATCACTGGGATGTGAGGTTCTCTATCCTAGATACATCACGGTGAAAAAACAAACCCGAGAACCGCCAGAGTTTTCACAAGACCTGTCGGCAATCCCCAAACACGAAGTCCCCGCTCCAGTTTTCACAGCTACGTGCATCTTTGCGAACAAAAAATCACGAGATTTAAAGTTCTTCTTCAATAAACCTCTGGGCTTGCTTGAGTGCACAAGCAGTGAAGACACAGACTTCTCGAGAATCGACCGAATAGGAATACAGATCTTAATTCATCTGAATCGACCAGCAACAGATCGCCCTTAAAAATCCGCAGACCGGTCAGTCCCAACCCTGCTGAAGCTAAAGATCTGGTTCGAATACTTGCTTTATTTCTCTTGTCAAGATGGTCGAAAGAAATGGAGGAGTTTTTTTCGAAGACGGAAGTGGATGCTCTTCGGTACATCTTGGCAATCTCATGATCGTCATAAGCAGCCCCACCGTGTGGTCCATTTAGATTTCCCACAGCGGTTCCACAAGTCTAGCAGGTCAGGCAATCGTTATGATTATAGTCTTACTCTGCGGGTGAGCTTGTGCTTCAACTTGCCAGTATTTTGGCTCTAGTACGCAGTCATAGATACAAGGTTTCCTACGCCGACTCCAAAATCTTCATCCTATCCACACCGGGTCTGCGTTGTGTTCGTATCTCCTTCCTGAACGGTCATGTTCCCGCCTTCTTTTCCTTACCTGAGTTCGGCAGTATTCGTTCGAAACATACGAATGTTGGGAAAGAGGTTTTTTGTCATACCCACTCTGGAATAATATTCCGGATCAAGACGAGGCCGCACTAAGCCGGGACTATCTACCAAGACCAGGTACTGCTCTTCCTGGTTTCTGGATATGGAAGATTATGGCTACAACCAGCATTTCCGCCCCTGAGAAGCAGTGGAATGCGAATTGTGCAAGAAGGGGAATACGAGCAAATCGAAGCAACAGGTCGTCCAGCTGTGGCACTAGTCGCCACAAAGAACGGGGATTTTTACCGGTATCTAGTCGTGTTCGGTGATACAGAACTGCACGGAGACGACGGGGCGCGATTTGGATGGACTTAGAGCTTACTACTTCACTGCAGTCGAGGTTCAACTTCTCTGTCGAGACTTCAAGCTTTATAAGTTAAAGTAAGACGGAAATGAGACCAAGGTTGAACAAAAACCGAAGGGTGTGAAGAGAAGCGAATTCGATGAAATAGATTATTGAACGACCACTTTATTCTCACTGAAAAGTCATGGCAAGTGAGAATGACATCTTGTTATTCGAAAAGCAGTTGGGACTTGCAATAGAACCTGAAAGACAAGTGGTAGTAGAAAAGGAGAACAAGTGGTTCAAAAAATACAAGAGCAAAGAGAAAGATGTCACAAATCGAAACCAAGGAGAACAAGAAGCCGAGGAGAACATATAGAACTTCGGCGAAACTGAGAGTGAAGATAATCGCCCAGCATTCCAGGACGTTCCTTTATACTCGGAGTTTTGAAACATCATATCAATGTAATTGCTTCTAAACCCTCTTACATACAAGCTACGCACCTGGCAGTTGCGAGGGTATTCTCTGCCTTTCTACAAGTTACCCACCTGGCATCCACGAGGGGTCTTTCAGTGAAAGACGGATGTGCTTCGTTAACAGCAATCTGGATCCTCTTTCATGACCCTCCCCCGTCTGCGTCCAGTGGTGCGGGCACCAGCAGTAACCCGTTC
>JAABUO010003823.1_pt1 | contig 17880 bp, 20 predicted proteins | sample 5559291 | NCBI WGS metagenome assembly JAABUO01 (sample SAMN10711878, study PRJNA513372) | rock metagenome | isolation source: Antarctica rocks | place: Antarctica: Victoria Land, Finger Mt sud | reverse complement strand
GCCCCCGAACTCCTCATATGTTGTTGTAGCTCGTCGTAGGCAATCTGTTGGTTACAGTTTGGACATAATGCCGTTGCCGCGTTCTGTCTCTTAGCCTGGGCGCGAGGCACGTAGTCGTTTCTGATACGCATCGGTTGGCCTGCGCTGCCTTTGGCTGCGGCTTGGGCAGCTTGGGCACGTTCAAGGGCTTCAGTTCGTTCGGCAATGGCGAGTTCTTCTTCGTCTTCTTGGGCGGTTGTGGAGGGTTGTGGAGCCATTTGGTAGTCCATCGCTTGCGGTTGTGAATCGTAAGTGTTGTTGAAGGTTGTGGGAGTTGGTGGTGGTGGTGGCATGGAGTAAGATTGTTGCTGGTTATAGAAGAGACCATAGTCTTCGGATGTGGGCATAGCTTCTTCAATTCGTCTGTCGTGGGGTTGCAAGGACATGGCTGCTTTTTGTTCGAGTGAGGCGGATTGTAGATCGTTTAGTGAGGTTGGGGGAGGTAGGTCTGCCTGGTCATCGGCTTCTTCGAAAAGGACAGTCTCCACTACAACGAAGTCGTGCCAGTCGATCTGCGCATACTCTAGCTTTTCCTTCTCCGCCTCTTCCTCTTTCTTGTGTTTCTGCTCCTCTTGAAATTTCACCCATTCGGCCCTTTTCTTAGCTCTCTCAAAAACGTTGAATCGGTCCTTGGCATTTTTCTCCAATTCTGCCATACGAGTCTTCTGTGCTTTCTCCCCTTCGACACTAGCAGCCTGTAACAGCAGCGTGTATTGATCTACTAGACGACTGAAAAACTGGTAGAGACTGTGCTGCGGTCTGAGAAAATCAAACTGATAATTCCTCGTTTCCTTCTGCGAAAGCGTCGTCATGAATGATCTCCCGTTCTTTGCGACAAATAGTGCCGTCAACTTGACAACCTCTAAATCCTGAGCGCTAATGTTTGGCATGCGAGCGGAGAAGTGGAACTCTGGCGGTGCAGCAGGACCTTGAGGTCTCTCTGGCTCAGGTGCTGGAGCTGCCTCTCCCACTCTGCCCGCCGAGACCGCCGTGCCTCTACCCTCCTTGACCTCCTGCAGCCGCCATACGTAGAAAGCGTTGTACGCGTCGTTGATACTTAGAAACGAAAACTTTGGATTATGCTTCTCTTTCTCTCGTATTCGGTCTTCGAATACGGCACCATTGCGTGCGACATAGCCGGCGGTCTTTTCAACGATAGCTCGGATATCCCTCGGGGGCAGAACGACTCCCGCGGGTGGCTTGCTCACTTGGTCAGGTAATGTAGGAGTAGCAGGACTATCAGTGTTGGTTGCTGATGGCGCCATTTGATTTGAGAACCACAAGGTTCACGAGCCTAGATCATGTAGTAGACGATTTTCACCTCCACATTGATCATGAGCGTTGGTGATTATGAGCTTTGTCGGACTGGTGAGACTAATTACGTAATTTCCTGGGGTATAATATTCGCTTTCGGATTGACCGGGGGAGTCGTATGATTCGTTATCTATGAAGGGATATCTACTAGCGCCTTGGTAAACTAGGTGGGCACCCTACCCGAGCACGGGATGCGGCTGAAAGTTGGAGCTTCGTGTTCTCAGGCGTCCAGCTCTGCAACGAGTCTCTCTACGCTCTAATTCAGTACGATGTCTTGATTCTCCAACATCTTTCTTACACTCATTATCATAATCTTTTTTTGTTCTCCTTTCATTATCAGGCACACGCGGTTTACAAGAACGAGGCTGAGGCGACCGCGATACCTCCCCCGTTCGATTGCTCTTGGTCCCAAACATATAAAATGGCGGCAAGAAGCTCATCGCCAGCATACCCAGCGGACAAGGATAGAAAACTAGCGCGATCGGCCAATGGTCCAGACAAATCAGTAAAGGGCAAGCCTACAGATTACACCTCCCATGGAGTTACTGACAATGACATCTTTTTACTGCCTGGGTCTGATTTTCAGCTTCTGGGGCTTCTGACCGCGATTGCAGCGCTGGTGCGTTTATTCAGAATCTACCAACCCAGCAGCGTCGTCTTTGATGAGGTCCAGTAAGTCCGATGACGTGCTCTGTAAGCCTAGCTAGAAAAGGAGACTAATTATCTTCTGTAGCTTCGGTGGCTTCGCATCCAAGTATATCAAGGGCAAATTCTTCATGGACGTACACCCGCCTCTCGCCAAGCTCCTACTCACACTTGCTGGGTGGCTTGCTGGATTCGACGGGGAGTTCGATTTCAAGGACATTGGGAAAGACTACGTCGAACCTGGTGTTCCATATGTGGCTATGAGATTGCTACCAGCTTTGATGGGGGTCATGACCGTCCCAACAATATTCCTCACGCTTAAGGCCACTGGATGTAAGACCATGACTGCCGCAATGGGTGCGGGGCTTATAATATTTGGTAAGAGACATTAAAAACATGAAATACTCTATACTGACGAATTGCGTAGAGAACGGCTTGTTGACCCAATCCCGTCTGATTCTTCTGGACTCGCCTTTGATCATCTTCACCGCGTTCACTGCATTGGCTTGGACCTGCTTCACTAACCAACATGAGCAAGGCCCCTCCAAAGCATTCGATTCCAGCTGGTGGTTCTGGCTAGTTGCTACTGGTGTCGGCCTCGGAGCTACAGTCAGTGTGAAATGGGTTGGATTGTTCACTATTGCTTGGGTTGGAAGCCTGACAATCCTTCAACTGTGGGTTCTCCTAGGAGACAACAAGACAGTAACACCAGTAGGTTATGCCTTTCAGCTTGATATTCTGTATCCAGACTGACAATATTTTACAGCGACTATGGTTCAAGCACCTCTTGGCGCGCTTTTTCTGTCTTGTCATGATCCCTATAACATTTTATATGGCTCTATTCGCTATTCATTTTGTGTGCCTCGTCAACCCGGGCGACGGGGATGGCTTTATGTCTTCCGAATTCCAGGCTACTTTGAATTCGAAAGCAATGCAGGACGTACCTGCGGATGTAATGCTGGGTAGTCGTGTTAGTCTTCGTCATCACAATACCCATGGAGGATACCTCCATTCGCATAACCACATGTACCCAACGGGAAGCAAGCAGCAGCAGATCACTCTTTATCCACACAAGGACGAGAATAACGTGTGGCTGCTCGAGAATCATACCCAACCTGAAGGCTTGGATGGTCCGATAGTGGGTCTCAAAGCCTGGGATACTCTGGAACCTGTACCAATCATGGACGGAGCTATCCTCCGGTTATACCATCTTGTTACGGATCGCCGCCTCCATTCTCATGACGTACGCCCACCTGTCAGCGAGGCTGATTGGCAGAACGAAGTATCTGCTTACGGTTACGAGGGCTTTGAGGGTGATGCGAATGATTTCTTCAGGGTGGAGATCATCAAGTCTATGTCTGACGGGCCTGCTGCGAGAACACGGCTTCGCACTATCGAGTCGAAGTTCAGACTTGTCCATGTTATGACTGGATGCGCTCTCTTCTCACACAAAGTGAAGTTGCCAGATTGGGGTTTTGACCAGCAAGAAGTCACTTGCGCTAAACAAGGCACTCTGCCGAACAGTATCTGGTATGTTGAGCAGAACGAGCATCCTATGCTCGGACCCGACGCAGATAAAGTCAACTACAAGGATCCGGGTTTCCTTGGCAAGTTCTGGGAATTACAAAGGGTTATGTGGACTACGAACGCTGGTCTAGTAGAGTCTCACGCCTGGGATTCAAGGCCACCATCGTGGCCTATGCTCCGCCGCGGAATTAATTTCTGGGGAAAAGACCATCGCCAGATCTATCTTATTGGCAACCCAGTAATTTGGTGGTCTTCAACGTTCGCTATCATCACGTATGTTCTCTTCAAGGGACTTTCGGTCCTCCGTTGGCAGCGGGGCTATCAAGACCATGGCGACGTCAACTACAAGCGCTTTGACTATGAAACAGGAACTTCGGTTCTAGGATGGGCCTTCCACTACTTTCCTTTCTACCTTATGCAACGTCAACTGTTCCTTCATCATTACTTCCCAGCCCTATATTTTGCAATCATTACCTTGTGTCAAATCTATGATTTTGCCACGAACCGGATTTCAAGTATAGGGCTCAGGGATAGACCGGCCATTGGGAGGAGTGGTATTGCAGCTTTCTTGGCTGTCAGTATTTTTGCGTTCACTCTTTACGCCCCGTTGTCTTATGGCAACATGTGGACTCAAGACGCATGTAATAAGGTCAAACTATTCGACACCTGGGATTTCGATTGCAGCGCTTTCCATACTTCGGTGAGCCAACAGGTTTATTTAGTTGCAATAAAGCTTTCGCTGACAGAATGTTCTAGCTCGATCAGTACTCGATCTCTGCTCCGAGCGTAGTGGATGCCGCCCAGACAGGGGCTCCTGTTGCGCCGGCGCCAGCTAATGGGCAGGTACACGATTCAAAACCCCAAGACTTGAATGTTACGCCACAGCCATCTGTCGATGAGGCATCGATAAGGCGTGAGGAAAAGGTTGAGTACCGAGATCAGGACGGAAATCTTCTCAACGAAGAGCAAGTATCTTCATTGGATGGTAAGGTGTCATTCCAGACTCGCTATGAGACGAGGACGAGGATCGTTGATGCCGCCGGTAACGAGATCGCGGATGGCCTCGCAGGTGCAGAAGGATTCGCGCCCCCTCATCCAGACGCAGATCGGATACCTGAAACTGCCGTGGATCTTCCTGAATCGTCATTCTCGCCTGCCACAGCAAGCGAGAATGATGACATAAGCAAGGAGAAGTCGGCGGAGAAGAACAACGGAAAGCCAAAACCTGGAAGTGAAGGCAATGAGGCAACTAAATGAATTTGTGCGACCTTGTACCATTAGCGCGAATATGGAACTGTGTAAGGAATTTATTGGAAGACCTTGAATCCTCCGCGTTATTTGCTAGTCTACAATCATGTTGACATAGTAAACAACCGGAAAAGGACAGTATTTTTGCAAGCCCCAGAACTTGAGCGTTGGGCTAAAACAGTAAAATGCCATAAATCAGTCTTGATTGTCTCTATTTACACCCTGGTTCTCATGGTCATAGGTTCAAGGGCTCTCAAATCTCCCAGATTGGATCGACTATCTAGTAGCCATTCTTGCCCCACTTGTTGTACTTATCGTGTTGCTCCTACGCGGGGCACTAGTCAGTGAATCATACCACAATACAAGGCTAAGCTCTCGGAATCGTATGTGAACTACACACCTTCGTTAACCGCACGTTGGGGACGATAACGCTATGTAAAGCGCTCGGGGCATCCTTGGGGGCCTTGTTTTTGTCCCCACCTGGGTGGTACTGGTATTTGAAGTGCTCATCCGCATTCTGACCCTTCGCGCTCGATGTTTGCCAAGGCATAGATCCTTCGGCCATACTCACAGGGGCTTCGGAGGATGATGAAGTAGGCTTACGGCCTAGCAGATTAAGGGATTAGTAATTGACGAACGTAAAGCTTCAAGTATTAGGGAGAGCCACCGAAATGCCACCCAGCAAGGCCAAAAGCGCCGGACATGATTGCTAGCAGGATCTGAACGTTCATATCAAATTGTGCTGGTAAATAGATCTGTCAAATTGCAAAGCCCACATATAATTCCGGATCCCTCTTTGCTCCTTTCGTTAAAATACTGTCCTTGCCCTGTCCGTTGCCAGCTTCGGCGGCCTTTCCAGCAGCTTTTCCGGCGGAACTGCCCACCTTGCTTGCCACACGTCCTGCTACGGCCGACATTTTGGATCTAGTAGAAATTTCCCAGGCTGAAAAGGTAGTAAGAGATGAAGTGATGTGTGTATGATCGATACAAATGGTCTCGATGAACTTCAGTGATGCAGTAGTAGCACTTTGAGGACGGAAGCGGTTGCGAAGCGCGAATGGGCCGAAACTAAGCGCTGCCTCCTAGTCCCGACTTTCCGAGCAATTCAGCAGGAAACGCCTCATCTATCACTTGGATCTCCCCTATAATGGTGATGCGCAAGATTCCTACAATTGTAAAACTGCTTCATTTGAGCCATAATTCCTTTGTGCCCCGCGAATAATCGCTCTTCTTGGCTTCCGAATCAATTTACCCCTCTGTCATATCGGCATCTTCAATCTGCTAGTAGCTTCAACATGCAGCCTGGTCGATGCTTTTTGTCGAACTGACGATTACTGGCAAGTGCGAAACTAAACTGATTTTTTACCTTGACGATGGTGTCTCAAAGCTCCTCTCCCGCCAGTAATTCTTTCGCTACGCCTCTGCCTACCTCCAGTTCTCATCGAGCTCCCAGCGTCATATCTTCGCAAATGACGGATGTCATCTCTGAAGACGGTGAGGATTTTAGAGCGGAAGGTGCAGCAAGTAGGCGACGGTCAGCGGCTGGTGTATCTTCCCGAGGACATTCCAATGATATAGCGCGACCTCCCTCCGCCAGATCATCGCAGACTAGGTCCTGGACACAAACACCTCCAAGGCGAACTATTCCTTCACCCTTAACGGGAAGCTGGAGATCCGGCGGCGTATTCGGAGGGCCCGGGGGAACGATGACAAATAGCAGCAGACCTCAAAGCTCTACAAATTCGACAAGCAGGACCCATGTGCCGTCGTTGGCCTCCCACGCCTTCTTTCACCCGATGAGTTCTCAGCGTCTGCAAGCACAAAGAGGGGGACGCACCACCGAAAAGCCGCAGACCATTCCTCGTTCAGACCATGGAAGCGAACTTGGGAGCAATACGAACAGACCGAGCCTGGAATCCAATGCAACAGTGCAGCAAGGCACGACGTTACACCAAGATAATGATTTTCCACCAGCTTCGAGGGGTACCGAATTTACCGAACCTGAAGATCGAGGTACGGCTACTGCTAGTCCCACCGGCAATGCTACACTTCGAAGTATTGGGGATAGTGAAAGCCCACTCCAAAAGAGATACTCGAACCCGCTGCCAGGCAACCTGGACCTTGGCGGGAATTACAAACAAGTTGATCCTGGATCGCCTATAACGCAAAAATCACCCAAGTCTTTTAGAACCAATTTCTTTCACCCTCCAAAAGGAAGTGTCCCTGTATATAACGATATTCAAGATCACAAGCGTTTATCCTCATCGACTCCTTCTCCCAACCATGGCCAATCAAAACTAATCCCAGATATGAAGCCGAAAGCTGGAATTAATTATCAATATTTCTCCGGCAATACGGTCTTTTGCTGGGGAGGAAGGCTGCAGAATACCAGAGACAGGCCCATAAATATTGCTACTGGAATCCTTGTTGTACTGCCCTCAGCCTTGTTTCTGTCGTACTCGTCTGTGGAGCATCAGGATCCTTTTGAGAATATTAACTAACCATTATCAGTGGACCATACTTCTGGCACAATGTCTCACCAGCCATACCAATCATTTACGCATACATTTTCTTTATTTGTATATCATCGTTCATCCATGCATCCGTTACGGATCCAGGGGTAAGCTCCTCAAAACTGTACATATATTGCGTCCAGCTGATGTATTACGCAGATACTACCGCGAAATCTGCATCAATTGGAATCGCCCAAGAACTCTGAAGACCCATTAATCTTGGGGCCGCCTACAACTAAATGGACGATGATTAAGTCATCTGGGACTGCGACTGCAGCGATGGATGTCCCAACCAAGTATTGCAAGACTTGCAACATCTGGCGGCCCCCACGCTGTCATCACTGCCGAGTCTGCGACAACTGCATTGAGACCCAAGACCATCACTGTGTTTGGATTAATAACTGTGTGGGCCGACGAAACTATCGATTTTTCGTTGCTTTCGTGAGCTCAGGCTCCATCCTCGGCTTCTTCCTCACCTTTGCTAGTCTCGGGCACTGCCTACATTACCAGTTGGCACAAGGTATTTCTTTCCTTGATTCCATCAGTCACTGGAAGTTACCTTTTGCTATGATGATATATGGTCTTTTGGCTGCTCCATATCCGACATCTCTCTGGGGCTACCACCTGTACTTGATGGGACGTGGAGAAACCACAAGGGAGTATTTGAACTCTCATAAGTTCCTAAAAAAGGATCGGCATCGCCCATTCACCCAAGGCAGTTTTCTCAAAAATTGGATTGTTGTGCTCCTCCGCCCAAGATCGCCAACGTATCTCCACTTCAAGCAGAAATATGAGCCGGGTGATCAGCGGTTTGGACCGCGCAGGACCAAGAGGCAATCTCCAGAGCGACAGCATGGTGGAATGGAAATGCAGAACGTCGGTAGCTCGAAACCATCTTTTCAGGGACCTTCTACTGTGAAGCAAGCCCGAGTCGGTTTGTGAGGAAGTTTACTTGGTCTCCCTTTTATTATTCTTAATTGACCGTCACGATTTCGTGCTCCGGTACTGCTGTCTTTAGCGATTGGGAGCGTCAGAGCATTTTTCTTGTTGTCTTGCCATTTCAATATACCCCCATCAGTAGACATGGGCACGGATACGGTAGTATATAATAATATTTAATTTTTGGAATTGTGGAGCGACTACTCTCTGTATGTAATAGAACCCAAGGAGAATACTGGAATGTCCTTCGGTGCTTGGTTGCTAGTGTGAATATGCCTGAAGTTGATTGGCTAAAGCTTTGTTTTGAACAAAAAGTGCCCCTCGACAACACTTGCAGCCCACTCGCGGAAACCTAAGACTCCAGCAGAACTATACTGCCCATATGAATAGCCAGATCGACCACCATATCTATTCTTGATGTAGCTATAGCGACGACTGAGAACGTTTGCTAAATAACCCATTTTATCCACCACCACCACCTACAATTGCATTGCTTCCCAAGCGAATTTTGTTCCCTTGTGGTTCCCCGGCCTGATGCTGTCCTTTCTACAATAAATAGGAAAGAGGTCATACTCTTCCCACACAACTATGACGCGTTCATACTCTAGAGACTCTGCTTCGACCCCAAGCATTGCCCGCAACACTTCTACTAGCGATTCAACTCCTCCTTCCCTCACACCTCCAACAAGCAACACCGACGCGGCCAGCATTTCTACCGACGCGACACCGAAGGCAGCATCAGGCGGGCGAAGTTCTAAGCGCCTGCAACACGTTCCTTCCAGCTATAACGAGAATGTACTTTCTGGCACTGCCAAACACGGGTACCGGAAGCGAAAAGCAGATGGGGATGGGCACAATGTCTCCGATGAAACTCTTGTGGATACAGGTGATTCTCAAGAATGCTTTGTGCAAAAGAGCGTGCAACTACTTGACCAGGATTGGAGGCTGGGTTCTATGCCTGGGGGAAAGTTGAAGAAATCAATGGAAGCGGACCGAGTGGTCGAGAAACGGCAGTCTCTGCCGTTGGAGATCCTTGAGAAAGTGTCAGACATGGCAGGGAAAACTAAAAGTGTGCTTGGGAAAAGGCGAAGGGAGACTATTAAAGCTGGCATGGAGAAGCTACAAGCCTTGAAGTGGGACAAAAGGGCAAGCCTAAGACCTAGAGAAACCGACACTCCGAGCTTGGAGGAGCCTTCCAAAAAGCGAGCACGGTTCTCGGACGTTAAAGCTATTTTCTGTCCAGCAGTATTAGACCACAAACTTGCCAAGACGCCGGCCACCAGACGCTGGCTCTCACAGGGACTCTACGTGGGACAAGATCCAGACTTTGATCCAAGGCTTACGGAGACGAAGAACAAGATGAGAAAGTCTACAGACAGACGATCAATAGGCCAACAGCGTAAAATATTGCCGCTTCCGATGTTTGCAGGACAGAGGGCAATCGAGACGGGGAAGAACTTCCGGCTGCCCTTCGATGTGTTCTCGCCGCTACCAGCGTACCAACCGAAGCCAGAAGAGTGGAAGAAGACCCATAAGAGTACGTATTTTTGAAGCTATAATATTGGTCACACTGACATGTAGCTTCAGACGTGTTTATCGGCGATGCCGCAGCGGTGTGGAAGAAATCCAAGCCTCTCGAGGCATCAAAATGTATATGTACGCCTGGAAGCGGCTGTGGCGAAGATTGCTTTAATCGTTTCATGTTTTATGAGTGCGACGAAACTAATTGTAATATCGGGCCTGAGGAATGCACGAATCGTGCTTTTGCTGGTCTCAAGGAACGAACTAAAGCTGGAGGGAAGTACAACATTGGTGTTGAGGTCATAAAGACGGCCGATCGCGGACATGGAGTTCGAAGCAATCGTACATTCGAGGCCAATCAGATTATCGTGGAATACACTGGTGAGATAATTACCCAGGACGAGTGCGATTATAGAATGAACAAGCGATATAAGAATGCGGAGGTGAATTTTCTCTTCGAGTCTATCATAAGATATAAGCTAACCGCATAAAGTGCTACTACCTTATGGATTTCGACCAGCACATGATACTGGATGCAACCCGCGGGTCTATCGCCCGCTTCATCAACCATTCCTGCGAGCCCAATTGCAAAATGATCAAATGGACTGTAGCTGGCAAACCACGCATGGCACTTTTCGCCGGCGATAGGGGTATTATGACTGGAGAGGAGCTAACATACGATTACAATTTCAACCCTTACTCCATCAAAAACGTTCAAGAATGTCATTGCGGCTCTGCGTCATGCCGCGGTGTGCTTGGTCCCAAACCAAAAGAGATCAAAGAAGCTTTGAAACCTATCGCTGATGGTGGGAAGCGAAACTTGCAACAGGCTCTTGAAGACGTGGTTGGAAGCATCACCGAAAAGGTGACCAAGAAGAGGAAATTAGACATCCCAACGAAGGTGAAGAAGGGATATGCTTATGTCTTAGTCGCAGGTGAAAAAGCGAGTGAGAAATTGGCAATGGCTAAAAGCCTAGCGTCGTCGACCGCTAAGAATGAGAGGCTCATTAGAAAAGTATCGGAGAGATCCTCAAGGGGAGTGCGTCGGACGACGACCTCGAAAGTCACTCCGAGTAAGGTCAAGAAACACACCACCATCATATATAGCCGACGACGACGTTCCTCTACAGGTAAATTCTTGAAGGCGCAAGACGAGGATAAGGAAGACGTAGAGAAACCGGATGAGAAGGAAGACGAGGAGCATGAAACACCAAAGACTATCATCGGCAAAAGGACCCCGGCTAGGAGAGATAGCAGCAAACCTGGCGCGTCTAATGTGAGGAAGAATGCATTTAGTGCTCGAAAGAATACATTAAGTATAAGGAAGAACGCAGCTAGTGCGCAGAAGAATGCCAGCAGAACGTTGAGGCGGTCGAGCCGGGGCAATGCGGGAAAGACGATTAGGGTTATTGGGGATGAAGCGGAGTGAGGGCCTGTTATTGGAGAAGCTGGCAAGGTTTCGCAGTTCCTCTTTAGTTTGCATTGCGTACCGGTGGCATTGTGATTTTGGCGTTTATCTTGGGCCAACGCAGGAAGGCATTTTACGCTGTCTTTCCGGTTTCTTTTACGTCTGAGGATCAATCACATTTTAGGTCTGGTGCTGGGTCCTCGCTCGACGGCTTCAAAACGTACTGTCTCGATTCGTCGGTTCTATCTGTTTCCGGAATTGTTTTCACCGTGGTTCCAATCACCTTTGGTGTTTTGGGGAGATCTTTCGGATCATTTATTCTCATAGTTTACTGAAGCCAAGGGATGCATCTATCTTTCGCTGTCCATGACTCTCAATCCCCCATCATCACCACGCCCGCTTCTCCAACTCAGCTTGACCTGCATGGTAACTATGTATCTTGAATGGATCCCCTCTACACCTTCCCCATCCTACACAATACATACTCTGAACAAGAGGTAGGGCACTAGTAGAAACGGGACCGGAATACTATATCCTGTCATGAGTACCGGACCCTTTTTAAATTGTGAAATTTTGCATCCGACCCTAACCCTTTCACTTTCCTCCCCTTCCAAACCCACATCATGCCCAATTCTTCATAATAAGTTGTCGAATAACCGAACCACAAACCCTGAATCTCACTTCTCGAAGAATTCAACTATAACTTCTCCCGTTCTCCTCGACCACCATTCCAAATTCCCCACCTCGCAACTTAATGCTCTGGAAAACCGGGTGTTTGCGGGGTTATTTGGGTTGCTAGGGGGAGATGGGGGTGTGGGTTAGAGTTCTAGGAGTACTACTCTATATCGAGATGAAGGAGACAAGTTTCGGCTCTAAACCGGTACCAGGATCTTTGAGGCCTGTGAGCACCAAACAAAGTAAAGTTGGGCTCATAGGATCAGGCGGAGTTGACTGGTTTCATATAGAGTTATGTGAATAACGAAACTTCCATCCCATCATGTACTTCAATATCCTCACTAATGTACAGATTGGAAACAATGCCTCTTACGCCCCAACACCATAAGTCAAGGTTATTCCGTCGTCTGTCGTACTATTCCGCCTTCGTTTCCGGTTTGCGTGCCCTGCGCAGCGTTACGTCAGCAGGTGTATTGGGTGATTTGTTGAGGAGAGTAAGAGAAGGGGGGAAGTAGGGCGCTTACGGTTTTCTGCCCTTCGACGACTAGCCTGTCTAGTTGATAGAACTGGCTTATGACGGTTTGTCTCTGCTCATCCCAATACGTGTTAGCATGATCTCTTATGAAAACCGCTCTGCTCCCTGCTGTGAACACCTCCACCAGCAAAACCCCGTCAATTCCCCCAGCAGCTGCCAATTCCTCCACCCTACCTCCGACCTCTCCCCTTACACACGCAAAAGCTCCCCTCATACAGCACAAACGCACCTTCATCATCTGCAGCTCCTTTAAACCCCTCTGTATCAACTCCTGCACTTTCCTCTCTTCCATCATCGGGCGCCCCACTGCGCCCTCCCTGAAGGCATCTCTAGTCCTGCGCTTAGCGTATTCGCGGAAGTTGTAAGCAGCGAATTGGCGAGATTGGCGTAGGAGGGAACGGAACTATGAAGGGGTTAATATTCGTGTGCGAGACAGCGGATCGAATTGAGGGGTATGTTGGGGATTAAAGAGGGAGTCAGGGGGGTTGGGGGAAGAGTGTTTGTTGTAGGGACAGGACTTGAGAGAGATCGAAGAAATTAGCTACTGACAAGTGATCGTGCTTGGAAGGCGGTGTCTCCCTTCAGGGCGGTCATTGACATGCTCTGCTGAAACTTCGGTTGCGCTCTAGGCCGAGGAGGATGATGTAGTCAAGTGATATGGTATATAGTGAGCTACGGGCTTCAGCTTCTAACGATTGGGGTAGTGACTCTCTGGAAGCGGGTGCGTACGCCCTAAGTCCTAACGAGTCGTTCTGAAATTTGTAGATCTTTTGAATCAATTGTTTTCTCCGCCCTCATGGCCTACGGGATGACGGAAGTGCGGAAACGGGAAAACGGGTGCGGAAACAGGCGCGGAAACCTTGCATTACTTCTATTAGAACCCTTCCTCCCCCGAACATCAGATCATCCAGAATGGACTCAAAAAGGCAGATAGAATGGAGCAACGAGTTGAGGATATACGTGAGATCCATCTGTGTTACCAACTTTTGAGGGCAGACCACCCTCCAAGACCGCCCAATCGATATCAGACTTCATCCCTTACAGCCTATCCAATAACCCCTCGCTTTCCAGGAGCAAGACAATTTGATGCACGATACTCCGCACGCTCGTTGTCTCCACATCTACCGTAAGATCGGGCTTCTTTGGTTCCTCATACGGATCATCTACCCCAGTGAATCCCTTAATCTCCCCCCTCCTTGCCTTTGCGTAGACGCCCTTCTTATCAGTGCGTTCGCTGTACTCTAGGCTTGTAGCCACATGCACGAGATAAAAGCTGCCATACTGGGAGATCGTCTCGCGTGCAGCCTTGCGCGATTCCGCGAAAGGCGCAATTGGGGCTGCTATCACTGCAGCGCCCGCTTTCGTCAACTCAGCGGCTACGAACGCGATGCGCTGGATATTCGTATGACGATCGGATCTTGAGAAGCCAAGTTCGGATGAGAGCTCGCTGCGAACGGTATCGCCAACGAGTAAAGAAACTGGGCGTCCTCCTTGCTGATTTAGCGTTACGTTGAGTGCGCGGGCTACGGCATCTTTGCCGCTGTTTTGGTAGCCGGTAAGGAAGACTGTGAAGCCTTGCTTAAATCGCGGGGGATGTGATTCTCGTAGTACACGCACGACGTCCGGGTAAGAGAACCATTCTGGGATATCGCGGCCGGAGCGGAGGCGCGAGCGTAATTCTGTCCCGCTGATGTTTAGAGTGCGAATGCCAGAGGCCACCTCATCGTGAGGCTTGTATTCATCGCTATCCGGAAGGTAGATCATCTGTTGGAAAGGCACGACCTCAATGCCAAGTTCTTCTCTGTATTTCTCGACAGCATATTGTGCATCGTAAGGCCCGTAGAAGTCTACGCCAGCGGAATTCTTTCCTGGACCTGCGTGGTCACGACCAACGATGAATTGCGTAGCACCATAGTTCTTGCGAATGATTGCGTGCCAAATGGCCTCTCGGGGACCACCCATACGCATCGCCAGCGGTAGAAGAGCGAGGACTGCCATGCCATTCGGGTAGCGGGGGAGTAGTGCTTGATAGACACGGACACGAGTGAAGTGATCAATATCACCAGGTTTGGTGAGACCGACGACGGGGTGGATCAGCACATTTGCTTGTCTTGATCGAGCGGCTCGGACAGTCAATTCTCTGTGGGCTCGATGCATTGGGTTCCTTGTTTGAAATGCAACGACCCTTGACCAACCAAGCTTGTCAAAGTGAAGGCGTAATTCAGCAGGCGTATACCTAAGAGCAACATAGTCATAGTGATTCAGTCTGCTGATAGCATTCACTTTTCCCCCAATGTAGTATTCTTGAACAGTCTGGAAAAGATATTTGACTGCCGGATGCTCCTCGTCTCCACCAAATACCTCTTTAGCTTCCTTTTGTCTATTTCCACATTAGAGATTCTGTAACATGTAATTTTCACATCAAAACTGACTTGTTGGGCTTGTAGACATCGTCGACTGTGATTATTGCTAGGTTGCGATCATCTCGAAAATCTCTCAGCGTAATTCGAGCGCCGGGCTTTACTCCAGTCTCCTGGATAGTTGGCTCCGAGACATCGAGACATATGGGCATGCTAAAGAGATTGCCATCGGCAAGACGTAGGTTGTCAACCACCCTGGCAAAAAATAAGTCTCACTTCGAACGGACCACGATTGCTAGAGAATACGCACCCATTGTAGTCTTTCTCGTTTAGGAATCCTAACAACCCCCCCAGGTCAGCGCTCCATCACGAGTTGAATGGTTCCCAATTGCGTGATAATCCCGAAGATAATCGTGCATGCATAAATATACAGTCGATCAGGTACATAATCCTCCGCCACTTTCGAGGAACGAACAAAAGAACGACAGACCTTCTAGAGGCGAGAAACCGCCACTCATAATAAGTTCCAGATCGCATAGTTGTCTCTCAGTCAGTACAATGGCTGGTAAGTTCTCAGCTTCATCTTCGAGCTCCTGGTGCCTGGGGCTGTCGCGGGCAAGAAGATCCTTGAGGTCCCCGCCATGTGGGGGATTTGCCATTGCGGGAAGAACAAGAAATAAATTTGCAACTCAGAATATTCTTCGACAAAGTCCACAAACGGTGGTGTACAGTTGAAGTTACTTGTATATGCAATGAGCAAAGGATTCAATAGTCACGGAATGTGTCTTTTGAAGGATCTTTAAAGGAAAATCTCACGGATTACGAGTTACGGATTACGGATTACGGATTCCCAAGGCTGTATTCCGGTCCGAGGTAACTCACTCGCCCCAAGCTCGGAGGGCGGATTACAGAAAGACCCCAACAGTAATGATCTTTATTTGGGGGCCTATCGAGCCTATGGCTTGAGTACTCTACAGTACGAGACTAAGTACGTGGACTACTTGTGTGTGATGGAGTACAATGCACGCAATCGGTTTCCCGGAGAAGTGACGGTCTTAGGGTCTGCGCGCTTCAGGTACGAGCTTCGGAATCCGTGGGAAGAAATCTAACCGTGGAACGCGGTAGGGTTACCATCCACTCCGCTCTGCAAACCAGTCGGGATTGCTTTGATCCGTCCAATTCTACAAAATAAACCATGTCAAGTAATGGAAAGCTTGTACTTAATCCAGCAAAGCGACCTCTATCTGCATAACCATCTTGACAATGCTTCAACAAAAGACAGCAGCCCTCCTGCACCGTGTGTTCATGCAACATCAGCCCCCCCGAAACGCCGCGCTATGCCTTCAATAACCCCCAAAAGCCATCCCTTATCACAGGTTATGACGAAATCTCCAGACGAGATTCCAGCGCTTGTCGCAGTTCCTCCTCGTGCTTCTTGAGTTCCTGCTCTCTTAAGTATTCAGCAAACTTGGAGCGTGGGTTGTGAATTCCACATTCCGTTTTCGCTTGACCCTTCCATCGTCCAGCACGCTCGTCTTCACCCTCTTTGACTGGTTGCGTCGAATGCCAGTCACCCACACTCTTGTAACCACGATCTAATAGCTCATTGTAGGGGACATTGTTCTCGTCGATATACTGTTGTACCTGCTCTAGGGTCCAATTGGCGAGAGGATTGATTTTGATGAGACCGGCTTCGTCAATTTCAATTATGTCTATGTCTCCTCGTTTGCCCCCTTGGCTTCGTCGGCGACCTGTCAGTACTGCGTCGACTTGCAACTCTCTGTAGGCTCGCTGTGCTGGTTCGACTTTCGCTACCCAATCATAAAGCTCGTCATTGGCTTCCCAGAGCTTTTCACCATATTTGTGGGCAAAGTCTTCCGGAGTCTCTAGTCCTTGGGGCTTGTAGATATGAAGGTTGACAAGAGGGTATCGGAGACGTACACGCTCGACTAACGCTAGGGTTTCAGAAAAGTGGTGAAGCGTGTCCAAGAAGATAAGGTCGACCATTTGTGGTCTGGGGATTTTCATTTTAGAGAGTATGTCGAGTGTGACGAGACCTGTGAGTCCGAACGCGGTGGTTTGAAATAGCGAAGGGAAAGTGACAGTGCACCATTGTAATATTTCTAAAACATGGGTCAGTCTAATACGTCGAGGCAAGAAAAGAAGACTTTCTAACCTCGAGGCTCTAGGTTTTGCAATTGGCGGTTCAGAAAGTTCAAATGTTTCTTTGTGAATAGAACATCAGGAGAGCTTGTCTCGCTTCCACTTCCACTAACATAACCAGATTCAACATCTTGGTTTGACATCGTGTCCGACTCATAGATAGGAGAAGACCTTGAAGGCATTTCTGTATTATGACCTCACTCAATGCAGGAATGATATAGAACGGGTTTTGCCACTGGACATGGGAATGATTTTGATAGGCTTTTGATATCACGAAGGAGCAGTGTGAACAACTTGGGATGTTTGGAATGATGAAAGAGACGGAGACAGTAGAGACGGGATATGAAGATGAAGTACAACACAACTACCAGAGCATTCTTCATTTATTTATTATTGCGTGCCGGTTTGCGAATTGCAAAAAAGACTTTGGGATTGCGTGCTTGCCGCTAAAACTTTGATTTATGACAAAGCTACCCTGGAAGAGGTTCAGTAATGAACGATGAGGTGATCTGGGGCCCACCAAGGGAACCCACCAAGGGGATGAACCCACACCAAAGATCTCATGGTAATTATGTCACCTTTTGTACCATCGTGGAAGGTTTCGTTCTCAAAGGACTCCCTGATCTCAGGGTTTGTTGGATGGCGTGACTGTGTGAGTGACTGTTCCGGGATCGGAACAGGCCAGTCTAAAGTAATCATCCTTGGCTTCGTTGTCAGCACCAGAACCTGTCATGAACAGTGAGGACATAGTTGAATATATGTGAAAGCAAAAGCTGTTTCACGGCAACTGATCATACAGCATTCAATGCCCGATCGGTGGCTGCTTGGGACATGATGTCGTGCGGAGGAATCCTGCACCACTGGAGCTGCAGGTTGACGAAGTTGCCACGTGACTAGGGTTGCCTGGTCGGTCCGGATGTGCAGTGCATCCTCAAACCTCCGAATGGGAGACTTCCACAACCTCAATGACTTCTGACAAGGCAAATATGATTT
>JAABUO010003820.1_pt1 | contig 17889 bp, 17 predicted proteins | sample 5559291 | NCBI WGS metagenome assembly JAABUO01 (sample SAMN10711878, study PRJNA513372) | rock metagenome | isolation source: Antarctica rocks | place: Antarctica: Victoria Land, Finger Mt sud | reverse complement strand
GAAGACTCTAAATGCATCTGTAGGTCAAGAGGCGTGCAGTGGGCGAGAAGCATGCAGAGTATGTGCAAACCCTGGTAGCCTTGGCAGAGCTGAAGAGGAGGCAAGGCAGCACAGCAGATGCATTGCTGCTGTTTAAGGAATCTGCAGACGTGCTGCAGCATCAGGACCCCACCTTTTCAGCAAGTGAGGATTCCTCTGACTGGGTCATGTCTGTGCTCGACGCATCTCATGTGCTGGTGTGCTTGCACATCATGGTGTTGAAGTATCAACTAGTGTACACACATGTTTATGTCACTGTTCTTGCCTGCAAGTTGCAGCAGAAGGAGTGAAAGTGACCATTTATGTCGCAACAGCAGACGGATGAACATGCATCTACTGGTTGACCAATCAAAACACTGCACGTGGAAGAATCTTTGCATGATGCTGTTAATGTAGATGGTAGCTAGATAGCCCACAACTTCTTCTGGAGCTGGCTTGCACCGGGCATTCATGGCTGAAGATCAATTCATTGATTCATTCATTCATTAATTCAGTCATTCGTTAACTTATTCATCCATTCATTAATTCATTCGTTAATTCATTAATTTATTTGTTCATTAGTACATTGATTCATTCATTAAACACGTGTCCTCCTCAAGGCTCACGTGTGCAGCCCTGAGTAGCCAACATCCATTGAGGTCCTGACAGCACATTGGTCAATTCGTCCAGCGTGTGTCTTCTCGTAGGGCCGGGTGCTTTTGGTCATTGCTGACAGCGATTCATGGCATGCAGGCAATCTGCTGCAGTACACCCAGCTGGCGTCAGTCCTGATGGGGGCAGGGCAGTTTGACGAGGCAGAAGCCCTCCTGAACCAGCTGCTGCTACATGTGGAGACTGTCAAGGTGAGAGCTCTGTGAATGCTGCTTGAACAAGGGTAATGAGTGTTGTGGGGGCCAACAAGGGCAGGGCAGAAGCCCTGCTGGACCAGCCCCTGCTTTCTGCTGATCGTGTTGGGGTAAGAAAGCATGCATAGTGTCTGATGTCTCACAAAGGTAATAAGTGTTGCTACAGCTGACAGGGCCAGGGCACTTTGACTAGGCAGAAGCCCTGCTGCCCTCTGTGGAGGCTGTAAACCACATGACAACTCCCTCGTTTGATTGTAAATACATTAACACAACCGTGATAACGCATTATCACCACCAGAACCACCGTCACAGTCATTATGTAACCATGATCATAACCATCACCATAGCCACCATCAAGCATTGTTCTAACCACTGTCGCAATTGGGTTTGTCTGGTTCAGGGCGTAGGTATATGCTCCTAACTGCAGTCACCATCATAACCACCATCATGACCACCATTATAACCACCATCTTACCCAGCATCATAACCACCATCATCACCACCATTGTCACCACCATCATAACCACCATCATAACCACCATCATGACTGGGCTTGCCTGGTGCAGGCAGCTAACACATATCATAGTAACTTCAGTCACCATCTTCACCACCATCTTCACCACAATCTTCACAAGGCCCAGGAGTGAGTCAACACTGTCTGCGTCACCATGGGGTTTGCCTGGTGCAGGGGGCTGATCACACAGATGTGGGCCTGGTGTGTCAGGAAACAGCTCTGTTGATGGAGCGCACCAAGAGGCTGCCACAAGCCAGGGACCTCTTGCAAAGGGCCCTGGACATACGAGCTGTAAGTGTGTCTTACCTTCTCCCTGCATGCTGAGCTGTCAAAACAGGACCTTCTTTTGGGTGAAAGCAACATGCCAAAGTCTTGTGGACACTGAAGAAATTGTTTGCCTGTGCTGCATTATCAGTTCAACACATGTTGACATTCACAAGGAGCTACTCAGGAGTACACGTAGGTGATCCTGAGGGGAAGGCATGTGATGATTGAGTGACTGCAATGTCAAGTTAGCTCATTGACTAGAGTGGAAGTACAATTGACCATGTCTGCATTCTGTGTTGCCCTGTGATGTCCTCTATGACCATCTCATTGTTTTGCAGGCCAAGTATAAGGACTCGCTGCACCCTGCCCTGGTGGACCCCCTCTTGGCCCTTGCTGCTGTTGAGCTCAGACAGTCAGACACCGCCAGCTGGCAAAGGTATCTGCCCCTACCTAGTAGACAGTCTACTACATACCATACTGCTTCTACTACATACTCTAGTAGACAGTCTGGTATGCTTCCTGCGTCATTTTATGTATTCACTAAACGTGCGACTGCCCCTAAGGATCAGTTGTGTACAGTCCTGAGCAGTTCCCTGTAGGTGGTGCTGTTCAGGCACCTGCTTCATACTGCAGCAGATCATGCACGTGTCTGCATATGCACACATGCATGCACTCATGCATGTACGCTTGTATGAAAACACAGATGAACAGCTGCATGGTCAGACTCACAGTTCCAGGTCTTGATCAACTGATCAACTGTAAGATGGAGCTTCCTTGTCAGTCAGCATCCTGTTGTGGTCTGTGATCTGAAAGGCAATGTGCTCCCATCTGACAGATGATCTGCTCCCATCTGAGCTGCTGTACACGACCAATGTCAAGGCCTTCATCATTCCGTGTCTGCTTCCTCTGCTCTTCAGTGGCCCTCTCCAAGGTTTGAAGCAGGCAGAGTTGACAAGCGCTGTTGTCAGATTTGCGTATGCATTAACAAAAACAGAAACAAAAAGACCTTGCTTTTATTTACTTACTTACTTATTTATTTATTTATTTATTCGTTTGTTATTTATTTGTTTATTTATTTATTTATGTATTTATTTATGTATTTGTTCATTTATTTATTTATGCAGGGCATTCAACATAGCTAGCAGAGCACGCGACATCATCCAGGGCAATGTGAAGTCGCTGGAATCTAGGTTTGCCGCAGTGAAGTTGCTGGAGTCTAGGTTTGCTAGAGCAAGCTCAGGCTGGTTCACCTCCCTCCTCGGTTGCAGCCTTCTCTCTTTGTTCCCACCCAAAGCACTGGATCCCAAAGATGAGGCCAAGGTTAGTCAACCCAGATCCCGCCGATGTCTGTATGCATGCGCACAATTGTTTGTTTGTTTGCTTGTGCATGTGTCTGTGCATGAGTTGAAGCGTGCATGTGTGCGCTTGTTACTTATTCATTCAGCGTGTGTCTTCCCTTAGGTTCTGGTTCTTACAATCCTGAGTAACGACCTGTATGAGGCCCTAATTTTGCAGCAAGCATACCAGCAGTAACATCAGTTGATGTGGCCTACATGAGACGATCTCTGTCTCAGTTACCTCAACTGTTGTCATGGTTTGTTGGCAAATTTCTGTGCAACATTCTGTTTGCATTCAGAATTTGTGCTGTGCAGGTAAATTTGGCGTTTCTGCTAAGCTCTGCTAAGCTGGCAACAGCCTTGAGGCTGATGAGTCATGCTGAGAGAAATCTAAAGCGTGACGAAGAGGCTGAAGAGACCCTAGTGACTGCCATGAGGGTGTTTGGTGGCCCCCATATCCGAACTTGCCTGGAGAGCATGTATGCTGACACTGATGACACCATGGAGTTAGGTCAGACGGTGCCTGTCACATCCTGTTGCTCGTCTTCTTCAAAGATGTCTTAAGATCATTGTACACCTCAACAGTCTAAGATGTGCAGCCAGATGTGAACTTTTGACTTCTGGCCTGGAACTACAAATGAATGTGAGTCATTTCAGCGCTCAAGATGCAATGTTGCTGATTATGTTTGTGCACACTTGCAACCTACCATGCAGTCATGGTATCTCTCTGAGAATTGTGATGCATGCGCTGCTGCATTACTCATCCAAGCAAAATTTGTCAATTCTAATTCCATGCAATACTTGCAGTACATAGGTGATGCTATGTCTGAGCTGTTGATTCATGCAGATCTGGGCTCTGCTGTCGCAATAAATGTCAAGACATCAGTTGTGAAGAGGGTTCTGGAGTCGTATGCAGCGTGTTCAATACAGCTGGCAGAGCTTGTCAACAAGAGGGAAGACAGGAATCAACGTGGTGACAATGCTTCTGACGTGGTTGCATTACAAAAGGGAGCTCAACAGTTGCATGCTCGGGGTGTTGCAGCACATGCTGCTGCTGCAGCAAAGAATGTTCTGGCAGCAAAATGGCTCCCCCCTTGAGCATGACACCACAGCCATTCCTGATGGTGAAGATCATTGTTATCTCAGCTTGTAATGTTCAACTGCATGTGCATATTGTGTATCCGTACCTGTGCGTTGAATGCTGTCCAGATGAGAGGCTTCCAGAATGGCTTTGTACAACTTCGTCGATACAGCTTCCTCTAGTGTTCTGGCATCTTTCCTGCCATTGGGGAACTCTAGTGGTAGGTTGTGTACACACACTATCTGGCTTAGAAATTAAGTCCTGCGCTTTGATCCAGCATAGGTCATCCCTGAGCTGTGCAACAAAGTACTGTCCTTATTGTACATGAATTTAGGCATATCAACGCTTTTATCACAATCATATTGGGCCTGATCAAAGGTTGTACTGTAAGTCGATGACACAAAGAAACAAGACTGCAAGACATTTTCAACCTTACAGCTGGGCAGGTCTAAATCATCATGGTTTTTTGCCTGAGAATGGTCTCATACATATGGTGCACAGAGACAATCAATGCAGCTCCTAGTAGGGAGACAGTTGAGCGCAATACCATGGCCATGGCACTACTGGTCAGAGAAGACGTCTAAAGTAAGCAATGGTATAAAACACCTACAGTACAGCATTGTATTGGACATAAGAAAAGTTGACACAAGGCAACAGTCATGCATTCTTGTCTGCTTTTACTCACCCAGCAGCTTGCAAAGCACAAGTGATGTACATGTGTACGCGTATTGTCGGCACGCATTTCAAATCAGCATGCATGCCAACACCCTGCTTGTTGCTATCTGTCGCTGGAACCACTGACCAGGCGTGCCTCCGCAGCCCTGACTTGCTCAAAGACAGGGGGATCCGGAATGGTCACTTTCAGCACTTTCTGAGTCACAGGATGAGGCAGCACCAGCTTGATTGCCCACAAGCACAACAGATGACTGAAGGGCATTGGCAGCTGTGCATGTGAGCTGACATCAGCCAGCTCTTGTTGCTGCTGCAACATCACCGTCCTGGCATATGTTGGTGCAGCAGCTATAAGCCGTTCACCAACCACAGGAACTGCGGGCGCTGCAGGTCTTGATGACGCACGCTCTGCATGCTGTGGCCGTTCCAGCAGGCTCGGCATTGCTTCTGAGTCTGACTGACAGTCAGTCGCAGTGTCCTGCAGCAGGATGGCAGCGCCTGCTGCGGCGGCTGAGGGTGACTCAGAGCCTTTTGAGCAGCAACTTATCTGTCTGTGCTGTGGTGCGTGTGAAGCTGGGACCTCCCTGCCAGCTGGGGCGTTTGAGTGACTCCTGCCGTATGACAGATCGTCTGCTATTCCCGGCCATGCGGTTTGACTGCATCCTGGTTGTTGCTCGTCTTCACCATTGCTTCCTTTGCGCTCACTTTGTGCCTCAGGTCTTTGTGAATGCTCACTGTCAGAATCCCAGTGAACCCATGCGTGTGTGTGAGGCTCATGTGACGTCAGCAGGCTGTCTTCCTGCATTCTCTGCCTGATCAGTCTGTGAATGCCAGCCTGTCTGACTTCAAGCGGTGACTCAGACACCTGAGCCTGGTCTATGGCGTTGCGCATGCTGCCCTTATCCCTGACAGCAACCATGGTGTTGCATATGGTCATCCTCTGCGAAACCCAGAAGGCATACTGAGACCTGCATGTACAACGCCAGCTTGAAACACAAGGAAGAGAACAGAGCACCAGGAAGAAGCAGCCTCAGGACCAGCATGAGAACAAGTTTGGAGAACAATTACGGCAAAGACAGAAGCAGGACAAGCAGTCGGACTGTCAGGATCATCATCAGCAGCAGCAGCAGCACCATCATGAGCTGCTGGCATGAAAAGGGAAAAGAAAATACCAGCAGCAGCTGCCACGCATGCGCAGATCGACTCCACTCACAGTTGAGCCAAAGCAACATTAAGCTGTATGTATTGCTGCAGTCGATGCACTGCTTCCAGACTGCTAATACGTGTACTGCTGAAAAGTCAGTCAGTCAGTGGTCAGCTGGTGATGTACAAAGCTACTGCAAACATACCTGGCCCTGGGGGTCTGATGACCGGGGTGCTCAGAGGATACCCCAAACGGGGTGGTCATGGCCTGTTCAGCTTCCTGTGTGTCCAGCAGTACGGCTGCATCAGGATGGCGCTTGGCATAGCCATATGTGTATTTGGGGTCCCCTAGCACAGGGTGCCCTACCAGAGCCATGTGGCGCCGTAACTGATGCATACGGCCTGTAACAGCAACATATGGTTTGGTATGCTGTTTTGACATGTAAGGATGCAAGCTATAGCGTGTTGTTCACTGCGACCCTAGTACCTACTTTTGACCCCAGCTATGCTCAAGTAAAGGACACTGTCTGTTTCTGTATATGTGTGTAAAAGGGCAACTATGTGACAGCCTCCTGCTAACCTGTGTGACAGCCTCCTGCTAACCTGTGTGACAGCCTCTTGCTAACCTGTGTGACAGCCTCCCACTAACCTGTGTGGGGATACAAGTCCAGGGTGGAAATGCAGCCATGGTTGCCTGACTCGGTCTGGCTCAGAGCTCGGTACTCAGTGAGCGAGGGCTTGCCATCTAGGGGGATGTCCACATACCCCCGCCCCTCCAGGGGACCCCCTACTACAGTACGATATGATTTCTGGACCTGCATCATTCACATAACTGCTGTTGCAGCTAAAGAGACAATGCCGAATATTGACCCAGTACAATACCGGAAAGCGCAAAAGTTCCCCTTCTGTCTTTTTGATCTCTGTGACACAGATGCAGTCAATCTGGTGTCCCCTGACTGGCATTTTCAGTCAGTCATTCACTCGATTCATGCTGCATGCAGAGAAGAAACAGCAGGCCTGCTTGCCGCAGCAAGCTGGCAATCAGGCGCAAGCTAGCTGCGTCTGCATACTGCTGCTTCATATTGGCCAACAAATCACCAAAAGATATGTATGGCATGAGATGATGATGATCACAGTCATCCTGTGCAACCAGACTTGTGTTCAGTTCCTGCTGTGATCAAGCAGCAGCTCCTACAGCACTCCAAATGTGTACGGTGTCCTATAAGCTGCTGCTTTTGTACATGCATCATATGTGATGCTGATGCTGATGCCGACATGGCTATTCATCATAATCTTTGACAGCACTCTTGTCTGCTTGCCAAACTAAAGTGTCATGGGCAATGACAGTGGCGACGTCAGCATGAAGGCCCTTCCCTGTCTTCTTCCCCAATTGTGTTGTCATGGAAACGGATAGTGGAAGCGTGAGCATGGAGGCTCTCGGTCTGCTTCCATTACTTTGGGCAAACATAGTGGAGGAGTGAGCATGCTGGAATGGAGTACCTGACGCTGTTCAAAGGATGAGGAGAGGCCCTGCAGGCCCAGCCTGGTCTTGGCTACCAACAGCAGCCCTCCTGTTGCCTCATCTAGCCTGTGGACCTGCACTCATACAGAGTCCATTACCGCCAGCATTCAGAGTCTACTATCGCCAGCATACAGAGTCTATTACTGCCAGCTTACAGAGTGTCTTCACACCAGCACACAGAGCTAATTACTGTCAGCGTACAGAGGCTGTGATGGCTTGAGGACAGAGTCTGCCACTGCCAGCAAAATGACAGTGCCATGATGAGACAAGTGCTAACTGCAAGCAGCAAGTCCTGAGTTGCATCTCCAAGCCTATGTGCCTGCAGCTGTACCAGACATGCTGCAGCAACACCAGCAATCCTGGATTACACGGCCTTGTCACCAGGTGCATGCAGCAGAACCTCGGGGGTTCATCCTGCTGGACAAACAGCTGCCACAGGTGAGTGCATCAGCACAGCTGTCATGTATGCTTCATGACTGCTGACTCATGATTTGCAGCAGTGGCAAGTCTGGTCATTGGTGCAGATGGGGGACCTACATGCTGAGGTCTGCAGAGCATGCCAGGCTGCTGTGATGGGCGTAAGCAGTAAGGCAGGCACTGCCGCACGTCCACCCTGCCAGACACACCACTCTGCATTTCACAGCTGTCTTCATTGTAATGTAGTGCCCAAGGGCAAATGATGCCTGCTGTTTCGTTTTGTGTGGTTTTGTGTACTTTTGTGTGGTTTTGTGTACTTTTGTGTGGTTTTGTTTGCTTTTGTGTGGTTTTGGGTGATTGTTTGTGTATGCACTGTGTGTCAGTGTAGACAATTATGAGCACTGCAAGCACAATGATGTGGTGGTGCAGAGTTGAGGCCATCTTGGAAGGCTGCAAAGTGAGGTAGCTGGGGGTTGTGCAGAGGGCAGGCTCTGCAGGGTGCATGCTTTTTGAGCAGGACTGCCGTAATTCAGGGCTGGCTATGTGACTTTCACTGCTGGGGCAACTGCTGTGCGAGACACAAGTTGGTATGTGTATGTAGACTGCACATGTCCACAGCGCCCACATCCATCAGAATGGCACTGAAAATGGCAGGCGACTTGGGCAGCTGGTGAACCACTCTGCCTCAAGGTACGGTGACTGCACGCGAGTCACACAGCAAGCAAGGACAAACTTCACGGAGGACGCATTGTAACGCCTTCCAGCCACTTACTTGTGTGGTGGGCATGCCTTGAGGCTTGACAATGCATGCCATGTGCTCATCTTCATACACCACCTGCACCCAAGGCAACAAGGATCAGATGAGCACAGTTCTTGTAAGCAGCAAGACCATACTTTGCTCTTATATAGCTTGGTATAGCAGACAGACAGACTGACACTCATACAGACAGACAAACAGACATGCAGACGCAGACATACTTGAGCAGACAAGCAGACAAACAAATGTTGCTTTGCTGCTGTGCATCAAAGCAACCATCAGTCACTGCTGTCCAGCCACCAGCACCATTAAAACCATATGAGACCAGACTTGCAGATTTGTTCAAGACTCAGGATGAAGTCGAAGGCTGTCTGGCAAGACAGGCAGCCAGAGCTGGGCATACTGAAAGGGAAGACACATACAGCCACAGGCTGAAGTGGCAGCTCTACAGGAGCACAGGTTGCCAGAGGGATCAGATGCGCAGACACATTTGCAGACCTGCAGATTGGCAGGGGCCTGGGATGCGTCTAGGGGTTTGCCCCCTTGCACCCTCTGCATCCATTCCAAGCGCTCCCCTGGCTGTACAACCCTGTAGGACAGGAGCAGACACAGTCAGCGTGTCCAGTATACTGCAGCACATCATGTGAATGACTACTGTCTGCACAAGACAGTTGACTGTGACATTGTCAACATGCATTCTGACTGGATACACAGGTACAGGTGGAAGTTACTGAGAGCTACCCAGGGCTGTATATGTCTGACACTAGGGTCAAACACATGTTGAACGAATGAGTGAATGAATACAGGAATGAATGAACGGGTGGATGAACAAATGAATGCACAAATGAGTGGATGGATGGAGGAATGATGCACTGAATGAAAGGGATGAATGGATGTGTGACTGGAGAAACGCACGAATGAATGCGCATGGGGTTACTGATGATCCCGCCACTGTTGTGCCGAGATGATCTGTCATGCTTTGCCACTGGCTGCTGACCATGGCTGCCAACACATACGGCAGCTGAAGAGAGTACCTGCTAGTGTTGCACACTTTGCCAGCAACCAGGATCTCCCTCCGCCGGATGGCTTTCTTGGCTGCAGTCACGCTGCTGAAATGCTGTGCCAGCATGGCTTCAACAGCCCTGGGAAGGGGTGCAGGGGGCTCATCATGGGGGTATATGACAGTAGCCACAACCTTCATGGTAGGAAACGCGAGTGAGTGGTCGTACAAATAAGTGAGTGATCAAATGGATGAAAACATGAGCAATAGAAAAGTGTAGGTATACAAACAGACGAAGGAGAGAACAAAGCACCAAGGAAACAAACAATTGGGTGTGCAACATCATGTGGGCCCGGCTGGTTGCAGCGCAGCTGCTGTTGGCCAGAACTCCATGCATACCTGATGACCTTCTCTGATTTGGCTGCCTGGTGGTGGAGCATCTTGCCTATCTTCTGTCAGGACTGCCTTTAGCCTTTGTTGGGCAGATGGCATCTCTTTTGGCAAGGTACCGCCACGGTCCTATAAGCCAGACAGAGCTGCTGTTGTAGGCAGTGTTGATGCGGCACTGCATGACACATGGGCTGCAGAGTGTATGGAGACGTGCAGTCATACAGTGGCTTATGTGGTGACTGACAATAAGGGAGGGCTGGAAGTGTTGTAAATAGCACGCATGGCAATGGTGTGATCAGCTCTCATTGACATAAGAAGACTTACGTCTTGGTATTATGACCTTGCTGGTATGCAACGAGCTTTTTAGAAATGAACCAAGCAAGCAGAGGCTGTGCTTACCCTGATTATGACACTGAGTGTTCTGTCGCTGGCGGTCACATCTTGCGCTGCCTGTTCATCTTGATTGGGAGACGCTGGCAGTGCTTTCTTTCTTCCCTCAAAAGGAAGACCCTGCTGAGGAGGTGCATGTTGTTTCTGAAATTTACGTGCCTTTATGCTTTGCGTGCACACGACGTTTTGCTTGACTCGAGGAAGTTGCTGGAGGTATCTTGCTCTCAAACAGCAAGGTGCTGTTGGCATCAGGCTGGTGTGTCCCAAGAAATCACATGAAGCTAGCATTTTTGGGCAATACAGTTACTTATACTTGATACTGCTCTGACTACGCAAACTTATAGACAGCCTCAAGCACATGTCAATCCCGTCATATTTGCCGGTGGTTGTGAGTATAGTGCTATCGCCACTGCGCTGATGGCGTCGCGGCCTAACTCACGTCGCTTGATCGGTGAGGTAAGCTGTGTTTTCAACTTTGCCCGGCTTGCACAGCACAGCAGATGCCTCTCAGACCTTTTTGCAGCAGTATCAGCGTACGGTGTTACGCGGACGCCGAGTGATCTGCACTGATAGACACTGATCGGACATATAAACAATTGCACGGGATCACCGATGCTTTGTTCTGCGCAATGAGACGTATGCCGAAGGACATCTGCAATGGCCAGGTGCACCACCTATTGATGTATCAGCGCAACGGCACCTTAATGCTTTGAGCGGCTACACAAAGATTGTGGAATCCACTTTCCCCGTAAAATATACGAGTAATTCAAATCTTCTTCAGAATGCAGCTGTTGCCAGTGTAATGACATGCACTATGGCCAGTTCGTTATAGCAAGCTTACAGCAGAGAAGTCTGTCCCCAATATAGTGCTAGCTCAGTAGACCACTTTATGCGCGACAACAGCACGGTCTCACAGTTAGTGCAATCAGTTGATAGGCTTGCAAGTAGGCCTGTAGGTGGGACCAGTGTGACAGCTATTGTGAGTCACGCCAGCTTGCATTAGAGCCTTCATGACGTTCATCACTCATAGCTTCAGAGACTTGATAATATGGTCACTCAGGCGGTCTGCACTGATACGAGGAGGAGCACGTGGTATCTTGATTTCCTCTGACTCCCCACTCTTTATCCTACAGCAGCTCGACAGCTGTGCGTCGCAACAACAATAACAAGCCATCCAGATAGCACTTCTCATGCACATCATGGAGTTGTAATATTGTTCATACACATGTTCATCTTGCAGGCTGATAAGCTTACGCTGTCATGACTGGAATGACCATCCCATATGCAGATTCCCACTCTGGCTCTTCCAAGATATTGCGTATCTGCGTGAATGTGTAGGAGTATAGGGCAATGCACAAAAAGGAACTTGCCAGCAGAATGCACATGGGCTATGATGCTGATAGACAGATAGCATGCAGCAGCGCACGGCCACAAAAAAGCATGAGCAAGAAGCTGCAGACCTGCAAGCTAGCTGTGGAAAGAGGGGATGGTTGAAACATGGCTTTGTCAAGGATTGCCTGAACTTTATCCTGCAAGCAAATGGCAGCATTGCCCAGCAAGAAGTGTCACAATGCACAACTTGGACTGCAAACAGACACACATCATGCAATGACATGCAATTGGCAAATGTGCAACAGTATACACAGCGTAGCATGCAAGTTGCATGCAGGTGTCTCCTCTGTTGTGCGTTCACACGGCAACAATATACACCATGCAACGGCTTTGTGAGGCACACACCTCCTCAGCATTTCACTGAGGGAAAACACAGCATAACACTGTTGACCTGGCGATGATGCAGTGGCATTCTTACTGCAGTCTCTTTTGTGGGCATCAAGCAGTGTATCTGACCTTCAGGCCGTCACAAAGGTGACAGCCAGGCTTGCTGTAAATGATGAGGAACAGATCGCTGTTGCCTAAAACAGAGGAATTTGAAGACCTGCATGACGCAACTGAGATGAGACAGAATTGAAGCTGTTCAGGACAGCCTTAGTGCTGCTGCAGCAGTAGCTGCTGAGTATTCAAGAGCTGATGCGAGGCTGAACATCTGGCAAGATCTTGTGCCAATGGCTTGCACCCCAGTGGCAAGGCAATATGCAAAAGGCAAAACCTGGCAAGCATAGTGCAAGCTTTGGATATATGCTGTACCGGCACTGCAGCATGGATGATTGCAAACAATGCCTGTAGCCTGTGTTGGACAAGCTGTGCGTGCCAAAACAGGCCGGCCTAGCAGCGCTGTGGTCAGGACGGATTTTCCTGCAGCTGCACGACTCTACTTATCTCTAGCACGTGACATTCTTTCCTAGGGCCCGATAGCAGACCACCTGAGAAGTACCTGCTCAAACACCGTGGGATGCTTTTGGAGGACATCATCCTTCTCACGGTGAGACTGGGTGTTCTGACGAGTTGAAGCATGGCGAACAACTACAGTCAAAGGCCTATACTTGGCCGCGAATTACGGCATCGTTTGTCTTAGAATAACACAATTAAAGACACAATCACAAAGCAAACGTGTTTGCATTCCCCACGCCAGCGATTTTGGTGATAGCGCTCTGCGACAAACCCACAGGAGAAGAAGCGTTTTTAGCTCCGAAGCCAGCCTGATCACTGATAGCTAGAGGAAGCTTACGCTCATGAGGCCTACTTGGGGATTCGCAGAAGGCATCCGCTCCATTCACTGTTCAGCATGACACCCGCAAGCAGGGAACCGGCAGCCTTTGGTCACTAAGCAACTTCTGGTTGCTGGTGACAACTCGTAACGGATCAGTCATGCTAACCGCTTTTGCTCCCCGCCGCGGATCCCTTTGTGGTCTGCGACTGGTGTCTTTCCATAGTTCAGCACATCCAAGCGCTCTTCGTGTCAGCTGTGATGGAATGGACACGTTGTTCCGCGACCTTCACGACTCACCATCAGGGGACAAAAGTGACCCTGCGGCTAGAGCAGGTAAAGAGACTTACAAAACAGAAGTCGAAGATATCTCTGAGTGTGGTTGTGCTGGGAACGTCAATGACACTCGATGCATGCAGGCATGTCGGCAGAGAAGCCAAGTGTTCGGGTCAGTCTTGACCTAACTGGCTACGAGGACTATTTCAAGCAAGCAGCAAAATTCAAGCAGGACATCTGGCCCGACTGGGGCAAAGCGATGTCACAGCATGAGCCGCAAGGACAAAAAAGTGAAGGTATGGTTGTACATCGGTCTCTGCTCTTCTCCAACTTCTCTTAACAACTAGCTAACCTCACAATAGTCAGCCTGTGTTGCACCTCATATGCATCCGTACTGCTTGATGAGACAAGGTGTCAACCTCCAAGCACTCGTGCGCCTGCAACCATTGCTCACCTTGCATCAGGCAGATCTCAGTGTCTTCCAGCAAGTATACACGACAGGTCCACCCATTATTGCCCTGCTAATGACAGACAATCTGTGACTTGCAGCAAAGGCCAGTCAACCTGCATCAGAGGCCAATGACACTGCAGCAGCCACCCCCAAAGACCCAACCCAACAGTCCCCCTCTTATGTATCATGGGATGCCCAAAAGGCCGCCACCTCACTCTACAGAGCCTTTCTCCAGGAGTTCCAGTCGCCAACTCAGGGTAGCGTGGGGAACCTAGTCAAGAGGCTTGTTGAAAGAGCTCACAAGCATGAGCACCAGAGATTGACTCAGGAGCTGGGTGAGAGAAAGAAGGTCCTGCAGGAGCAGGCTTCACAATTGCATGCTATGACTGCTGACAGGGACAAATGGATGATGGATCATCAGCAATTGGTGGTGAGATCACACTCTGTGTTTGCATTCTTACCTGCATGCTTACCTGAATGTCTGGGGTACACATCACCTCATGCAGACGACCCACTGCAAGTGTGACTGAGCATGAGACAACCCATTTTACTTGCATGCTCAGCTTTGCTCTCAAAGAAAACTTGAAGGCCGTGCTCAGCCACAAACGATGGCCGTTGTAGCAGAGAGTCTGGCAGACAGGCAGCAATGCTGCACAGTACACGACATTTCGGACGGCAGAACAAATACTGCTTGTCGACTGATCGACTTGAGTCATGAAAGCTGTCTCTGTTCATTGCACGCAACCTCAAGGCTTTGGGTTCATACATCCCTGATTGCGCTGAGAATTCTGACCAGCTTGATTCTGCTGCCCATCCCATTCACCTGTGCTTCTAAGCCAGGAGTGAGATGAGTCACAGTTGCCTCCACACTCACACTGTAAAGTACTGAATGAGAGAGTGTAGCCTGAGCAGGCCAAGTCTGGCGCAGGCGCCCTGGGCAGCCCGGTATAATACTTGGCTTCTCATTAAATTGACGCTGAAAGGTGTAGTCTTTTCCATTTGTAGTCTTCCATTTGTAGTCTTTTCTCTGGCGCAGGCGAGTGCTAAGCAGCAGAGCAAGATGACAGAGGCCCAGCTGCGTGCTGCAGCATCTGTGACAGCCAAGCGCAATGATGATGAAGCTCTGCACGCGCGTCAGAAGCTAGCTGAGCTGCAGCAGCAGCTGAGCTCTCAGGTGGAGTGATATTCTCATCCTGCATTCTGGTCTCCATTGTGCTGTTTCACACTTGGTGTAGCTTTGTGCTTTTCTTTTTCCTTTTGCGCCCATGCTTGAAAGAGCATGAAGACTGACCAGAGATTAGGGTTTAAACCCTAAACCCTAAATCTAGCATGAAGACTGACCAGAGACGCTGCAAGTCTATTCATATCTTTCCTGATAATTGCCTGATAACAGCATTTGGCAGACCTTCTTGCATGATGCAATGCATCTGATGTGGCACTGTGGCTTCTTCCGTTGCCACAAGGGGGAGTCCATGCTGGTGTCTGAACATTGCCGATAGCAGTTGCTGTGCATTCCCATGAACCACTGCTTGCAGAACATGCTGCTGCTGCAATTGATAGGTGTTGTGACTGAGCTATGACCATTTTGCTTGCGGTTGGGCTGACACTACCACTACTGCGCTACTACACTATCTACTATTTCTGTGTGTTACTACACAATCACAGTGTCCATAATCACACATGTATTGGTACACTGTTACACTGTCTGTTACTATACTTGCGGTCACACTCTTCAACAAAGGGTGTTACTTGGCTGTGCACAGGCAGGCGGAGACATGACGGATAGACAGACATCAGGCAAAAGCAACTCTTGGGATCGCACCACCTCTCCTCAAGCTTTACCAGTCACAGGTACAATCTATTGGCCATGCCTCAACATCAGGCAAAGCGCATGCATGCTACTTGTCATATGACTTCCCTGATGGTCAAGCATGCGTGACCAACAACTCATATGCACTTGTGTGCGTTGCATGCATTTTTGCATTGCATTGTTTACCTTGCGGTCAAGGGACACATGATAAACACAGAATGTGCATTTTCACTGCAGTGGCAACAACCAAATGTGCTAGCTGATGTGGAGCGAGCAATGTGTTGTATGTACTCCATCTGTAGCTGCATCAAACTAGGCATGTTTAAATACCAGCCGGCATTCATCTGCACTGACTGTACTGAATTTGCATGGCTCAGCGCAAATGCACAAGCTACAGAGGCTGCCTCCGTTTCATCTGACAGCCTGAGATTTTTTCCCACGTGCTTGGACACAGCCTGATATTGAATGCTCAGAATCATTTGCTTCATTTGCTCAACCTGCGTGCTCTCAGCTGCAGACAGCATTTCAAATCATGTCATGACTCAGGCTGCATGTTATGTCAGCAGAGAATCAGACTGTCATGCAACTGTGTTCGTTGACATGTGTCAAAATGTCCTGACAGCAAGCTCTATATGAGAAAGAGAGCTGAAAGAGAGCCAGAGCCATGATGGTGAATTTCGCTTCAGGCATCTGTATCAGTTTGTCTTGCTAACTAGGCCCTTTATGATTCAGGTGACTGGGGTGCTCAATCATTGCCAGGACCAGACGGCGAGGAGGTCTTTCGCAAGCTGCAAGCTGTTCAGGAAGACTCAGTACAGCTTTTGCATCATATGACTTATCAGCTGCAGTCAGCATCACAGCACCCCGAGGTCAACCACCTCATCGGCCGTGAGCTTGACATTGCCGTGAAGCTCAGCCAGATCATCTCTGATCAGCTGCAGATCATCCCAGGTGACCTGCGAGGCTTCATCAACAGTCATCTCTGGCTGTTGAATGCCTACAGAGGCACTGAGAGTCAAATGAGTGAACTCAAACAACAGCGCGATGCAGCTGTTAGTGATCTGGAGCAAGCCAGGGAGCTGAGCAAGACCAGTACCAGTGAAGCAATGGCTGACAAGCACCTGGATGGTATCATCAAGCCCAATTGGCGCAGTGGTCACGAGTTGAGGCTGCTGAGAGAGGACCGCGAGGAGCTTTGTGAACAGATTGAGGATCTAAAAGCTGAGGCAAAGCACTGGTTGCATATGTACATGTACCATGACAGCCGGAATGACCATGAAGAGGCGCTTGAGCAGCCCGAGGGGCGGCATCAGGGCCCTCAGGAGCCCAAGGTTAGCAGGCAAGAGGCCACAGACAGTAGGCAAACCGAGTCTGGAAAGGCCAAGGATAGTGGGCAAAACAAGTCTGGAAAGGATACGGACAGCAGACAGGACCTCTCGCCTGGTCAACAGCAAGTTGAGCGGTTGTGTGCTGAGCTCAGAAGGGCTCAAGCTGCATATGAGGACTGGGCGGAGGGCCCAGGGCGCCACTTGGCAACTGCTGATACAGTTAGCGATGGTGAGGCACCATCATGTTGGGTGTATGACGCATCAAACGTCTCCAAGAATGGGTCCAAGAGTGGGCAGGAAGACTGCAGTGATTCTGAATGGACCGACACATCAGACAGTGATGCTTCCTCAAGACATGAGTCAGGATGTGAGGTTCATGAAACTTCAGCAGAACCTGATGCAGTATCAAGGCTCATCCATTCAGCTGTTTCCAATGATTTGGAAGCCGGTAAGGTTTCCTGAAGTGATGAACACCATGTCGCTTACATGCATGTGGCCCGTAATCAACATAAGTGAGTCAACCCATGTGCTTCAACACAACAAGCTGCTTGACTTGGCTGGGCGGTGCTGTGCTGTGCGGGGTTGGGCTGGGCCGGGCTGTGCTGTGCTGTGCTGTGCTGCGCTGTGCTGTGCTGTGCTGTGCTGCGCTGCGCTGTTGCCCACTGACCTGTGATGTGTTTTTACCTGCTATGCTGCTCTGTGCTCAAGCTTACAGCTCTACCAAACTTGTGAGCAGGACTGGCTGCAAATTGCAGGAACGTCTGTGCCAGACTCCGGCTTAGGCAAGATGGCAGCAGCAGAAGAAGAGCTGAAGGGACTGGTCAAGGCAATGAGCATATGCGGCCGCAAGTGGGCTGACAGCAAAGATGCTCTGGAGCAAGCAGCAAATCAGCAAGCCAAGGGTGAAGACCTTCAATGTGCTCTGGACAATCTTGTTGACCATCTCAATAAAATGAGAGAGCATGTCGATCTGTGGAGTGATGCTGTGTACGATGCTGTGTCCGATGCTGAAGATGATGAAGAGAAAGCTGCTTGCGAGGCTAAA
>JAABUO010003817.1_pt1 | contig 17895 bp, 25 predicted proteins | sample 5559291 | NCBI WGS metagenome assembly JAABUO01 (sample SAMN10711878, study PRJNA513372) | rock metagenome | isolation source: Antarctica rocks | place: Antarctica: Victoria Land, Finger Mt sud | reverse complement strand
GCTGACTGTCAAACCAAGACCTCATACAAGGGACTATTCAAGACTGTACTTACCTGACCCTAGGGGGAGCTATGTGTTGAATGATGAACGCACGAATGGTCAAATGAACACACACACACACACACACACACACACACACACACACACACACACACACACACACACACACACACACACACACACTCTTACACATGAAGGATTGATTGAATGAATGAATGCAGGGGTGGGATGCATGCTGGGAGCAATGGCTGCACAGCCCAAGGTGCGCAAGGTTGCGCAGCGCCAACAGAAGACCAAGCTGGGCGTTCTTGAGAAACCCAAGGAGATTCAGAACGTCAGAACAGAAGACAAGCAGGTGCGCAACAGATTTCCTAAAGGCTGGGTGCACGCAAGGCGCACTGCTCCCCGTCTAGGCAGTCAGGACTTGTGCAATTGGAGCTGCTGATGAGGGCTGCAGACCTTCTGACTCCTCTGCACATCAGCATGGACAACTTGAATCCTGGTCGCTCTCAGAGTCTGGTCGTAGTCAACAGCAGTTGCATACAGCTAGCATAATTTTTGTACTTTTATGTGCTCATGCATCCACAGCAATGGCCAGATGCAAGCCCTCTGTCTAAGCAATTACCCTCAATGGGTGCAGTCACTGAATGAGCGAGCTTGTCGTTTTTTGTACCTCAATTCCTTTCTGTTGCGTCTTGACTAAGCTCAATTGCTGTCTGATGAGTCTCAGTTGCTACCTGTTGAGTTCAAAAGATGAAGTGTGCAAATAAGTGCTCAGCAAGACAGAGGTCTGCATGCGACTCTACATAACAATCATGAGGCATACGGCATCGAGTCTACAGAAGACCCACTCCATCCTGCTTAATATGTCTGCTGCACCACACAGGCTTTTATAGTCATCGTTGCTTCTTTCCATGCTTTCAAGTAGGTGCTGCGCTGCGCTGTGCCAAATGGTCTGTCAAACTAGGTCTGAAGTCCAAGAATGTGTTTTTCAGCGTGGTTGTTATGTATACAGGAGACAGATCGTGTCATGGAGGACATGTTTGATGTCATTGCCGCCCACACGCCTGTGGGCTGGCTAGAGCTGGTCATGAACCACAACTCCTTCTCACAGACGGTGGAAAACATTTTCACACTTTCCTTCCTGGTAAGGGTTGCACACATCCAACAACAGCCATGTGCACTCTTGTCACTAAGACCAATCAAAAACAGCAAGCTATTTGCTTCCAAACATCAGTGTATCACTACAGCAGGATAGACTCTGCTGTCATGAAGTGCGTCTGGTATGCAAACGCATTGAGTTAGTCAATACAGGCCACTCCATCAGTGCTTGCACACACTTCTGGAAGTCTGCACTTGCAATGCCCAAACATGTTGTGAACACACCATTGAAGATGCCAGGTTGCGCTGTGATGCAGGTGCGAGACGCCAAGGTGTCCTTCGTGCCAGACAAGGAGCTGGGCATGTTGGTACATGCGCACAACCCCAAGACAGACAAAGGGACTGACGACTCCAAGGAGAGGGTGCAGTCCATGCAGAGCTATGGCATGGATGATTGGGAGAGCTGGAAGGACTACATAGAGCCTCACCAGTGCCTCATGGAGCACAGGACTGGCGACATGTACAACAGTAAGTTATGTGTTAGAGACTGTCAATCATGTGTGAGTGCAGCTCCTGTGCAGCACATTGTACAGTACCCAGCTTGGATGTTACCACAGCTGCAGACAACAGAGTTAATGTGCATGACTGCGAGCATGCATTCAGATGTAAAGCACAGATCTGCGTCTTGACAGTACAGCAGCTAGCACTTGGGACTGCTGTAGTTAGTTCTTCTGGTCTCTCACAGTATGATCCTGCAGATTTGACTGTGTAGTGTTCAATTTCAGCACCTGCAGCACCTGCTTTTTCTTCAGCCACTGACACTGTGGCAACAAGAGGTAGTCGGTCAAGTGGTTGCTTGTTGCAGTGCTGCAACAACTGTCGTGGACATGGTGTGTACAGCAGGTTGTCTACAATGGCGACTGTCTGTTTGCTGGTGCGTGTGGAAGGTCACAAAGAATGGCAAAAGCCAGCCAAGGCCAATTGGCTTTTGGTACATGTACCCTCAAGTCGATCAACGTAGGCTTTTGACGCAGCGCTGCCTTCAGGTCAAGCAGCTGCGCGTCCTTCTGCCAACGGCAAAACCTTGGGTGCAGAGCAAGAAGAGCAGGAAGGTGATGAAGAAGCCGAGCCGCCCAGTGCAGTCAAAGGCAAGAGAAAGAACAACAAAGGCAAAAGAGCTGCAATGCAGGAGGAGGAGGAAGCTGATGGGGAGGCGCCTCAGGTACTGTGAGCTGTTGCGTAAATTGCATCTGTGAAGCACCTGCTGCATGCATATGTCTGGTGACCGTCAACTCCATGGTTCAGCTGGTGTTCATGTCAGTTGTGGTATCTTAATGGTTGGCCTATCCTGGTGCTTTTGTGTGTGACAGCAGAGAGTACAGTGTCTTTTAGGCAACTATGGGTGCTATTTTGTGTTACAGCATACTGCTTTTGTGTGTGACACAAGAGACCTCAGTGTTTTTTGTGCAACTACGGCGGGGGGGCTATTTGTATTACATCACGCTGCAGCTGAGTCACGATTGTGCGCCGTGAGCAGATGTTGCCAGTTGCTCACCATAGATAGCAGTTTTGCATTGTTTTGCTCTGAATTGTGACAAATGCTGATTGAAGGGTCTGTCTGAAGAGGAGGACAGTGATGAAGAGACCTGTAGACCCACAAAGTCAAGCAAGCGCTCAAGAAGACACCGATGATAACCTTGCAGCTGCATACAGCTGTCCAATGAAGGTTACTGTTTTGCAAGCTGCTTGCTGCAGCTTCATGCGTGTCTCTAATCACTTGTGCTGCAAACCATCAGCAGTTGTGCAAGTGTGCTATCTCTCCTCATTTGAATGCAGTAGGCGATGATAACAATGTGGTTCCGTATGATGTGTGCTTTCCCCAATCCAGATCTGCATAGAGAACTTGCATTGTACAACGCTCACATGTGCAGTACAGCGCTCATGGTTCCAAGATCCTGTGATAACATGTACATTTACGGGACATCACAAACAGCCACATCCCTGAGTAATGCTCGCCTAAGAGGCACTTAACATGCTGGACAGATTTGAGAAGGTCGGAGCAGAACCTGAATGGGGATGTTGAATGGCTATACAGTGCACAATTTACCAGTTTGTCAAGAATCTTCTGATCAGAAAGAATCCGTTGATGATTCGCAAATGGCTAGCCATCACCAGTCTAAGCAACAATACTTAGTAATACTATTAGGATGAACGTTCAAGGTGCACTGTTTGCCTTCAAGCTACAGCTGACGCTACACCTTTTCGATTCATACGTATGCAATCAGAACATCAAGGTCTGGAAGCAGCAAACACAGAAAAATTTGAAAAAACACTGATGGGAAAGACGCTAAGAAAGCTATCTTAGACAGAAGCAAACTGGAATGGAGCAAGCAGGCATGTCATGGCTCCTACAGTACGTGCCTGCTGAACAGGGTGTAATACATGCGAAGAGTAGAACTTGGCGGCATACACTGGCCTTGTGCCTGGCACAACATGGACTCAAAACAGTGTCACCCTGTGATCCCCCATCTGGGTTTCGATGCCAGCTGCTAAGGACTTACAGGTGACACACTTCACAAACCTGGACTCACAAGCATGTCTGCTTTGATGATGCCAGTCAAGATTGAGGACGAAACGCTTGTGCCAAATCTGAGGACGGCCCTTCAGGAAGCATCTCGATGCTGAAGGTGTCAGCACCCAAAACCTCAGACTTGTTAGAACAGATGCTCAAACGACTTGGTGTGGTTGCCCCACCGTTGGATACTTGGCTGTTGTTGGTCTCTGCTTCACGAACCTCTTGAGGTTGCGCACTAGACCTTCTTGACATCCTGGGGCTTGTCTTGATCGAAGTCCCCAAGGGACTGTCCAACGGCTGTTCTTGCTACATCAGCGGAACGACGGCTCAGACCAAGCAGATTGTAACAAAACGTCACATCAGGCATGCCACACCAAACAGGTTGCGGCAATCAGGCGACGAGCACGCTCTCATAACGCAGAGATGCTATTGATTAGCTCACCGGATAGACGTCCAGCCAGTACGTCCGTACAGTTCCTGAAACTCCGGCAGCGGTTGTCTCCTGCCGCCGTCGAGCTGCAATATGCGGCTTCAGCTCTGGTGCTTGCTGCAAAACTAGCTCTGCAGCCTTGTGCGTCATCTGAATGCGGTTAGCAATGCTGCTGCTCTCCATGCGTGAGGCAACGTTGACAGTCTCCCCAAATAGACAGTATCGCGGGTTGGTGCTGCCGACAACTGAGGCTATGACAGGCCCCGAGTGAAAGCCTGCACGTATGCTAAGATACCTGCAAGAAACCGCTCACGATTTTAGGATCTCAGCCTGCCTCACACAAAGGATCTAGAAGCTGCGTTTTGTGAATCACCAAACCACATCAGTGTGTGAAAGGGGAAAGGACAGACTTTTTGCCCTGCCTGCTGCACAGAATATGTATCTGATATTGCAACCACTGAAAGAATCCAGCATGCACAGAAATGACAGGGGCACTCACCCCATCTCAAGGTTGTCCTCATTGGCACGAATGCTTGTGGCAGCCTGGACGGCTTCCAGGGCAAATCTGGCTACCTGAGCGGCGTGATCATGCTGGGGATGTCGCAAGTTCCCCACAACCATGTAAGCGTCGCCTATTGTCTCCACCTTGAACAGGTTGTACTTGGATGTCAGGCTGTCCAAGGCACAGTACAAGCGATCCAACATGACCATCACCTGCAACAACAGCACATCTGGACCAAGCAACCAGCGTCAGCAGACGTTCACACCATGCACATCATTTGGCTGCAATGCACAAAGAGAAGGCACGGTGTAACAAAGCCTGTTTCATTTGGTGTCTGGCATGTGTCATGCTGCATTGGTTGTGCTGAGTTTGATGTTGGTGAGCAATCAGGACTAGGCGATGTTGATTGGCAGAAAGCCAGTACATGTACCCAAATGCGCTGAGGTCGATGTTCCAAGATATTGAGCAGGGCAAGCATTTGTTTGGACATGCCGCCATATCACTTTGTTTCCAGATATGCAAGGCTTCGAGCCTACATTGCTGGATTTTGATGCAACGAGACATGCAATGGGGAAGACTTCAGAGAACATGCAGCCACCAGCAAGCCAGCCCCGGTTCTGCATGACTGGCAGCAAGTGCTAAGATGCTTCTGCCAAAAGAGACTTACCTGCTGTGGCTGCATCTGACTGGACAGGGAGGTAAAGCCCACAATGTCACTGAAGAAGATGGTGACACAGTCGTAAGACTCTGGCTCCACCGGCCGCCCCTCCCTCAAGGCTGCTGACACCTGCAACCCACACACAACATGACAGACTGATGTGTTGTCCACTAGTGTGTGCATGACGCTGGCTGTGAAGGGTGCCGTGACGGGTGCCGAGTGGTCCTTTTTTGGCAAGGATACAAGGAAGAAGCCAAGGCAGTGGCAGCTGCTGGTCACAGCGTTGAGATGAAGAGCCTGGAGAGTCTTTGGCCGCACTGATGACTGCATGCGTGGACTGCCTTCATGAAATTGATACAATTGTGCAAGTTTTCTACCAAAAGTAAACTACGTTTTTGTGAGTTTCCTACCAAAACAGGACAGATCTGTGTCAGCAACGACAGGGTGAAGTATGTCTGGGCATGCAGCTGCCCTTCATAGCTGTCATGAGTGCACCTGTGGCAAAGAAGTGCAATGCTTGCCTGGTGCACAAGTCCAGAGTTTGTGAGTGACAACACATATTCAAGGTGTGGTGCAAGGGCATGAAGATGTACTTTGGGTGGCAAAATCTGATCCAGCAGAGCGCGCTCCTTCAAATGCTTGGCACGCAGTGCATCATCTGCAGAGCACTGGAAGGTCTCTGAAGCAAAGCGAGCCAGTCTTTGCTGGATGGTGGGGAAGTCGGGCCTCTGTGCGGCATCCTGCAACATCCAGCAAGTTTCTTGCAGACAAGCTGTTGATGCACATTGCAGGCCAGACAGCAAGAAAGTGACCATGAAAGAGGGACTGTACAAGTTTTTTGTGTGCTACTAGTATATGCAGCTTTGCAAAGAGTTTGGATATGAAAAGGCAAGGGTACGGTGGCTCTGGCACAACATTGACAACTGCCAAAGACAGCAGGATCTCACTGGATGCCAGCAGTCCTTCATGAGGGCAACCAGCTGGGGGTTGGGTACCCTGCCGTGCAGCCCAATCAGCTGGGGCCTCTTGGCCTGCTTGCGATGCTTGTCTGCTATTGCATGCAACACCTCCTGCAGCATTGCAGCAGGCACAGGATCAGCACATCCATGATAAATCCTTGCATAGCAGTTTGCATTGGTGTCATCACGTACAGCAATTTGCTTTGGTGTCATCACGCAGCAAACACGCGGAGAATGCATATGCGTTAGAACAATGTCGTTACGTCATGCTGGCATCATGCATTCAGTGATGTTACCTGACGTCTGATGTCGTCACCCAATGCGGAGCCCCCAGGCAAGTAGGAACAGAAACAACACAAGAAGCTTGTGACCATGAAGGGCAGGCACAACATGAACATCACCACATAGCATGCAGTGTAATCTGTTGCGTTATTTGTCAATTGTCACAAGGCTGATATGGACCTCACCTCTTTATTTTCCTTTTCAAAAGGCTCCCTTCTGTACAGCACCTCGTACATGAGCATGCCATAGGCATACACATCTGTGGCTTTGCTGGGAGGTTCCCCCCTGTGCAGCTCTGGGGCTCTCCAGTAGGGGGCCTTGTACCCTCTCCTATATAGCAGCATGTCTGTCTCTTCTTGCCCCTGCAACATCCACAGGACAACTCAAGTCACATTGGCATATCACACCTCCACCAGGACTCTGAAGCCAATGAAGAAGAAGAGAATGATTCAAAGAAGAGCAGAAAAGCAATTCTTTGCTGCTTCTGGCATTTTAAGACCACAGCAGACTACAGTTGCAGGCAAGCTGGCCTGAGCCATCACAATGAACAACAAAATCAGTGCTGCATGGGAGGGTGACTCATAACAATAAAAAACAATAATAATAATGTTGTTAATAATAACAATAGTAATTAAATGCTTTCCAGCTCATGATGAGCTAGGTACGTGCAGGACAAGTCTTGTCTCTCCAGAGCAGCCTGTCTTGTGCATCCCTGTGAGGCCTGCTAGTACGACAGGTATGACAAGCACATAATAAGGAGGTTGACTGCATACTGCTTGCAGCTGGAAGTGCATGAGCTGAGCCCGGTAGTTGGAGTCCAGCAGGATTCTGTTGGGCGTGAGCTCCTCATCCTGACTGGGAGTCTTTGAGAAGTGCAGGAACTTCATGCCCATTGCCACGTCCTTCAAGATGGTGACCACCATTTCATTGTCCATCTCTACAGTCTCATTGTGGATGACGCTGCTCAAGGCACCCCTCTCTGGACACACCATCACCTGAAAGGAGCACTGTGCATTTGCATTTGGCCTTCACTGATTGGTGCATCAGCTTGTACCTTATAGCTCGGGCTCAAAAGTACCCCAGCTCAAGCTGCAGTCCCTGCTGTACCAGTTGGCAGACCACATGCTGTAAGGCATAGCTTCGTGAACAAGAGAGAAAGCAAGGCCTTATATGAATGCAATGCGGTCGGACCAGCCTGGCTGTCTCGGAATGCATGGAGCTGTGACTGTTGCTTTGCCAGAACATTGCATGCATGTTTTCATGAGCAAGGTCATTGTGTGCTTCATGACTTTGAGCAGTGTCTCTAACACCCAATAACATGAAAATATAAAAGCTATGAAATGAGGGGCTCAATATAAATTGTGTACCATGACTTACCATGAGAGGATCCTCAGTGACAGGCTCTGTAGCCACCCCCATGACAGTGGCAATGTTTGGATGCCTGAGCTGCATCCTCTGAGCAACCTCGTTCATTGCCTGCACGGTCACAGCATTTGACACTCCAACCAAGCTCAGCAGCTGATCTGCATGTTGTCCGGTATGTGTCATGTAGTAGTGCGTGCATGGCAGTAAAAGCATGCACCATATGCCGCTAGCTTGTATGCTACTCACAGGCAGTATGCACACAGCCAGGGCAGCCAAGCCAGGGCAGGACCATTGTGACAGCTGTCACAATGTTCTGTGCTGTTAAAGATGTCAGCAGCAAGAGCCCAGACAGGTGCACCAGCATACAGGAGATGGCATGGCATTGCAGGTTACCCTGCGCCTGGCATCTCGTAAGGTAGCAGCATCTCCCCAGGGCAGGTTGTTGCTCAGGAAGCACTGCAGTTGCGCCCAAGCTGTCCTCACCCGGCTTCTGGCCCCTGCATGCGTCCTGCTTGCAGTGGGCCTGATGGTCGCCTGAGCTGATCCAGGCACCTTGCCAGACCACACCTGTTGCACTCAAACATCCTCAACAGGCATGAGGCGACAGTGTGGCACTGTGTTCACAAGCTTGTTCAACCTCAGAGCCATGCTCATGATGAGCAAATCTGGCTGGCATTGGTGACATGATGTTTGGAGGTCATTCTGTGCCGGGCAACAGAAATGGACACATATCAGTCTATGATGCATGAATGACAAGGTGTGTCATGCTGGTGGCAGCGATGCAGTGTGCGGAGTGGGTACTGTTTGCGTTTGTCTTCACAGCATACAGAATCTGACCAAGAGCTGTACCTGCAAGTTGTCAGAGACCAGCTCCAGAAAGCTGTTCCTCCTGCGTTGGGTCTTGTTTGGCGAGGGCAAGGCCTGCATCTGGGAGGTGCTGCTCTTGGTCCTTGCAAGATACGCTGCGCCAGCCCCGAAGTCTAGACTCTTCTTCGAGTTCACCTCAAAGTCAAACGCTGAAGGGTAAGCAGGGTTGCTAGGGGCCAGCAGGCGTTTCACAGACACAGCCACGCCACAGAATGTGCCCTTGAGGATCAAGCCATGTGCTCCCTCGCCGAGCACCTCAGAGTGAGTGCCAATGTGCAGCTCAGGGTAGGCGATGGCGTTGGGTATGCTGGAGTTGATTCTGTGCTTCCTGAGACTAGCAGGATCGCCACCACTATGAGACTTGGGATGACAGTCATGATGACCGCAAAGCCGCTGACCCTGAGGCCCCCAAAAGCAGAGGCTGCCGCTGATGGTGGCTGTGGCACACATGGACTGCAGAAGCAGCCGTAACCCTGCAGTGCAGCTGCCCAGATCAGCTTTTGCAAATGTTGTGAGTGATAATAACAATAATGATAATTGTGACGCTTTCCAGCTCATGATGAGCTGGGCACGTGCTGGACGAGTCTTGTCTCTGCAGAGCAGCCTTTCTTGTGCATCCCTGTAAGGCCTACTTACATGACAATGTTGACAGTCACGTAATGCAACATTCAATGGGCTGCCACAGTCAACCCCTGTATTGATTTGTGCATGTCCACCAAAGGGCCACATCATCATGGTGTTTTTCTGTGAGTCTCAGGCACAGGCTGAACAGGCAGTGCACTTTGGGGGTTGCTCACCTCAGGGCAATGCAAGCCCTCACGAGCGCACTGCATCCTGAGCTGGTCCAAGGGCAGCTTGATCTGCCCTGCCGCACATGTGATCAGATCCTCTATTTCATTGGACCTCAAGCAGCTGCCGTTCTTCAGCAGGCCAATGTCTTGCTGCAGCGTCCTGACTGTGTTGTAAGAGTAGGGAGTTGTCCAGCCTGCGTACCCACCTGCCTGAGCTGGGTAGTCACTCCTGTCAATCCTGCAACACCAGAAATGGCCACCAATGAGGGCAATGCTACTGCTATAGTGTGGTGTCTAGCATATTCCAGCACAGAAGCAACAAGGCAGCACTTCAACATGTGCTTGCCTCTGTCGCTGCTGCCAAATGTACATGACACAGACATGAACAACCATCTTGTACACACAGCAGGAAGGCCGCACCCAGCGCGTATAACGCAGGCATCAGAGCATGAGAAGCGCTCCAAAATGTCTTCAACAGCGTATGTACATAACAACAACATCCTGGTCAACTGTGCAACACTCTGATGTCCACCATTGCAATCAGATGTGGTAGACGTCAGCAGCAGGCAAACCTGAACAGGGCTTCTGTGATTGCTTTGCGCAGTCCATAATCAACGTGCGGAAGGCAGTCAATTGAGTACTCAGGGAAGAGGCCCAGAGGGGCTGTGACAGGCCATGGGTACCCTGCTATGTAGGTCTGCATCAAAGGCTTCTTTGTCAGTTAGAATTTGGCACCACAAAATTGAGCAAAGATAAACACTGGTACGACGTCAATGCAGGCTGAAAGAGATGTGTGATGGCAAGCATATTGACTGCTGCATTGTCTGATGCGGACAGACTATGCAGCTGTATATCTTCAACGATGAACTGACACAAGTCGTCGTATGCAGTCGCGTTTGGTAGTGGATGCTTGTTGAGAGCATTGTTGTCAAGACTTGCATGGACAAATCACACTGCAGGTGTGCCTCAAAGCACGCAAGACCTGCACCACAGTGCAAAGTGACATGCACCTACCTGCATGACATGGGTAGTGAGATGATGATTGCAATAACATAACTACTGTGCAAAGCAACAGTGACAGACTGTTGCACCTGTGCCACAACTTTGAACGATGACACTGTCACAAGCCCTTGAGTTTGCATATTCTCCAGCAGGTCAGCTCTTATGAAGATGATATCTGCTAAACCGTCAAGCAGGTCATCAACGCCTTGCTGAATGTTTTGCAGATAATACACCTGCAGCAACTTGACTTTAAATGCTTGCAGTGAGGTCTTTGAGACTTGCACGTGGAAAGGTTGCATTGAGAGTCACAGCTGTGTGGCAAAAGTACATTGAGGGGCATTCAGGGCTGCAAGCCTGTATAGGACTGTGCATGCTTGCCTGCTTAGCTGACACAAATAGATCAATCCCAGCACTTTGCAGTGCATACACCTGAGCCTCCCATCCGGCGACCAAGGACAATGATCCAATCTCCACCTGCAATCACGCAGTCATGTCTTCACAGACGTGTTTGTTTCCGAGCATGTTGTGCTAATGTGCGCATGACCAGCTGTGTACTGGCGTGCATCTGATGAACAGGGCATCAAGAATAAGAACACTTGTCCGCCAGGATGCTCTGACGCCCTTGGCATGGCATGCTCATGATTAGAAACACACAACTGCAGCAGCAACTGAACATTGGAATAAGCCATCACGCAGCATGGAGCATGAGCTTAATGTTGGAGTCTTTTTGCACAGCATACAGCAAAGCTACTTCATAATCTGGTAATCTGTTGCAGGCAAGACTGCAAGCTTGCAAGAATTAGCTCACTGTTTTGCCAACAACATCTTGAAGGGTATTGATGTCTGTCCTGTTGGCCAGCGTTACTATGGCTGCTCCATAAGAAACTGCATCTGCATTGGCCTGCCAGCTGATCAGAGAAGCCATAGAGGCAACCTGATATTGTTCCTGAGGCATGCAGATGACAGCTTTGCAGCCCTGAAGCTCATGGTGTTTTCCGGCAAAACGGCAGCAAGACTGTGGCATGCCAGGGCTATGCATGTACATGCCATGCTGACACAATGAAACAGCAAGCTGGTGCAGAGTACAGCAGGTCAGCAGGACAGCAGGTGTTGCATGCCATCTTGCATCATGCAGGAGAAGGCGTTGCTGAAGACAAGCACTGTAAGCTTGGTACAGCAGGTAAGTGAGGCTGACCTCCAAACAAACATGCATCCCCGAGTTGGAGTAGATGAGATCTATTGTCGCATTCCCAACAGCATTGTAGACCACAGTCTCAGTGAGCAGTGGTACTATTGTAAATGTACAGTTGAACTGAGGGTACAGCTCAGTGGCAAGATACTGCTCAAAAGTAGCATTCCAAGCCTTGTATGCTGCTTGTGGTCCGTAGATCGCATATATGCCAACTGTGACATTGCATCCTGCAGCTTCCTGAGCAACACGAACATCATCAAACAATGCTCCCCTTAGTGACAGTGGTGACACAAAATTGCATACTGCCTCGTGCGTGGCTCGGGATCAACGTTTCCTAGCTAAACTGGTGACAACACCTTACCTGTGAATTGACAGGTACACCCGCCAAAAGCAAAAGCAGAACTGCTTGTAAGGCTCTAAACCCTTTGCTTCGTAAGTCCATACACTTTGTCCCTGCCCAGCTCAGCAGGCAACGAACCGAGCTGGCATCGAAATGTGGCTGACCGCCGAGTCAACCCCGGAGGGCAAACTCTGAGCGGTGGTCTTATTGTTCTGACACAATCAGCGTATTCAGTACACCGCACTGTCCCGCTCCAATGTTCGACCGGAAGTGCGGTATCGGCTGCTGCACAACTTGACAATACTAGATGTTACCGAAGGCATACGATTGTCCTACGGCACGGGCGCCCTTCGCCGCAGACTGACCTCGCGATGTCTCAGTTCAAGCGTGTAATTTCGGGTAATAAATACCGGAAAAAGGCATGAGTCATATTGTACCTTTTGTGGTCTTGTGATTGAGCTCGGCGACATTTGCAGAAGAGCTGGTTGATCTGCGTTTCATGCAGTCATCATGATCTTCCACCTTAACACTCTGATACGTGTCCTTCACGGCAGCAATTGCCACTGAGCCATGCCTCCACATAGCCAAGGACGCTCTTTCTGTTCTGGGCTTTGGTGATGGTCAATGTAGGCCTCAGAGCCTACATATGGCATCAGAAGTCAATTGAAGAGCAAATTGCACGTGAGGTGACGTGTGACATCATGCTGTCTCGAGGGCTTGTGATCACAGAACTATGCACTAAAAGCTAACACGCTTCTGCAGTTCTGGATTCTGAACCAGTCAACCTATCATGGATACCGAGACCATGTCAGGTAGGAATATTGGCAAGACAAAAGAGGCCTTTTGAAGTCCACAGTAGCCTTATTGACTTTGCACTACCTTGTAGCAACTGCAAAGAGCACGGGTTTCCAGAGCAGCAGGTACTGCAAGTGCAGAGGCGACCATCCAGTGCTGGAGGGCCTAGTGTTGCTGCATCTGAGGTGATTTTGAATGCCAAGGCAGATTGGCGGTCTAGATGGTGCACGATGGCTGTTTCTGCTACCGCTCTTCCTCTCTCTGAACAATGTTCCCAATGTGTGCAGTACTCAGTTTCATCCATGGCCAGCCTGACGAGTCAGGTCCCAACAGCCTACTCGTTTGCAGGTATGTGTCATGCATAATCATACGGCATGCTCGCCATCTTCATGCATAGTCATACAGCATGCTCGCAATCTTCACTCCATCTAAGCCAAAGCAAGGTGCAAAGCGAGGGCTTGTTTGAAGCAACTCCTTAGACTGATGCATGCAGGTCTGTCACAAGTTGCTGTATGAATTGTCGGCACGCATCACCTCCTTGCATGTCTTTCTTCTGTTCTCGTTGTCTAAAGCGGCGCCATCACAGGTTGCCATAATCTGCACTGTGCAAGGATGGACTGCCAGCTGCACGTGATTGATGTAAGGGTGCTGCAGTGCAGGTATGCAACACATATTGGAGGACAATGAGGTGCGGGTGACAGTGCTCAAATTTGGGCACCTCAGCTCAGATCTGCTGGCATACGGCAGCCAAGATGGTGTTGTCAGAGTTGCTGGGCTTGGTCAAACATGTACAGTGCATCATGTGAGTCGGCTCACGGCTCTGTGATTGAGCCGCATGTAACAGCTATGTAAGGCCCGCACTCAGCGGCAGCTTGCATGCAGCTAAGATTAGACAATGCTACTAGAGATTGACTCCACACAGAACATGTGCGCTGGTGCTTGGTAAGCAATGCCTGCCAGCCTTACTGCGTATTGTTTGCCTCGTATGGCATCAGCATGGCTTACGGTCAACAGACAGTTTGCCTCGTATGGCACCAGCATGGCTTACGGTCAACAGACAGTTTGCCCCGTATGGCACCAGCATGGCTTACGGTCAACAGACAGCATGTGACACCCTATTGGCCACATAGGTTTTGAAGCAGCACCAGCGAGCCATCAGCGACTTGGACTGGTCTCTTGACAACACATTCCTGCTGTCTGCTGGCTTAGAAGGGAGCGTGACCATGTGGATGGCAGCTACCGGGCAGCTGCTGCGTATCTTCCTGACAACTTCCCCAGCCTGTTGTGCCAAATTTCACTTGGTGAACCAGAATCTGATTATAGCTGGAACAGAATCTGGTGTTCTTCAGGTGTTCAACTGCAGCACAGGTATGTACGCCATGTTGGGAACACATGGTTGTCAGTATGTAAAGGCACATTTGTATGTCTCAATTTCTCTTGTGCCTGGTCCTGTCAAGACCAATTTACAACACCACTTAAGCCTCAGTGTCACCTTGCAATAATGTCGCAACTGGTCAGCGTCACATGGTAAAGATTATGGGCATGCCAACCCAGTGTCACATGCGTGTCAAGCATTGTTTGCTGTTGTTGCACACCATCTTACTTGGTGGTCTGACCTGCAGGCAAATTGGCCTTGACTCAAGCTCTTACAGGGTCAGGCAACGTTTCTGGTTTGAGCTGTTCAGCCATGGCAGTCAGCAACAACCTCTTATATGTTGCTGACAACAGAGGCTGCATATACACATTGCGCTGTGACATCAAGAATGGCATGCTCCAGGTGACTCTTGCGCCCCTTACACAGCCTTGGTGTCCTTGCTGCTGACCACAGCTCTTATTCCAAAGGCACAATCAAGCTTGAACCTGCACTCAGCTTATTGCCTGTGCTGGAATCCTGCTGCTTGGCAGTGAAGCAAGCCTGTCATATGCAGAGGTGTCACATGTTGCAGGCAGAGCAAGTGCCCAGTTGTTGCCATCACTTTGTAGCCTGTTTCCTGCTCTGAGCAGCATGCACATGGTTGGTCACTCTTCAAACACACACCTAAGTGACGTGCAGTCCCTGGTCCTGCTCACACGCACACCGGCACCAAGTGGCAAGCTGTCAGACACAGCCAGCTTGGTGTATTCCCCTTACTCCAGCACAGCGCGTGGCCAAGCCCTCTTGATGTCTAGTCTGGACGGTTCCGTCTCCTTATTCAAGCTGGCAGATGCAGCCGTAAGTCCGTGACATTCTTTGTTTGTTGCACAGCACGGATCCTTGCATAGTCTTGATGTCACAAAGAACACAATGCTGTCTGAAAGGAGTGTTATTTCCAACATTGCTGTGATGGTCGCCGCAGTGTAAATTGTACCTGGCTATCAGCTGCAGCTAGACAATGCTGTGATTGTTGTGCAAATGCTGCTGGGCTGCATGCTGAGGCGTGTGCACAAGCAACACACCAAAGAGGTTTCAAAGCACAACACATGACATATTGACAACACCCAGCAGAATGCAGGCTGGAAGGTTGGAACTAGTCAGCAACTGTGAGGTGCCCAGAGCTGCTCGAAAGATACGCGCGACCTTTTGTCCAAAGGTGCACATCACAGAACCAGAGTATATTGTCATGGGTGGTGAAGACACTAGCGTGTACATCTATGACATCTCCAAGCCTTCACAGGGCCCTTTGGTGGTGAATCAGCTCCAGGTAACTGCTGGGCTGGTGACAGCATGCGCTTTTGGGCTCAGCACACGCCCCTGTCACGTATTGCTTGTGTGTTGGGTGTGACATTCCCAACGGACAGGTAAGCTGGATCTGACAATTTGCAAAGGTGCATCGAACATGTGGTTTTGTACAGCCAGGCAAATTGCACCAGTGCTTGTGTGAATTTTTCAGGCAACCCTATTGAATCAAGTTCATAGCCAGAACTTGACAGATGTGCTGTAAGCAAACACATGATGATCATTGTGCAGGGTCACATGGCTCCAGTGGTGGATGTTTCATGGAGTTACAATGAGGCGTTGCTAGCGTCTTGTGACTGTGATGGAGCTGTGATTGTGTGGAAGCGGGAGCAGTCTCACTAGCTGCTTGTTGTTGGCTCAAACAACATCATCTGATTGTGGCACGAATGTGTAGTAGTAGTACCTGTGGATACTGAACTTTTGATCACTAGAGCCTTCCCATTGCAGCATGAGTGTTGCAGGTTCAAGCGAACAATGCTGCACAACTATGCAATGGTGCCTCCACAACGGTCTTCTGTTCTTGACCTTGTTGACAGCTGTTGACCTCCAACTTCAGCTTACATGCACTAGTGTTGTTACGCTGATGACCAGCACTGATAAGAAACTCAGTCTCTGTGACTGACGCCTTGCAACACCAGCGCATGTACTCGCAGCATGTGTAAGACAAGCCTTTATGGTGCATGTCCTTAGATTGTGCAATGCATTGCGCAATAGCCTGACACAGTGCTCAGTTGAATGCATGCACATGTATAAGTGATTACTGAGTGTGACATGTATGATCCAGGTAGTTTTCCTGGCTTTGCAGATTGCAAACCATGGTAGCGATTTACTGGATCCAGTTTGACAAGAGACAGTTTAAATCCAAGCAGAGCTCGATTCTCGCATGCTTCGTGCCTAATCAGGCTGTGTAGTCAAACTTTGATTCTCAAGGCAACCTGCTCATCGCGACTAGGATGTAAAACACGTCTGTCTCTCTATGCGCTGACCATTTATTGGCTTGTCGAGGGTCTCAAAACATATGCGAGAGGTGTTTCGCTTCCACATGCACCGCGCACGCTGATAGCCAAGTAAACGGAGGGGAGGTGTTTCGTTTTCGTTTATGGCCAAGTACCGCTTATTGAGCTGTCTGGTGGCTTTGAGCATTGCTGCTCCGGCAATTGCGGTATGCCCGATTGTGTTCATGTCTTTTGAGCAAAGCAAAGAAGCAGCTGCAGTGTTGCCCGCCAGGATCCACTAACACTGCCTACCTGCGCCTGACCCTTTGACCGGATGTGCTGCTTTGCAGCAATCTAACACCACGTGCGAGTTGAAGGTCGCTGTGCAGTCCCCCTATGGCTATGCCATAACGCTGGAGGTCTGGAACGCAACATTCGCCCAGTATCTGACAGAGCAGCTACAGGGAGTCCTGAACTGCAGCTTCAAGCTTGTGATACTGCCCACCCCAGATGCTGCATATGGTGCTGTGGAAAATAATCAGACAGATTTTCTGCTTGTCAGTGCTGGACTGATGCAGTGCATACAGGTAGGTGTCTGAAGGAACTGAATACCTGAGTTGCTGTGCCTGTACAAGTCTGTTGCAGCAGCAAATCACAGCAAGTCAAATGCAGGTGGTGACTGGTATTGCACCAGTGGCGTCGCTTGTCAATTGGGTTGGAGGTGAAGTGACGTATGTGTATGGAGGATGTGTGTATGTCCTGGCAAACAGGACAAACATCACCTCCTTGAGAGACCTGGTAGACACGAAGGTACAGGCTCATTGATTTTGCATCTGTGCTGAACATGTGCTTGATGGCCAACATCCACTACATTTTGCTGGCGCTGAACCACACTGGACTACATATGTCGCGCATTGCCAAGCTGCATATTCCTGATCATTGCTCCCAAGGACTGTAAACTCACACCCTATGACAGGCAGCTGTGAAACTCAACAAAGCTGACCACATCATTGCTTGGTATGCTTACAGATTGCCTTGGGCCCATTCAGCGATTTGCCTGCTTTTGAGATCCAGACCCTGGCACGAATCCATGATGGGATCAGCATGCTTGGACAATCTTCCCAGGTGAGCAAATTTCCATGTGCACTGTGTAGGTGCGCAACTTGTGCTGGAAAGGGATGTCCTATCCACACATGCTCTTTTAGCATTGCATTCCGTGCCTGTGTGAAAAAGTCATTCACCCAGAAGGGTCCTATTGCCTGAGCGCAACTGCAGCAAAACATGATCCAGCTATCAAAGCAATTCATAGGTGCATCTGACTGCCTATGTGCGAGTTTTGACAACCATCTCTTTGCTTCAGCTCAAATGTGCTGTACAATGATGTA
>JAABUO010003816.1_pt1 | contig 17897 bp, 22 predicted proteins | sample 5559291 | NCBI WGS metagenome assembly JAABUO01 (sample SAMN10711878, study PRJNA513372) | rock metagenome | isolation source: Antarctica rocks | place: Antarctica: Victoria Land, Finger Mt sud | reverse complement strand
CCGGGAGCCAGGTTAGGAGGGTGCCGGTTGTGAGGAGGAGGCGGAGGGGGAAGGGGAAGGGGGGCATGCTGGGGGAGTGAAGGGGGGGGAGGGGGAGGGGGAGATGATGGGGAGGGGTGGATTGGTGGAAGGGGGGGAGAGGAGGTGGGAAGGGTGCGGGTTAAGGCGGTGATGAGGGGGGGGAGAGGGGAGATGTGGTAGTGGGGGAGGTGGTGGATGGGATGGGGGAGGGATGTGGTGGTGATGATGGGGGAAGTGGACTCGTGGAGTTAGGGTTCTTAGGCGCCCGAGAACAGGGGACTTTGGCGCTGGCGCGACGCGTGGATTACATGTACTTTATGCTTGGATCTAAGCTCACCAAATGCATTGTACTTCTACTTTATTCGTTGAAATTGGACGAACCTTGTAGTCAGAATTGTTACTATCAAAGATTGTTGATTATCAATGTAGACGAATTATGAGCGAGCCATAGCGGCATCGCGTTCCTTGGGCCCGGCAACGCACGTGCCTGCATTATTAGCGATTTCATGAAGGTCTGCAAAGCTTGGCACACAAAAATCGACTTCTCCCCCCCCCTCATCACATATACACCTCCACCGGTTGAGACAAAAATACAATTTAGAGAGTTTGAAAGAAAGTATATATCTCAAGATTGTTAGCACTTGAATTTGAACAAAATTAAACAAGAATTGATTATGCTAGAGCTAGTATAAGATAATTTTGAGAAATGTCAAGCATTGCTTCAAAAGCTTGACTTACTTGAACACAACATAGGAGCTTCAAATCTTCTTTAAACTTGCTCAAACTCAAGCACTAACTTATTTGTTACACATAATTTTATCTACATTGTTTTTTAACTATTTGCCCCTAGGTAGAAAATGGTGTATATGTGGTGGGGGGGGGAGAAGTCGATTTTTGTGTGCCAAGCTTTGCAGACCTTCATGAAACCGCTAATACTTTAAGTTTCGGCCTTGGCCTTTGTACAACGGAGCTTGGGGAGCCAACGGATTTTAATGACCGCTTAATACCGCTCTGCATAAAGTCCGTCCTTTACCCAATCTACTCCGTCATTCTTTGTTATCGTCGTCGACCGGCGCCCTTTCCAGGAGCCTCGTTCACCATGACTATGGAGACTTTAATTGGTATAACCTGTGCGACCTCTGCTCTCTGCCTCGACCCTGTTCCTTCTTTTCTCGCACCCATCCCTACGGGTCACTCGATTTGCTGCCTTCGTCCCTGTCCATCACTATTCTTTCCTGCTTTGAATCTCTTTGCGCACTCGAATACAACAGCATGCAAACGCAATTTGAGGGCCGTCAACAAGTGCAAGCGGTGGAGTTCTAGAGTTTATGCGAAACACCGAGTGCCAGGAAGGGCGGGATTGGGGAACCAGAAGACAACCTAGAGCAAGAGAAGAAGCAAGAGCTCATCGCAAAGGAAATTGGTAACGAGAAGGCAAATGGCCATATAAAGCCAGAACATCCGAGTCAGGGGCAGGAGGAGCAGCAGCCTCCCGAGCCTCCCTTCTCCATTTTCACCTCCAGCGAAAGACGTTTCATTGTTGTAATGGCGTCGCTCGCGGCCCTGTTCTCGCCCCTGTCAGCCAATATCTACTACCCAGCCCTCAATACTCTGTCAGAAGACCTTCATGAGTCCTTGTCTAATATCAATTTGACCATCACCACATATCTGGTACGTCTGTTGAGTAACTCGGTTGTGACAAAAGCTCAATGTGCTACTGATTTCCCAAGGGCTGGCACCGACCTTCATTGGTAACCTTTCTGACGAGACCGGTCGACGGCCATCCTACATAATTTGCTTCGTCATCTACATCGGGGCAAATATCGGTTTGGCATTGCTTCAAGATTATCCTACCTTGCTCGTTCTACGCATGGTACAGAGCTCGGGAAGTAGTGGTACTGTCGCTCTAGCTAATGCTCTCATCTCGGATGTTATTACGTCCGCCGATCGAGGTGCCAGTATAGGCTACGCTCAAATGGGCGCCATGGTCGGCCCAGCATTTGGTCCTATCATCGGTGGTCTTCTAAACCAATTCCAGGGCTGGAGATTCATATTTTGGTTCCTCACGGCGTTTTCGGGAGCCGCATTTGTCATCATCGTTGTTGCCTTGCCGGAAACCTGCCGCAAGATTGTTGGTAATGGATCAATCCCTCCACCGGGTTACAGCATGTCAGTCTTGACCTATCTGCATCTACGAAAGCAACGCAAGGCAGGCAATGGCCCTCAGCGGGAATCGGCTTCTGACTTCAAGCCTCGCCCTAACCCGCTTAAATCGATTTACGTCATCATTCAGAAGGAGTCCAGCCTGGTCATCTTCTATGCCGGTACACTATTCGCAGGATATTACATGGTCCTCAGCAGCATGCCTGCCCAGTTCGGAGAAAAGTACAACTTCAACACTTTGCAAATCGGTCTCTGTTACATTCCCACCGGCCTCGGCAGCATGGCAGCTTCGATTGTAGTTGGAAAGCTCCTGAATTGGAATTTTCGTCGTCATGCCAAAGCATGCGGGATGGAAATCACTGAAGCAAAACAACAAGATCTGACTGATTTTCCTATTGAAGCTGCTCGCCTTCAGATCGTTTCGCCTCTGGTCTACATCGCTGCCGCAACTGTCGTGTGCTACGGCTGGATCATGGAGAGCCATACGTCCCTTGCAGGCCCCATCATCTTTCTGTTTATATCGACCTTTTGCGTGACAGGATCCTTCACGGGTTTGAGCACCCTTGTGGTCGACCTGAACCGCCAAAGTGCAGGTACAGCCACAGCCGCCATGAACCTCGTAAGGTGCTGGAGTAGGTTATCCTTTTAGCATCTGTTACCCCATTCCGAGCCATTCAAGAGCCATGAAACATGACTACAGAACATTCGCTCGAAGCACATGCCTCATGTCTCCATCATTTGATCACGAGAAGGAATGCTGACTTCGAAATCACATAGTGGGCGCTGGGGCAGTGGCGTTTGTGAATCCATTGCTGAACGCCATCGGTCTTGGACGGACATCTGTCCTGGTTGCAAGCGTATGGATTCTGATTAGCCCCGTCGTCTTGATCGTCACCAAGTACGGCCCTCGGTGGCGCGAGGAAGCGCGACTGAAAGGGATCGAAAAGGAGAGACAGACGAACGCTGCTAGGCAAGCTGCTGATGGTAACGAACAGGGAGTGGTGACGTAGGATCGTACATTGCTGAGGCACACCCAGCATTAGCAGACTGTAAGGCCGCCGCTTGGATACCCGATGGAGCTTTACCCTACAAGTGCACTTTTTTACAGTTACCGCTAAAGCGCATGCTTACATTTGACCGTTGAACGCCGCTCAGGGGGCAATCTCTGCCCACCACCCCATCCTCCCTGCCAGATCTGACCATAGAGGCTCTTTCTGGGTCACAGCGAAAATACATTATCGCAACGAACGCCCCATGACCATATTTCTGACATTTCACTAATTACCGCCGTAAACAGATCGGCCAAGCCTATAAGGCTGAGAGTGCTAATTGTATTCCAACTCGTGGGACTGCAAAGAGTACTCTGGTGCCATCAAAGCGAGCAACGCTCTTACGGCTGGCTCGCTCCTTTGGTCAATGTTGCTCGTCATGATAGATTTAACTTTTGGATTTTTCTACAGCTAGAGGACATGGAGATTTAGGTGCAGTCTATTTCTCTTCAATCTTCTTCTCCGTTATTCCTCTCGTCTCAATTCAATTCGCTCGTGGTTCATAATGGAGGTGAATGTTCTCATGCGGTGAAGAGGGTCCCTTTCTCGGTTTTCGGAGCCATGCAGTACTACTTTCTCAAAAGGGGAGAGAAAACCAAGTGTGTATGTCGTGATATCACGGCATGACATGGTACAATATTAAGTCAATGGTTGTACATATGACGGAGAAAGCCATCTTGTGATCTTTACCGAAAATGGGTTTTTTTCCTTTGGAAAAGAGAAAGGCAACTTTAATTCGAAGTACAGGTTCTTCTCGCGGTAGATGAAGACCAATCTACTTGCTCTTTATACAGTACTATCCTGCTTGGCGCGGCCTCCATCCCTAACTTTCTACAATTCACTTTCTGGGCGTCATCGACGTTTCAATAGGCCCAGGATCCAGAAGTCTTCCTCTCATCTCTACCAAGCATACTGTCTTCTAAATCTCCTCCACACAACCATATCTAACACTCTCTATATCCCGTCCCGCAAGCGTCCATATCTCTATCCTATCAGCGAGCTCTAATCCCATGTGCAAAGTTCCACTATCGCAGAAGTGCAGATAACCACCTCGGCGATGATTTCACTCCCCTTCACTTTACAAGACCCCCGTCAAAGAACTCAATAAGTTTGAACATAGGAACACCTTTCGGTAAATAGCAAAGACGCGTACCTGCGGCTCCATTGTTCTCTCTACTCTCCTCATATGTATAGGGGAGTCTTCGAGCGTCAGAGGGCGACGAGTGCGCTCTGCGGCCTCCTTGATCAGTGAGGCTGGGATGCTAGTGGATTCATCAACTGCAGACCAGCGAAGTGATGATTGTGTCAATGCTAGTTGCAGTCTCAAAGGCGGAGAGAAATATCTGGAGGCGGTAAGTGGGTACTTGTACTAGTTCGTGACGGCGCCGATTGACTAGCATCAACAGCTTTAGAAGGTCCTGGGATTGCAAGACACTGAGGCAAACACAGGAGCTGCTGCACCATTCACTCAAAGTTGGCGGCATGCAGCTCGCTCCACCTCCTTCGAAGGCGTGCAGAATTTGACGATTCCCTGAAAAAGCGTCCGCATTCCACATCCACTACCTCACAAGAATCCTTTACTCCAACGGCCATAGCGTCCTCTCTGCCAGAGGTCACACTTCGAGGCCAGGAGCTCAACACCACCCACGCACTCCTAACACCGCTCCTCCCACCATGGATTGCCCTAGCCTCCATCGCAAACACCCTCCTCGTACTTCAAAGGCCACGAAATTTAATTCTGCACCAAAGGGATCCCCCCCCACTCGAGAGCTCAACGTGCCTGTAATGCGGCTCGACCACGAAGCTGCACCGCCCCGACGAGTCCCAAGACTGCTCTCCCCATATTCATTCTGGGGACGCGTCGCCGGGGAGCCCTGCTGTGCGAAAACATCGGTTCGCGTACGATCGTTCGTTGATGATGAAGGGGCTGCCATCCGAGTGCCTGGAAAGTCGGTTGCGATGCCTTCGATTCGAAATACCAGGCGCTGAGCTTCCCCTCCGAGGATAGAAATGGGAGATAGGTACTAGATGCTAGGATGGCAGGGATTAGGCGAGCAGGATAGCAGCTGGGGAAGGAAGCGATTTCTTTTGACGCACGTGGTTTTCGCGGCAAGAATTACGCTCTTTCCGGATTATTCTGCGGGTGTGAGGGGAGGATCCAGTCTCTCAGTAATTGAGGAGGGATAGAGTTTTGAGTTTGTATGCCCTTCCAGGCTCAGACGGCGCTGCTTTGTTGTTAGACCTGAATAGTATCTTTTCTGGTTGCAATTCAGCTTGGATCCCCAATGCATCATCTTGGGGAATCAATCAATGACCAAAGGCTGGAGGATTCTTCGATCGCGTCTCAGCCAAAAACCGAACCAAAGATTATTTCATCGCTTGATACTCATTCGTCGCCCAATTCTGTTCCTCGCCCGCATCCCATCTTCGCCCGTTCTCGACGACATAGTTCCCCATCCAGCGCTTCAGGCCGCTATTCTGCAATCCACCATCCCCGCCCCCCACTCCACCAGGGACTCCGCTCTCCGCGCTGACCCCTTTCCGACGAGCCCCTGTAGACTTGTTTCTCGTCGCTTAGCTTCTACATCTCTATCTCATTCTTCTCGAGTATCTGATCATTGGGAAAGGTCTCTCTGCCGCACTCGACTGCGCCTAGATCACCATATAGCAAGTGCCGTCCGCGGCTAAGAAACACCGCTTCTGGCGTCTGGTCGAGTGCTGTGTCAGAGCTGGAAATCGAAAGTCGAAGTTTTAAAATTCCTGCTTGGGAAGCAGGGGCGGTGGTTGGGATCGCTCGTCTTATTGAGGACGGAGTGTTGGAGAGGAGATAGGGGAGGTACTTGTCAAACTTGGGGCTCGAATGGCGTTTGAGAAAGAAGATGAGGTGTGCGGGGCTTGGGGTAGGTTTACTCGGAGGAGACGGCAGGCTCGTATCGATGTGCTAGCCATTTCCGGGGTGTGCGTATTGTGATAGGTTATAGAGGATTCGAGGGCGCTGGGATTGGCGGGTCGGGAGCGCATCCTGCGAAGGGCTGGCGCGGCACTACCAGCGCTATCGATATCCCATACAGCGTTCATCGCGTGCGAGAAGTGCATTTCGATTGTCCTTATCTAAGGCACATTCCGCGCGTCTGATTTGAGATAATGGGGCGTATTGTGAAGAGTTCGAGGTGCTGTTGGTAGATATTATGTAGCTAAGGAACAGTCGCGTGGTTGGGCGATTCCGAAAATATGCTCTTCCCCAGTAGCGCCAGTCGAATGCGCATGGGAATGTTGGTATTGCGTTGTTTCGACTCCAGGGTTTTCGCTGCTGAACGCTTCGAAAGAATGATACAAGTCGAAGAAGGACTGTAACATCAATGATGTGAGTGATAGCACATGACGCTCACATGTTGTCTCTATGTCACTGAAGATGATCCTAGTGCACGATTGTAGTAGTGCCTTTACGACAATGGGCATTTGGTGGCCCAGAACCCAAGCCCCCTTGGATAGCGAATCTGCAGTGACGGTTTTGTATATGGCTGAGGGATATGGCTGCGGTGTCCTCGCCCAGCGTACTCCCCTTCACCGTTCTCCCGTATGACCATCTCGTCACGGTCTCCAGGCTTGCAATTCTTGATTGGAAATGACGAGCCTTGGATGGCGATACATTGGCAAGTTGCTGGAAATAGTACGAAGCGCCGACGTTCGCGGTGCAGATCTTCTCGTAGCCTCGGTGCCATGTCTAGGTATCATGCCCGATTTGTTCAGGGGTAGTCCAACAGACCTGGATTGATCCTGAGAGACACGGAGGCAAAGACGCAGGCTTTGGAGAGATTCAAGCTTTAACGTATACGATACACGCCTCGTACCTATGATCATCCAATCGTTTGCGGATGCGAAGCTGAGATGGCCCTCATATTTGCCTGCCTTCTTCCGGTCAAGCGGAGAAAGCCAAGCAGTACGCAGACGCCAATAGCTAGGTCGCCAAATTAGACCTCAGCAAGGGGGCGAATGCCAAGGAGGTCGAGCGAGGGTATGTGATTACTTAAAGACATCTCTCTGTTCTTGCCGCTTCTCATCGTGACGCAATGCAATTAGTTGCAAGCCGCTCGCTTCTGCGTTGCACGTCTTTGAGCGCAGAGCTAGGTCAATGTGAGATGGGTGACCCCCCAAGAGCATTGGTTCGTCGGATTATTGAAGCGCTTGGACTGATCTTGCTGAAGATCAGAGAAGCTCAATAGTAGCCAAGTATTAGAGTCTGATTGAAATCCAGTCAGTTTGAGCTCCAGATTGCCTTTTACGAGTTCTTCATCCAGAATATCGTGAATATAAATCTATCCAATCATGTTGACGTTCTCATCGAGTCTCCCAGAACGGATGGCGTATCAGCTTCCTGTACAAGCTTCTGGAATCAGTGGTACTGACATATCCCCGGTGTCTGATGATTTGCTCGGCAATATCCAAGTGGCCCTGTTCAGCGGCCGAAACAAACGGCGATCTTAGACCAGGGGATTTACCCAGATTTACTTCTCCCCCTTTTTGCAACATTCGCTCGACTACGGTCGACTGATGGGCTGCAGCGGCAGCCTCGAGCACGATCCTTCTGGCTATGCCAGTGTTGTCGATCGTGGATTTTTGCAGCAATCGTTCGACCACGGCTTTGTGACCGAATCTAGCGGCCACTTGTAAAGCGATCATATAATCGTCTTCATAATGGTGAACGCCCATTTCACACATTTCCAATTCCCATAGCAGACGCTCCACAACCATCGTGTGACCGCCCCGAGCGGCGGCCACTAATGCGACAGAAAGAGCATTGGATTTAAGCCTTGACTCTAGATATCGTTCAACCACAGGCAATTGACCATCTCTAGCGGCTGAGGCTAGGGCGATGAGAGTCTCCTGGTCACGCGTGACACTAGCTGATGTAATGATTTCCATCAATCGTGGGGATTCCCCAAATGTAGCATTTCCTATTATTTTAACAGCGGCAGTAGTGTTCCCAAAAGCTAGGATATATTGAGCCATCTCATAGTGTTCTTCCTCCAATGTCCAAATAACGACATCAGATGCTAGCAGCCTCCAGTCTTCGAATGTCCATGGGGTGCCGGTCAAAGTATCTCGCCACTCAGCTTCGTCTAGAAGCTTGCGCCACATTTGCCGAAGCTCGGTGGATGTTGGGCTGATCCACTTAGTGTGGGCAAGCCAATACTGTTTAGCGTATCCTCGGAACGCAAATTGGTCAACGACATTCTCTGTTTTCTGCACGCTAGAGTTACCAGAAACCTCTGCGAGTACTTGATGAGTTGCTGGAATGGACTTGTCGTGACCTTTCAGGAGACGGAGAGCAATCTTATTAGCCGATTCACTAAGCGGTAAAGCCTTTGAGAGGACTGTCGAGGGGACCTTTGCGACATCGAGTCTATTGATAGACTTCGGAGCCACCTGTGTGTTGAAGACGCTGAAGTTCAGATAGGTAACCAGACCGCCCCGATATCGGCATCGGCTTCCTCGAGATCGATCTTGTAGGACTGTAACGACTTATCCAGGGCATCTGATAGGAGGTACTGCTTCACACTCGAGTGCGTAAAATGTACAGTGTGCTCCTCCTCGTCCACAAAGATGAGGTTGCCACAACATGCCACTGCTTTCTTCATGTCGTTCATCTGACGCTCGGCTTTCCAATCTTTCTGTAGAGGCTCCGTTGCAAGAGCTTCGCGGAGCTCAGCCAGAGTCAGCGGACGCTTGCTGACCGCCGCCCAACGGAAGATCTGTCGGCCCACGTCAAAGTCATTTCTCTTGGTGTATCTGCGAAGGATTCTTCCGAATGTCTGCGGTAAATTTTGCGGTAAATTATCAAGTACAGCCAGTATTTGCTCGTCACTCTTTTGGTCGCATAGGTCATCGAGCTGGAGCTTGACCCACAAAAACCTGGCAAGGTGAGTGAGGCAACTTCCACTGGTAGAGAAGAGGTACGTACATCCCTTGAGCTTTCTCTTGCAGAGTCTCTTGAACGGTCAGTATTAAAGTCGGATCGCCTACCCGCAATTCAGGGGTATTCCCTTCCAATTGCTGCGTCAAGGTAGTTTTGATGAGGCTATCAATATCCAGAGCAATTTTTGCTTGGTTTTCTTCAGTCTCCAGGGTGATATGGTACTCCGGGTGAAGCCCCTCGGTTAACCATTTAACCACATAAGGTCGACCTGAACAATATATTTTGACCTGTAGTCGTGAGGAGTGTAGTAGACTCGACAATGCTTGGGATATCTCTTGGACTTGCGCCTCTTCACACTCGTCAAGACCATCTAAGACGATGAAATAATGGCGCCTCTCCGTCATGGCGCCGTGAAGAAAACTGATCATAGCCTCCGAGTCTACATTTTCGGCGCTGAATCCACGAAAACTTTCTGGGGGTATGCCAGTCGCCAATTGCCTTACGATGCTACCAAGGATTGTCCGTGCTTTCAGGGATATCTGATCGTCATGACGGCAGAAGAAGAACCCCGTGGAAATCTTCGATGGTACTGCATTCATGATGTATGCAGCAACACACGCACTTCGTGTGAGTCAGTGGGCTTTCACTATTATTTTTACGGACATCGAACCTCATAATTGATTTCCCTGACCCAACTTCATAAAAACGTCAGTGCTCGAATCGCATATTGTTTGGTTGACTTACGCTTGCCAGTACACCAAAACGTTCTCCCGAGTCCATTCATCCACTTCTGGAATTCATCTGTCTCACATATCCAGCTTGAGGTACCAGGCACACACTCCTTTCGAAGTTGCTTATATGTTCTTTGATGATCGTAGACAGAAAAGGCATCGAGAGCTTTAGTTCGGGCTTTCTCCGTCTCCCTGCGACTGGCGTCCAACGCCCAGTTCTTTGCCTCTTCGTCATTTTGTTGAACGGACCGGCTCAGACTAGTCAGCATCTTTCGACTTGCTCTAGCCGCTTTGCGCTCCTTGTGCTGAAGGTCACTCTCTTGCTTCTGAGCTTGTGCACTAGCCAAGGATACTCTACTCTGTCCTGGCGAAACCCTCATTGACAACAATCTTCCTCTTCCTAACGTTTCAAGCTCACCTCTGGGGGTGTCGTAATCGAGTGTACAAAATAGTATAACTGTTTGCCTCTTGGCCTACGGGCCGTCACTGGGCGATCAGACCAATTTCGTTGCGTCAACACGCGTCTCGAGGTTGCCAACGAAGAAAGCAAGCTATCCGTGACGAAAAAGAGAGTATATACATACTTGACTTCCTATATAGCTGAGTCGAGTGATGACAAAGCCGGACAATTCCAGCATAATAGTCACACAGGGCTTTCTGCAATCGTTTTGATGAGACGTATAGTAATCCAAATTCCCTGAATCGAGGACACGTTCTCCCCAGGTCCATAAAAAGCGTTGAAATTTTGTTGAAGTACGACGAAAGGTTATTTGCAGTCTATTACGGTCAGCAATCGTTCTTCAATCGCACATAGACCTACGAGGAGAGCAAATTTCACACCACCCCAGACCAAGGCCGCCATTTGTGGATTTGAGCTGACAAAAACATCCACAATGCTAGAGAATTGCTGGACCGACTCGAGGAAAGTAATCAATCTAGGGCCCATGCAATGACGGCGGTTGTCTTTAGTCTTCTTATCAATCAAAGTTGTAAGGTTGATCGCATCGTTCGCAGTTGGCACCCCTTGGGAACAAAGCTGGACTCTTTCCTCATCTGTGAGGATTGCCTCATAATCGTCCAACGCCTGGGCAAGTCGAATCTCTGGCTTCAAGGCCGCTGCACCAGCGAGCGCCAACGTCATGTCAACTTTCTGCTTATACCTGGGTAGCGACGCAGTATAATAGGACTCTTATCTCGGAAACATATGATATATACAAGTCAATACTTGGGCGAAGTGGAACACCAAATGAGGCGGATGTCATTGGACTCTAGGCTCCGAGCCTCATGCACGATGATGCGGGGCTGTGTCAGCCTTGGAATCCTGACCGCAGATCATAGCCAAGAACAGGCATAGATATTGGACGCTGTATCAGGCTCAAAAGGACTGAACGAACATTTCTGGCAGTACAGTATGCTTTGCTCGATAAGTAGGTGTAAGAATCACGTGTAATAGAGGCAGTTGCATATATACCGGGACTTTCGGTTCAGCGTACAAGGCTTTCCCGAGAGGTCGCCACATCCTGGGACTTCTCTTGACCATCGGGCTTCTAATGAAACCGTTTCTTGAAAATAGCACCTCCCAGATCGGCAGAGAATCTAGAGCCTACTATATTGGAGGTGTCATGTAGAAGCAGCGAATTATGATGATTGGGTAAGGTGGACAGCGCCAAGAGGTCGCGAGGAATTGCCAGCGCTAGCGGTTTAGCGGCTCTGTGGCATATGTGGGTCTCACACAGCACTTGAATAGGGCTATATCACACAATAGTAAGCCTTCACAAATCTTATGCTACCTGCCTAGCTTTTCGAATTCCCTCGCTCGCAGTACGTGATTTCGAACGAATGTAAGAATGACTGGCGTAGTTTGAGAGAACCAAGAGCCCCATCGGGGTGCTTTTCAAACCCCACTCTCCTTTTTCCCTCATACTCACCAAGCACAACCTCATCCCTCCTCAACAAACACCATGCAATCCACGCAGCTGCGCCCTCCCTCCCTAGATACACTCATTGCTCCAAGCTCGGCTGAATCGAACCCCATCCATCCCGTCCAAATCATACCACTCTCACCAGTCGTACGCATTGCCAAGCTGCTGCAGCTGCCATAGCAGCAAAACTTAACTGAGAGCCCAGATAATCCCACAGCTCTTGGCCCTTGTCCCTGACAGGCATGCTGCAGAACGGACAAAAGGGGATGAAGATGTTCGAGCGGAGGAGCCAGGATTTTGAAGTAGAGCTCTCCAAGACAAGGAAGGAACGCAAATAAGAGAGAGAGGCTTAACGAGATGAAACGCGAGATGCCGGACACCGCGGCGGCGGAGAGTTACGTTCGGCGGAGAAAATAGAGCATCTCTGTGCTTTCTTGCTCGCCATGGACTACGATCGAGGTCATGCTTCTAATGGCGATGGGCCGGGTGTTGGGAGCGCAGCGAAGACGAGCGCTCGAGGAGCACCTGGAAGAGTCCGAACGGTATGGGATGGAGTTTCCATGGCGCCATGATGTTCTGATTCGTTGAGAAAAACGTATATTCTGGAGAGGGAAACGTAATGGGGAGGAGGTAGTTTGAATCGAGATTCCTTACGTCGTGATCTAGTCTTTCATCTGTCCACTCAATGAAGATCCCTGTACGCACTAAACTACCGCTGTATGCGACCACATTCGTGATCCAAGTATCTCCTCCACTTTTATCCATTGATTCCTGTCAATTATTCTGTTAGCGCGCCATGCTGTGTATAGCAGGCTTGGCACATTGACAGACAACTCGCCGGCCATAGGACAGGCGGGGATGGTGTAGCTCGATAAAATGTGGTGGAGTATATGGCTCATGTCCTATTTGCCAAGCCACGAGACTACCTTCTCCCCTGAGTAGCTCCGGCGGTCCTGCTCTACGTGAAGGTTGTGACAAAGTGGGAAACGCTTCCGTCGATGGGCCCTTCAGATCTTATCTGGTGATGCCCACTGCAAGATGGTCCCCTCCTTCAAGCCAAAACGCATCCAGCTGTAGATTCTCTTTTGGCCCCCTAAGAGCTGTATCCCAGCCTCAAGTGCCAAGTTTCAGGTGACTGGAGAGCTGCCATCATCCGATACCAGCAACGCGAGGAATCTACAGGCATTCTGCCCTTCCACCTGTACGAATTCGCTGCTGAAGAAGTCTAACCACATGCGAGCTCCTGCGCGCCGCCCGATGCCTTACATTCGACTGCTTCATGATGATTAGACTCGCAGACTGCGGCTTTGAGGCTCACTTTGAACTTGTAGTTTCGAGTACAGAGGTCGAGGGATGCATCTTGGAGAGATCAATGGAGAGAGCTCCTATAGTTGGATTATACTTCGGAACGCACAAGCTATGTGTGTAAGACCGTCTTCTTTCGTTGGCCGCTTGCAATCTCACAGAGCGCTGTCTTTGGATGAGCTGCCGTATGAAAAAGTGTAAATGACTCTATAACAATTAGACATCCTGTTAGCTTTGAGTTATGTGACAACGAGAGCTTCAATATGGCCTGTCTATAATTCTTGAAGTAGAAAAAGGAAATATGCACAACGGGTGCATGTAGAGATATAGCGAGACTATCTCTACTCTGAGCCATTGGTGTAACATATACATGGTGTTTGATAGACTTAATGACATCGTTGCATTTGTGGAATGATCGCGGCAGTTCCATCGACATTTGCGAAGCCAGCCTCTACATCTGCAGTAAAAGAGATGGTGTAATCCTCAGAGTCGAAGCAGGACTTACTGGTTTCCCAGGGAGCTTGATTTCTCTATGCCTTCTCTTTCCACTTTTTTTTCATACCCTCCTCGAGATCATCCACCTCTTGGTTTCTTGCCGTCCGTCATCTAAGCACGATCAGAGGGGCTTCCTGCAAAGTTTGGTACCCACAAGTCTACTTCGCACTGAAATGTCGTCAGTGCTGCGAGACGATACGGTGACTGGTAGCTCTTCGTAGCTCGAAGCAGGCGTGCAGCGTTGAGACATGAGTACTTCCATGGAACAATCCAATAGCCTTCTCCCTGGCACTTGTCTCTTCGCTCCCCCTCGCAGGCTTCTTTGTGCCGTTGGCGGCATGCTCAATGGCGGCCTAGGCCTGCAGTGGTTGAGACTAAACGCTTGGGTAAGTGACTGCTCCATCCTCACACGTCCCATGTCATCCTTCGACACTCCACTAAGCCACCAATGTCCCCAGAAGACATCTGTACAACGACTCCTACTTCGTTAGACGCAGCCTACAGCGAATCCCCCTCGCTTGTGCTCCACACGCACGACCAGTAACCCAGGACCGACTCAGTGATCCCCCTTGCCTGCGGCTTGCTAGGCAAGCGTTGGCTTCTCCATGCCGGAGCAATGGATGAGCTATGCATACATCGAGCACCATCGGAGGTCGGTCTCATCATTGTCGGTCTGGGAACATGGTACACACCAGGTTCGTACGTAGGGTAAGTCTGCAGCTTCGTTAGCCAGGTCGATATCCAATCTGGCCCTACTTACCTGGGACGCATATGATGATTTATTTTCGGTATGATCCCGAACCCTTTGGGTTATGAGCGAAAAACCACGAAAAGCCACTGATGCATCGGGATTCGTCCCAGCCTATCCCAATCATTGTCCCGTTCCATTGATTCCCTTCTGTTAACAAGCGCTTTGCTGACCACCACTATGAAATAAACTCAGTTGTGCGACAGATTGCGAAGGATCTATCGTTGGCCGAGATGGTATGGTGAAACGCAATACCCAAGGTGCGTACGCGGAGAGATCTGCGGCCTCATTAGCCACAGCAACATCTAGCCTTGACGCACTCTGTGGGTTGCATATGATGAGTAATTCTGCCGTGTTTCAACCCGAAGCCTTCGGCTTATGAGAGAAAATATCGAGAAAATCGCTGATGCATCGGGGGGTTTTCCCCGGCTTGTCCTAACGAACTCGTTGTTCTTCCATTGACCCCCTGCTGTGGGATGTATTCTGTTGACCACCGCTGTGTAACAAGACTTAGAAAGGTGAAAGATCTGAAGATTTTCTCGTTGTGGTTATCATTGTCTGTTATTTGTTATGAATTGTAGTCTTTGGGTTTTGTGTGGGAAAACAACCAAAGTGTTCATGCAAAGGGAGTTCCCCGACCATGATCCTAATCACTGCACTCTTCTTCGCTCATTCTCTTCTTCTATCTGGGGTGCGGTATGCTGACCAATGCCATACCATAGACTCAGGGATGCGACAGAATCAGGAGACCCTACAGTCGGATCTCTCATCATTGTCGGCTGAGGTCATCTGGGAGAACACACAACACACAAGGTGCGTACGCGAAGTAATCTGTGTCTCGTTAGGCGAATAATCGAAATCTGTTTCGGCGAGGAGCAGCGACGCGTGCTTCGGACAACTGGGACTTACGGGGATAAGACAACTTGTTACGAAGGTAGTCCCGGGGCATTTTGACCTCGGGGCAGTGACCAAAGACAGTATTTTCAGGCGTCAGGGTTCGTCCCCTGGCGTAATCCCAGTGACCTCGCTCTTCCCACTGTACTTGTTGCTGTAGGACTGCGGTGGGCTGACCACCGCAGTGCAATGAGATTCAGATAGAGGACGATGTCGGGACTCCTTCACGAAAGCTGTTCAAGACGACTGGCAACGCAGACGATTACATGACATTATCGCCTTCTCATCATTGTCCGATCGGTACTGGACTGACCATGGCTGTTCGATATCGTTTTCGGGCAACGGTATTCTTCGAAATTTCGTCTGCATGGGACTTGCCCATATTTATTGAAGCCTTGTTACGGGCCTCTACCGAACCGTGTCTTATTCGGTAGCCTTCTTATTCTTCACAAAAGATTAACGAGGAGTTGCTCTTATATAAGTACCGCTGTTGCTGTGATCCGTACTTTGCCGTTTGCCTTTACCGAAGCCTGCAGCTTTCTTCAGCCACTTGAGGGAATTGATGCTGGTTCCGAGATTTGTCCAACAGTCAACCTGGTTCCCTGCCTTACGGAATTGCTATTGATTTCGCCATCGTAATTGCATGGTCTCTTAATTTCCGGGCTGCTTATTTCTCCTCAAACTTGCTCAAGCATCTACGGGGCATCTTCGCCCAACAGCAAATCGCTGAGCCTTTGTAAGAACCTTAGTCCCTCGACGGCATTGCTCTCGCGACCACTTCCGTTCACGTCCTAAGTATAATAATAATCTCGTCCTCAACATTGAGTCCGAAATTCGCTGCTACCACAATCCTCGGTATATTGCTTGAAAATGCGCCTGTTGTTCCAAAGGTTCCTAGAGTGCTCGAAGAGTGTTGCGACCGCGGCATAAATTTCACAGTTCCCCGTACGGAGTATGCCACATGATCCCAGTTGATGAAACAGCTAGGCGCACGATGTTGAGACTCTCACATGTAGAAGGCCAGGGAAAAGAAGCAAAAGAGCGAGTGGAAAGAGATTCCAACATCCAAGATGAGACTACCCTTCCACTGACACTGATGGCTGCGTGTATACGAGGTTTTTGACAGTGTGTGTGTTTAAGGCGACCTAGCCAGGAGGTGCAGCACCTTGACCGTTGATCGCAGAGGAATACTTTGAATGTCGGAAACTAAAGCTCGTCGTGTCCAAAGGTTTTGAGGTGGTGGCGCATCTTTATTTGCCATTTTTCAATAGTAAAGCTAGGCCAGCTATCCTATCTTTTGTGAAAGTATATCCAACCTCTAGCAACAAAGTATAACTGCCATCTGATTCGCCCACCCGCCCCGCCAAGCCCGCCAAGAAACGCGACCCAGACCCTGCAGATCCCCAAGATGTAAACATCCCTCCCACACGCCCATAAACACCATCCCCTCCCCATCCTCACCCCATCCCTCCACACCTCACCATTCATCCTACAGCCCTCAGACCACCACCATCGCAGTCGCGTACACTCCGCGACCATGTCCGGCGTGACCTACTGGCTGCAAAAGCAGCGCAAAGGCGAACTCATCGAGCTGGCGCGGGATGTCGGCATGACTGAGTAACCTCCCCCCTCCCATCCCTCCCATCCCTCCCCTCTATCCTCCCTCCTTCCTTCCCTCCCCTCTATCCTACCCTTTCACTCCTGCCTTCTCTTACGCCTTTATGCGCGACTACATCTGACCACCACAGCTACGAAAACCTCCTAAAAACCGACCTAGAAGTCGCCCTCGAAGAGCACCTCCGCGCCAACCAATCCACCCTCTCCACGAACCCGACCCTAGAGCCTTACTACAAGCGGATCGCGACGAGCCCCGTGAAGCGCGAATCCGGGGGTTCGTCTCAGCTGGTGGTCGGAGTCAGGGAGGTGAAAAAGCCCGGGGCGAGAGCGCGGCGACAGACGCGTGGGGCTGCCGTGGAGGAGAGCGATGCAGCGTAGGTTTTCTCCCGCCCGTGCACCTGCGCGTCGATCGAGGGCTATCCTCCGACGCCGACTACTACGCGCCACGAAGACAGCAGTTTTGAGAGCGGAGAGGAGGAGGGGTAGATTGTCGACGGCGAAGGCTGATACCCCACCAGCTCAGACACCACCCCCGCGCCAAACACGCCGCTTGCGCTCGCGCGCCGGCTCCCTCTACCCCCCTCCCCCGCTGTTCTAGCCGACCGCATCGACGCCTCCACCTCCTCCCTCATAACCTCCCTCTCCACCACCCTCTCCCGCTCGCCCCTCCCCCCAGCGCTACACTCCCTCCGCTCATCCCTCTCCTCCGTGCTCGCCATCCACCTCCTCATCCTCTTTCTCGAAGCTTTCGGTCTCCGCGCTCAGGTGCTGCCGCTGCGGTATGTAGTTACCACGGCTCCGCTGCCTATCCTCGGGGCTGTGGCGATAAAAGCTCCGGATTTGTTCGCGCTGCTGACGTGGCAGTTTTGGGGGCCTGTGGGGCTGTGGGTTGGGACGAGTGTGGTGGTGCCGGTGGTGGGGGGGTGGGTTGTTAATTTTAGGAGGGGGGAGGGCGGGCGGGCGGAGGGCGGGATGAGGGAGGGCGGGAGTGAAGAAGGGGGAAGGGATGGGGGGAGGGGAGAAGGGTGGAGGGTG
>JAABUO010003815.1_pt1 | contig 17900 bp, 24 predicted proteins | sample 5559291 | NCBI WGS metagenome assembly JAABUO01 (sample SAMN10711878, study PRJNA513372) | rock metagenome | isolation source: Antarctica rocks | place: Antarctica: Victoria Land, Finger Mt sud | reverse complement strand
CTCTTCAGCTGTAGCGGCAGCGGCAATGCAGCCATGGCAGGAGCGGCAATGCAGCCATGTCAGGAGCGGGGTTGCAGCTCTGGCAGCTCAGCAGCAGCAGCAGCTTAGCTGTTACAGCTCAGCCGCACCAGCAGCGCAGTAATTTGCAGCAATATCAGCTCAGACAGCCTTGCAGCCTTGCAGCCATGCAACCTAAACTAACAGCCTTGCAGCCACGCAACCTAAATTAACAGCCTTGCAGCCATGCAGCCTTGCAGCGCAAAGTAACAGCCTTGCAGCCTTGCAGCCATGCAGCCCAAATTAACAGCCTTGCAGCCATGCAGCGCAAAGTAACAGCCTTGCAGCCATGCAGCCTTGCAGCCATGCAGCCTTGCACCTGCAGCCTTGCAGCCTTGCAACCCCAATATGCAATTTGACAGCCTCAGCATCTTGCGGTTCTGCGGTCGCGACTTGAAGCCTTGCAACCTCAAATGCCAACAACAGCCTTACAGCCCAAACATGATCCAAAAGCCCTCAAGATCCTTCCAGAATAATAGCTTTGCAGCTACAAGCACGTGTTGTGTGCTTATACTACACATGCAAGCTTATTTGGCCAAACGCATTTGCAGTTTCAGCAACCTATCCATTTCAGTGACAGCAGAAACTGATAGCTGCTGCTGCTAAAAGCTGCAAGTGCCGCAACTGCAGTGACAGCAGTTGCAGCTTTTGATAGGCTGTACGTGCACCAACTTGCACCACCGACATCAGAATGGCTCGCACAGTTGCAATTGGTACAACAGGGACCTTGCAAGGCTTGCAAAGGTGCTGTGTCATCGGCCTTGTACTACAACATGACATGCAGCTGTGTCAGCACCAGTGTACAATCATGATTGATGCTGCCTTGAGGGTTGAGCAACAACAAGCTATTGCAGCCATATATGCTACATAGCAGGTAACCAGTAGCACTTTTGACATAGCAGTGAGGTGCTGTGGTATTACATCAAGCATCATAGGCAAATGAAGTAAACACAAACCTCACACAGTTAGAACATTCTTGCAGGTGCTATTTTCAGAGAACGTAGTTTGAATCCACTGTTAGTGTGTGATGTCATATGAGACAAGACTTGTTGAATTACATTCAGTTTCATATGCTAGACTCTGCGCATACGATCATACCCAATGCAGCCATGCCATGCGGAAGTGACTAGACTGGCAACTACAGAACAATGAAGCGAAAACTGACATGCACAGGTGTGTGCAGCATGCATGTGCATATGCAATATTGATAGGTTAAACCTTTGCAGCTGTGCGCCGATGTTTTGCTCAGAAAGAGCTCGAGTTGCGATAATTACGCACAAGCTGTGTAACTTACAGCTCACAATATACAGAACTGCAGCAGCTTGCAGTGAGCTAGTGCAGCATGGCCTTTGGCGCGGAAGGCATAGCATTGACAGCATGTCATGATTAATAGTTGGCCATGATTAGTAGTTGGCCATAACTGGTAACAGGGACCGTCGACGTCGGCCTTCAAGGACTGGCACAAACAAGCAATCATTATGACCTGATGGCGGCTCTAGCGCTTTCTCCCTTGCACAGTAAAAGGCATGATCAGTGAATTCTCCATTGCTCCGAAGCCATGCTTCGGAAGCATGGGCGCGAGAGGGAAATGCTTGGCCGCTGCAGCTTTTGACCATTATGCTGTTGCGTCTAGCTGGGGACCCTCCTTGGAAGGCCGTCCGCTGATCGGGATCCCGAAACCTTCGCCCGGGCCAGGGCACGGGCCAGGTTCAAGTAAGATACAGATTGACAAATATGCGGCATATTGGCTTGTAGGGTTCAAAGAGCTAATTGGCAACCCTGAAGTCCCTGCTGGAAGCTGTGCTTCGACCGGGGATCAGGGCTACGACATAGTCTAGGTTGACACTGCTTCCAACACTGTGGCATGTAAGCCGTCGCGAAAGCTCCTTGGCAGCCTGGAAGCAAAACCTTGCCAGCTCGTGCTCTGTTGTTCCGAGCTATAATACGCCAGACCAAGAAAACTCGTGAAGCGGTATGGCTCTAAACCAGATAAACTTCGAGTTTGGGCAGGAATTTCCGTCATCTTGGGATTTCGGCAAAGACGTCCTGGATGGATTTGAGCAGTTCATGGACACTACACCAAATCTCGACCCTGCCGTGAGCTATGGCGCGCAGCGGTTTCCTACTCTAACAACTGGTAGACAAAACTCGGACGATGCGTCAGACTCGCACGCAGAGCACTCAAGCAAAGGTCGAGCTACGGATCGCAAGCAACAGAACAACAGAGCTGCCCAGAAGCGCTTCCGGCAACGCCAAAAGGTATGTCGCTCGGTTGTATTTGGAGAGGACACACGCGATCAGTAGGACGTTCCGAACACTCACTTGACTGCCTCTTTATTTTGGTTGAAAAACTATTGGCATGTACTCACGGATGTGCGTGTAATAGTGACTGTGACAAGACGTGGAATTCGATTCTCCATGTTTGTCACTTCTGACCTAACTGCTTGAGGCATATATGCAGGAGCGTGCACAAAACATAGAAACACAGCTTTCAGAGACAACAAAGCAGCTGCACGAGCTGAGGATCAGGCAAAGGCAGTTGGAAGCCCGGAATGCTTTGCTTGAGAAGGTGGCAAAACTGAATCAGCAGCCTTCACATCATGAAGCACATGAGCCCCTTTCACCAGCTGGGGTTTCTGGGGAGCTTTGGGACTCCATTCAGGTGAACAAGCTGAGCTGTCACAACTGAACCCTTTCACATGCTACACTCTGCTGTACCTACAAACCTGCATGCATGTTTTTTTTGGGAATTTTGTTGGCTTTGGAGATGTCTTGCTGCCTGAACCTGCAATCAAATGGTTGTGGTGTTCAACATGTGCTTGGTGTAAATTGTTTGGTGTTCGACAGGCTGATGCAAACAGGGCCTTGAATGGGGTGACCAAACAAACAGAGCGGGGCCCTGTGGTGACTTTCACCATAGATGATCAGGATCAAGTCATGACAGTGGAGGAGGTTGGCAAGATTTCATCAGCAGAGTTCCAAAGACTCTACTCGGTATGATCAGCATCACTGCGTCACTCCCTGAGAAGCTGATACCATATAGCACAACAGATGTGATTGAATCATCGCATTGGGTCAGTGTATTTGCATGCCAGCCCCATGACCTGCAGCAAACTCGTCGAGGGCAAGCTTAAAGCAGCCCTTTCTCATCCACAACAGTCTTCACCACCTTCAGCAGCTGTCATGTAAGTAATGCATCCCAGGCTGCAATTTTCTGTGTTGCAGCAATGTGGTGGCATGCTGGAAGGCAGATGTGTATCTTGGTTGCTGTGCAGCTGTATGCCCGCAAGCTGGGAGCCTGCCTACTGGAGATGACAGATTCGGAGGCCTGCTCAACCTCAGAGGATCTGCACAGGTGGATCACAGAGCTGACAAGTCTGATGGTGTGTGTCTCCCTGGGCAATCCCAAGGGCCTGAAAGCTTTCCACTCAGCAAGTATGGACGGCTCCTCTGCATCTGTGCGTCAACTTCCTGACAGCTTCTATGAAGACTTGCTGGTAAGTCAGCCTTCTAGACCTAGGTCTGGTGTCTGTTTGCATGCTTATTCAAGCATTCACCTGATGCTGACCAAGGGTCTAGCATTGAAAATTTTGTTGATGTGCATTTTAGCTGACTAGCAAGCTGTTTTGAGGAAACATCACAGCAGCATCTAGCCTGGTCAAGATTCACGCATGTGAGCAAGGACATAGCTGCTTAACAGAAGCTGTGCAAGCGTTGTGCCTGCTGCTGCAGCTGACCATCTTAGCAAACTGCCTGTCTCAGACATGCATTGCTCTCTTCCTGTCATTTGTATGTTATGATGTCCGCCTACAGCAGTGCATGTCTTCAAAGTCATGCTGCTGGCATCAGCTGAGCTTGCAGTGTCCATGTGCAATTGCTGTTATGCTTGCTTCTGTTGCAGCAAGTCTGCTAGCCAGCGTTTATGTTTCAGCATGCATCACACCTTCAGCTCTGGCCTGCAGCCTCAAGAGGCTGCCACTATGATTGTCAAAAAAAAAGAAAACCCACACACACACACACTTGTTTCAGGTGACTGTGGATCTGACAGAAGCCCAGATACAGGATTTGCTGTATCTGCGCCGTCTGTTCTGTGGCAAGATTGGACAGCTAAGCCGGTCTCGCAAGGAACTGATGAGCGGACTCCCCTCAGACAGCATTGGCATTTGTCATGCCAGTGATAAGCTGGAGGAGGTGACCAACCTGGCTGAGCAGCTGAGAGCTAATGGCAGTGAAGAGTACAGAACATACATGCAGTTTGCATCTTCCTTCTACAGAGGGGTAAGCCTTCTATGCAGCAACTGGGGCTGGATGTTGTGTTGCAATGACAACATGTAGCCTTTGTGATTGTCTTCAGTCCGTGTGCAAATTGCATACCCTGGTGTCATTGACTATGTTGCTTGCTCACATGCATTGTGGTTATGAGAAAGAGCAGCATATTGCATGTGTAAGACAGTCTAGGTGCTGGTCTGGTCATGGCAGGCTCAGCTTTTATTTGCAGCAATTTGGCGCTGGTTAGTTGCTGGTCACCAGCAAAGCTCCTACCTGGTCTGCTGTGCCAATCAGAGCTGCATGACTGATTGCTGAACATGCGTCTGTTCATTCAGGTGTTGACAGCCAAGCAGCATGCCATGGGCATTGTCCATTCTTATCCATGGATACCAGAGAAGCACAGACTGCTAGAGCTGCTTGCAGCAAAGAATGGTGAGCCAACAGCAGAGGCACTGACACAATCAGCAGGGCTGGACAACCTGCAGCATGCTGCAAACTGGCAGCAGATTGATGAGTACTTGAAGACAGTGGCTGTTCACAATATGAATCAGCATGTGCCGCTGATCAAAGATCAAGTCCCTCCTGCATCTGATCAGTCATATGTTTCTTCATATACAGAGCAGCCACTGGATGGTTTTGTCTGATGAGAGCCTTCGCTGCTGACGTGTGAGTCTGTTTATTTGCATGACTTTGTGTAGAGTTTCCTTCATCGGTCTGTATTCAGTTTGCTAAGCCTGTTCCCTTGTATTTGTGGAGTTACGGTATAAATATACTCGAGATATAGTCTTGTGCATCTGGTACCTGGTGAGGTATCAATGCGTGCAAGAGACGGATCACAGTGCTTTAGCCAGCCAACAACTCTGATTCCAATTACAAGAAATCAAGACAACTTGGACAGTGCGTCGCCCGTCCTCGTATATTTTGCTTGAATTCCTTTATCTAATGAATGAGTCGCTCATGAGCAACACCCCACAAGCGCCAAGCAGCTGTCTACCGTTTGCGACTGCCTCATGGCTGATCGTTCTGCCAAATCAGCGCGCTCGAGCTTTGACCATTTGCCTGCGGAGGTCCTGAGCACTATCTTCCGCGCATTGTCTGTGTCAGGCAGATTTCAGTGCGAGCAGGTCTGTAGGCGGTGGCGTCATTTGCTGAGGCTCTCTACATCGCATGACGGTGCTGTTGCTGTATTGTGCCTGGACATCTGGGCAGCAACATTTACTCTCGTAGTGCAGCAGCCGACGCAGAGTCAAGCAGTGATCTATGATCAGGCCGAAAACAGCAGCGATGCCACCATATACCTGAACACAGCTCCAAACAAGGTGTCTGCGAGGCACACTGGTTTTGCCAACTGGCTAGGCCAACGAGCAGCGGGCATGCGTAAGCTGCATATCAAGCAGGGCACTCCGCCTACTGAGGAGGGGTGGGTCCGGCTGTTTCCGCAGCTCTTGCTTTCACTGGCTCGAGGATGCCAAAGAGTCTCTGCTGGGCCTGTCCTAAGCATGTCAACAGGTGATACGAATTGCAGTTATTGTCGCTTTTTTGTTGACCACCTTCAGCTTCAGAAGTAGCTTGGGCTTGAAGTACGTCACATTTTGTGAGCGCTGTGCCGTGTTATGCAGAGCTGAATAGCTTTCTCCAGTCTGTGCAGTGCTGTGCATTTTTTTGGAAGGATGCTGACATCTTGGGCAGCATTTGCGACAGGACACCCGCACCAAACAGAAAGTCTATTTTGGCTCAGCATGCTCACAAGTCTCACCAGTCTTGTCATTTGGGATGATCCGGACAAGCTGCGGGACCATGATCTGGCTGGCTTAGCTAAACTGCATCGGCTGCACACCTGGGTGTTGCCTAGCTTCTCTGGCCTGTATAACAAAGTTGACAGTTTCAGCGGCTTGCAGTGTCTGCAGTTAGGGTTTTGCCGTGAAAGTGGGTGTGACTTGAGCATTTGCACGCAGCTCACGCACATAAAACTGTATGATTTGGATGACCAGACTGACAGGATTGCGCTGCCTTATGGTGACCGTGTGGCATTGCAGTTCCTGGAGTTGTCAAAGAGCGCCGTCCTTGATTGTACAGGCCTGAGCATCCATAATCTTGACATGGCACTTCAGCTGAGTCGCCTACACTTTGACATACCATACCCAGACAATCACATTGAGGGTGGCTGGCCTGATTTGCTGCCTCAACTTCAGACACTGAAGCTGCTTGCACCCTCTGACATACCTGTGCAACTCTTGAACTACACCAGCCTTCAAAACCTGGACGTATCTGGCATTGCTCAACACTTGCCAATCTGGTTCTCAGGAATGACGCAGCTCAAACGGCTGAACTTTGAGGGTGCCAAGTGTGGCGTTCAGGAGTGCATTTTGGATCTAGCACAGCTTGAGAACTTGAATCTGATGAACGCAACACCTGCTCTGCAGCTATCAGAATGTCAGCTATCAGTTTTCAGAATGTTGGATTGGCAACACCTGTGCAGCCTAGAGATGAGTTTTGCTGCTCATGACGCGCACCAGCCTGGCACAATGGAGACAGTCATGAACCTCATGTTGCTGCAAGAGGCATTCGAGGCAAGGAGCACAGTATCACCTTTGACCTTCAATGGTGAAAGGGGTGTGGCATGCTTGAGTGACCTGAACTAGGTGCAATTTTATCCTTGTGGCAAGGCCGACCTGATTCTTTCTATGTATAGATATACATATATGCACATTCAAGGAGTGTGTAATGTGTTGCACGCATTGAAAATTTTTGTGAGACTTACCACAGTTCCAAAATGCTTATGCATTGCGACATTGATCTGGAGTTACTGCAGAGTACTGTGCACACATGATGATGGCAGCCTCTTGGCACAAACTTGGGCTGCTGGTGTGTGTCTGTGCCTATTCTAGCACATGAGGCACTTCTCCACAGCTGTCAGCTGCTCTTCTGTGAGGCAACCGCAGATTTATGTCCAGCCACGGCATCAAACAAAGACAATGCATGTGTTGATGCTGCTCGTGTCCAGCAAATCTGGCCCCCTCTGGTGGCTAGCCAGCACTGCAATCCATGAGGCTGATGGCAGGCACGGCCATTGATCCTTGTCAAGGACGCCTTGTTAGGCTGCCTCAATGATGGGGATACAGAGGGCACATCATGCGACCATGCAGATGCTGCGCCATATCAGATTTTGCTCAGATTCTTACGGAGACTGAGGTAAGCTTGAGGGGTCCCTGGACACCCCCGGGCACCCCCGAAGATGACGTCAATAATTGGACCTTTATAAACGAAATCGGTATGAATTGGCCGGGATTGGGACCAATTAGTGATCGATCCTACCATCGCAGCATGCGGAGCTTGACCCTCGTTTGCTGTCGGAAATAGTTGCGAAGTTCATCATGTCTTTCGTCATGGATCTGGTGCAGTCAAGTAGGAATGCCCCAGAGGATCTTGAGTTCAATAGCTGGCCTGCGTCTTTTCAGCCTTCCGAGCACGACAAGGACAACAATTACGAGCAGTATATGGACCTAGCTTGTTCTGTATCTGGCAGCTGCCCGGCGGATTTTGCCAAGGGCGAATTGAACACTGCTTTTTCGCTTGATAGCGAACCCAGCGGTCTGGAAGCAGCACGGTCACGGAGCAACGATCTCGGTATGTCCGAGCCTTCGAACAAGAGGCTAAGCGCTGCGGAGCGCAAGCTGCAGAGCAATCGTCAAGCTCAAAAACGCTTCCGGCAGCGACAGAAGGTACGACTCAGTGTTCGATGTATGCGCGCTCGAGTTTGCTATGAGCTGCATGTTGCGCGTTCCAGCTGGCTGACCGCTGTCCCACAGGAGCGGTCCCACACAGCTGAAGCAAAGCTGCTAGAAACAACAGCTCAGCTTGAAGAGCTGCAAGTCAGACAAAGACAGCTTGAAGCCAGGAATCTCTTGCTAGAAAAGGTGGCACGTCTGAACAAGCAGACTGTGCTGCGTGAAGCACACGAGCCTGTACCACTTCCTTGGGAGGTGAGTCCATGATTGAGCTTCACGAACACTTGTGTGTCACTTAGCTGTGCTCTTGGCCCCTGCTGTACAGCCTTTGCAAATGTATCTGCTTGCACAAGCCAGAACGCGCCCGAAGGATGACGTATGCCTTGGCTGTGACGCAGGGTGATGCTATGTGGCAAGCAAAGCTTTCAGAGGGCGGCAAGACACTTGTCCTCACAGTCTGGAGTGATAAAACACAGCTTCTTACTGTTGAACAGGCCAGCCAGCTGACGCTTCCAGAGTTTGGGCGGCTTTGGAAGGTGTACACACAATTGCTATACTGCGTGCCATGCTTCAGGATGCAATGCAAATACATAGCCTGCTGTGTTCTGCAGCACTCAAGAATTGCCATGGTTCCATATAATCCTTGAAGCCATGCATACATCGCTTGGCTTTTCTGGTCCTTCACTGATACTGTGGATGATCACTACCAGCACTATAATTCTTTTAGTGATTGGACCACCTGCTTCCGCCTACATGTGCACACCATGCAGGCAACAGCTGATGTCACAACAGCTGAATCACAACAGGACAACTACACATACAACATGTGCTCAACAACGTCAACAACTTGCATTGCTGCCACAGGAGTATGTGCAGAAGCTGGGCACATGCTTGCTGGATGCAAAGGAAGATGACACCGACCCCTCCACTGCCAACATGAACAAGTGGGCTGCTGAGGCCACGTCACTGATGGTGTGCATGGCACTACGCAACCCCTGGGCAGTCAGAGCCTTCAATGCTGCCGTGGATGCAAGCTCCTCCCCCGGCAAAACCTGTGCTGGCCAGTGGAAGAGTTCACACTTGCTGGTATGCTCTTCCATGTCATCAGGTGTTTTCGTAATGTGTGCCTGTGGGGTGTGTGCAAAGCCACCGGAATAGTCACTTTATTTACTGTCAGTGACACATGCATGATCATAAGCATGCTCTTTCTGCAGCTGCGCACCAATCTGTTGCTAAGAAGGCAAACAATTTGTCTGCTAGTATTTTTTTACTATTGTGTAGTGCTGATATGCTATCATGACAGTTCCAGTTGCAGTGCTATTCCTATTGAAAGCCGTTTCAAGACAGCTGAGGTTGTTTCTGTGAGCAAGCCAAAAATCCTTTTTGCAGCACAAGCATCACAAAGTACAAGCCTATGAGCAATGTATGCAAATGCTCTGGCCTAAAGTGTAAGGGCCCCCCTTGTGGCAATTCTTTTGTGGCCACCCCTTGTGGTCCACCCCTTGAACACCAACAAAGTGTAGACATGGCTTTACCTCTGCAGGCTGTTGTGTCCTACACACAAGAGCAGATCAAGGACCTGATGCACCTGCGGCTGCTGTTCTACAGCAAGATAGGCCAACTCTGCAGAGAGCGCAAAGCGCTGCTGCGACACATGGCAGATGAGCAGGATGTGGGGGCCAACATTGGGCTGGATGATGTGAGTGTCAGGCTGTCAGAGGTGTCTGATCTGGCTGAGCAGTTGAGAGCCAATGGTGCTGATGAGTACAGGACCTACATGCAGTTCTCATCAGCATTTTCTAGAGGGGTGAGCTTCTTACCCTGTTAAGAGTATTGAGATGAGTGCGGCATCACTATTTGAAGTGCTGCTCGTTGAGAGTCTGTGCTCAGTTTTTTTTGCAATCTTTTGCAGTTGCTGTGGTAACGGCAGCGTCTGTAGTCCAGCATAATCCTGGCAGGATGCTGGGAGCATATGTTATCCAGCATAATACAGGCAGAATTCTCTTTTTAAGACTTTTGATTGGTGCACAGGCTCAAACTCCAATGGCATGTTTGTTTCACTAGCATGGTACTCATGTGTGCTACGTACATCACATCTTGCTCCCTGCAGAAGCATCTGTACATACATCGGACAGCAGCACTTTTGGAGTACACAGTCTTGACTCACGGTGCACGTTGTACACAATGTTGCGCTCATCAGGCGCATGTGCATGTGCAGCTCCACACAAGCAGACAGCTGGCAGTCATCATTGTGCACACACACCCATGGGTCCCCTGCAAGCACCATCTGCTAGAAGAGCTGGCAAGGCAGCAACAGCAAGCCCCTGTTGCCCAGATACTGGAGTCAGCAGAAACTGACAGTATAGAGCACTCAGCAGATTGGGAAGAGATTGTCACATACTTGCAGACCATCACACCTGAAAACCTGCATCAGTACGTCCCTTTGGGCAGGAGTCAGTCACCGGGCCCTCTGGGTAGCAGTCCAGATCTGGATGATGCTGACTTGGGTTTTGCAGAGGAGATCTTGTCAGTACTCAGCTAAGATTATAACTGAAGTCAGAGTGCCCGTTTTAGCAGGTTGATTGAAGTCGTGTGGGGCATGAAGTGAGTGCCTGGTGTTGTGACAGAGAGACACACACAAACACATACACACTGGTGCCAGATTACAAAGTTGTGCCTATTCTTGTTAGCATCAGGTGTGGCCAGGATGTTGTGAATAGACTGCAGTGCTGTCAGTGTGATTTTCCACAGAGTGGCCAGACGCAGTGCCTGCTGTCTGACTCAGATTGCTTTCTATTTTCTGGTTGGCTCATTGAGTTGCTGTGTCATCCTCTGCTGCCAAGCAGCATCACAGCTTCTGATACTGCATTGCACTAGAATCTGTAGTTCTGGGTGTGAAGTAGACAGATACCAATATGCCTTTTCAGCTGTTCGGACCAGTGTGCAATTGATTTGCTGATATGTTGTGTTACTATGTACTGCACAGATTGGGACGTATGATGATTACATCTGCCTGCTTCGCCAAGAGTCTTCTTATCTTTATTTTTAGCTCCAGCATGTACAGTCTTTGAATTTGAGCCAACCAGATGATATGCAGTCTTGCTAGTTTCATGTGTTAGGTGTGTAAAGCTTATGCTGACCCGACGGGCTGCTCTATTTTGAAAGAATAGAGCAGCCCGTCGGGTCTGGCAGAACGCCATACTGAGTATGTGCCTTTGTGACCTTTTTCGAAACATCTTTTTATAGACCATACACCTTTTGCAACACCTGCTGAATACCACAACCAACTGCTCAATGTGCACGAGGCAGATGATTCAACATGCACAGCACTACTTTGTGCATCTCATTCGTTCAAAGGGTCACATCTGATATTGACACCATCTTCCTCATGCACAGATTTGATCCTGCAACGTCAGAAGCTGCTTTTTGTGGCTGCCTAAGCAGAAGGCTAAAAGCGGTGCTGGCACGAAACATGCAATGACAACATGTCATCAGCCATCTTCTGTTCTGCTCCTGCAACTAGCTCATTGCCAATCCTAATGTACAACAGTGCATCCATTGCTTGTGTGGAGTACACATTCTCATTGGTAATGGCAGCCAGGTTGATGGCGACAGACTCCTGCACATGCACGTCACAGTGTCAATGAGTGGCGCTTAGTGTCCTGCAGCTGCAGTTGCTGCATCCACATATATTGTCCCTGTGCAGTCTGAGAAGTTCCCATGCAGGCGTCACTCAGGATTAGTGGAAGAGGTATGTGCAAAGTGTTCAACACAAGATGTGCTATACGTGCAGCACGGATCTCAGAAGCCCTGCATGCTGTGTGCAGAGGTTGCCAGGGCCTACTGCATAGCCACAGCTATGCTCCAAAACAGGTATCAAGCCTTGAAGACGACAGCATGCAAGGATTGAAGTGTTCCACAGCGAAACTCACAAAGCTGCAGCCGGGAATTTCGCGGGAACTCTGCAATCCTTGCTCGCCGTCATGTTCAGGGCTTGATGCCTGAAGCTGTGTTTTTCAACACAGCTTTGTGATTGTCAACAAACAATAGTCAATCACAGCAGTACCATACCATTTCATGTTTGCGGCTGCAGCAAAGCATGTGGTGTTACAATGTTGGGAATGTCAGGTGTGTGACTGCACTTTGTAAGCCACCTGAAGTGCGCAGATATAGGTTGACGCATTCACCTGTGGTGCAATGCAGCCGTCTAGTGGGTAGACTTCCAGCCAATCAGGCAAGCCAGCATCGTGCCCTTCTGGTTGGCCCCACCATTGCCTACTGGCTTGGGCCAGAAGGCAGAAAGTTGCCTTCTGGGATCCTGTGTTGGTCAAAGTCACTGTAGACGGCCGCCGCTCATCCTACAGAGGAAGTATTCCGACATTAGTGTTTTCCTAAACATGAAATTGGAGAGCATACTGTGCTTGAGGCCTGTTTGACATGATTCCTAGGCCATACTTCACCTGGAGCAGTGACCCCTGGTCTATAGTCTGCCTGAGGCAGTCTAACATACACACTGTTTGACATATGTAAATGTCTAACATACGCAAATGTAAAATGCCTGACATATGCATTGTTTGACATGTGTAACTCTCTATCAAATGCACTATTTGACACATGTAAGTGTCCGACATATGCACTGTTTGACATACGTGGCTGTCTAATAGGAACTGTCCGACGTATGCACTGTTCGACATATGTGACTATCTTACACATGCAAAAGTAACTGTCTAACACGTGCACAGTTTGGCCAGCCTCAAGCCAAAGCCATGTCTGTGGTCACCTGCTGGTACCATTTAGCAATGAGGCTTTGCTGCGTCTGCACAGCCTTCCGCAGAGCAGGGCTTGTTCAAGCATGCCTCTCAGCAGCATGGAACATACTCAAAACAGAGCTTGACATGGCATTATCAAAGGTACTTAAACATCATGGCGACACCAACCCAGATGTAATTGTGGTCGTAGGACAGCTGCATTGTCTTGCCATTAGTCCTTGCAAATGACTACACCAAAATGGGCAAGCTTCCTTCCCAGACAGGGGCTTCAACATTGCGTACTTGACCGTTTTGAACATGGCAATCTCTGAGGGATGGTCTGCTCCTACCTGGCTCAAGCTGACGGTGTCAGAAGACAGCTGCAGAGCAGGGCTGGCTGGGGCCTGCCCCTGAGCAGCCGTGTGCTTCAGGATGTGGGAGCACATTCGCCTCTTCTTGTCCTGGCTGGTGACTGGCACATCTAGAGCCAGCAGGGCCCAGACAGGCTTGTGATCTGAGTCTATCACATCTAAGCAGGAGCTGTACTTGATGGCCCTGACTACCACCTCGTCCACCAGCAACTACAGCATCAGTACCAAGTCTGAGGATGAGCCTTGAGTGTGAACAGAGACGCTGATATTCTGAGTTTGTGAACAGACCAAGCAGGAGCAGGACCACCTCGTCCATGGTAACTACGGCATCACTACAAACAGTGATGACGAGCCTTGAGTGAGAACAAAACTGCTGATGCTTTTGTATGGCGGCTGACGATTTTGGATGAAGATACCAAGCAGGCATTGTCCTTGCTTGCCCTGGCCACTGCTCCACCCACTGGCAAGACCGGGCAGGGGCGGTCAGGGAAGGTTGGTAGACTGGGTTAGGCAATAGCGCTTTGTTCAGCAGTATTTGCAACACCACCAGTAGGGAGAAGCAATCAAGTGCTCAGGTGCAGGCTACGAAAGCGTATGAAGTCTGGCACCCGACAAATTTTTCTGTGCATCTGCATGACACTATGGGGACATGCAGAAAGTTGCATCCGGCATCAATCATGCAGTGTGGAGAGACGCAGCATGTTGCATCCAAAAGAAATCAACAGACGCAGAAAGTTGCATGAAAATGCAAAGGGGCACTGCATCCAGGCTAGTCGTTACCATCAACATTGGAACCAGGAAGGGAGGCTGATGAGCTCCCTTAAGCACCAAACAAAGCCAGCAAGCACTTTTCTCTTTCAGCAACAGTGAAGAAAAGGCACTTTTTGAAGGCTTACGGCAATCCCTGGACGATTGTTTTTTAGTTGCAGCTGCAGGGAGAAGGACAATAAATCAGGGGATGTTGCATGTTGCTCCAAAGGGTCAACACCAGGGTGTGGGAACTTACTGGGGGCTCAGGGGGGGTCATGGCAGGCTCCTCAGTGTCTGCGCTTTGCACTGACGCATCGTCCTGCAGACACATGGACAGTCAGTGTGTGACTATGCGTGGCTCTTGCTCAGCTACAAGCTAAAGCGCACAATACAGCATGCTGCTGTGTGTACTCACGGTGCCCTCATAAGGCAGTTGCAGCTGGTTTGTGTGTGCACAAGCAAGCAGCTGCAGCCGAGTAGTGTAGCTCTGAGCTGCAGACAGGGTACAGACACAGCCACGACAGGACAGACACAGCCACAACAGGATATTACATGCAGACATGACACATCATTGACTCAGAAGCAAAAATCACAGTTCCATCTGAATCTGGAGCTATGTGTACTTGATCTCATGCAGAGATCTTGTTATATCAGTATAGTTTGAAGTTTGTTCTGTGTACAACTGCATGCAGGCTGTTTTCTTTCAAGCTCATTTGTCAGAAAAAGTATGCTGAGTTACCAAATCATGACATTCTGCCACTCAGCCATTTTTTTGCATGATCTTGCCTTCGCAAACCAGAAACAAGAAGGGATACAAGTTCTCATTCCAGCCTGTGTAGTTTGAGCATACCTCAGCTGCATTCTTGATGAATGCGGAGCCTCTGAAGAAGATGCGGTCAGTCCAGGCTGGCACCCGGTGCTTCTCACTGGTGTCATACCCAAAGGGGTCCACAGTGTGCTTGTCAAACTTGTAGGTGGGCCTGAAGGTTATGGGAGCCTCTCTGACATACCTGAAGACGCGCCCGGCATACATCTCCCGCCTGCATTGATCCTGCAGCAATCATGTTGTGTGGTGACAATTCACACAGTTGCGGCTTCATACGCCTTGTGCAGTGTGATGACATAGCATGCTCACTGTGCAATGTGACACAGTAGTGACAGCTAAGCAGAGGAAGAAGACACCGTCAGTCACATTCTGTGAGGAAAAGCTTGGAGCGGGCCCAAGCTTTTCAGTGAACATAGCAGAACATGAGGAACATGAGTCAAGGCCTGACCATGACGCAAGCAAATTTCAAGCTAAACAATGACCTGCTCTTTACTGCACGGTGGTAGTGTGACAGGGCAGGGAGCTGAGAGAGCTGCATGTAGTACCAGGCTGTTGCTCAGTTCAGCGTGAGAATGTGAAACAAATGGATCTACATGCACAGCAGCGCCATCAGAGCTGCAACTTGTGTGGTGAGCTGGGTCTGCGCATGCATAGGAGAAGGGAGAGGTCAAGAGGTTACACACCCTTTCAAGTAGGTATTCCAGGTCATTGCAGCGGATGCGGTCGATGGCATCTTCGTAGGTGGCGTCGATGCGGTAGTTGAAGTCTCCAGCCCACACCAGCATCTCAGCATTGCGCATGCCCTGACCCTGCGCGACCTCATAATAATAATAATAATTAAAACGCTTTCCAGCTCATGATGAGCTAGGTACGTGCAGGACAAGTCTTGTCTCTCCAGAGCAGCCTGTCTTGTGCATCCCTATAAGGCCTACTCATACGACACGACCTCATGCATGTCAGAATCATGGGCCCACCCAGTCAGTCTTGCATACGAGACTTCTGATTGTACATTGTGGAGTTTTAGCCTACAACAAGATTGTAACAGGGCTGGAGTACATTAGACTGCCACTACTCGGTCCTGATTATTTTCATGCGGATAATTTGCACAGTGGCATGTTAACTATGGGGTGTTCAAATTACCTTTCACCAGTCATTACTGAACAGAAACATTACTGCAATTGCTGCTAACTTACTGTTGGGGTCGTGAAATAAGGTCATTTAAGCAATTTTTGTTTCATTCCATTTCATAGAAAATGGGCAGAATAAGCCCAAATGAGCTGAAATTGGGGAGGATTGGTGGCAGTGACAGGTTTTGTCGAGGGTTTTTGGGAGAATTTGGTGAGTTTCAAACCTGCAAAACCTGTTGAAACCCCTGTTTTGAGGTAGGAATATTGCTCGAGAATTTGTTGAACTTGGCAGATGCATCTCCCTGAGCAAGAGCAGTGTTTTGCCGCTTTCAAAGATGAGGACGCCCAAGTACGGCAGACAGTAATAGTTTAACGGTAAATTATGTTGTTACTTATCAATTGGTAACGTTACTGGGTGATTGATGAGAGGCTCTGGTGAAATGAGTAATTTGCACATCCCACAAACAAGGGTAGACTGTGAATGTAGGGCTACAACAGTGCTTTTGGTGTTTCCCTAACAAGTTTCTCCAAATTTGCCAATGCCAACCAGCATAGGCACTCAGAGCACGCATGGCTTGTAGACATCATGATGACTGTTGACATAGCCTCAATGCATGCAGCACAGGTCAAGCTGCAGGGAGTGGGGGGGGGGAGGGGGGGGGGGCATGGGGAAGAGCTGTGGTACCTGAAGCAATTCAGGCGTGCTGAAGTCAGAGGTAGCCAAATCCAGCTCTGAGTCGGCTCTTGGTGAGTCCATACCTGACTCACTGTCCTGCAGCCGAGTCATCTCCTGCATTGCATCTGAAGCTCAGTGACATGTTACAGCTTACAATGTTGAAGGCAATTTCTGATGCAAAGAGGGCGCAGCCAGTCTCATCAAAATCAATGAGGTACCATGCAGTAGCAAGATGCCAGCTGCGCCTTGCCTATGGCTTCAGGTGCCCATGCTACACGGACAGCGCAGATGCACTTGACAGGATATGTTTGATGTGGGAGGCAGCTTTGTCTTGTGATGGGCAAGGCAGGCATAGAAGTGAGCTGAACACTGTAGACACAGGAAGCCTTACTGCTGGCTTTTGGGGCAAGCCCATCACAGTTTGAATACTTGCAACTGTGTTAGCATACAGAGAATCTTTTACTTTCTGGCAGATCACATTGCAAGCCAAAGAGGTCAATACTTGACTGTCTCTGAGTGTGTGTGCATGCACGACAGTAACCATATTGGCATAGACAGTAACCATATTGGCATATACGGTGTACCTTGCGGCGTATCTCAGCATCCTCATCGGCCAAGACCTGGGTGTCGTACCAGCCCTTGCTCACAAAGTTGAGGCTGCGCACAATATTGGCATAGTCACGGTTGCGAGCCTCTACTGCACCCTGCAAGCGCATTGCAAGCAGTCAATATTGGGACACATGCAATAGTGGATGGTGCATGGCAGACAGTCAATCACGTAACAAGAGAAAACATGAGCGATAGTGTCTTTTGGGATTGATTGTAGACAGTCATGAGGATGACATATGTTTGATACTTCCCTGTGAGGTCATGAGCATAAAGGAGGCAATCATGGCCAATACTGTGCCGCCATTACTGCAGAAAACTTGTGAGTCAGATACAGCCGAGCAGTGAGTCAGATGCAGCTGGTCAATGAGTCAGACCACAGCTGGTCAGTGAGGCCGTGAGTCAGTGAGGCAGATGCAGCTGATCAGTGAGTCAGATACGGCTGATCAGTAAAAAAGACACAGCTGAGAGTCATGAGCCAGATGCAGCTGGTCAGTTAAGCAGGAAGTGGCAAACCTGGATTGGTGTTGCACAGAGCAGGTAAGAAGGGATAGATGGATGGATACCTGGTGGGCAGCAAAGTGTGAGGACACGCAGCAGAGGCGGCGGCGGTAGAGGGTGAAGGAGACAGCCACCCCTCCTTTGTTGCCCCCCACCCCCAGCACCCCACATGCCACACTGGCTGTGCTGACCTCCCCCACATTGGCCTGCACAAAACACACTCATTCCATTTCTGATCTAG
>JAABUO010003810.1_pt1 | contig 17908 bp, 20 predicted proteins | sample 5559291 | NCBI WGS metagenome assembly JAABUO01 (sample SAMN10711878, study PRJNA513372) | rock metagenome | isolation source: Antarctica rocks | place: Antarctica: Victoria Land, Finger Mt sud | reverse complement strand
GGCCTGGAGGCGCAGCGCCAAGCCGTGGCCGCCCACGTCGCCCAGGCCGGCGGCGACCTGGTGGCGGAGTTCCAGGAGGTGGAGAGCGGCAAGCGCGCCGATCGCCCGCAGCTCGCCGCCGCCCTGGCCGCCTGCCGCACCCGCCGCGCCGTGCTGGTGATCGCCAAGCTTGACCGGCTGGCCCGCAACGCCCGCTTCCTGCTCTCCGTGGTGGAAGGCAGCGGCGAGGCCGGCGTGGTGTTCTGCGACCTGCCCACCGTGCCGGCCGGGCCGGTCGGCAAGTTCCTGATCACGCAGATGGCCGCAGTGGCCGAGCTGGAGGCCGGGTTGATCAGCCAGCGCACGCGCGCTGCCCTGGCGGTCGCCAAGGCGCGTGGAGTGAAGCTGGGCAGCCCCCGCCTGGTACCGGCGACGCCGGCCATGGCAGCGGCGGCGCGGCAGGCGCGCAGCCGCCAGGTGGCGGGGCGGGTGGCTGATGTGCTCGCCGTGCTGCGCCAGGTGCAGGACGAAGGCGCGGGCAGCCTGCGCACGATCGCGGCCGGGCTCCAGGCTCACGGCGTGCTCACCCCGGCCGGCAAGGCACGATGGTCGGCAAGCCAGGTCAGGCGGGTATTGGTCCGGACTGGAGCGCGTCCGTGATGGACCGTACGTCTGCGCGGTACGGTGTACTGTCATAGGGACATTTAAGGACCTACCAAGCTAGCCATTTCACAACCCGTCCTCTCAGCCCTGGCACCTTCTGGAACCGGTCAGCTTCCGCCCTTGCTTGCGCTGCCATAGCCTCGGCCGTCTCTTGCCTCCGCTCCGCCCCATCTGCCCGCACGATCGCCGCCGCCTCCCGCGCCCTTGCCAGGATCGCTTCGCCTTCAGCGACCTCTGCTCGCCTCGCGTCCACCCTCGCTGCCTCGGCCTCCGCCAGGGCCCTCCGCTCGGTCAGCCGCTCCGCTTCCTGGGCTGCGACCAGCTCCCCCCTGATCGCCTCGATCTCGGCAGCCGAGGCTTGTGCCCCGGTATCCACAAAGGGTTCTGCCTCCTCTGGGTCGTTGGCTCCACTGGCTTGCCGCAGCGCTTGCCGCGGCTCCAGCGGGTCCTGCTCGCGAGTCATTAATCCTACAGCCTGCTTCAGCAGCGCGTGCGAAGCCTCCGGCGCAAGGAGCTGCACGGGATGGATGCCACGTGCAGCCAATGCAGCTCGATAGCGGGCAGCTCTGGCCTTGTTACCCTCAGTGCTGTTTTTAGCCATGACATGACACTCCTAGCCATGCCTTGTAATGGCAAAAGCCATGTTATGTCATGGCTCTCGCGTCCGACCCTGCCATGACATGGCATGGCTTTTACCATGCCATGTCATGGCAGGAGCTACCCGTTGTAGATCGCCCATCCCTGGCGAAGTTGTGCGCTTGGGTGGTGCGGATGGGGGTGGTTCGGGTGGCCCGCATGATCCGGCCGGGCTCGAAATACATCGCCACCCCTCGGGCAACCGCCTTCAGCGGGATCACCAGCTCCCGGCCGGTCGTGTCCGAACGCAGGCAGACTACCTCGCCGTGATCGACGGCCAGGATGGGGGCACGCTGGTCGTGTCCGGCTTCCGCCCTGCCACCGACCGCATCTCGGCCCAGAGCTACGCGGCCGCCCCCATCATCGCCACGGGCGGCGGCAACACGGTGCTTACCTTCTCCGACCAGGGATCTGGGGAGATGCCGTAATGGGCCGGCACCGGGATCGGCTACTGACCTCCGGCGCGGGTCTGTTCAGAGTGGTGGCGTGACGTGCGGACCCGGGTGGTTCGGGTCCGGCCATCAGGAGGACGGCCATGGAACACTACGTCGGGATCGACGTGTCGCTGGAACTGAGTAGCCTGTGCGTGCTCGATGTGGCCGGAAAGGTGATCCGGGAAGCCAAGGTCGCGAGCGAGCCAGAGGCGCTGGTGGCTTTTCTGCGCGGGCTTGATCTGCCGATCGCGCGTGTCGGTCTGGAGGCGGGTCCGCTTTCTCAGTGGCTCTATGACGGGCTGCACGAGGCAGGTCTCGGGCCAGTGCTGCTTGAGACGCGGCACGTCAAGGCGGCGCTGTCCGCAATGGCGGTCAAGACCGATCGGCGCGACGCCCGCGGGATCGCGCAGCTGCTGCACATGGGGTGGTATCGGCCGGTGCATCGCAAGTCGGTGTCCTCTCAGGAGATCCGGGCGCTGCTCGGCGCGCGCAAGCAGCTGCAGATCAAGGTCATCGACCTGGAGCAGACCGTGCGCGGGCTGCTGCGCGGCTTCGGGCTGAAGGTCGGCGACGTGAGCCGCGGCAAGCTGCCGGCGCGCATCCGGGAGCTGGCCGCCGGGCACTTCATGCTGGAGAAGATCGTCGAGCCGTTGCTGGCGGCGCGCGAGGCGATGTGGCGCGAGTTCGCCAGGCTGCATCGCGAGGTGCTGGTGATCGTCAAGGAGGATCAGGTCTGCCGCCGGCTGATGACGGTGCCCGGGGTAGGCGCGTTGGTGTCGCTGACCTACCGGGCGGGGGTGGACGACCCCGGGCGGTTTGCGAAGTCCAAGTCGGTCGGCGCCTTCTTTGGCCTGACGCCCAGACGATACCAGTCGGGCGAGACCGACGTCACCGGTTCGATCACCAAGGTCGGAGATGCTGCCGTGCGCACGGCGCTGCACGACGCGGCCAACGCGCTGCTGACACGCGCGACGCGGTTCAGCACGCTCAAGCGCTGGGCGTTGGACGTCGCCAAGCGGCGGGGCATGCGGAGGGCGAAGGTGGCGCTGGCGCGCAAGCTTGCCACCGTGCTGCATCGCATGTGGGCGGACGGGACGGAGTTCGTCTGGGGCAAGGACCCGGCGGCGGCGGCGGCACCGGCGGCATAACCGCAAGGAGGCATAAGGTTCGGGGCGGGGCCAGGCGGCCCAGCTCCCACGAAGTCCCTTCGCCGGGACGCGGAGACGGTAAGGCAGGTTCCGTTGCAGTGGCCGGGAGCGATCCCGTATCACGCTGGGTAGATTGCTCCGCCGGCTCCCTCATGAAGCATCATGTGGCGGCCTTGCGCCGATCACGGGCAGAAGCACGAAACCGGCGACTGGATGCACTCTGAGCTTGACGACCAAGGGCCCATTACAGAAGCAACGGAACGTAAAACCTATGTAAGGAGGCTCTTGTCGGGTTCCGGGGTGTTAGGCCGGGGTCATGCTACCAAGGCTGCAACAAGGGCGCCGAGTAGAGCTTTGCCGCGTCGGCGTGCGTTGTGCACGAACTGGAAGAAGCCGAGGTAAAGCGGCAACTTGTCCTGCGAGATGCCCCGGTGCGGGCGCAGCCAGGAGCGCAGCAACGACCAAAAACCCTCGATCGTGTTGACGTGGACTTCGCAGAAACCGTCGCCGTCCTCGTCGCGGGCATACTCGCCGCGCCCATGGCAGACTGTCTTGTGCCCGTAGCCCCACGCGGGCAGACAGGCATAGATGCTGTATTCGTCCGTGTGGACGAGGGTGCCCGGGGCGACGGCGGCGGTGATAACCGGCTTGATCGTCGCCTGCTGCACGTTGGCCAGCATATGCAGCACGACTTGGCCGCCGCGCTGGATCAGGCCAAGGATGGGCGGCTTGTCCTTTTCCAGCGTGCCGCGACCCGGCGCGCCTGCCAGCTTGCGGCAGCGCCCGAGCCGCCCCTTTTGGCCACCGCCGCCGGCTGGCCCTTATGCCCGGCCACGACGTAGACCTCGTCGGCCTCCACCTCGCCTTGCAGTTCTACCGCTGGCGCTTTGGCAACCAACCCGGCGCGCAGCTGCTCCGTCATGACCTGCACGTCTGAGACGGCCAGGCCCAGCTCAGCCGCGATCTGCCGGTTTGAGAGGTTCAGGCCCATGAAATACAGGCACAGAACCCACACCCGCAGCGGCTGGTGATGGCCGGCCAGCACGGTGCCGGTGAGATCGTCGAAGCGGGACGCGCACGCCTTGCACCGGTAGAACTGGCGATACGGCTGCGTGTCGTCGCACCCGTCCCGGATCACCGAGGAACTGGCGCATCCAGGGCAGCATACACCTTCCGGCCAGCGGTGCTGGCGCACAAGCGCGAAGCACTTGGCGTCGTCCATCAGGCCCGAAAGGTTGACCAAGTCAGATGCAGGCATGATGGCAAAGGCTCCTCGCGCGCTTCAGCCATCACACCAGATACCTGCCAACGGCACCACCCAGATCACCACCCAGATCAACACCCTGGAACCCGACAAGAGCCTGACGTGTTTGCCAGGCGCATCGTCGGCTGGCGGGTGAGCCGTTCGGCGCACGCCGGCTTCGTGCTGGACGCGCTGGAGCAGGCGCTGCACGAGCGGCGGCCTGTTGGCAGTCAGCTCGTTCACCACTCGGATCGGGGGTCGCAACCCAGGTTCAACCGGTCATCGCAACATCAGCCTGAGCTGATTGCAGCAGCTCGTCGAGGGCCTCGGCAGGTGTCTTCCAACCAAGCGTCTTTCGCGGTCTGCCGTTGAGCGTGGCGGCTACCGCCTTGAGGTCGTCCGCGCCATGAGCGCCGAGGTGCGTGCCTTTCGGGAAATACTGCCGCAGAAGCCCGTTGGTGTTCTCGTTCGTGCCGCGCTGCCATGGGCTGCGCGGGTCGCAGAAGTAGACCGCCAAACCCGTGTCGATCCGTAGCCGAGCGTGCTGCGCCATCTCCGCTCCCTGATCCCACGTCAGCGACCGGCGCAGCTGCTCCGGCAGGGTCGTGATCTCGCGTGCAATCGCGTCGCGCACCGCTTCGGCACCGTGCCCGGCCAGCGCAGGGCCGTTCTTCTCGCGCGGCCCCTCGCCGTGGCCAGGCATCGGTGGCAGGTGCAGCAGTATCGTAAAGCGTGTGGTGCGCTCGACCAGGGTGCCGATGGCGGAACTGCCCAGGCCCAGGATGAGGTCGCCTTCCCAGTGGCCCGGCACCGCACGGTCCGCCGCCTCTGCCGGACGTTCGCTGATGAGGACCTCCGGGGTGATGAACGCCTTGCCACGGCCACGCGTGCGCGCCCGCGGCACGCGCAATGCCCGGCCCGTCCGCAAGCACGCGGTCAGCTCACGCTTCAGGGCGCCCCGACCCTGGACGTAGAGCGCCTGGTAGATGGCTTCGTGGCTGATGCGCATGGTGCTGTCGCCCGGGAAATCGAGCCGCAAGCGTTCGGCAATCTGCTGCGGGCTCCAGGCCATAGCCCATCGCCGGTTCTGCCGTCGCCCGTGCCGTCGACCCTTCCACGGCACCGTCGGGCCGGGCACCGCCTCCCCGCCCGGTGCGGCCACGGCACCGGCCAGCCGGTCCTGGACATACGTTCGCAGTGCCGGATTGGTGGTCAGCTTCGCAGGCTTCGGTCGCCGTGCTGCCCGCTCCGCGTGCCATTGTGCAATCGTCGCCCGGTAATCCAGGTTGCCGCCCCGCGTCGCCGCGTTGCGCCGCAGTTCCCGCGACACCGTTGACGCCGCTCGTCCCAGACGGCGTGCAACCTCCCGAACGCCCATGCCCTGCGTCCGCAACAGCGCGATCTCCTCCCGATCCGCGAAGGACAGGCGCCGACCCGAGAGCGGCCCTGACGACCGCGACAGGTGCGACGGCGCCATTCCGCCCCCCTCGCGGAACCAGCGGAACCCGACCGGCTGCGATATTCCGACTTTCACTGCCGCGTCCTCGCTCGACAAACCCTCGGCAATGAACGCCCAGAACCGTCGCCGGTGCTCTCGCAACCCGACCCCCGGTCGCCCCGGCGACCTCAACTTGCCCCGCAAAGCCCGATCCGAACGTCGCCGACCCGCCATCGCACCACCCTTCGTCCTGGTGTTGCGACGACCAGTTGAATCCACCCAATACGTGTCCATAAAGTATTCCGAGCGCCTGGCGGAGGCTGGCATCGAGCCGTCGGTGGGCAGCGTCGGCAACGGCTACGATAACGCCTTGGCCGAGACGATCAACGGCCTCTACAAGGCCGAGGTGATCCATTGCCGCGGACCCTGGCAGAGCCTGGAGGCCGTCGAGTTCGCCACGCTGGAGTGGGTCGACTGGTTCAACAACCGCCGCCTACTCGAGCCCATCGGCAACATCCCGCCAGCCGAGGCCGAAGCCAACTACTATGCCATGCTGGACGACACGCCCATGGCCGCGTAGCACTCAAACCAAAACGCCTCCGGCAAACCCGGCGCGGTTCGCGTTCAAGCCGCAGGGTGGCGCGGAACAGGGCGACTAATGTCCCGTTCGTGGTGGAAATTTGCTGACGGCGGTGTAGGCGGAGGTGGCCATCGCATCGGCTGTGCTTGCATTAACGACTAGGCAGTCCATATATCAGTCTATGGTCTGGAACGATACAGCACCTCCTGCCAGGGGGCGTCCCCGAGAGTTCGACACTGATGAGGTTGTCGAACGCGCCATGAACACGTTCTGGACAAATGGCTATCACGGGACGTCCTTGCCCAACCTGCTGGCGGCCACGGGGTTGTCGCGTGGCAGCCTTTATAGCGCGTTTGGCGATAAGCGAGGGCTCTTTCAACTCTCGCTGGATCGCTACGTTGAGGATGCGCTGGCGCGTTTCGACGATGAACTTAACTCGCAGGAGGGTGCGGTGAGCGGCCTACGCGCCTGTGTTGCGGGATACATTGATCGCACGACCGGCGAGGCTGGACGTCGCGGATGCCTGGTCGTGGCGACTGCCATGGAACTGGCGAGCCAGGACCCCGACGTCGAGAAGAAGCTCGGCCGGTTCTTCAGGTCGGCGGAGGCCCGGCTGACACGGGCCTTCGAGCAGGTGCGCGCCGAGGGTGCCCTGGCTGATGGGGTCGAGCCTGCGAGTGCCGCGAAACTCCTGCTGGGCATGGTCGAGGGCATCCGCGTCATCGCCAAGACCGGTATCGATCGTTCCGCCTGGCATCACGCGGCCGCCACCCTGCTGTCCAGCCTGCTACGATAGGAGGTTCAGGTGAAGATTGTTCAGCAATCACGTGGCTAATTATGGACCGTTCGGTCACTAAAGAGGACAAGGTGAGCCCACTCAAAATCTTTTGCGCGCTTCTGGTGCCACTGCTCTGGGGTGTCCAGTACGTCGTCATCAAGGTGGGGCTCACAGCCTTTCCTCCGCTGTTCTTCGTCGGCCTGCGCTTCATGGCGGTCGCGGCACTGCTCGTGCCCTTCGTCGAACGGCCCACCAGACGGGAGATCGGGCCGATCGCCGTTATTTCCCTATTCCTCGGCGGCCTCAATTTCGGACTGTCCTTCGCCGGGCTAGAGCATGGGGCCGCCGGGGTGTCCTCGGTGGTGAACCAGCTCTCCACGCCGTTCATGATCCTGCTCGCATGGCCCATCCTTGGCGAACGGCCAACCTTCCGGGTCGTTGTCGGCGTTGCGCTAGCGTTCGGCGGCGTCGTACTTCTAATGCTGGATCCGACTGCGGGCATCAGCATCGTGCCGATGTTTCTGGTCATGGGCGCTGGCTTCGCGCTCGCCGTCGGCAGCGTGCTGACCAAGCGGTACGGTCCGTTCAAACCAGTGAAGTTGCTGGCCTGGATGGCGGTCCTTACGGTGCCTCAGGTCATGCTGGCCTCGTTGCTGCTCGAACACGGCCAGCTCTCGTCCTTGTCCGTCGCCACCACGCTCGATTGGCTTGCCTTCGCCTACACCGTCGTGCTCGGCGGCATCGTCGGTTTTTGCCTGTGGTTCTGGCTGATCGCGACGTGCTCGATGACGCGTGTAGCCCCCTACGCGCTGCTGCAGACGGTTTTTGCCGTTGCCGCCGGGCTGATCGTTTTGAACGAGGTCGTTACCTGGTCGCTGGTTGTGGGGATGCTGATCTGCGTGGGCGGCGTGGCGATCACCCAGCTCGGGCAGAAGCACACTCGGGGCCAGCTGCCGAACCCCGCACCGCTGAAGACGGCGAACCGCTTGCCCATCGCGATCGAGGCCGTCAAGGGAGGCCGCCCATGACCCCCGCCAGCCATGCCGGCAGGACGGTCCGAACCAGCGACATGCGCTTCGCCTTCCATCGGCAGGGCAGGCCCGCCCAGGCGGTCGTGCTGCTACATGGCTGGCCACAGACGTCCCGGGCCTGGCACCGGGTGGCGCCGCTCCTGGCCAAGGATTTCGACGTCGTCGTGCCCGACCTTCCAGGGTTCGGCGACACGTCGAAGCCGGAGAACGGCTTCGACAAGAGAACGGTCGCCCGCAGGCTACGGGAGTTCGTCTTGGCGCTCGGCCTCTCCCGCGTCGCGCTGGTCGGGCACGATCTGGGCGGGCATGTCGCCTACGCCTACGCCGCGCAATGGCCCGACGAGGTCAGCCGCCTGATCTTCGTCGAGAGCAGCCTGCCCGCGTTCGGACAGGAAGAGGCAATGGACGCATCCCGGGGCGGAAGCTGGCATTTCGGCTTCAACATGGCCGGCGACATATCCGAGGCGCTGGTCCAGGGTCGCGAGCGACCCTTCGTCGAACACTTCGTTCGGTGCGAGACCGTTGGCCTGGTCGACAACAACCCGATTAGCACGGACGACATCGAACACTACGCACGCGCCCTCGCGCGGCCCGGCGTCCTGCGCTGCTCCTTCAGCTACTACCGCTCCCTGCCGACGGACCGCGCCGACAACCGTGCTCGGGGCGAGACGAAGCTGACCATGCCCGTTCTCGCGATCGGGGCGGACGGCGGCTATGGGCCGGCCTCGGCCCAAACGATGCGCCGTATGGCGACCAACGTGCGGGACATGCTGATCGAGCGCAGCGGCCACTACATCCCCGAGCAGCAGCCCGGCGAGATGGCCCGCACGATTCTTGGCTTCCTCAAACAGGACCCGTCGGCGCCGCGCCGTGCGTCGTCCTGGCCAATCACGGGAGTGTCAAATGAGTGAGTTGCTCGACGGATTCGACGACCGCATGGTGCGTGCTGGCGACATCAACCTTCATGTGGTGATCGGCGGCCAAGGGCCACCGCTCGTGCTGCTCCACGGGTTCCCGCAAACCTGGTGGGAGTGGCGCAAGGTGATGCCGCGCCTGGCCGTGTCGAACACCGTCGTCGCGCTGGACCTGCGGGGCGCCGGCTATTCGGACTGTCCGCAGGGCGGCTACGACAAGATGACCATGGCGGCCGATGTCCACGCCGCCATGAAGGCGCTCGGCTTTGAACGTTACGCGGTGTGCGGGCATGACATCGGCGGGATGGTCGCACTCGCCCTGGCCTGCACGCATCGAGGTGCCGTCACCCGCCTCGCAGTCCTCGACGTGTCGCAACCGGGCTGGAGCGGCTGGGAGGCCAACTGCGCCAAGCCCGCCCTGTGGCATTTCGCCTTCCACCAGAAGCGTGACCTGCCGGAGCTCCTGATCTTCGGCCGGGAATACGACTACGTCTCGACCTTCATCACCGAACGCGCCTTCAACCACGCCGCCCACGCGATTGAGGACATGCAGACCTACGCCCGCGCCTTGGCGCAGCCCGGGAGAACGCGCGGCGGGCTCGAATGGTATCGCGCCTTCCCGGTCGATCACCAGAACGCGCTGGCGTGGAAGACAGAGAAGCTCGCGATGCCGGTGCTCGCCCTGGGCGGGGAGCACAATTACAGTTCGACGCCGCTGGGCATGCTGAAGGAGTTCGCGTCCGATGTGTCCGGCGGCAGCATCGCCGGATGCGCGCACTGGCTGCCCGAGGAGCGTCCGGCCGAGACCGCGGATGCCCTCATGGAATTCCTAAAGTGAGGCAGACCGCGATGGCGTCACACGATGACAGGGGACGACTGCCGATCGACGGCCTGTTCGAAGGCTTCACCGCCCTGGATGCCGTCACTGGCGGTGTGCGGTTCGCCGGGGTGATGGGCGGGAGAGGGCCGCCGGTGCTGCTGCTGCACGGCTATCCGCAGACCCATGCGGCCTGGCACGACGTCGCGCCGGCCCTGGCGGAGCATCACACGGTGGTGGTGCCGGACCTGCCGGGCTACGGCCGGAGCGAGCTGACGGCAGATGGTGTGTGGGACAAGCGGGAGGTCGCAGCCGAACTCCTTGCGATGATGCGGGGCCTCGGTCATGAGCGCTTCCACGTTGTCGGGCATGATCGCGGTGCCCGGGTGGGATACCGGCTCGCCCTCGAACATCCCGCCCATGTCAGCTCTTACTGCTCGCTGGCGGTGGTGCCGATCCTGGACGTCAGGCCGGCTGTGGACTGGGACTTCGCCAAGGCGGCGTTCCACTGGTTTTTCTTCCTGCAGCCCGGCGACCTCCCGGCAAGGCTCCTGGCGGCAGACCCGGACGCATTCCTGGATGCCACGCTGACCCATATGGCGGGTTCGCTGGACAGGCTGAACCCGGCGGCGCTGGCGGATTACCGTGCGGCGTTCCGCAGGCCATCCGTTCGGGCCGCGATCATCAAGGACTACCGGGCGTCCGACGCGACCGACGCGGCCTACGACGCGGCCGACCGGGCTGCCGGGCGGACCATCTCATGCCCCGTCCTTGTCATCTGGCCGGAGCAGCGCCTGGTCGCCCAGGGTGCAGAGGGCGCGCCGCCAGACGCGGTCGACGTGTGGCGGCGGTGGGCCGGCGACGTCTCCGGCGTCGAGGTGTCCGGCGGCCACCTGGTCCCGGAACATGCGGCCGCCGACGTCGTGCGGGCTGTCCTGCGGTTGTTCCAGGCGGCACCGACCGGCGCGCGGGAGCCGGGACGTTGATGGAGAGCGACATTGGTCCGACGCTCGCCGGGTTCCGACACCATTTCATCGCATCGGACGGCGCCAGGATCCACGCGGTCGTCGGAGGTGCCGGACCGCCGCTGGTCTTGTTGCACGGGTTTCCCCAGACTTGGTGGGCCTGGCACAAGGTCATGCCGATCCTGGCGGAGCAGCACACCGTCGTCGCGATCGACCTGCGTGGCGCCGGCGCGTCCGCTGCGCCGGCGAGCGGCTACGACAAGGTCACACTGGCCCATGACGCTCACCTCGTGATGGCGGCGCTCGGGTTCGCGTCCTATGCCGTTTGCGGCCACGACATCGGGGCGATGGTAGCGAACGCCCTGGCCTTCACTCATCGCGATGCGGTCCAGCAGCTCGTTGTGATGGACACGGGCCTGCCCGGCTGGAGCGGCTGGGGACCGCTCTTCCAGGACCCCCGCCTGTGGCACTACGCGTTCCACATGAAGCCCAACCTGCCGGAGCGGCTGCTGGCGGACCGGGAGTACGACTATGTCGCGGCTTTCCTGCACGACCGGGCCTACGACCACAGCGGTCATTCCGAGCAGGACTTGCGTGTGTTCACAGAAGCCATCGCTAGGCCCGGCCGCACAAGGGGTGGGCTCGAGTGGTACAGGGCCTTCCCGCAGGACGACCTGGCCGGAGCGGGTTGGAAGCGCGACAGGCTGACGATCCCGACGCTGGCCCTCGGTGGAGAGCACCGCTTCGGCCCGCGCATGGTGGAGATGATGGGCGAGTTCTCCACCGAGGTCAGCGGCGGCTCCGTGCCGGACTGCGGCCACTGGCTCGCCGAGGAGCGTCCGACACAGACCGCCTCGTTCGTTCTCCGCTTCCTGCGGGAAACGTCGCGCGTGGCCTGAGGAACCGGCCGACCAATCATTGCGGATCGGAATGGCCTCGGGTCGTTCGATCTAGCCAACAGCATTACTTGAAAGAGAGAAGAAATGGCGACATTCGTCTTGGTACATGGTGCATTCCAAGGTGCCTGGGTTTACACGAGGATTGCGCGCATGCTGCGCGAGGTGGGACATGAGGTGTATACGCCGACGTTGTCGGGACAGGGCGAACGCTCCCACCTCGTCAGCCAGTCGATCAACCTGGACACGCATATCCAGGACATCGTCAGCGTGTTCCACCATGAGAACCTGTCGGACGTTATCTTGTGCGGGCATTCATATGGCGGGATGGTCATAACCGGCGTCGCCAACGAGATCGCCGGACAGATACGCTCTCTCGTCTACATAGATGCCTATGCTCCTGCCGACGGCCAATCCCTGCTCGACATCGCGGGTCCGGAAGGTGCTCTGGCGTTCCTGGCTCGGGCGGCGGCAACCGGGGACCTGATCCCGCCTAACCCGGCCTCAGCCTTCAACGTGAACGAGGCGGATGCGGCCTGGGTGGACAAGCTGTCCCTGCCTCAACCATTGGCGACCTTCGTCCAGGCGGCGCGCGGAGGGGTGGAGGCCATCCCCGTCTCCGCCCTTAAGCGCATCTACATCTTTGCGGCGGCCAGTGGCGGGGACTGGTTCGTTTCAACCTACGAGCGGCTGAAAGAACAGCCTGAGTGGCAGGTGCAGGCGATCAATTGCGGGCACCAAATCATGCTTGATCGTCCGCGCGAGCTGCTGTCAATCCTGCTATCGGAAGCGCCACGCTAAGCAGCGGCGAGCCGACAGGGCATGGGCCTGTCCGGTGGCGGCTTGTATCCCAATCCGTCCTACCAGGCGAGCAAGGGCGCGATCGTGAACCTGACGCGCGCTTTGGCCGTCGAGTGGGCTGATAGGGCAATCCGCGTCAACGCCGTCGCGCCCACCTGGGTCAGGACCGGCTTCATCGGCGAACTGGCGGAGAAGGCTAACGGGACCATGAGGAAGTGTGTGGTGTTCACGCCGCGTTCGCCTGACCGACACCCGCGGGGTTGTCGTTCGCCAGGCCTGGATACCAGCGCTCGAACAAAGGTCGCAGTGTGCCGTCGAGGGCACGGGTGCGGGTTTGCAGCAGCAGGTGGGCGCCGCGCCGGGTCCATTGCATCTGCTGGCGCTTGGCAAAGCGCTTGCTGACCACCGCGTTGACCGTGCTCTCGGCCATTGCCGACGAGATGCGCTCCCCTGAGCGGAACCGCTCGCCGTAGTTGATCAGGCTGCCGGCGTTCGACGTGATGTAGACAGCGAATTCATGGGCTGACCGGGCAAACTTTCTCAGGTGCGGGTAGTCCAGCTTCAGGTCGTCGACGTCGTCCCGGAGGTCGCCGGCCTGTTGCCGGGCACGATGCCCGTTGCCATGCCAGAGCAGCCACTTGACCCGCTCCAAGGTGCGCAGCAGGCGCGCGCCCTCGTCGGCATCGTGGTGGACGACGCCGCGGGCATACTGCTCCAGCACCGTCAGGCGCATGGCGATGTGGAACCAGTCCAGGACGTGTTCGGCCTCCGGCGTCACCTGCTCGGTGAGGGCGCGCACCTCTTCACCGCCATCGGTCAGGAACGTGACATCCTGGTTTGCTTGCAGCCCCTGCGCCTTCAGCAACTCGAACAGGCGGCGCTTGGGCCTCTGGTCGTAGCCATGCACGAGACCGATGTAGCGCGGGTCGCGGTCGTCTGGCATGGACCGGCCGACGATCAGCTCGAAGTTGGCCTTCCTGTCGTCCCAGTCCCGGACGTAGCCGCCATCGAGGCCGACGACGATGCGACCTTCCGGGATCGGCAGGTCGGCCCACTCTGCCGGGCAGCCGTCGATGAAGCTGGACTGCTCGTTCCCGAGTTCGCCCTCAGCCCGCTCGGCCACCCGCAGGACGTGCTGGCGCAGCGTGGTGGCGTTCGCGCCCGAGGCGACCGGCAGCACGTCGGCAAGCAGGTCGGCCGCGGCGGCATAGGGCACCAGCGAGGCCCAGCGCGCTTCCAGGTACAGCCGTTCGGGGGCGACGTGGCAGGCAAGCAGGTCCCGCAACGGTGACACGGTGGCCGGGCCTTCCTTGCCCTGGCACGCGCAGCGGTGCAGCCGCGGGCTGGCGAGCTGCACGTCGCCATACAGGGTCCGGAACAGGACGGGGTAGCTGCCGTTGCTGCGTCGCCGGGCGCCGCACGATGCGCAGCAGCGGTGACGCCCGGCCCACTCCCCAGCCTGGACCTGCACGACCCGGCGCTGGACGGCAGCAGTCAGCGTCTTGCCCTCCGTGAGCGACAGGCCGACGTCCTCGGCCTGCCGTGTCGCCTTCTCGAATACGGCGACCTCCTCGACACCGCCGATGCTGCCGTCGTCGGCGATGATCTGGAGCAGGATGCTGACGCGCATGGACGGCCTCCGATGCCAGGGGTGCAGGTGAGCTTTCCACAAGGGCCGGAGTGGAAAGCCCGGGCGGGTCGGGCATGGCCTCCAACTGGCATAGCCTGGCGCGTTTGCTGGTTTGAAGGCCATGAGTTTGCAATTCGAATCACGCCAGGCAAACTGCGCCATGGCCTCTGTCGCACGTGCTGCTGCCGCCATCGCTGCTGTGCTGGTGCGCGAGGGCGTGGATTACGCCCAGAGCAAGGCGGTGTTCAAGGCCGCCAGGGCACGGGCCGGCCTGAGCGCCGCACCCGAGCGCCGCGGCGGCGTGGACCGGCTGACGGTCGAGGAGGAGCTGCGCTTCCTGGACCAGGCCTATGCCCAGGACGGCCGGACCGGGCTGATGCTGCAAACCCTGCTGGAAACTGGCGCCCGCGCGTCAGAGCTGGTGCAGCTCAGGGTCGAGGACGTCAGCCTTGCCGAGCGCGTGGTCACGATCCAGCAGGGTAAAGGTGGGAAGCGCCGGGAGGTGCCGATCCGGCGCGATCTCGCCCAACTGCTCCGGCTGCACATTGGCACTCGCCGGGCCGGGCCGCTGTTCGCCAGCCGCCAGCAGGGGACAGGGCCGGCCCCGTTCACGCTGACCCGGCAGCGCGTGGGCCAGGTCGTCCGCGGGGTGGCCGCCGCCGCCGGGATCACCAAGCGCGTCTACCCGCACCTGCTGCGGCACACGATGGCCACCCGCCTGCTCGCGCTGGGGATGGACATCACCGACCTGCAGCGCTTCCTCGGCCACGAGAGTATTGGCACCACCCGGCTCTACGCCGAGACGACGGCCGCCACGCTGCAGCGCCGGTTCGACCAACTGACCGACCCGGCCGCCCACACCCTGGTCGCCAGCATCCGGCAGCAGCGCGGCGACGATGCCGCCCTGCTCGCCGCCGACCTCCTCGCCCGGCGCCGCGCCGAGAAGGTCACAACTGCTGGTGCATGAGCACCAGATGTTCGCCCTTGCGCAGCTTGGCGTTCACAGACCGCTGGACGAACGGCCAGCCTCGGGCGCGCTCGCGTGCCTTGGCCCGTTCGAGCGCGTTCTCCAGCTGCCAGCGCTTGTCCGCATCACGGAGGATCTCGGGCCGGTTCTCCAGAACCACCTCGCGCAGGATGTCCGCCATCGTGTGCAGATCCTCCAGGGCGTCCCACGACGACGCGTCGTCCAGGCCGGCCAGGTAGCCCCGTGGCCCACCGCAGTCCTCCGGTGGGCAGGCACCGTCGCCAGCGATGCAGCGCGGGAGGACCTTGCCCGCCTCCGCGTCCAGCCGGCTCTCCTCGATCCTGACCTCGTGCCGCCACGGGACGTTCAGGTCGTACTCGTAGGTGAACCGGGCGCCCCGGCGCAGCTTCAAATCGGCCAAGGTGACATCGGGTGAGGAGGCCGAGACCTCCCACGATCCGTATCGGTGGGAGCGGAGGCAGAACTGATACAGGTGGATGCCCTCCCACCCCATCGCGATCTGGATCATGCCGTGCAGCTCGCGCAAGGTGCAGGTGTCCGGCACCAGCAGGCGGCGCCATACCATCGGGCTGATCCCGAGCAGCCAAACCTTGACCTGCATGGCGCTGACTGCACCAGCGTCGGGTGGTGCGGCATCAGGGTCGGCGGCAGGCTTCGATTGCGTCGATGGCCTGGGCACCGTCCAACCCTATCGCGCCCGCCACTACGCCGTCGCAGGAAACACACACTTCCTCATGGTCCCTCGTTATGGGCCTAGTGACAGCGAAGCTGTGCAGATTGGCCATGTGAAATCGCAGCACGTTGACCGGCAGCCAGAGCCAGGAGTGTCCGTCAAAAAGGAGGCAGGCACCGGCCTGCGCTCTTTGGCCGAGCCGTGGGCGGACACCACCTCGCCCGTTCGTGGGGTCGAGGGCAGCCAGCAGCTCAGGTGTCCCCGGTTGGATCTACCAAGCTAGCCATTTCACAACCCGTCCTCTCAATCCTGGCACCTTCTGGAACCGGTCAGCCTCCACCCTCGCCTGCGCTGCCATAGCCTCGGCCGCCTCCTGCTTCCGCTCCGCCCCATCTGCCCGCACGATCGCCGCCGCCTCCCGTGCCCTTGCCAGGATCGCTTCGCCTTCAGCGACCTCCGCTCGCCTCGCTTCCACCCTCGCTGCCTCGGCCTCCGCCAAGGCCCTCCGCTCGGTCAGCCGCTCCACTTCCTGGGCCGCGACCAGCTCCCCCCTGACCGCCTCGATCTCGGCAGCTAGGTCCTGTGCCCCGGCATCCACAAAGGGCTCTGCCTCCCCTGGGTCGTTGGCTCCACTGGCTTGCCGTAGCGCCTGCCGCGGCTCCAGCGGGTCCTGTTCGCGGGTCATCAGCCCTACAGCCTGCTTCAGCAGCGCGTGCGAAGCCTCTGGCGCGAGGAGCTGCACGGGATGGATGCCACGTGCAGCCAGCGCAGCCCGATAGCGGGCAGCTCTGGCCTTATTGCCTTCGGTGCTGTTCTTAGCCATGACATGACACTCCTAGCCATGCCTTGTAATGGCAAAAGCCATGTCATGTCATGGCTCTCGCGTCTGATCCTACCATGACATGGCATGGCTCCTACCATGCCATGTCATGGTAGGAGCTGCCCATTGTAGACCGCTCATCCCTGGCGAAGTTGTGCGCCTGGGTGGTGCGCACGGGGATGGTGCGGATGGTCCGTACGATCCAGCCGGGCTCGAAATACATCGCCACCCCTCGGGCAACCGCCTTCAGCGGGATCACCAGCTCCGGGTCGGTCGAGTCCGAACGCAGGTAGACCACCTCGCCGTGCCGCAAGGCGCAGTTCAGGTCAAACCCGTCCTCCTCCGGGTTCAGGCTACCGCCGACAGCGCGAACCCCGCGACACCCCGCAGGCGGCTGCCGACCCTGCTGGTGAAGCCAACCCAATCTGAGCCAAGCGCCTCGTCCAGGCCGGAAGCTGGGCCAAGATGCTCGGCCGCGGCACTTCCAGGGAGGTGTGTGCCGCGGCCGAACGACCAACGCGTGCTCGACGACATGGGAGCGCCTGCCCAGCGGTTGGCCAGGGCAAGCGGTATCTCGCCACACGGGGATGAGCAACCGCCGGCCGCGAGGCCACTAAGCGCATCGTACAGATGCAATGGTGTATGCACCCAACCTGGCTTGATTCACTGGCCTCCGACTGGCTCCTGAGTGGCTTGTGACCGGCTCCGGAGTGGCTTCTGACCGGCCTCCGACTGGCCCGTAGACGCCTCCTGGCCGATCTCCAGCGTCAGCCGGCTTCAGTTTCTTGCCCCTGGCTCGATAAGGCGACGCTCTATTCGCGTCCGGTCGCGCCAGGCTCCCTTCATGGCAGATGAAGCACTCGCGCAGGTCGTCAGGGGAATGCGGTCACGCCCCCATGGGAACTGCACCGACCTCTACCGCTGGCTCCGAGCTCGCCACGACACGCTGTCGGTCGAGCTGGAGGCCAACAGGCCGTCCTGGGTCACCGTCGCGCGCGACATCAGCGTCCATGGCATCACCGGCCGGTTTGGCGCCCGGCTCACCAACCGAACGGTCCGGCGTGTCTGGGCAACAGTCTGCCGCGACGTAGCCGCCGAGAAGTCTGCCGCGGACATGGCGTGGCGGACTGGCAGCCGACCCCCAGCGAAGGCCCAGCGCATCAAAGCGCCGGCCGGGTGGCTTCCGGCAGCCTTCGAACAATCGAATGCGCCACCCCTGGCAGGGGGTGAGCATCAGGGCAGCCGACCGGCTGCCCTGCCCGCCGTGCCGCTCCAGCAGCAGCCGGCGTCGCCTCCGACAGCGGAGGCACCCCAGGACAGCAGCCGACCTGAGCCTGGTTCCATCGAGGCTGCGATCGAGAAGTCGAACCTTCGTAGCGGCCTGAATGCAAACGGCGATCCCATTTACTGAGGACCACGATGAACGCGATCCCTCCGAAGCCTGAAGACAACCAACCCACACCTGAGCCGCAGG
>JAABUO010003807.1_pt1 | contig 17911 bp, 22 predicted proteins | sample 5559291 | NCBI WGS metagenome assembly JAABUO01 (sample SAMN10711878, study PRJNA513372) | rock metagenome | isolation source: Antarctica rocks | place: Antarctica: Victoria Land, Finger Mt sud | reverse complement strand
CACTCCCACCTTACTTTTGCTGTGAGACAATGAGGTGCAACATCATATGCGAGTATGGTGCTGGTTTGTAGGCATCCACGGTAGCAGCTGGTGTGAGTGCATACCTGATCAAGTCAGACATGAGCAAGCTGAACCCTGCAGAGATGGCCCACTACTTTGAGGACCGCCTAGGTTGGGCAGTCACAACTGCCTGGAATCTGAATGTCAAGGACATTGAGCAGACCATTTCTGGAGTGTGCAAGCGGGTATGCTTCCTTGACATTAATGCTGTGTCCATGTGCAGCAGTTGCAGGCATCCTAGTGCCTGCATGCTAAATTTTTTGTTATTTTGCATGCAATTGTGTTGACATGCGTTCAGCCTTTATGCTTGCGCTGTGTATCATAGCGCTATTGAGGTGAACGAGGCATTGCATTACATGAGCACAGGCTGTGTAGTTTATTGACAATCATCATGTCTTATACCATCACCCGTTATACACCCTCATTATACATTCCTTTCAGGTGGTGAGGAAACCTGAGGAGGGGGACTACATTGGCCACCTCAGGGCTGAGGCTCTCATGGAGATGGCCCGTATCTTCCAGGTAACACTCCCATACACCCTGCCTACACGCTGTGTCACTCTGCCTATTTCTTGCAGGGGTACAACATGCTTTGCAAGACATTGCAGGTGCTGTGGTATGCGTCTAGCAAGACAAGATGCTAATGTTATCACAAGCTTTGGGAAGACTGCATCAGACAGTAGCGCTGCACCTTGCTTGCTGCTGTCATGCTGTACATACTGCATATTTGTCTGTCCTGCAGGCCCATGCTGCTACTTTGTGCATGCTGTCATTTCCCAGTTGTCAGAGGTGTCATGCCTCATGTCTGAGCCACACTGTCATTGATCTCAGGAGGAGGACAGGAAGGAGCTGTCACTGAGGGCCATCATTGGGCTGACTCCAGAGGAGCAGGACAAGGCTGTGGGTGCTGCTGCCAGCGCTGAGGAGCAGTACAAGCAGGCTGGCCATGCTGCTGCTGACCAGGCTGAGGCTGGTGCTGACAAGCTCACACAGCAAGTGGGGTCCAGGCTCAGCATGTTCATGCTCTGCATTTTTACTTAGCATTCTGGTTGTAAGCTGCGTGCTGCAAGCAGTCACACGGGGGTATCTTATCGCATCTTACTGTATATACACTGCATTGCACGTCTTGGCAGGTTCTAGCACAGGGTGTTCACACAGCAGCTAAGAGTGCTTGCAACGTGCCTGTACACTGCCTTTAAGACAGTAGTTGATCGCAGTCAGTAGGGTTTTGTTGGTTATTTGGTAATCAATGTATGCCAATGTCCTTGCACTTTTGAGAGGCCCCTTTCCTATTGCTGGCATAAGTCCTGCAGCGTTGCTGTACAATGTAGTTTTGATTTTGGTGCTGACCCTGATCTGCCCCTCATCCCCGGGGCAGCATTCTCTGTGCAGATGTGCTATACACAACCCAGTTGCATGGGTTTCATGCTTCAATGTCTCATCTTGCTTGATGGTGTTGTAGGGCAAGGCTGGTGCCCAGAAGGTTGCTGACAACGCTGTGCCCAGGACACAGCAGTTCAACGAGGAGCAGCTGAAGCCTGGAGCTGAGAGGGCTGGTGAGGGTCTGAAGACAGGCGCTGACAGGGCGTCCAAGGGCCTGCAGAATGCTGCTGACCAGGTTTCTCAGCAAGCAGGTATGCTCAAGCTGCTGCATATGATGCTGCGGGTTGTTGTGATACATGCTCAGTGGTGGCGTGTTGTCAAAATGCATGCTCAGTGGTGCCATACTGTATGGTGAAGTAACAAATGAGCGCATTAAACCTGTACTATCATATGGCCTGTACACTCAAGAGGTTCAGCGCTTATGCATGGAGTAATGGTTGTCCTTCGACTCTGTATCTGGCTCAGACGCTCCAGCTGTTGACTACCATTTGCAGCGCTGTACTGAGTCCATCGCAGGTGCGGGAGAATCTGCTCGGTACATGTTGATGTTAAATGGTGTTGCACTTGCGCAGAGCCAACTGCCAAGAAGTTCACAGAGGGTCAGCTCAAACCAGCAGCTGACAAGATAGCGGCCAATGCCAAGCCTACAGCCGACAGGTTCAACAATGAGCAGCTGCTCCCAGCAGCAGACAAGATTGCCCAGAATGCCAAGCCCACAGCAGACAAGCTGACAGAGGGCCAGATTAAGCCTGCTGCTCAGAAGATTCATGATGAGGCTGTGCCTCGCACCAAGGACTTCACTGAAGGCACACTGCAGCCTGGTGCCAAGCGGCTGGCAGACAATGCTGAGCCTATGGCAGACAAGCTGATCAAGCAGGGTGTTGAGCCCCTTGCAGATGTAAGCACATCGCCTGCCTCCTGCTGTTGCTCACACTCCGACCTCACCACTTCTGTCTGGGTGTCATCACTCACACACACTCATTCTCAGCTGTGAGGCCTCAGGCAGCAGCACAACTAGCAAGACAATGTAGACTCGTGGCAGGCCAGTTTGTGCTATCCATGGCCTCTAGGACAATGGATGATGGACGCAACACAATGGACTGTGCTTCATTTGCTTTGCATGCTGCTTGTGCATGCATCTTTGTCAGCGGCAGCTGCAGAGGTAGGATGGTCCCTCAATGTTGCATGGCAGCAATGTGAAACACAGTCTGCACAGGAGCAGTCTTGATTCTATGCCTGTTTGTATCAAGACTCGACTTGGCACTTATGCTGTGTCCATCACGTGCTTGATGTGTTGCAATGCAGGCCATTGAGAAGAATGCTGAGCCAGTGGCGCATGATATTGCCCAGCAGATCCTGAAGCCTGCTGCGGCAGCAGCTAGCAGCGCTCACCCTGCATCAGAGCAGTTCACTGAGGAAGGTGTCAAGCCTGCAGCCAAGATCATTGCTGAGAATGTGCAGCCGGTGGCCAAGGGATTCACTGATGACACCCTGCTGCCCACAGCACAGAAGGTATGAGCCTGCCCATGTACACAATGATGCAGGGCCAGCGTGCCGGTCCTGTGCATGTAGCTCACTGTCTGAGCAGTTTGTGAAACCAGTATGTACCATCGATTGATTGCCTGTCTCAAAACAGCGAGTACAACGAGTACAAACAGTTGGGTCGCCTGCCTCACAGACTGTGCATTGCAAAGTGTATTGCTCTTCAGCTGATAGTGTGTGAGCAAGGCAGCAAGCTGCGGAGGGAGGTGCAGTCTAGTGGGCTGTTCATGTTTGAAGTAATACCTGTCAGCAAGTACCCTTGCTGTCACCTGTACAGATGCATGTGGCTGATGAAGTGATCACTTTTGCCTGTTGGCGACACCTGCATCTGTCTGCAGGTGGCAGACAACGCTGAGCCTATGGCAAAGGAATTCAACGAGCAGCAGTTGCAGCCTGCAGCCGAGTACATTGCCAAGAACTTTGAGAAGGAAGCAAGGAGGCTGGCCAAGGAGGTCGGCCCTCTTGCTGAGGGCCTGCCCAGGGCCATGAGGCGCGCAGTCGAGCTCAACAAGGTGACTCCTTAGTGCTTGCTGTACATGCTTTTATTTCTGGTATGCATCTCTGGCTGATAGCACAGGTTGTGTCTCCAAGTAGGTGCACATATGTCCTTTGCTCAGCCAGCATGCGGTGCAACTGCTACGGCCATCTGTGCTATGGCAACGTGCCTGGCAAGTTTCCTTTGGCCACCCCAACTAATATTGCTGAGTTGTACTGTGTGGTGCTTTCTGTCCGGCGTTTAAACATAAACAACAAGAGCTTGCTCCTTTGACCGACATCTGCACATATGTAATGGGAGCCTGTGGTCTACTTCTTGTCTGTACCTCTTTTGACCGTAGGCAGCCACATGACAGGTGTGCAGATGTCAGTATTAGAAGTAGGCTCCTGTTGTACACGTTAGACGCAGCGGCACAGAATGGCAAGAGAGTGTGTGTGTGTGTGTGTGTGTGTGTGTGTTTGCTGTCTTGCATGTGCATGTTGCTGTCAGAACGTTGGTCATGCAAACATGCAGTGCAGGAGCTATCTGGTTTTTGCCGAGTTGCTTCCTCTTGCAAAAGAGACCATTTGAACAGGGTCTCATTCTTGATTGTCTGTGTGGTGCAGGTTCCCCCGGAGCTGAAGGAGGACCTCATGCTGATTGCTGACAAGATTGAGCCATACCTGCTGCAAGTGAAGGAGCAGGCTGATAAGATCCCTGAGAAGGCACATGAGCTGGCAGGCAAGATCCAACCTGCTGCTGAGAAGCTGGGCGACCAGATTGAGCAGGGAGCCTCTAAGGTACTATCACATGCTCATGCACATGTAAAACTAAGATGGAGCTTCAAGCTGCTGTCCACAGCTTTGAGGAGCAGACTGGTTCAGGGCAGAATTTACTTTCAGTAGTTTGGAATTTATATGGACATGGTTTTGCGTCGGTAATCTTGTGGATCTGGCACCTTGTGGCTTCGCAAGCATGAGTCAACCCTGTGGCTTGCATGCAAGACAACCTTCTTCAGGGGTCACCTGTGCCAGTGCTCAAAATGTCGTTGTACTTCGGGAAGGAGGCTGCTGTGCAGAGCACTGCACAAAACAAAAAAAGCTTTGCAATTTGGTCTCGTTTGTTGACTGCAGGTGGCAGATCAGGCTGTGCCTCAGGCAGAGAAGGCTGCCAAGGTCATCAATGAGCAGGCTGACAAGGTTGCAGACAACATCCAGCCCATGGCCGACCAGGCCTCCAAGACCCTTGTCGACAACGCCAAGCAGATCTCTGAGGAAGGCCCAGAGGCTGCCGACAAGGCCCAGGCCAAGGTGGATGAGATTGCATCACAGGTGACATGGCGGCCCACTGATCCCTATGCATGCAGATTCATCTGGTGCTGTCAAGCCTGCTGAAAGTGCTGCAGCCGCTTCTGAAAGTGCTGCAGTGCATGTCTGCAAAGCTGTTGGATGCATGTGAACAGGTGCATAAACAGGTGTGCCAGAGCAGGCCTGCTCAGAGGTAGTAGACATTCTCTGTGAGTACTCAGAAAGTTTCTGCAGCCCTTATGGAAAGTGTGTACTCATGGTGACATGCTGTGCAGGTGGCCAAGCAGGCAAAGCCCCAGGCTGACAAGGCGGCCCAGATCATCAAGGGCACTGCCCAGGGCATCAAGGAGAATGCTGAGCCCACTGCCAAGGTGTGCTTGCCTATGCTGCCTGCCTGTACCTTGCTACCATGGCTGTTTGTCATTGCCTGCTGTACACGGGCCCCTGCAGCCTGACTTAGCAAGCGCCCCATTTTTGTGCACAGTCTGCAAGCCCTCAAGTAGGATCATGAGAGTCTGTTCGATGTACATAGTGTTTTTGGCACCTGGTGTATGGACTTGCGAGATAGCGCTTCTACTTCTGCTGCTGCAAATTGCAGCATTTGCATGAGAGTGTCACATGCAAGGGCCATGCCAATTACGAATTGCATGTCATGCTTTGCTTGACTCCTGATACTCATCATGCTTTGCCACAGAATGTATCACAAGAGGCAGAGAAGACAGCAGCCAACATTGCAGAGGCTGCGCCAGTGATTGGTGACAGAGTGTCAGACAGGATTGGGCGGGAAGCAGAGCAGCTGGGCAATGAGATCAAGCCTGCAGCTGAGAAGGCGGCGAAGAGGATCAGCAGTGAAGCTGATCAGCTAGGCAAGGAAGCCAGGCCCATGGCTGACAAGGCTTCAGACAACATTGAGGCAAGAGCCAGGCAGGTTGGCGAGCAGGCGCGGCCTGCTGCTGATAATGCATCTGAGGCCATGAGGAAGACAGCTGATGATGCCTCAGGTGAGACGAAGCATCATCATTGCAATTGCCGGTGCTGTGTGTTGTGTCTTAAGAACTGGCATTTGGTACTACATCTGTGGCTTGGTGAGATGCGGCACTTTGACTGTGAGATACTGATCCTGTTTGTTAAGTCGTCAGAGCTGGCATTTGATGTTGCTGGCATGTGTGGCAGTGTCCATGCTTGTCAACGCAGTATGCTAATGTACCATGAATATGGGGTTTTTCTGAAGTGTGTGATTGCATGGTTGTGTGCTTCCTGCGCTTCGCCACAGGGCACTCAAGGCCGTAGCTCCAAGTTGACAAACAGAGTGTGGACGGCCTGATATGTGCAAGAGCTTGCTGACATTTGCTGCTGTGCTGCAGAGAATGTGATAAAGCCTGGAGCGCAGCAAGCAGCTGACAAGCTGAATGACACAGCCAAGCAAGTGAGGGACGAGTTGCCAAAGAAGGCTGATGAGGCTTCAGACGCGGTGAAGAAGCAGACCAAGCAGGCAGCTGACCAGGCTAGGGACACTGCCAACAACCCACCCGACCTGCAGGGCAGGGCCAAGAAAGCCACTGACAAGCTTGCACAGCAGTAGATCAGCATTGTCTTTGTGTTGTGTCGTTACTGCAGCAGCAGTTAGTCAGCAAATTGCAGGTGTATAGACAATATCATGCTTGCTTGTGCAGAACATGCAGGACATCTGTTGTGTGTTGCTAGCTTCCTAGCACTCTTGTTCTCGTTTGATTTCTTGACTTGTTGGTTGTTGTGTATCTTGAAATGGTATGTAAGCTAACGAATGAGAGTGATACTTCGTTTATAGCCTCCGAGATGCATGTCAATGCATTGCGCAGCCTAACCCCATTTTGCTTGACTGCATACTGTATCTGATGCAATACCCCTATGATCCAGGCACTTTACCAAGCTCTGCAAAGTAGTGTATCCTTGGGAAAGTGTATCTGTATCCAATCTATCAAGGAATGAGAGTGATACTTCGTTTCCTTGACGTAATAGAGCTCAGTTACATTGTGCTCTTGTCAACCTGGATGTGGGCTGTCGCGTCACGTACTCTGTAAAGTTGCGGGCAGTCTCCATTTGGGCGGTCTCAGGCCACATACAAACACATGGGAGAGTAGCGCAGCGATGCGTGATAAGACGCGTTAGGCAGTTCGTGCACAAAAATAGCTCGCTGCCTGAAGGGTTCGAACCTTCGCGCGTTTCCGCATACTCTTAGCAGGCATACCCCTTATCCACTCGGGCAAAGCAGCTCAAGATGAGAACAGGTGAATTTTTTGATTATATTATTTACTTTTTTGAGACAAGATTTGGCCCATATTTTCAGGGCTTCCATGTTTTGAGACACTCAACTCCTCAAACTTGCACTCAGTCAACCGAGCAAGTCTGGCACAGCACGAAAGTCAATGCATGCGTTCCGTATAACCGCAAGGCATGAAGCCTGGTCGTTAGGCTGAGACAAAGGTGGTGCAAAGCTTCCTTTGCCATGCATTCTAAAACAAGACGTGCAAATGCATACACAAAACACTGATTCTCATATATGAAGGAGCATCAGACTCAATAGCAGCAGGACCGACTGTGTAGAATACTGCTAGTATGAAAGGCGATAACAGGCCTTCTCACCAATGAAAAGTGTCAAGTTTACATACAATCAAGGCATATAAAGTTAGCAGAGCTGCTGAGGCTCGCCAAACAATTATTGTGAGGCCCCATGCCCAAGACACCTTATGCATTTCAGCTGTCAAATTGACCGGGACAAGCCTTGATACAAGCTGCGCTGCAGTTCCTCACAGCCACCTGTGCAGCCACTATGATGACAGGCATTTTCTGTTCTCATTCAAAGTGGTACTACTGTAAAGGTGAACTTAAAACTAACCATTATTTGCCATGCCTGCCTATACACCTACACTGCAACCACACGCACCTACTTGACAAAACTCCTAGTAATGCATACAGTCCTGAACCACACATCGCCAGCCTGCATCTACTGCGTATGTAGTGCAAGTTATGTTTGTAATCCAATGCTGGTTGACCACAGCAGTGTTGCCAGTATAGACCAAAAGCACTGCTTAGTTTTTGATGCAATGCTTGTGGGCATGTCAGCAATGCTCATGATAACCAGCTAGGTACACAGCACTTGAGCTGCAGCTAAATTCTTGCATGCAGCTGTTTGCTGTGTGAGCATACGTGACAAAGCTCTTCTTGCCCTCATGGTCTGCTGACAAAAGATTCACAACTTAGAGCACAGCCTCACTCAGCACTAATGGTCGTGTCCATTTTCTTCTGGACATCCATTTTGTGTCTACAGAGTGAAAGTGCGATCAACTGGGTGGTTCGTAACCAAGCCATCATCGCTGAAGGTTACTTTTTTGGCAGCAGGGCGGGCAGGCCGCAGCCTTTGTCCCAAGAGATTGCCACAATCCACCATGTTCAGCCCAAATGCCAGGAAAGCAAGCCCTGAATATGCAAGCAACACCTTGCTGGAATTATGGGATGCGTTTGCCCGGCATGCTGTGCACAGATTTGCTGCTGTGCAGCATTGTGATACTGACTTTGGTGTTTTTGTTGATGTGCCAAAAGTGAAGCACACACTGGTGCCCACAAGCATATGTTGCAAGCCAGGCACTATTGGACATATTGCAAGCAGAGCAGTCTGACAGCAGCAATTGCATACTTGATTTCCAGAGCCTTGAGTGTGTATAGGGTAAGTGGGTGAAGTACAGAAGAAACTGAAGTGACTTCTAGACCCTTGAATATGCTACAAATGCATCTCAGTGGCACCGCCAGTCGTGATCAAGCAAGCAGCGCTGACAGGTCTGCCTGCAGCATTGCAGTGTACCTTGCAGGATAAGAAAGAAGGAGAAGGTGAGGCGGTGCATGGAGATCATGCCGTAGAAGGCGGCTGTTAGCACAAAAATGGACATTGCCATTTCCCCAGCATAGAATCTGCAGGTTCTGACTTGGGGGAGGGGGGCAGCAGTGCCAGGGCGGCGGTCTGAAGCCCCTAGCTTGGTAGTCACCACCCATTCAGAGGCACGCTTTGTGTCCAGTGTGCCTGCACCGCTGCTGCCTGTTTTGGCAATATGTTGCCACACGAGTCCAAGTCACATTGCGAGGCATGGATACCAACACTGGCCTTTTACAACAGGCGCTTCCTTTTGCATGTGATACATGCAGCACGCAAAAGCAATCATCTTACTGCTCTGGAGAGAAATACAATGCTGGAAGTTCAGGTAAGAACGGTGTGCATGCTGGGCATCGGGGCATCTAAACCTGCATCAGCAATGTGAGTAAGACTGCAATGCCACATTGTGGTCAGCAGGGCTTACCTGCAATGACAGCTCCTAACCTCACAAGGCCCATGGCATTCTCAAACAGCACATAATGAATGCAGTGCATCCACCCCTGCACAAATACATGTCAGCACGTGTTAGGCTGGGAACATACAAGTATGGCTTTCAGGGGTCTGCATTCCCATTTTGACACTGAGCAACAGCTGCTGCTGGAACGAAGCAACAAAGTGCAAAGCAACAGTGTCATCATGTCGAAGCTAGCACTGCTGCGTGTGTAGCTCTGGCTATGCCGTTGACCAGCATGGCTTTTGAGTATGATCAGTCAAAGCAGCTGACATACCCTGGGAGTGAAAGCAGCTGTAGTCAAGGTGACCAGGACTGGAATGTGCACCAGGGCCCACAGTGGCACCGACACCTGAGCATCACACATCAGGTCTGCTGATGACTCTTACGCTTCATCCAAAGTACATACAGGCCATTGGGACACAACAGCAATGCAATGGTTGCAGGCTGCTGGTGCATAACAGCAGTTGCAATATGTGAAGAACAATGCCACACACGCCCGGCATAACCAGCAAAGAGTGACAAATCAATCAAAGCTGTTGTCTGCAACTTCTTTGAGCATCCTGTGCTCCAAGGGGAGGAAGGCGGTCGCAATTGGGGAAGTTGGGGGGATTGGGGGGTTGGAGGAGGGGTCTAGTTACCTCAGGTGTAAAAACAGACAGGGGTACGAGGCCACAAAAGAAGCCCATGGACACCCAGTGGGTGGCCACCTTCCGGATCCCAAAGTAGCACAGGATGAGGTCCAGTTTGCAGTGCAGGGGCAGGCTGCTGGCCCAGATGTCTACTGCTGCCTTGCGCCACAGCTGCACCGGCCCGCATGTCCACCTGTGCTGCTGCTTGCGGTACGCAAAGAAGCTGGCTGGTAGCTGCATTGAGATGAGCAACAAGTCAGCAAGGTCAAACAAGCGTTGCTTGTTGCATTCAGACTTGAACCTCCGCCCAACTGAGCAATGCAGGCATATGTCAGGTCGCATTAGCTTCTGACATATGATACTTGCTGTGCAGAAACCAGATGCAGACGCTTCAGAGGAGTACTCTGTCACTGGTGACCCCACATTAGAAGTCAGATGTACTGGCACCTTCCCTTGTGCTGATTATGCACCTGTGTGGCTCTCTGCTTGTCCCAGGCAGAGCTCATGCGCAGTCACAGAACAACGCATACATTGCAAGGCATGTGTTGACCTCATTGAGGCAGGTGACATCACGCAAGTACATGCCCTTCCAGCCAGCTAGGTAGGCACGCAGGGACAGGTCCATGTCCTCAACAGTCGTACGGCTGTTCCAGCCGCCAACATCCATGATTGTGCGCACCCTCCACACTCCAGCAGTGCCATTGAAGTTGAAGAAGGTTCCAGAGGAAAAGTGTGCGTACTGCTCACACTTGCAGTGGGTAGTTCAGCGAGATTTCCTGTGCCTGCAACAACAGTGCAAGATCAGGACGACTTCCAGGTTGACGTTTGGCATGATAGCATCAAGCTATGCGTTATTACCCAGCAGAAGGTCATCTAGTTGCAGACATTCCAAAGCAACATACAGTCAGAAGCCAACATGAAAGAGTTCAGTGCACAGCTGCGTGAGGAATTGCAAGGTGCAAATCAATGTGTTACACAATTACAGGCAATAGTGTGCCACACCATGCATCACACATTTGAACTGGCATCCAACAAGGTACAAGCAAGAAGTTGAATCAACCTTTGTGAGGTAAGACTCATCGGCATTGGTAAAAGTCCACCGTGTCTGCACAAAGCCTAGGTGCAGGTCAATCATCAGATGAGGTATGGTCTTCATCTGCATGCACAGAAGCAAGTCTGAGGAGCATGCTGTACAACGAGGCTTGCGCAGGCACAATGGAGCCTGCCAACATGGACAATCCTACTATGCACTTGTGAAAGGGCACCAGTAATGCATTAGCCCTTGAGGCTGAACCCTCACCAATCAAAGTAAAAGCATGTGTGGCTTATCTGCTTACCAGGAAGTCAGTGTCTGGCTTGAAGTCAGCATCGAATATGGCAACAAACTCAAAGTCTTGCAGTCTTTGCAGGCCCTGCAAGTACATTCCTGTTCAGCCCGTGACTCTGAGACATAGAAACACTTCACAGCAGGTCCTGAAGAGTGCCAAGCAGATGTGCAAGCACACCATAACGTTTGCTCTACAGCTGTGATACCTCTTTCAGGGCGCCTGCCTTGTAGCCAGCTCTATTGGTGCGGCGCAGGACTTCCATATCAAGGCCGCGCTCAAGCCATTCCATGAGTTTGTCATCTACCAGCTCTCTGGTCATCCTGTCTGTGCTGTCATCCAACACCTACAGATGCAGATGGGTTTGAGCAGAGCAGATCTGAGCAGAGCACAACACCAGTCTGACTACATGAGTGTGTGCAATTGCTTGCTTTAGGGCTATCAACAACTCAAGCACACTATCTTTTGTGACATACAAGGTAGCTCGAGCTATAAGATTGCCTGTATCTTGAGCCTCTGCGCTGGCCAACGCAACTCGCAGGCTGCGTCTATGATAGCCTGACACACGGCCCGCTCGTTGAACATCGGCAGCTGCACTGCTACCTTTGGATAGTGCAGCGCGTAATCTTTGCAATCAAAAAGAGACATAGGCGGCAGATTTGGCGGTGAGGTCTTCTTGAGCAGGCCGTCCCTGGCAAGTAAAGAGCAGCTGTCAAAGATCAAAGGGCTAGCACAGAGCAAAAGCATCGCCACACAGATCTGTGCACACCTCGTGGATGCTTTCAGGAACTTGACGACGTGCAGCAGCCTGTCGAGGCTGACCAAAATGGAGCAGGCCACTGCCATGAAGATGCTGGCGGAAAGGACTGAAACATAGAGCTCGTATATGGTTTCACAGTTGGTGAAGGTGTACAACATTATGGCAACAGACTAGCGTTGAATCAGCAGGCTCGGCCGGCGTCGGGCTTGCTGACATGCTGTCACCATGACTGCTTTCGGTGACTGGCAAAATCAACCGCGTACCTTGCACCCTATGGTGCAGTGGAAGGCCAGCTGCGGCGAGTTTTCCTCGCCCGCTGTGACAGGTGGTATGACTTGTGCGGTATGCATGGCCTTGGAGACAGCGGAGTCTGTCGCCTTAGCTGTTGCATCTCGTCAGGTCAGTGTGTGAGACAGCGAACCGCTGTCGTTGATGCAATTCAAATCCACGGAACACGCAAATACACTTCTTCCTGGCGTCCAAATCACGCAGGCATCTTGGAAGCATCGACTAGCGTGACACCAAGACTTGCGTAAGTCACGCGTGATGCATATGCGAAGTTACGAAAGGAGAGAGAAAAGGAGCGGCCAGCAGGATCTGCAATCCACTTAGGCGTGTTGTAACATTTGGTGATGCAGCTGACTGGAATAACAGCTTCCTGCAGTGGTAGCCTCGGTGTGTTACAGAACGCATATTGCGCTGTAAATGCGCACCGTCCGCCCCGTAGCTGTTTTGTGACTTGCAGCATGCGCACGACTCGCGGCTTGTCTGGAGCTTGTGGCATCAAACTTCAAGGTACTTGGTATGTATTGGTCATTCTCGTTGTTGGATACAAATATGTCCGCAAGGTGACTTGTTCAGTGAGTAGGCATGCTGAAGTGCAGTAAAGATCTCCAGGTATAGGATCATAACGCCACTTTCCAGCGCAAGTCCACGATGGTGCATCAAGGTGTGCATTGAGTAAGACACAAAACCTCTGTACGCCACACAGTCTGGATCAATTATTAGTATATTATATAAGAAGATGCTTATTACAGAAAAGGGGGGACAGGTCAGAGCATGAAATATCAGGACCACAGTGCGGTGATGACTCTTCTCAGGGTGCAAAGGGTGGGTGATACCTAAAGTTCTTCTGATAACAGCGCTTCAGGAGTCCAAACCCCTGCTGCAGGTTTTGCTGTTTATCAATATTGCCTACCATGTAATCTAAGGTGCAACTGCTACAGCCAGACCTGATTGACATGGACATGATACCTGCTAAGTATACAACACCTGCCGCATGGCATGCATGTCACACAGCCGCCAGAGGGGGTATGTCCAAGCAACTGCGCTCTAACCCTGGTAAGATTACTTCAGCTGCTAGAGAAAATCTGACAAGAGCATGCAACACAGAACCGATCAGCCTGGTGAGAGTGGGTGCAACTACTCTTGCTTGGTGGAAAGCACTGCTGTAGCAGGGGTTGCTACAGACTTGACTACATTAACTTGGAAGTTCTTGCAGTCAGAAAAAAATATACTTGGGGTGACCAGGGTCAACTACAACTTGAAAAGGTTCTACCTATCCTGTCCTGTCCAGAACAAATGTGATGCCCTCAAAATAACCTACTATGTCTGCCATATGGCACGATTTCTGAGCAGCAGCAGGGCTCATTCATTATTCCAGTTCTCTTGTTAAGGGTGCCGGTCGTCCACGAGCAATTGCTGAGCCTTTAAAGTCCTGGTGGCTTTGAATGCTAAGCCAAGGGACCTCGGTGACCTTAGTCATGGGAGGACAAAGGCGGCTGACTAGAAAGGCTGGCAAGCCTATCAAAGGGTGTAAGTGCGGCCAATGGTAGGAGTGCCGACTTGGTTCTGAATGGCAGGCTCCATTTTGGCCTTCGCTTGCTTGGGGGGGACATTGCTGCCTAACCGCCCACCAAGAAGGCCACCACAATCGACCAAATTTAGTCCAAAGGCAAAGAACACAAGACCTGCACAACAAAGGTGAACGTGAGCGATGTCGCACAAAGTAATGCAACAACAGCGCAGATATCAAACAGACACAAGGCTACAGGTGAGCAAAGCAATGTAATGCAGCAGGCCAATAATGTGCAAGATACAAGCATAAGAACGGATGCGGCGTGTACAAATGACAGGCCGCTGACTGCTTGACTACCTGACATCACAGGTCAGACTGACCAGGAAAAGACAGGTCTGCTTGCTTTATACCAGAATCCAAAGCAGGAAAGGTCATGGAGACAAACGGCCCACCTTGTAGCGTCAAAAATATAGAGAAACTCCACTTGTTGACACTGAAGATGCCATAGCTTGCACTTGCTAGGACAAAGAAGGAGAAGACCATCTCAGCAGCATAGAATCTGCAGGTGCGTACAGGCACTGTAGGCATCTGTGTGCCAGGCCGCTTGTCTGAGGATCCCAGCTTTGTGGTCACGACCCATTCCTGGGCATGCTTCAGGTCCAGCATACCTGCATTCACACAAGCAATCAGAAATGGACAAAGATCACTGTAGAAGTAGACGCTGCAGTCTGCAACTGCGAAGATCCCTGTGAGCTACCCAACAGCTTGCAGACAGGCCTGCTGGATCTCTGTCAGGCACATAGCATTGACAGAGGACAACACAAGAGCAGGAGAAGAGGACACAGTTGAACATGTGTGATCTAAATTGTTAAATCTGCAACAAAGTAGGCAGGCATACACCAAATGAATGTGCACAAGCTGTTGCTGTTGACTGCAAAGAAGACAGAATAGGGAAGGTACGCATAACAAAAAGGTTTGCATGCGTAACAAAGTGGTTTGCATGCGTACCAGCAATGACTGCGCCCATCTTGACAATGCCCATGGCATTCTCAAACAGGACGTACAGGATGCAGTGTAGCCATCCCTTTGGTGTGAAGATGGCAGTGGTGACTGTGACCACCACTGGCAGGTGCACAAGGGCCCACAGTGGAATTGAGACCTGCAGCAAAGTTGCTGTGCAATCAATGCCACCATCAAAATGCCTAAGCAATTGCAGACATGCTAAGCAACAGCAATGACAGTGTGTCCCCACACAAGTCCAGAAACAGCTGCTGCAATTGTGTTATGAGTGCATGTTCTGCATGCATGTTACCCAACTCTGCTGCTGGGAGCTTCACTGTCAGCTTGGCACAATGAGCTGCAGCACAAAAGAAGACAAATTGCAACCAATGTTGCAGAGTTCAGCGTTTCACATGGTATACAGCGCTGTGCCTACCTCAGGTGTAAAAACTGACAAAGGCACGATGGTGCAGAAGAATCCGAGGGACACCCAGTGAGTAGCAAACTTGCGGATACCAAAGTAGCAAAAGATGAGGTCCAGCTTGCTGAAGAGGGGCAGGCTGCTGTTCCAGATGTCTACTGCTGCCTTGCGCCACAGCTGCACCGGCCCGCATGTCCACCTGTGCTGCTGCTTGCGGTACGCAAAGAAGCTGGCTGGTAGCTGCACCCAGTGACGCAACATGCTCAGCATGCGCTGCATGACTGGTGAATGCACAAAATGGAACCTGACTGTGATGGCTGATGTGCAGACACAACAAGAGTGCTGCCAGTCAAGTTACCCCAAGAGTGAGAGTCAGGTGTGTGGAAAGTTCAGATCAGCATAGTGGCAGACTGTGGCAACGCTCTGCTCTGCTCCAAAGCTGACACCACTGTAACCAATATACAGATAGCAGCAAGGTACCTCATTGATGCAGGTTGTTTCAGTGAGGTAGATGGCCTTCCAGCCATTAACAAAGGTTCTGAGGGAGAGGTCCATGTCTTCAACTGTGGTTCTGCTCTTCCAGCCACCGACAGTTACAATGGTCTTACGGCGCCAGATTCCAGCTGTTCCGTTGAAGTTGAAGAAGCCCCCAGTAGCAAACTGGACGTACTGTTCACATTTGCAGTGGAAGTTCAATGAGATCTCCTGGGCCTGCAGTAGCAAGCCTCCTGAGAAAGTATAGAAGTGAGGTGGGCGATACACTGCAGCCTGTTCTTCCCAGACCTATCATCCAAACAGGTGAGAGGCCAAAAAAAGGCTTGAGCGCAGCTCAGGAGCACCTTAAAAAGCTCAACAGCGTTCATGTTTGCTTTCCTTCCACAGGCTCCCAATAAGTGGCTGACACAAGCTGTGCTCATCATATGCAATGATGTCTGGTTTGACATCCCAATGCTGAACAGCTGCTGATGTAGGCAGTGCTAAGCTCTGCTTGCTAATTGACATTGTCCAAACTTGCATGACCTTCCAACAATCCGCATACTTGCACATGTATACATACCTTGGTCAAGTAAGATTCGTCTGGGTTGGCAAAGATCCAACGGGTCTGGACATATCCCACTTCTGGGTTGTCGATTAGGTAAGGCACCGTCAGCAGCTGCAGCACCGCAAAGTGTGAATGCAAGCTGTGCTGTCACGCAATGGCTCAACAATTGTTGCTTGATGAACGGTCACAGTGCAAAGCAATCAGCTAAGACCTACCAAGAAGTCAGCATCAGGCTTGAAGTCAGCATCAAATATCGCAACATAGTCGTACTCTGCTAGGCGCTCAAGTCCCTGCACACCAGAGGCCATGTCAGCAATTGGGACGACGAGCTAAGGATGTGGCTATGCAGAGTAGAGTCAGCAGAAGGCTAGCTGAAGCTATTTGAGTTGAAGATTAGCGCACCTCTTTGAGAGCTCCTGCTTTGTAACCTGCACGGTTGGTCCTGCGCATGACTTCAATGTTCACACCGCGCTCCCGCCACTCAACAACCTTGTCATCAACCAAGTCTCTGGTTGTGCGGTCAGTACTGTCATCCAAAACCTGCAACACCGCGCAACTCAGCTGGCTGCATACAATCCTTCTGAACTGTGAGGATGGCATTTGCAGATGCTGGTATGTGCGCAGAAGCAGCGTAGTTGCTCTGCATGCATTGCTGCTGCAACAAACTTAGATGGTTTGCCCTACCTGAACCTTGAACCGGTTCTTGGGCCAAGACAACTCACAAGCTGAGTCGATGATAGCTTGACATACAGCACGCTCGTTGAACATAGGTAGCTGCACTGCCACGCGGGGGTATACTAAACTGTATTGCTGGGGGTCTGGAAGGCTGTTGCACTGAAAGTTGTGCTCTGGCTTTCTCCCGGTTAAATGCGCCCTCGCTGCGACTTGCATGTATTTGCCGACCTTGTAAAGGCGGTCCATGGACACCAGCAGTGACAGCATGACAGCTGCCACAATGGCTGTCTTAAGGATGGCGACATATAGGTCATAGATACTCTCATAAGAAGTGAAAGTGTACAACATTGCGAACTGGTGATCGGAGGCTGCCTGTTGCTGGCGGGTACGAGGAGCGCTGCTGCGCCACGGGGTCACGTAGTGCCCCTGACGTCAATGTGTGGAGCTGATTCCGGCTTCAGACTAGCAAACCGACCAAGGCAGCTTGCAGCCGCAGTACTGCGGGTTGTTAACCGCGCAACTTCACTCAAAATTCTCGAAGGATAGCTTCAGTAAACGCAGCGAAGGCAGCAGAGAGCCGGTCGCAAACTGCCAAGCTGCGCAGTCGATCGTTAAGGACTGGCTACACAAGGTAGTATGACAACTAACGCTTCTGACGATGTCTCACCGACCGACAGAACAGCTGCTCAACTTTAGGTCAGTAATAGTGCACAGACGGAAGGCATCATCAATGCAACGACCGACCACTTGCCTAACAGCTCTGCACCACCAGCATCCTGGTTATCGGTCGGTCAGTTTGCCTGCGCCTATGTTGTCGAGTTGGGACGCTGATGCACGCTTCGCCCATGTGGCCTCGCCACTTCACGGCTCAGGAGCGGCCTGAAGCACTGTATTTAGATTACCCAAAGCCAGTCAATTGTTTGAACAGCCGCAAAGTACTACAATTTGGGGATGACGGTAGAGACGCCGCTACTAAGATTTGAGTGTATTCAGATTTCAAGACAGCTGGTCCCAGTGTTGGCACCCTTAATAAGTCCAGGGGTTAATTAAGGGTTAATTAAGTTATTAAGTTAAGGTTAATAACCCGCCGGCGATTTCGGCCTTAACAAGTCTTAATAACCCCTAAATAGCCGCACA
>JAABUO010003805.1_pt1 | contig 17918 bp, 20 predicted proteins | sample 5559291 | NCBI WGS metagenome assembly JAABUO01 (sample SAMN10711878, study PRJNA513372) | rock metagenome | isolation source: Antarctica rocks | place: Antarctica: Victoria Land, Finger Mt sud | reverse complement strand
TGCAAAGAAAGCCACACATACTTTCATTACACTGCCAATCTCCTGCTGCAGCTGGTGGTAGTATTGATATCAAAGCATTGTATACAAGGTGCATACAGGCATCGCAAGAGTTGTCATGCTTGCTCAGTGAAAGTGCTGACACGACATACCGCTAGGCCATAGACTGAGTTATCCAGAAATGTTGTGATCTGCTTCAGCAGTAAGGGCCCTGCAAATTGCTGGCCACTGTAGAGTATTTGCAGTGCCAAAGCCCATGCTAAAGGGATTCCATGTATTGCATAAAGGGTCTTGAAAAGAGGCCCAGCAGTTTGCCCATCCTCGGTCTTCTTCAAAAGGGCACGACCCTGCAAGTAGGACACACTTCAGTACTGAATCAAGGCTCCAGCCACCTTGCTCCTTATGACCAGACAGGGCAGCAGAGCAGTACCTTCTCAGTCTTCTGCGAGTTTGTCAAAAAGCTATTCCATCGATTCCTGAATTCTGGATAGCAATTTTCAGTTTTGACTGTATCTGGCAGCGTGGGCAGATCTGCATGCTGAATGGGTCTCTTGAAACCCTGCAGTACAATGCATTGCAGTGAGCGGAAGCTTTGTGGTTGCCTGCTGTGTAGGCACAATAATATGCTATACTTACCAGCCGCAATATGGGCCCAAACCAGGTGAAGAAGATGAAGTCAAAGGGGCTTTTGGTGAGAAGAGGGGAGACAATAGGTTTCTTGAGGGAAGCTTCTCGATTGGCTTTCGCTCTCCTCTCCTTTCTGGTCAACGACAGATTATCTGCTTTCATGCGGCTGTGCAGAGGTATTGATCAACACCTCAACGCTGGTCGTGAAGTGATTTCAGAGCCCACAAGCAGGATGCGAGCAATGTTATACCGGACGTGGTTGCCGCAAGTGCTTGGTATTGACGGAAAAGGCGCGGTATATATATAGAGACCTTGGTCTGATAGGTTGAACGAAGGACTTACAGGCCTTGTGCCGCCTCTCTTGCTCCGACAGCTTACAGTCGTGCGACGCACTACTGGAGTAGCTTATCAGACGACAGCCCTGTATGCGTACTGTACGCCCGGTATAGCTATCTCTGTTCCTGCCTCACAATGCCCCACGTCCTGTCGTCACGAGGGGTCCATGTGAGGCAAGCAGAGCCAGTAGGAAAGTTCCAGCAAAGCTAGGGGATGACATCACCCCTGACACTGTCAATGATGACACCGTGAATGACACTGACCAAAGCACGTACATGCAAGGTCAACTGCCAAGTATTCATGGCATCTGAGCCTCTGGGGTATGTCCTTGCCTTGAGTATGTGTGGCTGAATTGAGCAAAACAGCCTTTCATGTCTTTGCTTGGGGTCTTTTGGCCGTTTTGTGGTATCAGGGTGTGTGCCCATGTGAGATTGCCCACTGAGGCGCGTTTTCACACAAACGTTGAGACACATTTCCATCTCTTTGCATGGGGGTCCAAACACTGATGTTTAGGTACACACATCATATGAATTCCGAATGATGTTCACATTCCCTCCTTCATTACAGCATCACTCCAGCAATTTCTTTGGTGCTCTATTGTCGAACGCCTTGAACATTTAGTGCTTAGTGTATGTTGTTTTCCCAGTTATTGTCTGTTGACTCCCCTGATGAGTCCCAAAGACAAGAAATGTAAATTGATTGATTGACATGTTGGCTGGCAGCCGTCACACTTTCACATACCTAGTGGCCTAGTTGGGTAGTGGCCTAGTTGGGCTGGCACTACAAATGTAACATTCTCTTTCTGCCAAAGCCAAAACGTCGCAGCATCTCAGATCATCAGGCTTTAAAATATGCATAGCATCTGCATCATCTGAAACTGATCACATGGTGAGAAGTCTGCTCGAATACCTTCCTGAGGAAGGGTTTAGGAATGGGCACTCAGCCGCACTCTTGCTGGCTTATACCTTTCTGCTGACCCTGAGGTGCAATCATGATGGATTGGTTTCCATCACACTATGACTGAAGTCTTTCAAGCCACAGCCGATTGAATCAGAATGGATGTGTAATCATCTCAGATACTGCAGTACCTCAAGGCTGAGGATGCCATGTCAAGAAATATACTTGCAACTGCAGAAAATAACCAGATTACAACCCTTTAGTTGCCACAGACAATTCAGTACTTAGACCTGGGCAGCCCGGTATAATAGTTGGCTGCTCATTAAATTGACGCCAAAAGGCGTAGTCTTTTCTTTTCCTTTTCTCAGTACTTAGATATTGCAGCATGTTCAGCACAGCAATGATAATTTGCACTACACATATAAGAGATATGAGTTAAGATTTATCTTCAAATTATGAGCAAGCTTCTGAGCCAGTTCATCCTTAATATTACATTGGTACTTGCCATCATCCAGCATGTCTCCAGAAGCCTGCACAATTGGAAATGCATCTGCAATATCTGGTAAGGGGCATGAGGAGCAATCTGCAGGGTTGCAGAAGACAGCACTGGTAAGATACAGTGCTCACTGTGGTACAATATGGGGATCACGCCTGCAAGTTCTGATAGCTACAGGAGTGCACCCAGTAAGGTATCATGCAGCAGCCAGACTGACACGTGAGCTATGAGCCTTGCCTGCGACAGCAGCCTGAGGGATACTAAGGAGCGCAGCAGCATAAAGACCTCTGCAGACTGCTGCTGCTGCGCTGCCCTCTCGTCCCAGGCAGCTGCCTCGTCATCTGCTCCTTCGCTCTTCAGCAGATTCCAGAAGTAGGATAGCAGGCGCTCCTGTGGGAAGGTGATTGGCCCGCGCAGCTGAGCCTCCTTGGCTCCTTCAGCCTACACAAAGAGAAGTCCTCCTTCACAGAGTGCAGCAATCTGTCAACAGTAAGCATGCTGGCAGAATGACACATATTCAATGCACTGCGACCAACAGCAGGTGCAGCGACACTGTTGTGACCCATGCAAAAGATTGTCCTGTCCATGACATGCACCCTTGGGGGAACTGTGCTGCAGTGCTAGATCTGCAGTGGATCAGGTCCTAGCACATTTTCATGTGCTTAAATAACATATCCACCCTGTCTGCTGTGGATGTCCATGCAGGTATGACCCTGTTCTCAGATGTCAGGCAGGAGGGGCCTATGAACCTACCTGTCTGTCAGATGCCATGGCATTTTTACGCCTACGCTTGCCAGGCCCTGTGTCAAAGAGCCTTTTGTCTAGGTTTGGCCTGTTCCGGGATGCAATGTAGGCTGCCAGCAGGAGCAGCTTGCTGTTGTAAGGCAGCTCAAAGTCAAGTCCACCAGTTGGCTTGGCGTCTGCCCTGCACTCCCAGCAGAAGAACAGTCACAAAAGAGAACCAAACTGACTGACTAGCCCTAGAGACATGCTGAGCCCTAGAGACATGCTGACAAACGAGGCAGCTGGCCAGTGCTATTAGGGGCAGCAGCCCCATGTGTACAACAGATTATCAAAAATGCAAGCAAGCAGGGCTGGCCATCTTGACACTATGCAAGCACTACTGAAGCTGCCAATATGGACGTAGCAGACAGGAGTTTGCCAGGTACCTTGGCTTGTGATGCTTGGGCACAAAACTTGCAGCAGCAGCGCCAGATGTAAAATTGGCCACAGCTTCTCGGAAGTGTGGAGCAAAGGCAGCAAACAGCGCGGTTGCATTGTCCCTTTCTATCTTGCCATCCCTGACAGGCTGCAGGTACACTGGATACAAGTGCTGTATGACCTTCTGCAGGTCTTCAAGCCGCCGGGACACTCTAGCAAAGTCATACATGTATGACCCAATGAACCTGACATAAGACTTTACATCCTCTTCGGGTGGACAACCCAACGCTATAATCTGCACTGAGCACAGCTGGTCATGTAGCTGTTGCTGCCATTCTAATGGCCTTGTCCACATGCAGTCTGTAAACATGCAGCCATAGCACTGCAACAAGCCATTGCTCAGTCTTGCTGCCAGATGCAGCTCATTTTGATGCAAGTGCACAACCCTACTCTCACTGTGTGTTCAATGCAGCAGCAGGATGCAGCACTGTCAATGACATACATGCAGAAACAGATCACCTTGGTGAGGACGTCATCTTCATATGCTGGGAATGCAAGTTGCATGGGACGCACAACTCTGAGTGTGTCACACTCAAAAATTGATGAGCCCCAGGATACGCTGCTGATCAGGATCAGACCAACACTGGCGCCTGCAAAGACCAAAGACACATCTGCCATGTTTAGCATGTGCAGGAATCAAAGTCAGATTGCGTTCTTGCCATTGAATCTTACCTGTGATTTCTCTGGCCTTGAGCAGAACAGCCAGAAGATCAGAGTCAGCAATTCGCTCCACATGGTCCACAACAATGTATTTGGCTGGTTTCTGAGGCGGTGCAACGCCTACATACTCATCTGGCTCAAACTGATGCTAACAGCAGAGATTGCTCAAAGAATGCACATTCTTTGCACATGCCTGGAAGCTGAGCAAGGAACTCTGCTGTGTTTTCGCATTTGCAGTCAAGTGTGTAGCCCTCAGCTGCCTTGCGTTTCTTGCCCTGCAAGGTAACAAGGGGGGATTTCAGTATAGAGCCTAGCCTGACTGCATGTGCAGGGACAAGACCTTGCCGCCCTGCCTTGAGTTGGCTGAGGACAGACTGCAGCAGTGGCCTGGCCCTGGTCCACTCAACACAGTTGACGTACGCAGTTGTGTGCTGAAGCTCACGCAGCACGTCCCTGCCACAGTTGCCTTTTGAGGTAGTGTAACCACGACACACATCGAGAGTGTCTGAAATCTTTCACATCCCCAGATGACGCGAAATGAACAGGTGTAAAGAGGCCTTGCCTGACAACACTGGTTTTGCCAGTCGAAGAAGGCCCGTACACAAACAAGAGTGGGGCGCCTGCGGTGCTCACTCCGTTCACTAGCCTTTGTATTTGCTCTTCCCGTCCTGGCCAGCGCTTCGTCAAAGCAGACACGCTCATGTACTAAGGGCTTACTCTTTGTGTGTTCAAAGATCAAAACGAGCTGGGACTGCTATGTGTTCAAGCACCAACCTTTGTTGAAAGGAGACGTGGAAACGTTCACCGCGAGACAAAAGGTGCCCTACGACGTGCGAGCAAGTCGGCAACGCAACCCTGCTTCCGACTCGGTACAACAGTCCCATGCCTTCGATTTGAATTTAACGCCTTACATTTATATATATGTTTGCGTGACGTGACTGACTGGAAAGGTGAAACGCTTTTGCGCAACAGAAGAGAGCAGAATCCGCTTCGTTGCGTTGTGTTGTTGACGTTGTTGACTTTATCAAGTGATTCGACAACTCAAGACGCCCGTCGTCAAGTGCGAAGATCATTTGACGTGTCAGCAGCAAGATTCTGCGAGACGAGCGTTATGAGCGGCACCGACGGTCTGATAGACCTCACTGGGAGCCCTGATGCAATCCATTTACAGCTTCTCCCCAAAAGAAGAAGAGCATGTTCAGCTATGATAGATGTCACGGGTGGAGCAGAGTCTGAAGATGACACTGTTGACCTCAGCTGGCCTGCACAGCAAAATGAAGCAGGACCCAGCCATTACATGCAGCCAGCAACGCTGCAAGAAGCAGAAGCAACAGGGGCAAGTGGAGCTGCATGTGAGCAGGCAGATGCGCCTCAGACAGGCAAAGGTGCAGGCAAAAGAAAACGTGCTGCGCCAGCTGAAAGTGCCAGGCAGGCAGAAACGAAGCAACAGGAAGCAGAGGCACGCAGAGCAGCAGCAAAAAAGCGGAAAGAAGAGGCCAGAGCAACTAAGAAGGCAGCTGAGCAGAAGGAAAAGCAAACGCAGCAAAAGCGTGTAGATCAGTATGGCAGGATAGTGCGATATTCCTCCAACGCTCCCATGCAGACCAAGGAGAGGATGGCTAGAGCCATGCCAAGTATGCTGTAAACCTGATCAGCTGGCTGCTTGCCTGCTACATGCACAGGGCGGCATTCTGCACAAGTCAGGCAGTTATAATTGTTCAAAAGGAATGTCCTTGTCATTGCAGACTCTGGGCATCGCCTCTTCCTGTTGGACCGCAACTTGGTGTCCCCCATGACCAGCGAGAATGGGCCAGCGGAGGAGTTCAGTGTCCTGGGCGCCACTGCAAACGTGTACTCAGTGTCTGTGGGGAAGCATCCCAACTGCAGCTGTCCTGATTTCCAGAAGGGCAACCTGTGCAAGCACTACTTGTTTGTCATGCTCAGAGTCCTGCGACTGGACAGATCTGATCCGCTTGTCTGGCAGAGAGCTTTGCTGAAGTCAGAGGTACTTTAACCTCAATTAGTACTTGCCTGTGTTTTGAGGTCAGCAGCGTTTCATGTAGCAAAGCAATTACATCACAGCAGACATTGGATGCAGCTGGCCTGTACTGCTGAAGCCATCCTGCTCATGTACCTATTTGACTGGCTTGAACCTATGTCGCATCATAGGCTACCTTTGACTATGATATGGCGGCCTCTGGTCACACCTGGTTCAGCTGTGGTTGCAAAGTTGTACCGGCTTTTCCAAAAGGTGTGGTGATGACCTCAGTCTGGGATGTGACACAATGCAAGCATGTTACTGGAAGCCAATTTCAGCATGCCTTCGTACTGCACCATGAGTCTGTGATGTGGAATGCCATGCAGGCAGAGCAGGTCCTAGGAGGCACAAGGAGCACCCGGGCTGATGCAGAAGTTCTAGCTGACCAGTCTGTGATCAGCCACTACAGACGTCTCACTGGCAAAGATGCCGCCTCCACCTCTGCAGGGGCTGCAGGCCCTCACGATCCTGCCTCCAAGCAGCGCCGCATTGAGGGGGAATGTGCCATTTGCTATGATAGTCTCAAGGTATGCTTGCTGACAGGAATAGGCCCCACTTGCTTTTCAATCTGTGTTGTACTGATACCACTTGCATGCGTGAATGAAACTGTTGTGTCTGAGTGCATGAAAAATGTGATCATTTGTGCAAAATGCCAGCAACTGGTGCCTGTGAGAGGTTGTATAGTGCTAGGCATGTCCGCAGGTTGTCAGGCATGCTGCTGATTTTGCCCAGCTCTGCATGCGGCGCTTGCAGAGACAGGCTATCTGTCCTTGCCGGGCGTCAACATGTGACTCAAGATGCATGTCTTGTCTTCTGTGTGGGCACTGTCTGTGCTTGGTGCTGACTGTTGGTATGTGGGTGTTCAGGCTGATGGTACAGCTCCAGAGGACAAGGTGACTTTCTGCCAGGAGTGCGGTAACAATGTTCATGTGGAGTGCTTCAAGCGGTGGACTGCCAGCAAGAAAGGCAGCGGAGAGCCTGTCACCTGTGTCTATTGTCGCTGCCCTTGGGCAGTGGAGTCAGGTATAGCTGTGCCTACATCTGGCCTCAATGTTTGTTACTTGTGGCATGCAGTTTGGCAACATAGCTCCTTTGCATATACACATGTTTACTACTACAAAGGCTTGCTGGGGTCATGCGATTTTTTCCCAAACTGTGGAGGTCGGCCATCTTCTGTTCGCATCTTGCCTAACTACATGCAAACATGATGAAGTCTGTCCCTGATGCACATGGATTTGCTGATGTGCTGTGCCTATCCGTCTGTACTGATGCAGGTGGAAGCGGTGCTAGCTTGAACAAGGACTATGTCAATTTGAGAGATGTGTCACATGAGCATCAAAGCGCTGACACTTCCTTACACTCTCTCTATGGTGACACAGCTGTCTGGATCCAAGCCCACAATGGACGCATGGGGCGCAGGCAGGCAGCAAATCTGTGGCGTCTGTCTCAAGCAATGTGAACCGTTTTTGTAGCATATTCTGCCTACATTTTTATGGCTTTGGTTTCTGCTCTGGCCAAGCTTGATGCTTTCTATCTCCATCAAGCGTTTGTTCATTGAAGATTGCATCTCTAGACTTCTAAAACATGAATGATCATTGCATGGTTCATGCATTCCACCTGGCACCCTTGTTGGGCCAGGTCTGGTAACAATGTCATGATCAACAATCTTTCATGTCCGGAACTTATGCTTAATTGGTTTGGAAGATTAGGCTCAAATGGACCCTTACAAGCAGTGTTAGTAACACTGTGCTCCACGGCATGACCTCACAGTGACTCGTTGTGAAGCTCGAGCTTGCTGCACAACACTTCACAGGTACACTGCTTATGGTCATTTTCTGCCGGGCAATAGTGGTCCCAACTGGGTGTGCACAGGGACAAGCAGAAATAAGGTCTATCACGTAAGGGCTCCGGCAGCATATGCAGCACGTGAAGAAGCGCTAGGAACCTTGCGGCAATATAATCCCCTCTCAAGAATTGTACTGCAGCCTTATTTGGGCGCAACAGCATAGTTGTCGTCTGCATTCGAGCAAGGACACCAATATGGCTGTCGGCACCAGAAGCCAAGCATCCGCCGAGGTAAGTGCAAATGACGGTGCTGTTGCCGAAAAAGAAAGAGGGATATTTGCGGCTGAAAGCCTGCCCCAATGTCGTCTCGCATATCGACACTGAAGCTCATCATGTCTGCAGCCTCAACCTGCCGATGACTGCAAGCTGCAAGCTTGGTACATGGACGACTCAAAGGAAGACCAGAGGCTTCCGCACAAGTAATCTACTGTGCTTCATTTGTGACTGCTCTTATGTTGAGCCACGTTGTGCGTGTCTGTGATGAACTGCATGCTGCACCGGCACGATGCGCCTTTGTAGTCGTTTGTGTCATCCCATTTGAGCTCACAACAAGCACAATACACTAATTTGGGTGTTGGGCGTGGTGGAATTACATCTATATTTAGCAGATGTTGACGACGTGCACACATGTTTTGTTTCTGGGACTTTTGCATAGCTATGATGCCTTGCTTCACCTGGAGGTCAAGTACAATGCACTGTTTATGCTGTAGACTCATTTGCTGGATTTCAGACAGAGGATGTAGCAATTGTGTACATGTAAAGTGGACTGCTGCAAATTCTGCTCAATACTGCTGCATGTTGCAGGTGCAAGCCAAACAGGCCTGCTTCTATTGCTGATATTAGAAAGCTTGGTGTACTTTCTTGGCAGCTAGACGCCGATAACCATGAGAATGACCCTACACTGAAAGCCATTCGTGCTGACCGAAATTACTCATACCAGGTGAACATGGAAACAATGTGAATAACGAAAATATGCTGATGATGCTGCTCACACACTGTGACAACGACCTTACGCATACAATGCAGGATGTCATTACCATCAGGCCGGACACACTCCCAAACTATGAAGAAAAGCTCAAGTCCTTCTTTGAGGAGCACCTACATACAGACGAAGAGATCAGATACATTTTAGAAGGCAGCGGTATGCTCTCTACCTGTGTACGCTACACCTGCTGCTGCCAGTGTGTGTGCACACCAGATTCTCAGACCCTAGAGCTGATCCGTCAACAATTTGCAGGCTACTTTGATGTTCGAGACAAGCAAGACCGATGGATCAGGATTGCTTTGAACAAGGGTGACATGATTGTCCTCCCTGAGGGCATATACCACCGATTCACTCTGGACGAGGTCAACTATGTCAAGGTAATAGTGCAAGCTTTGTCACGTCTAGCAGACACCTTGTGAGTAGGTCCTGACTAACAGTAGCTTGTCTCGCTGTCACCTGTGCATGTGCTTTTGTGTCAAAAATATATGTGATTGTCTGTGATGTAATGCAGGCCATGAGGCTATTTGTGGGTGAGCCTGTCTGGACGCCATTCAATCGTCCTCAGGACGACAAGCCCTCCAGGAAGAAGTATGTGCAGACATTCCTCACAGCGCCAGAAGCTTGAGCTACAATCGTAAATTGTGTTGGCTTTTGCTGACCTCTGATTATGGACGTGTTTTGTACTGGCATGGTATCTCTGTTGCTGTTGTTTTCAAAGCCACCCTCCACCACACTCACACGCGGTTGGACACAAAGGGCATCAAGAGGGAAAGAAAACAAGTCGGTGCTGTTGGCGGTTTTAGCTTTGTCCTATATGGTCTGCTTGGACAATGCTGTTCAAGGGTTCGATTTTGTTGACAGGCAGCACGTGATCCTGGTGCTAGCAGGGCTGCCTGGAAACTCTGGGCTGCCTGATGTAATTTGACTGGTCCAACAGCACAAGTGTGGCACTGGAGCAGTGTGATGTAGCACAGTGAAAGAGGCACAGTGAAAGAGGCACAGATAGCACAGCCATCTTGCTGTCAGTTTGTGTGCTTAACGTAGCAATGTCGAGCCTTGCTGAGCACAGCGCAGCTCTGGCTATGTGCATGTCATGGCAACACCGTGGACAATGATGCATAAGCGTTCAAGCATCCCCATGTCCTCAACAGCATATGTCTTGTGCAACCGCATGTACTGAATGTCTTCAGAAGAACCTGTGAGTGTGCATATGCAGCGCAGGCAGACCTATCAATCTCTGATATAGGTGTACACACTGACGCAAGCGACATTCTCAGCTCTACATGCATTGTGCTTGGGCTTGTGGCCAGCCGTCAGGACTGTCAGCCCAACAGCCAGCAGCAGACTCGACAAAGGTTTTGCAGCAGCTTTCGAAGTCAGCAGTTCTACTCACCAGTGGCATGATGTAATCATAGCCTTCAAAATGCGTTTCAAAACATTTTCATGCGCTGCCTGACACAACCTCATATGACTGCACATTATACCATTATACCTCTATGATCCAGGCATTTACCAGGCTCTGCACATCAGTGCATCCTTGGAAATGTAAATCTGAGATCTAAACAAAACATAGCATTGAAATACATAGCATTTTTACACAGACCATCTAAACAAAACACGTGGAGCAGATACTTAAGCCATGCCTGTCTGTGGCTGATGTACAATTGATAGACATCGTTATCAAAGCCTGTGCTTGTTCTTCTGTTCCCAAGCCATATCTTGCTCTGCATCAAGAACACAGATCGGTCAGCATGCCTGCACCTTTGGCTTTGTCTTTGGCTGTGTCATCCAGGTTGTGACAGTGATGGAGCAAGAGCCAAGCATAGCCTCCTATACAGTCAAAGTGGAGCAGCTCACCATACAAAGCAATAGCATCCTTGAGATTTCCGTCAGCCACATCCAGATAGAACTTGGCTGTACCTTCCTCAATGCGCAGACCTGCAGTCAAGTAACAGAAAATTGAGCATGCTAGACTGGCAAATTGTGCTGCAAAGATTTTCTGCAGCTGTACCAAGCTCGTTTAGGGCAAATGATGCACAGAGTGATTATGCATGAGCCCTACCTCGGCCAAGCATACGGCTAAGTTTCCTGCTGAGGGCGTCAATGTTTACTTGGTCTGGAGGAACAGATGGTTTTGCATCTGGCAAGTATGCTGACGACTCGCTTCCATCTGCCTCAGTCACTAATACCAACTCTCGGCAGGCAGTCATGTCATAAATGAAGGTGCCCCTCTTGCCATGCAAATCCGCATGGCTGCTTACTGCATCAAGATAACAGGTGTCAAGCACACAAAGCATTGGCAGCCAGCCAATGGTTAATTTTTGAAAACGTGATGAGAGGCGCATTGAGTATGTCTGAGATTGTCCTCAAAGGTTGATTGTTCTTGAAGGATGACTTGGTCTTGAAGGATGACAACAACACTCTTACCTGGGACATAGATAGTGTGTCTGGACTGCAGACCTATGTCTGATATGAGGTTGTTGGTCATCTTGATTGCAAGGGGTGTCACACCATACTTGACTGCCAGACCTGACAGAGTATCCTGACGAGAACAAGTATGGCCCCATGCAAAGTTTGACAGGCCTGCAGACTGCAAAGGACAAACAGTAATCAAGAGCATCCCTCATCATCAACTAGGCGCAAGACTAGAGAAGCACGCATGCATGCATATGCAACCAGCAACACAAAACTCAACCAAGTAGAAGCCAGGATGTCGTGGCTCGTCTTCAATGTCTGCCAGTAGCCAATGCTTTTGAAAGACGCCCCGCCTTATCTGCAGGAGTGACCTCATAATAGCAGTCTGTCACAGTCGTATAAGCTTGTGCAAGGTAGCTGGTGAACCATACCTGAGGACAGTCTATCAGCTCCTTCCACTCTGTGCAAACCGCCTGGAGGCAGCAAATTTGTGCTTAATCGTTGTCACACACGGTCAACAACTACAAGACTCAGACCAGTCCTACCCTGCCCCGTGCAAGATCTGCAGTGCTGAGCCAGGAAAACACTGCTGTCCACGTCTGATCATTGAGCAACATGTAAGCGGGGTCTTCACAGGTCGCGGCGTCTTTGGTACATTCAGCGGATTTGACAGACTTCGAAGAGAGTCTAGCCAAGGCAAAGCCAAGCTTCATGCCGTCGCAACTGGAGCTGTACAGGTTGGCGTTTCACTGCTGTTTGACGTGGCTTGACCGCAAAGAGCTGTGTCAGGTCGTATTGCTGTGGGTCACGACTTATGTCCGCTTTGGGGCTACGACGTTGGATGCTGATTGCTGCCAAGCGTACGTCACTTTGTGTCCCGCACACATACTTGTCCTTGCCTAGACCTCATGCAAGGATTAGTAACCTAGGAAGTGTTGAAGAATGCAACAGAAAGCACAAATAGTGTCATCATATCCACACCCGAGCATACAGAGGACTGGAGCTTCAATCAGCCTAGTCTTCCCGTTGGCATGCAGATGACTGCTTCAGCAAGCATTACTCATAAAATGATGCGCGGTGCTGAATGTAAAGACAACACTGCTGGCCCGCAGCACAGCTGTCATGGCTGAACTAGCACTTCCTTATAAGTACTTCCTAATTAGCACTTCAGCTACACAAGCTATCTGATTGAATGTGATGAATGCACAGGTACACAGATTTACCACTTTGCATACTCAAAGGTTGCAAGGATTTACTGTAGGTTGTGCGCGGTGAAGGCACATGCAATCAAACACAGACCTGAAGCTATTCAAAAACGGTCACTGTTCGTCATCCTGTGGCCAGTTGGCGCTGGTGAGTCTAAAGCTCCATTTGATGTCAGTGGTAGCCTTTGCATTTGCAGCTCTGACAGACTGGCTGCACTGAATGTTGACTTGGTTGCCGCATTGAGGCCAGCCAGAGTGATGTCCAGGTCTTTGGTGGAGTGCAATAGGAATGTGCCTATGACTATGGTAACAAAGCCACACACTTCAGTTGTAGCTTGCCTTGGACTTTGCACCTCCTGCACATGTACACAGCAGAGCACTCAGCCCAACATCTGATTCAGCTTCGAGAGTCAGCAGCAACAGTGCATTTGGCTTGAATACCAGGTGGCTTTCAGCTCAAAATGGTGTGCAGGATGCAGCTCACCTGGAAAAGTATGATTGATGCCGTGATGGTGAAGGTAGTAAACATGACATAGTATATGGGGCTGACAATAGCTGTATTGAACAGATCCAGTGCTTTGTTCAAGTAGTTCATCTGGGTCACAACACAAACAGCCACAACCTGCACCCAACAAGGCAAGTCAAGAAAGCTGTGGCGGACCAAATTGGCAGCGCACCATACAGCTTGAACAACAGCAAAATAGATATGTTGAATGAGGCCTCACCAACAAGCAGAAGTATATCTGAGGATGCACAAATTGATTGTCGCCTTCAAATGTCAACTTAAGCGCTATGCCCAAGGCCTGCAGAACAATGAAAAGCAATTCAAGATGAGGACTCCAATGAGTATGTTTAGTTCTACACACTTGATACGAGGCAGGTTGATTTGATATTCACAAACCCTGAAACCGACTGCAGCAATAAATCACCCTCAACTTGGCACAAGCCATTCGGATCTCACAGTCAACACATAACCCCAAGTACGCATCCAGGCTGTTTGACTTGCATCGCAGACATGCAATATGAGGCAGATGAGGGAAAGGCATTGAGTGAGGTATACCTTACAACTCATGACTGACAAGGAGCCCACCAAAGAGCAGATGGTGATGTAAACATAGATTGAGGTTGTGCCATGGGCTGGAGCAATGTGCAGCATGAACACAAGCGTCACTGCTATTGCACTCACCACATATAGCAGAAAGCCTGCACATCCAAAGCACATTGTAATCAGCATTTTGACCAAATGGGAGCCCAGCGTACAGCAAATTGGACTGAAACAGATGTGATCAGGCACATAAGTGTTTGATGTACAGACAGCAGTACATTGCACGGCCATTATGAGTGTCAGTGTCCTCTGCACATGAGGCAAGGGTGAGTTGACCTGGCTGTAGTGCCAGCTGCCAGACTTGCAGCAGAGAGGTGATTGGCCTTTCCTCAGGTGCATGTAGTACAATGGTCAGGGATCCAGCCACACACAGCATGCCGCCCAGCAGACCAAACAGGTTAAGCTTCTCATTGAGCAGGTAGTGCGCAAGCACTGCACTGTACATGAAACAAGATGGTCAGATGTGACTGCCGGTACAGAGCACAATCCTGGCTAGGCCATTGCAAGTGCCAGAAAGAACCTGAGCTGTCTGACATACCTGACAATAATGCTCAAAGCCCCTAAAGGGGTTACCAGTATAGCCGGTGCAAAGGCATATGCTGCAAAATTCGCAATTTCACCAACAATCATTGTCACCATGCCTGCCCACCATAGTGGTTTGGACAGGTAAGAATATCCCCCACTGCCTGCATTGTAGGCGACGTTTGCTCAGGTCAACGTGACTTCATCTTAACTACTGTGACTACTGCTCGATCAGGTGTCGAACCTGCTCGGATGCCTGTCGCTCCCGCCGCTCTCAAGCCTTTCTTCTTGACGATGAAGCTTGCGCCAATAAAGATAGACGAGCTTACAGCCAGCACCAGCCCTTTGTTCCGATCGGACAGAGATTCCTGGTCAGGAAGTTGCATAGACATTCTGCTGTTGCTTCATTGTTAACATTGCACACGTTCTGAACACCTTCGGACTGTCATGCACATTGCAAGCGTGCCGCTGCCTTGCAGCAGCTCTACAGTTGAGAACTGCAGATGCTCTGCGAGCAAGTAAGTATATGCGAAAACAGCTTGGCAAGTCGAGCACTTGCTGCTACGTTTTGCTTGTTGATTGACCTTGATAAGCCGGCAGAGCGCCCAAACAATAAATGAGTGATACTTGCGCTATATGGCGCTGCATCTTGCGAGACAATTTCCCGACTTCAATTGCTCCGTGTACCGACGCTTGTCCGTGACATCCGTCTTCCGTACACAGGTATAGACCCATGCAGATCTTTTTCAGCAAACTTGTACAGTACCAGACAAAACAGCACCAGACACTTCATGGCTAAAGTGTGAGCCAAAGGCATGTAATTGTTTTCTCTGGAATTGCTTTTTATTGTAGAAAGTGTGTTTTGTCTGACTGAATTCATAAGAACAGAAATCTGTCTATACTACCCCCCCCCCAGTTGGTCGCCAGGACATCACATAACTAATACAATACAGTGTCAAGGTGGCTGTTTACTGCTTGCAGACCAACTTACAGGGCTCTGCTGTTACAGCCTTTGATGTGTTTCGGCTCGCTTGCCCATATCAACGCTTCTCTCAGAAAATTAGCCAAAAATTAGCCAAAAAATCTATCAGAGGATGTGTCATTTCCTTATTCATGGTAGTGGCATGCACTGAGTTCGTGCATGTACAGTCCCCACTGGTCATGGCTGCCAGCTGGCTGTCTTGTTAGTAACAGTTGCTCATGTAGGAATGGCAGGATATGTACCCTGTTCTGGTGCTCACTTTATTGGTATGAGAATTGCAACACACAGTTTTGGGTGCTCTGCATGTCGGTTGCAATGCATTGATTTCAAGGGGTTACGACTGTGTCATAATGACATTTATCGCTTTGCCCAAAATGATCAGTTGGAGGTCTGTCCTGGTGCGTCCTGCTCTTATGCAAAGTTAGGTTTTGTTGGGCCCATGTGCACATCGCATGATAAGGCTACATGTGTAAGCTCCTTCTTCTCCTACATGATGAGGGGCCATGAGGATCCTGATGAGTTTCAGGACAGGCTGTCACTATCGCACATTCCAGAATGCTTCTGCCCTTCATCCACCCATGCTGTGTCAACACCAAACAAATACAGTTACCGATAGGCGGTTTGTCTGCAAACTTGCCTTCCTTGATGCTTCAAGCCTGGCTTGCAGACAAAGCATTCATTATAGACAAAAGCAGCAGAGACAAAGCAGACGGAGGGTTGAAAGGGGGATATATAGCTTCGCTAGGCCAACCGCAGACATTCTGCATGGAAATGTTGTGGCATGGGCAATGCTGTTGCTTTAACCATCAAATGCTAAATAAACGCATGCCTAATACAAAGCGGGTGTGTTTCGTAATTATACTGTTATCAACAATCAGGCAATGTCAAAGCAGAAACAGGAGTGACTGACCTAGGGTCGGCGCACAGACATGGGCATCAGCCGTATGTTGAATTTAGTGTGCTCTTCCTTTGCTTTCAATACAGCTTGATCGCCAGACTCATACTGTACATTTAGTAGGCCCTGCCTAGGACGGCACTGCCTGATGTGTGCATTGTACCAGGATCCGGCCTCAGACTGAAACACATGTACATTGCGGCCCACTGCTTCATTGCCCAGCTTAAAGATGGCTTGCAAGCCATGCTGCATACTATTGTCATCCCCTGACTGTTGACGTGATGGGCCACCAGATGCATGCCTGCACTCACACCGCATTTGCTCCAAAACAGTCTGAACAGGGCAATAAATTCCCTTTGTTGCAACTGAGGCAAATCTGGTCAGATTGCAGGACAGCAGACTATCATGTTACAGCACAACGCTGTAACCCACTGCCAAAATGCAGATGCAAAATAGCAAGGCGCAATCTGTCCATGCCTCTGTGCTGCCTCAACCACCTAATGCGGCAAAATGTTCCCTTGCATTGCAGCTGTGTTGGTGACAACTTAAGAAGGTGAGTGGTGTCTATTGCGCTTGCGAAGTGAAGCCCAGTATGCAAGATAAACTTTGACTTCATTTTCCGCAAGCACCTCATGGCAGCCACCATCCCATTGTCCAGTAAACTTGCACTGCAACTGCAGTGAAAAGTGCAAAACAGGTAAATCTCGGCACCTGTCTTTGGGCAGGTGTGTGGTGCGAGCATTAGCAGATGGGGCTCCAGATGCACGCTGGCAGCGGGGTGCTGACATGCCAGGGTGCTCCAAGCTGCCACTGCTGCTCTCATCTGCCTCCTGCACCCCTTGAGCATGGCCCCGGCCTGCCCTTTGCACACCACTGCCTGCAACACCAGGTGCACACCTGTCTTACTACATTGACAGAAAACCAGGATTGCATCATCCCAGCAGCATGATCATAAGCTGTGGTATAGTGCCCTATGCTGTCCGAGCCACTGAGGCCTGCATTCTGTCATTGCGTGTACTTTGTATACCACTGTTGTCCACACTGTAAGCAGCCCTCTGTGTGCTTGGAGCCTAACTGTGACGCAGCTACATGCAAAATCAGCAGCATATGGAGCATCCAGGCATGCTTGTCAAAGCATGAACGATCTGACAGCAGTGCTGACCTTGCTTCAGGGGTGCAGGCTGTGCAGAGGAGGGCCGGCTAGCAGGCTGACTCTGCCTGCCAGGGGGCGGCTCCTTGCGCTTCCTGCCTGCCCCATGCTGAGGACTTGGGGGGCTCTGCTTCTGGCCATGCCAAGCCTGGGCATTTGAGTCCTCAGCATGCTCAGCATGGCCTGTGCCAGGCATGTCCCTCTTGTGCAGCCAGGCCACCTCACCCTCCCTCACCATCTTGCCAAGATCCAAGTCTTCTTCTTCGCCTGCAGCAGGTAGCTATAGGTCATCAATGTCAGTGCTAACACTGCTTGACAAGACTTTTGCAGATAATCTGAGGTGGGCAGGTGCAGCAGCGTTGATTTGAGCTGCAGGATGTTTTTTTTGGTCGACATTGACGCTGGGTTTAACACAGCAAAATTTTGATCTTGCGCATGCTCAATGCCCCTAACTTTAGAATGGGAATGGGGCAAAGCGGGGGGCGGGGGTTGCACAAGGACTGTTGTACAAGGCTATATGCCGTTTCACCAGACTGACATGC
>JAABUO010003804.1_pt1 | contig 17919 bp, 36 predicted proteins | sample 5559291 | NCBI WGS metagenome assembly JAABUO01 (sample SAMN10711878, study PRJNA513372) | rock metagenome | isolation source: Antarctica rocks | place: Antarctica: Victoria Land, Finger Mt sud | reverse complement strand
CAGAAGTGCAGGAAGGCCTGCAAGCAGGCGCGCCTCCTGCCGTGCTTCGCCGAGCCGCGTGCGCAGGCAGCCGAGCGCCTCCTCGACGTAGAGGTCGTGCATGTCGACCGTGTCAGAGTCGCGCACGCCGGCGCGGTTGTTCGCCTGGAAGGCCGCCGCTGCCGCGCGTTTGTTGGCTTCTCGCATAGCCTGGTCCGCTCTCTGAGCCGCAAGCAAGAGCTATCAGGCGCTGTAGCTGCTGCGTCGCAACCGCTCCTGCAGTGCTGCGGGGCAGCTTGGGAAATGCGGAACATTGAACTTGGCTCCCGTCGCACCTTGCCCTGTATGGACAGCTGCTTGGCCTCTGCGCCATGGCGCCGCTTGTAGGCGTCCTGCGGCGCAGCTACAGCCCAGCGGTCTTATGAGAGCAGGCGGCGGCGCGCATGCGCGTCGCAAAATACGGGCGGGGCTGGCGTGCACTCTGTGAAGACGCAAGTCGCACCTGCGAGCGCTGGTAGAAGCTATTTCGCTCCTTGGCATGCCTGTCTGCCTCCGCCCGCCAGTGCTGCCTCTCATCAACGGGGGTAGCGCCCACGGGCGGGGCCGGCAGCGAGATCCGGTTCCCCATGCCCGCAGGTTGCTCGTGCCCGGGCGATCAGGCCAGGCCGGCTCAACCGCTTGTGATCGATGCACCAATCTGTCAGCATTTTCAAACCTTAAGAAATCAGGTCATTCCATCAAGCAGCCTGATACGAGCAGCTGTGCACCACATCACACTGCTACAGTGGTACACTCAGACACAGTGCTACAGTGGTACACTCAGACATGCCAGGCATGATCAGCATACAAGCGTCAGGCAGCATTATACCATGCATGGCCTGGAACAGATCTAAGCACCGTCCACGTGCGGGGGGATGCAACCTGGTACCCCATTGCAAGTCTTCTAGTGCAAAGTGCGCTCATGTCAGCAACAGTTCTCGCAGATGACAACAAGAGTACAGGCAGTCTGGCTGACATGACCGCTACAGCCGGCACTTGCTCAGGTTTGGTAAGGGCGACACTGACTTGGGAAAGGCAGTGCTTCAGCATCTACTTAGGGTCTCAAGTTCTGGCCTGATTGGCCTTATGGCACCCGCTGCGGCACATGTACCATGCATGCAAGTGTGCCCACAAGACCAAAGCTGCTTCTGTGTTGCTGACAGAAAAGCGCAGCCCAGCTGTCAGAGCCTCCAAGCCAGCTCAGTCAGAGTCGCTGTCGCGACCATAGCCCTTGACAGGTGTCTCTAGGTGGGCCGATGCGCTGGCGCTGGAGTAGCCGACAGTGACCGCCGCAACAGCTATGACCATCTCATCAGAGGTGTCACCTGCACAGTCGCACGACCCCGGTACACTGTCTTTTCCTTGGAAGCAACATGGAAGGGTCTGCATGCAGCCAGGGAACAGGGCGCAGCACTGGACATCAAACGGCACTGCAAGTTGGTAACTCCTCGAAACCTCAAGAGAAAACACTCACAGCACATCCGTCATGCTGCAGCACATTGTCCAAGTATGCAGCATGGTGTGCGCATTCCCGCACCAAGGTCTGGAATGACGACGCCGCCGCTGCACGCTAGGCCGCCCTCAACTACCTGCATTGCCATATGGAGCACATTCTTGCACAGCTCCTGCTGTACATGTCGGTGCGTCCTAAGGCAAGGGGCTGGGGCAACATTGCACCCATTGTGTCTGCCTGCAGCAAAAATCTTCTGCCAGCACTGGCATGCACAGCCTGTGCACAGCTTGCAAGTTCAGACCGGAGCATGCGCGCGCCTCAAAGGTGGCCTCTCCGTATGGAAAAACTTTGCGAAGCTCCTCCACATCCACGTCCGCCTGCAGGCGGCGCATGTAATTTGCTGGTAAGTTGTTGTGGTGCTCTAAGCACAGAAACACGTGGGATCCATACGAGCACTTTATCGAGCAAAAACATGAGGCTGGAAGCAGGACATCACGCCCAATGCGCGTGCACAACTTTGCTGTGCAACACAGTAAGCCTCGCAGACGTGTGACTGTGAAATGCACTGTCAAGATTTGCCAAAATGGAGGGCGATAACAGGTGCGAGGTGCACACATCACGCACCGGGCGGGGTGAGCCGAGCTTGACGTGCAGGCGGAGGTTGTCATAGCCACCGGGAACAATCTTCTTTACAGCCGGCAGCGAGTTAAACTCGATGGCGTTCCGGCAAGCGCGGACTGCGGCCTTCTGCGCAGGCCTAGGCGTATCAGCAGGCGTGCGCAACTGAGTCGCAGGTAACTTTCAGGCAGTGAGGCCGCGGGGCAAGGGCGCACTGTAACGTTTTGGCCATGCTGGTCGCACCCCCACCCGGCCTCGACAAAAAGGACCTGCACTTTTGGGCAGCTTGCTTTTTAGCACAGCTTGACTGCAATGCAGCACGCAAAAAAACTGTGATTCTATTGTGGCAAGCCAAGCCCATGAGAGCAGCTGGCAGGTAGAAACAGCGCCGCATTCTGCAGAAGAGCCTGTACCTGGTCCAGGTGTGGTCGCGCGCCGCTAGGAGCTGGTGGCTTTGCTTCCGGGCAGGCCTCTGCTGAGGTGTCCTCGCCTGTCATGCTCGCAAAGAGGCGCACCGTGCAGGTGGTGGTGCGGCTTTGAGCTGCGAGTCTGCAAGCGCTTGGCAGGCACAGACCTGGCGTTGCGCAACCTGCCACCCGCTGCGGCTGTGCTGATGAAGAAGCAAGCCGCGTAGCACACCGACCCAGGCTGCGCATAGCTCGTCTAGTGCGAAGAGAGAGTGGCACCTGAAGCAGGCCCGGGCCCGTTGGCAAATTGAATCCTGCAGGTCATTTGGCAGCAATGGAGGGGCGGATGGCACCTCAGCGAGAAGGAGGACTCCCGTACATTGCGCTGTTGTCCTGGCACCAGAGTACTCTCAAGCCTCCTGCCCGCCTGAGCTGCGAGTGCGTCTTTGGTTGAACATGTGCGACAGCATCCGCGCCTGCAGCACAGACTCTGCACCACTGCAACCGGACTATGGAGCAGAGCACAGCGCAGCATGCGCAGAGGTCGAAGCCGCGCGCCTGGTGCCTCTACTTTGGCGACACAGGATACAGCTCGGACGACAGACGGGCCTTGCTGATACGTGACCTGGTATCGTTCTTTGAAGAGGACAGCGCGGGGTGGCGCCTGCTGATGCAACTGCAGAGTCAGGAGGAGAGGTGCGCTTCCGGCCATCTTACTATATAGCCTGGACCTACATTGCGCTGCTCTGTGGCTCGGACGTCAAGCTTGTAGCTGTGCACAGGCTGGTACTGGAGATGAGCTATGAAGCCTTGAGGCAGCACTGCCGTAGCGCTGATTTGGCGCCTGCGCTGGAGATGCAGCCTGCTGAGGGGCTTGCCTGCCTGGGTGCAGCAGTCGCAGAGGTGTGCAAGTGTTGCGCTTGAACCTGCAAGGTGTTTGTGGCTTTGCACTGCGAACAAGGTGTTTGCATGGGCTTGTTCACATGCTGAAGCCGCATGGGCTTGGTGACGCTGCCCATACCCCTGCCTGCTGTGCTGCAGGTCCTTTTCCATTCGTGCCGCAGCAAGGCACTGCGCGCCGGGCTGCTGGAAGCTGACATGGCACCGTGCAAGGTAGCCGTCCGCCTCACAGAGGTCGCACATGCCGCGGTGTGCATCCGCCAGCTGCGCAGCAGCTCAATAGGTGCGGCCCTGCGCCGCGCTGTTCACAGACACTCTGCTGCATTTGGCCGGAGTGCAGCCTGGCCTGCAGTCACAGCCACGATGAAGCCTAATGTGCTCACGCGCCTGCTTGCAGGGCGGCTGGTTTCCGTTCGTGGGACCGTTGTGCGCGTGTCTGGCATCCGGCCGCTGGTGGTGCAGATGGACTTTGCCTGCAGCAAGTGCGGCACTGCGACTGCCTGCTCTTTTCCAGACGGCAAATTCACACCGCCGCAGGCACGCTGCCGCGCCCGTGTTGTCTTCCTGCAGCCAGTATCTGGCTGCATACTTCCTGGTGCCTGACTTGTATGACACGCGAGTAAGCAATGGGACCCGGTATGCTGGGAGTGATCATGAACAACTTCATGTGCTTTTGCGAACGTGCTTTGCCTCAATAGTGGATGCTACTTCCCCTGGGGCAAGCATTCACGGATTGCATATATCCCATGGCTTGTACGGTCAAGTCTGAGTGCATATGCATTACACTCAAGACGTTTGTTCATCGCTCAACTACGCAGGGTTGTAACGGAGACGGCTGCCGCAGCCGCAGCTTCGAGCCGCTGCGCTCCACAGCAGTGGCGGTCGACTTCCAGAAGCTGCGCATTCAGGCAGAGCGCCCCCTCTGTCCCTGAGAATGCTGCCATTGTGGCAGTGTCTGGTTGGGAATGCTGTACAGGGACAAGGCCGTAGCTGAGCAGCAAGCTGATCACCCGGCAAAAGCTGCTGGACAGCGCCTGCGATACTCTGCATTTCGCCTTGGGCGCCCGCATGCAGCAACAGTCACCCAGCGCATGCGCTGCGCCAGCCAGCGGCGCACACCCGCACCATGCGCGCAAGCATGCCATGCCAGGCTGCGGCGCCGATGCGCCTGCACAGCGGCGCGAGAATCGCGACGCGACGCCGGGCGTCAGGCAAGCCTCGCGCGCGGGCGTCCGCCCACCCGCGCCGGCCGGCCACGCAGGAGCTGGCGGGCGCGGACGCGGGCGACGAGGGTCGCGTGCCGCGCACGCTGGAGGTGGAGCTGCGGGAAGACCTGGTCGACTGCTGCGCCGCCGGCGATGTCGTGACCGTCGTCGGCCTCGTGCGCGTGCTGGAGGCCAGCGCGGACGCGGGTGCGCGGCGGAGGACTGTAGCTAGGCCGTAGCTGGGCTCCGCCAATCCCTCTTTTTAATTGGACAAGCATGGCGCGCGGACCTTGTTCAGGAGTCGCGTGAAGGCGCTCGCGCTGATCGCAGGGGGCAGCAAGGGCAAGAACGCCAAGGCGCTCTTCCTGCTGTACGTGGAGGCTGTCTCGGTCGTGGCCGGCCGGCGGCCGGCCTGCCGCGCGGGGGACCGCAGCAGCGCCGCTGACATGTGCGCGCCCTGGGTGTGCGGGCGCGTGCGCGCCGGCGCAGTCTAACGGCGATGCCTGTGATGTGACCCGTTGACACCTCTTATCATTGTGCACCCACATCTCGCCTATGTGAAGTTTAGCAAGCCAGCTGCAGCGTCTTTTCCGCATGTCCGTGGACTGTTAAACATTAAGGACAGCAGTCCAGACTTATGAAGATGAGTGAAGAATTGGTGACGGTGAAGAGCACAGTGAGTAATGGTCTGGGTGTCTTCACGCGCATGCCTCACCAAAAGAAACAGGTGGACCGCAGTCACTGAGGTGAAAATGTGTGTCGGGCGCGCAGGGTGGCAGCGGCAGTCAGCTCCGCCGACGAGCGGGCGCAGGAGGCGCCGTCGCTGCTGGACCTGCAGTTTGTCATCAAGCTGACCGAGGACTGCGCGCCCGAGCAGCTGCGCTACCTCGTGCACTCCTTCTGCCCGGCCATCTACGGCCACGAGCTCGTCAAGGTCAGGCAGCCATGCGCGGGTGTGACAGGGACGCGCGTGCGCTGACTGTTGCTGCTGATACCGCAAGCAGTCTGATGTTATAGTACTGGGTGCCGTGCAGACCCAGGTACTTGCCAGGCGTGTCATGTTGAATTTTGCAGGGTGGCGCCTGGTTGCACGCTCGAACAGATTTAAATGACTGCCAAGCAGCTGAGCTGGGGGCGCAGGCGGGCCTGCTGCTGGCGCTGCTGGGCGGCGTGCGCAAGGGCGTCGCGGAGCGCGACAGCGTGCCCGTGCGCGGCGACATCCACGTCCTCGTCTGCGGCGACCCCGGCCTCGGCAAGAGCCAGCTCCTGCAGGCGCCGCGCAGCGCGCTCTTGCACATGCCTCGCATGCTCACGGACAGGGGGATGCCACGGCGTGACAGTCAATACGGTGACGTCAGCTACAGAAAGCATATTAGTGCGGCCGTCCACGTGTCAAGAGCCAGCTCCGGCGCTCGGGGCTCCCTGGAAGCGCGTGTGGGATGCCGCAGGCGGCCGCCGCGGCCGCGCCGCGCGGGCTGTACGTGTGCGGCACGGCGGCCAGCGCGGCGGGGCTCACGGTGGCGGTGGTGCGCGACGCGCTGACCGGCGACCACGCGCTGGAGGCCGGCGCGCTGGTGCTGGCCGATCGCGGCGTCTGCTGCATTGACGAGTTTGACAAGATGCCCGCGGAGCACCAGGCGCGCGGGGCTGCCACGCACCCCTGGCAGGGGCCGGTGGCGAGCTCCACATGCCCTCTACGTGACGCCGACGGGGCGCGTGCCTCACGGGCCCAGGGTCAGGGCTGGTGAGCTTCAAGGGGCGCATGGTGGCAGGAGAGGCAACTCTGTAGTTGACACAGACTGTTCTTCCCCTGTTCAATAATTGTATCCCGACGAGAGGACCTGCGGCTCGCATCGCTGCAGGAACACATGCATCTGCACGGGTGTGCCAGCTGCACGCAGGCGCGTGCTGTGCGTCATGCGGAGAGTCAGGTCGGGCCATGTGCAGGTCAGGGTCTCACCAGGGAATGCAGGGAAGGAAGGCTGAACATGCCAACCGCGTCATGCACTGCGCAGGCTGTGCGGCCCGGGCGCGACCCCGCCCACACGCAGCTCAACTGAGCCCCTGTGAGGCGGCGGCTGCGGGCGCGCAGGCGCTGCTGTGCGCGATGGAGCAGCAGGAGGTGGCGGTCTCCAAGGCGGGCCTGTGCGCGTGCCTGCCCGCGCGCACGACCGTGCTCGCGGCCGCCAACCCGGCCGGCGGCGTGTACAGGCGCGCGCGGGTGAGCGCGCCTCATGCTCCCTCCCGGGGCCTGACGCGCAGGCGCCGTCCATCCCGCCTGCAACCCTGCAGCCGCGTGGCCGCCACCCGCATGCACTCCAGCCAGCCCAGCGCTGCATCAAAGGTGCATCGTATCAGAAGGCAGTGTGCACGGCGGCTTGCCGCGCGCCTTTCGTCCTGCCCCGCGCACTGACACGCGCGCCCAGCCGGCCTGCGAAGCGTTGAGCAGCCGGCGCGCGCGCCGCCGGCGCAGACGGTGCACGAGAACCTGCGCATGAGCGGCGCGATGCTGTCGCGCTTCGACCTGGTATTCCTGCTCGCGGACCAGCCTGACGAGGCGCTGGACCACAGCCTCTCGGAGCACGTGCTGGCGCTGCACTCAGGTCGCCCGCCCGCGTGTCCTGCTGCCGCCATGTTGCTGGGACACACGCCCTCCCTCACGGCTGGCCGCTGGCCATGTTCCTGGGACATGGTCGGCAGGTCAGCCATGCAGGGCGGCACGGCGCCGCTGCAGAGCAGCCCCTGCTGACCACAAGCAGCAGTTTGAACGGCAGACGGCCTATTCCGCCGTCAGGACTTGTGGTGCCCGGCGAGCAGTGAACTCTGCTTCGCTTGATGCCCTGCACGCCACGCAGCTCGTGTCGCTGCGCTGGCGCGCCGCGCATGCGAGGCAGCCAGGCAGCCAGCCACTGCGCCAGCTGCCGCCTCGAAACAGGCGGCCTGACGTGTGTCTGGTGCGGCGTGTAGGGCAGCCGAGCCGCTCGGCGGCAGCGCGCCTGCGGCTGCTGGGCAGCCGCTCGACCGCGCCCGCGCTGATCACGGACGGGCGCGCGGGCGCGCACAGGCAGCCGCTGCAGGAGCGGCTCAAGGTGTGCCACATGAATGTCATCATTTCGCCCATGCAGTCTTCGCCAACCGCGTCTGTACATACTGCATGTGCTGCACACGCGCGAGTGCGCTGGAAAAGAGTAGCAGGCAGCGGCGTCTTACGGGAGTATACGCACCTCCGCATACGCTTTCCGCATGGCTGCAAAGCATCCCGCTTGCCGCCCTATGCACTCGCGGCCGTGCGTGACAAGCACGGCACGGGTGCTCAGGTGTACACGGAGCTGGACCAGGACCCTCTGCCGCTGCCGCTGCTGAAGAGGTACATCGTGTACGCGCGCGCGCACGTGCACCCCGTCCTGTCCGACGAGGCGAAGCAGGCGTGGGCCTCCACGCTCATGTGCTCTGCTGTGCCCCCTTTTAAAATGCGCCTGAGCAGACCCTGCTCACCCGCACCAAATGGCACCAAAAAAATACACACACGTACGCATGCTTAAATGGCGCCCCTCAGCACATGGGCTGCAGCGGCGTGCTTGGAGCTGCGCGCCACTGGCGCTTGCGGCGGGACGGCGGCCCTTTCACGACGCGGCCGGTTGGAGTAGTATTTGCAATTGAGATAGTCCTGCTCAAGCGTGTCAGCAGCACCACGTATCATGCACCAGTGCCGCGACGTAAAGCGCACAGGTGCTGCGCGCCTTCTACCTGGAGCTGCGCGCCAACGCGCCCGCGGCGGACGGCGCGCCCATCACCACGCGGCAGCTGGAGTCGCTGGTGCGCCTGACCGAGGCGCGCGCGCGCGCCGACCTGCGCGCGACGGCCACCCGGCGCGCCCTGCTCGCCCTCCGCCCGGCCCCCACCATGGGGTCAGGCCAGGGCTAGGCAGTGCACGCAAGCTGTCAGCCCGAAACCGCCTGGAGGCCCACACCGCTTCCACAAACTGATCATACAAACAAAGGTGCTGAGGGTCGGAGCACAGTCCTGCACCCCAGAGAGGGGCGGGGCACTGGGTCGCGCACCGCGCTCTGCTACGCGCCGTGCATGTGGCAGAAAGGAGGGGGGGTGGCAGTCGCGCATGCCGACGCGCGCATGGACTTGCGCGCCATCACGCTGCCCATGGGTCCTGACGCTGCGCTGACTCAAACGCGCTGACCCAAACGCTGCGCTGACCCAGGCGCTGCGCTGACTGCGCCGACCCAAACGCGCTGAACCGAACGCTGCTCTGACTGTGCTGACCCACATGCGCTGACCCGGACGCTGCGCTGACTGCGCTGACCCACACGCGCTGACCTAAATGCTCCGTCTACCCAAATGCGCTGCCCAAAACCCTACGCTGACCCAAACGCGTTACGCGCCAGGGAGGACGCCGAGGACGTAGTGGACCTGATGAGCGCCTGCCTGCTGGGCGGGCGCCTGGACGGCGCGGCGGGCGCGCCCGGCGCCCCGCGCGCGGGCGGCCGGGGCAAGCAGGCGCGCGCGCACGCGCCCCCCCTCCTGCTGCTCCGCGCAGGCGGCGCCCCGCGGCTGGCGCTTCGCTGACAGGGTTCGGCTGTCTGACGTGCCCTCAGCCGGCGTCAAGCCATGCGGAGGCATCAGGTGTTGGGGGGGGTCTGGCACACGCGGGGCCTGCATGCGCTCCTCGAGAAGGCTGAAGCGAGTTGCCCTCGGCCACGCGCCGGAACAGGAGGCGCCGCGAGCCTCCCCACCAGCCGGCACAGGGCCAGCAGGCGCGCCGCGCGCGCAGGCTGAGGCACGGCGCTTCCTGGGCGCGCTGGCGCAGCGGTGCCAGGCCGGCGGCGGCGCGCTTGTGAGCGCGGCGCAGCTGTACGCGCTGGCCGACGCGCTGGAGCTGGCCGTGCCGGACACGCCCGCCTTCATCGCCGAGCTCAACGATGCGGGCGCGCGCCACGACGCCGCTGCCTGCGCATCTTACGGCCCTGCCTGCCCGCGCTCATCGTGGGCACGCAGCCAAGCAGGGCAAGCAGGCGGCGGCTGCGCACCAGTGACTTCCAGTGACTTCCCAAGTCCTGCCTTCCAAAGTCCAGTCCACGGGAGTTTGGACACTGACTGGGTCAGGGCGGTGGATCATGATGCTGGATTGTCTACACACAGCTGGCGGGGCCTCCAATGCATGCTCTGGCTTCAGCGGCCAGGTTAAGCCCAGAGCCTGCCTCCCGGCAATCGCCCGCGACACGGCGGCGCCGCGCAGGCGAGCTGCTCAAGAAGGGCAACGGCATGTACCAGGTGCAGTGCGCGACTGGCAGCGCGGCGCAGGCATCGCAGGCCACGCCGCAGCGCAAGCGCCGCGCCCCTTGACGTGCGCGAGGCCGTATCCGACGTCTGCGCAGTGGATAACGGAACGCGGCATGTCATAGGCTATTCAGGCCAGGCCATACAATGGGCGGATGGTCTCATGGAGCGTCTCCTTGCTTACTACATGGGTGATCCGCTTTCCACGCTCGCTCACTTCTCACTTGCTTGTGCTGGACACACTTGCCGATAATTTGATTAGCTGCAAGTAATTCTGAATGTTGTGTTAGTGTGTAGACTTGTGCCTGTTGCTCTGCTGCCCTGCGGGTCGAAGGTGGTGCGGCACAACTGGCGCGCTTCCCGATGACTGCCGCCGTGCGACCAGTCTGCCATGTATTGCTGTACTGTATTCGCTGTTCCGGTCTTCTAGTCTGTTTGTCACACCTCTGCCAGCTTCATTGCTGTACTGTATTCAGGTCCTGAGTGAGCTGACCACTGTATGCCATTTGCATTGAGGTGAATGTTATAGCCATGGAATCCACATGATGGTAACATTGTGCGGCGTATGAGGAGCACGCCCTGCCTCCTGCGCTTGCATCTGTGCAGAGAACATGGCGAGTTCGGCTTGCTCATTGCAAGCAAATACCTCCTTGCCTGCTGCAGTACATGCCATACGCCTGACAACATGCATGTATGAGCATGACGAGCAAAGCAGACCAGCTGGGCTCATCCCGCTGGTAAGTTCTCCTTCAACGCGGTGGAGCAACAACTGCCTCATCAAGCATCATCTGGCTATGCACCTGCTCGGCAGCAGCTGGCCCATGCATCAGTCCAGGTGGTTCACCCCTTGTCACAGCCCCCAGCCGCGCAGCAGCGCCGGTCACTCTTTCCTGCTCGCAGCCTCTTGCACTGCCGTGGCTGCCGCGGCCAACAGCTCCCCCAGGCTCCCGGTGAACGCATGCGCGCCACCCGCGCGCAGCTCCGCCAGCACCGCAGCGAGCGCCCCCGCTGGCATTCCCGCCCCGCCCTCGGCAGCACCCTGAGGTTCTGCACCCTGGCTGGCATTGGCGCGCAGCGAGCGCAGGGCCTCCAGGGACAGCGTCTGGCCGGGCCCAGGCCAGCCAGTCGGGACGCGCACATCGGCGGCGACGGCGGCGCCGGCGCCTGCCTGAGCGCGCGGCAGCTCTGCCGCGACCAGCGTGCCGTCCGCGCCGGCGGGCGCGGGCAGCAGCGGGTAGCTGGCGGACACGCCTGCATGGCACGGAGCCTTCACTACAGGGTGCTATGGGGGTCACCCGCGCCCGCATGCCTGTAAAAGCAGCGCATGCCAGCCTGTGTGGAGCTGTTTGCAGGTCGCCACGGCAATGACGCTGCGCGTGCATGCACCGCTGCCTGGCGCTGAATATAGCGTATGCGAGCACGTGTCTGTTTGCAAGTGCATGCTCAGGGCATGCTGCGGCGGCACACCCTCGATGAGCAGCCTGCGCCGCAGCCGCTGCGCCAGCCGCACGCGCATTTCGCGCACGACGAAGCCGGGCGCCTGCGCGCGGTGCGCGGCCGCCGCCACGATGTCGGCGCTGTCGACGTCGGGCGGGGTCAGTGCCGCGGCTGCCACGCCGTCGCCGCCCGGCTGCAGCCGCAGCACCAGCCCGTACTCCGCGCTGGCCATGCTCGCGCCTGGACACATGGACCAGGCACACTCGTGGCGGCGCCGCCACGCGGCGGCCGTGCAACAGGATGAGTGCATGGTTCCAGTCCAGTTTGACAGGATCGCGCACGGCCCTTAGAAGCATCGGACGGGTGCGCATGACGCATTGCAGTGCGGGGTGCCTTTTGTGTGCATCCCTCAACCGAGCCACTGATCACACTTGCTGCGCGCACCCGACTCGGGAGCCCAGGCGGCGTCGGCGTGCACCACGAGCCGCAGCTGCAGCCTTGTATGTGCACCCCTCAACCGAGCCTCTGATCTCACTGGCTGCGCGCACCCGGCTCGGGGGCCCAGGCGGCATCGGCGTGCACGGCGAGCCGCAGCCGCAGCTCGCCCGCGGGCGCGGCCTCCAGCGCCACGCCGCCCAAGCCCGCCAATAGCGCATCCAGGCCCGCGCACCAGTCCAGCGCGCCCGCGAAGCGCGGCGGCGCAGCCTCCCTCGCGGCCGCGCCGTCCGACGCGGCCGCCGCCGCGGCCTCTGCATGCCCGATCTGCGCATCGCCCCGCCGGCGCGGCCCGCTATCACTGGCGTCATTTTTATCACGAGCAGGGCCGCTCGGCGATGCTTCCTGGCCGGTGCAGCGCGCCAGCGCTTCGCACCGCCCGCAAAGCGCACAGCGCATTCGCGGCGGCTATAGCATGGTGCTGGGAGGCGGCGGCAGGGGGGGCGCGCCTGGGCCTGCAGCGCCTGCAGCTCGTCCTCCTCCGACCTGATCGCGGCCTGCAGCTCCGCCGCCTCTGCCTGCAGCGCGCGCGTGCGTGCGGTTACCAGGCGCCGGCGCGACACTATCCTGCTGCATAGACACCACCATGTGGGCCCAATATGCTTGCGGAGTAATTGTTTGTCACGGCTGCATCATTAGTTTCAACTCAACCATGTTCCCAAGCAAGTCTTTGGCGGACTGCACGCCCCGGCAGCACACGTGGCGGCGGCGCATGGGCGCCAGCTGAGCAGGGGTGGCACACAGGTGGTAGGCTTCAGGCGTGCGCGCGCCTCCTGCGCAGCGATTGCCGCCTCATGCATGCGCGCCCCGGCGGCGGCCGCCGCCATGCGCGCGTGGACAGCAGCCTCATCCAGGCCCTGAGGCGCTGACCCTGCCTGCGCGGCCGCCGCGGCCGCCGCCGCGTCAGCCGCCGCTTCCTCGCGCGCCGCCGCACCCAGCTGTGAGACCAGGGACGCGTGCTCCGCGGCGTACTCGTCGTGCGCGGCCGCGATGCGCTCCAGCAGCTGCGCCGCGCCCGCCTCCGCCTGCGCGCCAGGCCCCACCCCGAAGCACTCCTGACACGCGATGGGCTGACGGTTTCTGTGACAGCTGTGTGCGCTGCCTGGCAACACACGCGCGCTGTGTGGCCACGTGATCAAGCGCCATGGACACGCGAACGAACGATCGTCTTCGGTGGCAGCTGTGCGCGCTGCGCAGCAACACGCGCGAGCTGTGCAGCTTATACCGCAGAGCGCCAGGGCCGGGCCTCAGCTGCTGGAGGCCCAGCCCATGGCATATGCAGCGCCAGGCGCAGGCCGCTCAGCGAGGCATGCGGCCCGGCTGGAAGGCAGGCCTCCAGGTGCTCGAGCAGGGCTGCCGAGCCGCGCGCGCGCCTGGCGGTTCTGCGCCTTGACCTGCTTGAGCGCGGCGGCCTGCCGGTCGAGCTCCGCCTCCAGCTCCTGCAGCCGCGCCTCCTCGCTACCGTCGGGCAGCCCCTGCATCAGGCCTGCCGGGGCGCCGTGCACGAGTCAGCTGGTGTGCCTATGACACGTACAAGGTCCTGCGCAGCTCGCAACTAGAAGGTCTGCTCCCCAATCCCATGTACTTGCAACGCTTTCTCCTGCTGTGCACGCCATGCACTTGTTCAGCAAGAGTGCAAGCAGCACTTCATGGCTGTCGAGCTGCATGAAAGACCCCCCCGGCAGCGCGCCGTCTATGAAGTTCTCCTTGGTGTCGTAGAGGCAGAAGGTGTTCTTCAGGCTGGAGAACTGGCGGCGCAGGCGGCGCAGGTCGCTCGCGCTCGAGCCGGCAGCGTGCTCCTTGGCGGCTGCTTGCAGGGCTGCCGCGCGCGCCTCATGCGACGCATGCACCGTCTCCAGCGCCCTGGATTGAAGCAGTGGGTGTGAGCGGCGCGTACAGTAAGGTGCTGACTAGTGCCAAAGACTCAATATAAGTGTGTGGCAGTGTGCAGAGGCGCCTGCAGGTGTGCGCACTGGTGCAGGTTGGCGAGGCTGGGCTCCGCCAGCGCCTGCAAGACGCTGTCGCGCTGCGGCGCGCGCGGCAGCGCATCAGACAAGTCAGCGGCAAAGTCTAAGCGCTTGGCAACGTCCACCTCTGTTGCCATGTTGTAATATACAGCGAGCAATGTGTGCACTGCGTCGCGTCTGGCACCTCTGTGCGTTTGGTTGATATCAGTAGAGTGGCTGAGAGCCCGACTGCTCCAGTGCTGTGTTGTGCACGGAGTAAAGCGCCAGCTCAGTTCGAAAGCTAGGGCAGAGCCAAATCGGGCATGCTGCGTTTCCTCTCCTCCTCCTGCACACTGCTGCGTGCCTGTCTCCTGCCCCACAGGAACACAGAGTACAGCTCGGTGCTATGGCTGGTATGGTATGGGCGAGCCTGTCAGACTCCTGCCGGCTGGCGGACTTGCATGACCTGGCGCTCTGACAACATATGCCGCTCAGAGGAAGGATGTCCAGCGCGCCAGCAGCCCCGCGGGGCCTGCACCACCCTTCGACCTCACGAGCAGCCCCCGCGCAGCATGCCTGCCTCGTCATGCGGGTCGCATTGTCCCTTCCGGCGCTGCGGGGCAGGCGGCGTCAGCGGCAGCACAGCATCGCACGCGCCAGCGCAGACTGGGACGCAGAGATGAGCCTGTTCAGGAAGCGGCTGAGCAGTCCCAACCAATTGGCAACCATGCGGCTGCTGGAAGCGCAGGTGGATGTCGGGCGGGTGCGTCCTCGCTCGTCCTCTTGCGTGTGCTCGCGCAGGGAGGGGAGATGAAGGACCGCCATGTCGCACCTAATGCTCCACTGCACTACCACAGGCCCATGCAGACACTGCGCGCTTGTCCTCACAACTCCTTGTGCTCCGTGCTTGCAAACGCCTCCATATACAACCGCCACCCCTGTGTCAAGACTGCGTGTGGCGTGTATGTGGCACCAGGCCTTCGGCAACGATGTTTACCTGGCTGTGTCAGACCACCCGCCGACCGCGCAGGTGCTGTTCGTAGAGGAGGGCCTGGCCATCATCGAGGGCCTGACAACGACGCGCCGGTGGGCTGCGCGCTCGCCTTCGTCAGCGGCGCGGCCGGCGCGCTGCTGTGGCGCCGCAGCGACAACATCTGCTTCGCGCTGCTGCTGGGCGGCGGCGCCGGCGTGGAGGTCGGCGAGGGCGTGGAGTGCAAGGTGAAGGCCATCCTGCAGGCGCGCGCCGACGCCGCGCGGCGTGCTGCCGCCCCGTCCGGCAGCTCTCGCGCCTGCTGCTTGGCCAGGGCGTCGCTCGGCAGCAGGGGCCATACATGACCCGACACGCACAAAGGTGTGCTCAGCAGCAGAGCCATACAGTAACGGACAGGCACAGCGGTGTGCTTGCCAGAGAGAGTCATCGCAAGTGGCAGACGCCAAGCGACAGCAGGGCCGCTCGCACGGCGCACCTTATCTTCCCGGCCTGCTGGACCGACCAGCCCGCCGGCGCGCGGCAGGTCGTGGACGACGAGCAGGGCCCGCGCACGCGCAAGGAGTACACGATCGCGCGCGTGCCGGTCGGCGACGGGCTGACCGGCCAGGTCGTGGACTTCCTGCTGCGGCCGCTGCGCGGCAGCCCGGGCGCGGGCAGCGGCGGCGCCCGATTAGGCGCACCCGCGACCGCGCCGCTGCTGGGCGTCGCGCCAGATATGGACGCGCGCGAGCAGATCTGCGAAGCGCTCGTCACCGGCGTGAAGGTGTGCGGCTGCGGCTCGGGTGTGCTCAAGGTTCGCGTCACCTTGATACAGACATGCAGTGCTGCGAGGTGCCGGCAACGGGCTTGAAGGCGGTGCGGCCATCATGACGGAGCGTAACGTTGCGCTGACTGTGGCGCTGGCTGAGCCGCAGGTGTGACCCTGCTTCAACCCTGTTCATGGGTGCCGGCGGGCGCGCGCAGGCGGTGGACGCGCTGACGCCGCTGGGCCGCGGCCAGGCGCTGCTGGTGACCGGCGGCCGCCGCGCCGGCAAGACGGCGCTCGTGCTGGACGCTGTGCTGGCGCAGGCGCGCTCCGACGTGCGCTGCGTCTACGCCGCCGTCGGCCAAGGGTGCGCGGGCCGCGCTGGTGGCCGCTTGATTCGGCGACCGGGCGCAGCGAGGGTGTATAAGGGCATGCGCTGAGCAGCATGGGCGTGTGCTGTCCCTCATGTTCGGGGCTGCTGCTGTTGGCAGACTCGCCTGTTTCACAATCCTAGGCACACAGGCTGCTGGGTGTCAAATAAGGATATCCTGACGGCTTGGCACATGCTTTGGCGTGCAGGGCAGAAGAGTTGGATGCAAATGTGGCTGTGCTGCGGGGCGGAGGCGCGATGAGCCACACGGCGGTAGTCGCGGCGAGTGCCGGCGCGCCGCTGGGCGAGCGCTTTTCGGCTCTGTCGGCGGCGCTGGCGCTGGGCGAGCGCACGCGCGACGCGGGCGGGCACGCGCTGGTCGTGCTGGACGACATCTCCTGCATGGTGTGGCTGCTCGGCATGCCTCTCTGCGCCGCCCGGCCGGCGCTCTGCCACGGCGCCCAATTGCTCGTGGTGTTGAGGTGGTTGGCACTGACCACAAGAGCCTGCTGCGGACCGCCCATGGCTGTCGCTGCCTTCCAGCAAAAGATCTGCCAGACTGGGCATGGCAGTCAGCAGTACATGAGTGGCCTGGCCACAAAAGCCTGTACGCGCCGTCCCGGATGCACTTAAATAGGCACACCAGGCGTGACAGGGTTGATGATCAAGCTACCTACCCTAAACTTAGCTAACCGCAATTCATGGCTGGCGAGCAGCACAATCGCCTGAGTCGTGCAGGTGGCGATGTGGGAGCGCATAACGGCCGCGCTGGCCACGCTGGGCCCGGCCGCGCTGGCGCTGGAGGCAGACAGCTTGACTGGCGCGTCGGCGGCCGAGCTGGAGCCCGAGCAGCTGGTCGAGTACGAGGGCATGCTCGTCTCCGCCAACGCCGCGCAGCGCCGCCGGCGCGCCCCACCCGCCCGCTACGCGCAGCGCCTGCTGTGCGCCAGCCTGCTGCGCGCTGCGCCTCCTTGCCAAAGGCACACATGGTAGTGAAGTGCATTCATTGGTGGGGCAGAGCGAGCCCGACACGCCGCGTGTGGGTGCGCGAGTGGTGTGCGCCTCACAAAGTGGAAAGAGTGCGCCGCCCCTGTGCCAGCTCCTGGGATACGGTGGTATCTTTTTAAAAAGACAGCAGGCAGTAACAGCCACCGTTCCCCATGCAGGTTCTTCGGCTCGGTTCTGCAGCGCGGCGCCAAGCTGAACCGGCGCAAGGGCGGGGGCAGCCTGACGCTGCTGCTCGTGCTGCCGGGGCTGCCGGCGCGCGGCGAGGCGGCCGGCGACCGGGCCCGCATCCTGACCCTGGGCCCCAACTCGCCTGCGTACCGCCACTTGTCCGCCACGCAGCGCGCCAAGCTGGCCGCGGCGCTCGCGGGCGACGCCGCCAGCGCCGCGGCGCCCGGCGGCGCCGCGCCGCAGGAGGGCTGCATGCGGACGGAGGTGCGGCCTGCTGGCGCGCTTGCAGAGTCTTCGAGTATATATGTCTCGACAGAGGGGCTGCCAGTCCCAGCTTGTGTCCTACAAATGGTGCAAAGTAAAGTTGATATGGGCGGGCGGGTGGCGGAGGCGGCGTGCGTGCTCTGTGCGCGGCATCCCGGCGACCTTGAACAGAAAGGAGCGGCGAGGGGGGGCGGCGGCGCGCGCGCAGGTGGTGGAGGAGGTGATGTCGATCGCGGACGGCCAGGTGGTGCTGGTGCCCGGGCGCGGCGGCGCGCCCGCAGTGGACCCCGCGGCCAGCATCAGCCGCATCGGCGGGCGCGCGTACCCGCCCGCGCTCGCCGCGCTGGCGCCTGCGCTGCGCTTCGAGCTTGCGCAGGCGCGAGACGCGCCCAGTGCTGCCATGTCTCACATTTATCAATCCCCACAAGGTCCAACCGGTACAACACCGTATGCATCCATGGCGCAGCATCACGGTGTGATGCAGTCCTGAGGCAGCATATTTTACTTGTACGGGACGTCACGGCTGCTTCTTACTGCCTGCCGGCGCTGCGGCCCGGCGCGCGCAGGCCGCGGACGCGCTGCGCTTCGCCAGCGACCCGGGC
>JAABUO010003803.1_pt1 | contig 17921 bp, 18 predicted proteins | sample 5559291 | NCBI WGS metagenome assembly JAABUO01 (sample SAMN10711878, study PRJNA513372) | rock metagenome | isolation source: Antarctica rocks | place: Antarctica: Victoria Land, Finger Mt sud | reverse complement strand
CTTTGAAGGAGAAACGCACACGATGGTTTGTGCTAATAGATATATTCTTGTTTTTAAAACTACGCAACTCGTTATTCCAACGTGATATTAGTGGTGACTACGCATTCCACAGCAGAACGACCTTTCATTTTTGGTTTTACAAGATCACCGCACACGCAACTGATACACCCCACCATCATCCCGACCCTCTCTACCATTCCTCCCCACCTGTCAACCGTCAAATTACTTCGGTTGCTCTTCCATAGCTTTCAGAATTGCTTTGCCCTCTTCAATACCATCGGGATCTGTTCCATTGATGACTATTGGACATTGTTTATCATTGGGGAAACGGGAAATACATACCCATTCCAAGACCATAAGACGCTTGGAAGTTCTTTCTGTTTCCCCATCCTTCTTTGACTGTTTGGTAGGTGCTGGGAGCTTTGGGCTTGGGTTGCTGGGAGGACGGATTGGATGGGTTTGACGCGCCGCTGACGGACTGGGTGGTCTTGGAACTCTGCTGTGAAGCCATGCTTTGGGTGTTTAGATGTATTGTGAGCCAGTGTAACGGAACCACGGACTTAAGATAAGATAATCCCCCCACTAGCGTCCACTTCTGCCAGGCCAACACGGAAGCACTAATGCAAGGCCCCGTCATCACAGCCAAGGCTTGCTCCGTTCCCCTAGCAACCACTATTTACGATCCCCCAGCCATCTTTCTCCGAATCTGCCAGCCACATTAACCACTTTGAAGACGGAGAATACTAGTCGTGCGCATCTAGGGAAATTTTCGAAGGGGAGACTTTTTGAACCATTTTTCCTATTGCTTGCCATCTATGAATATTGTCTGACGATTGTGAAAGGAATATTTCGACGATTGTTTCTCGAATCTTTCTTCACTCACGACATTCCTCGATCTCAAATCTTCACTCTTACCGAGACACATTTACCACATTCCACGGAAGAAAGTCCACTCATATCACGAGGATTGCGTGGCAGCCACAGGAACCGTCCTTCTAAGAAGGACTGGGCAGCGAGTGGAGGATCAACCGGGTCACTTCCAGCTGGCTGTAGGCCACCAAGCCAGCCAAGATGGCAAACATGAGGTTTGCACTCGGTTTTCAAAGTACGCAGCTCAGACAGCTCCAAACCAACCGTCGAAGCGAACACTGGCTAAATTTCCACAGGATTCATCCCATTCCTCGGCTACCACCATGTCCTCATGATCCTCATCGCCATCGCCATAATCCTCCTCTCCCTTCTGCTAGCCGGCTGCTCATCCTCGTCACCTCTAATTCCCGGCATCTTTCTCATATCGCTCTACTACCAAAAAGGGGCTCCCAGCTTCGATCCCGCCCAAGTGGATCCGGGGGTCACGACCGCTATTGCCAATATAGTCGGACAGGCGAGATTAGAAGTCCGTGTCGGGTATTTCGGAATCTGTATAAATCCGGACGGTGGGGCGTTCCTGTGCAGTAACAATGCGAGCAGCTTGGCGGGGCAGGTGAGCGTGGATCAGGATCCGTTGAATCTGATATGGGTGGCGAGTACATTCAAGGATAGTATCGTGTTCCCCTATCTAATGTGAGTCTTCTCCCTTCGCCTCCATATTTGCCTGAAAAGATCTAACATGTCAATGCAGCATCGTCGCCATCGTCCTCGCCTTCATCTGCTTCATTCTCCTCGCCACCTTCCCCGGATGGCATGAAGAAACCGACGAGCGCGGCTCTGAGCGCGACGTTAAACCTTTCCCCTCGCGGCCCGTCTCTCAAGTCGCGCTTGCCCTTATCTTCGTGGCCTCCGTCTTTGTGCTCGTGTCTGTACTATGGCAGCATACGGCTTCGGTCGCCGCGAGCACGATAGCGCAAGATCTGGGGAACGGCAGCGTGAAGAGTGGGGTCGGCACGAGCGCGATGATACTGGGGTGGTTTGGATTTGCGTTGCTGATCATTGTGACGATTGGGTTGTTGGTGATGATTTTGAGTATTAGTTTGTTGGATCGGATAACGGATGAGTGACGAGAGGGCTTGTTTGGTGGGGAGGGGGAGATGTCGAAAGATTGATGTGTGCGGATCTTGTGGATAGAGGGACTTGGATGACGGGTTTGTTTTCAGCGATGCATATCTTTCTGGGTTGGGTAAGCCGGGTGGGCGGAGACCGACGACGTCGAGCATATACCCTTCTTCCTCATGGCCTGAAATGTATGTGGGCCTCGTCTTTTACTGCGGCATTTTCCGGGTTTTTTTCGGGACTGTTCTTATCGGACATGTTTTTTGCTCGGACGTGGTCAAACATTGGGAAACTCTCTTCTGGACTGCCCCGGGAGACATTGAAACGAGCATAATGGTATCTGTTCGGCTGTGGATATTTGTTTGTACATAGAAAGGGCTTGGGGATGATAGAGCCGGAATTGAAAGCATGTGTCAAACGAGAAGTCTTGTGCGATGAATATGATTAGTGATTATTAGGTTTTCATGGTAGAAGTACAAAACCCTTCTGCCGGGGGTACTGTTCTGTATTGAGTTTCTCTCGAGCACCCTGGATGTTCCACATAAAAATCGAGAGTCCCTTCCGAGACCAGCGGGCCCAACGATGTCCTTCTGAACGCCCTGGATATCGTTCCATAACACCGCATACAATATGGTACAAAAATAAGCTTCTTCGAAGAAAGATAGAAGCACAAACCGATTCTTCCATAGCATTAGAGTTCACCACGAAACCCTCACCTTGCTCCGCTTCTTTTGCAATGCATTATTAAAACTCCCAATGAAGGGCTTACTTCCCGTAAGGTAACCCGCTTGCACCCACACCACCTGGCTGGTTATACCCTACGCTTCCCAATACCGGAAACGCCGCATCATATCTCTGTCCACCGGGACCAGAAGGGCCGTCGTCATAATTCGGCTGAAAGCTCTGGTATCTGCTCCCTTGGCCGCTGTTTCGTCCAGTGTTCTGCACGTCGTCAAGTGATCTATATACGCCCCTCCCTCGTCCCCTATTATTACTGTTGCCGCGACTGCCACCGCCTCCACCACCACCGCCGCCTCCGCCACCTCCTCCTCGTACTCCTCTTCCGCCGTTGTGGGGAGGATAGCGACCACCTCCACCAAGGTTGCCGCCTCTATCCCGATTTTGGTCTCGGCGTCCACCTCTGTAGTTGGAATTGCCGCTAGGTCTTCTGTTGTCGTCGTTGTGGCCGACTCTCTGAGGGCCTGGGGGTACGAAGCGGTAGTTTTCTCTATCCGCTTGCACTCCATCGTGCTCGTGTCGTCTCTTGAGGCCTCTGTGCGGGAAGTGGTTCTCGATTTCCCCTTCACCTTCAGACTCCGTCGCGACCCGCAGTTGGGCCTTCTCGCCTACCGTTGTCTGGAAAATGAATTGCTTGTCCGCGCTTACTGCCTGCCAATTTTGGATCCTACCAGCATCAGCGATGCGAGCCCCTTTGGTGTGGGCTAGTACGACAATAGGGATAGGATTTTCGGTATGGAAGGTGGAATTAGGGGGGACAGGAGCTACGCGTGCAGCCCAGATTTTGGACTCGTAGGTTGCCGTGCCCGTAATCTGCCAGGTCTGCTTGTGTCCAATGCCACCTACTCTTTCGAGGAAGGATGGTTCGCAAGGGCGATGGGTGATGAGAATGCTGTTTGCTAGAAGTTTGACATCATTTTCGGGCATACCGGATGGAAGGCTGATGAGGGTTAGAAGCCTGGTGGTGTCGATAGGAGAGATTAGGTAGCCAGTGTAGAAAACGTTGCGTTTAAGCTCGTAACGAATACCATTGGATGAGGCTCTGGAGCTGATGGCAGCATTATGATTGTTGATCATGCGTTGGACTTCGGCAGTCTCAATGACCGGGTCCAAAGTAGTCGCCGTGTCTACAACTTGAATCACCTCTGCAATTATGGGTTTGCGAGGAGTGGGCGCTGTAGGCGAGAGTAGCGTTTTATTGAAGGTCTCGAAGTACTCTCTAAAGGCCCGAGTATGCTTCGGTCTGTCCTCATAGATTCGTATCTCATCGGCGTCTTTGTAGGTGTGTACTATATCTTTTAATAAAGCCTGCTTGTATACCATGGTACTCGAGAATTTCTGATTATTCGGGCCGGATTGGGGTTTCAAGCATATCATGTCAAAGGACAGCTTCTTACTCGAAACAATGCGCTTTATAAGATCCGCAAAGTTATGTTCCCCACGGCCCGTAAGGAGGATGGTGAAGGCATCTTTTTGCTGGATGCTCAGATGTACCAGGCTGACTATCTGCTCGTTCCACCATCCTTCCCATGCTTTTGCCTCTTCTTTCTCAACGCCTTCTCCGGTTGATTCTAATATGCGCTGATCATGCCACCAGCCTCCGTTCACAAAGCACTCTTGGGTCTGTAGGAACCCTACACTTGATCCCGTCCATAGCTTTGGGTTCGGTAGAGGGCTCATGAACAGGGTATTATCAAAGTCATAGACGTGTAGAGCTTTGACCTGCGAAACAGGCGGCATGTCCCGGCTTTGACATGACCATCTTTTCAGACCTGTAATTGTATGGGCGACAATCTTGCGCGCAACTGTAGTGTTCACGGAACTGTTTGCCAGAGGTGCGTTCATTGTATCGGAAGGTATCATTCTTGCTTATGCTCGATGAGACTCTATGACTCCCATGTCTAACCCTTCATTGAGAGCTTTGAAGGAACATTTTGAAGCTTGCTCAATGCGACATTGCGGTTTCTATCCTCAATATTTAGTGATCGCATACGTCGTAGGGCTTGCCGAAATATTCAGCATCACCACATTGCTACCCTGCGATCGTCCAGGGTACAGATTTCGGTTTCCACCTTTATGTCCTTTTGCTTCTGCATACTTACCTTTTTGGGCCTTCCGTGATCATGAAGACGGATAGGCATGACTCGAGCCCTGCATTGCACAACGCGGCGGCGAGGGTTATCGAGCTACCTTCGGGTATCTCGCCGGAGCAATTTTTGATGGCCACTCTTTCTTTTCATCAATGTCTTGCCTTGTGCTGGGGTTTGAAGAAGAGAACCGCGTTTTATCAGACGAATCACCAATGGTTCTCATGTTCAGCTAAGCTCGCTTTTGCTTCTACTTCCACATCAACTGTTGGGTGCCACTCCAAGCATGTCATCTTCCGATAACCAAGGCTGAGAGACCTGTAGGGACGGTTCATGTCTCGAGAAACTTGGGACACCTGGTGGAGCTTACAATCTGGAACTTCTTCACCACCTCTGCTATCGCAAGCGGACTGAAGATTAGAAGCGAGGAAGCATCCCTAGATCACAGAAAACGGACGTGATAATGATATCTGCCTATGTTTAAAATTAGGATATGCAAGAGATGATTCACTCTAACCCTATGATTAAGTTTGGTACGAGATGGTTTCCTCAGATGGATATTGGTCAGTAGTGAGAGATCTTGAATTTCTACGGTAGCTGTATAGGTATGACTCAAAGACACGATCATAGGAGTCAAGAGAAATAAGATATCTAAACATTTGCTAAAGAGCTACTCTCTTTGGTGAAAGCGTAGAACGACTCAATGAAACCTTCCAATTCACACTACTACGTGGGATGTGCTCGATGTGCAGTTGTACCTGTAGCTCTACTAACGCAGCAGCTTCAAGGAATCGATGGAAGTAGGCAAAACCAACACTATGACTACAAAGCCTTGAGACTGCTGGTGCTGCATGGAAAGAAGCGCTTGCATACTTATAAGCACATCGAATGCCTTGATGTCCTTGCATACACCTCATCATGAACAGTTTCAAATGCCTTGGATAGGCACAACCCTGGTTCCCGCAGAGCCGCACTGCACGATGAAATAAGGTCATACAGCGCCACTTTCCACCAGTACCTCACCTCACCCAACCCCTACACCATTTCTTTCAAGTGGATGGAGCAAGAAGTCGATATCAGACAGCAAGTGCTCAAGAGCACAGTTGAGGAGATCAAGGTAACTGCATATACCACAGATGGGCCCGATCCTTGCGTCATCTGCCTCGACTCGATCTCCGAGAGAGCTGTTGTGTGTCCATGCCGGCATCACAGCTTCGATTTTCTATGCCTCGTGAGCTGGCTGCAAGAGCGTTCAACATGCCCCTTGTGTACGTAGTCCAAACTCTATGATTGTATGGCTACGGTGGCTAACAATCGGCGCAGGCAAGACTGAAGTAACCAGTGTCGAGTACGACTGGCAGTCTCCTCAGGATTTCAAAATTTATAAGATTACACCAAGTGCCACTGCGCCTACAACAGATACGCCATCTACGCATGGAGCTTCCTTCGAAGATATACGTCAGAGGCGTCGAACAACCTTAAGATCCCGAAGGCAAAATAGGCCTAGGCCGTCACCGAGCCCCGATGCTGCCCTTCTTCGCCGAAGACAAGTCTATCGCCACCAGCTCTACTCCTCCCACGTCGGATCCAACCGACTATCAAGGTTTCGGGACCTAACACCGCAGCTTTTCGGCCGGGACGAGGAACTAGTCTCCCGTGCGCGCAAATGGATCAGAAGGGAACTACAAGTGTTTGAATTCCTGAACCCCGACGATAGCGAAGCTGAGGGTGTCACTCGAAGAGCCAATAACGCGGAATTCTTGCTTGAATATATCGTCGCTGTTTTGAAGACAGTGGATATCAAAGGAAGTGGTGGGCAAGCCGAGGATATGCTGCAGGAATTTCTGGGCAGAGATAACACGAGGCTATTTCTGCATGAGCTGAGGGCGTGGCTGCGGAGTCCTTATACTTCGCTTGAGGATTGGGACCGTCATGTGCAGTACAGCGAGGATCCGATGAGGGTAGCTGATAAAGTGCAGCCGAGGGACACGAATCGAGGCGCAAAAGGTCAGATTGAATCTGTCAGGAATGGCCCCTCTAAGCCAAGTGGATTTCCCACCAGAAAAATATCAGGCCAACGTAGCGACCGTTACGTACCCTACAAGATGGCCGCACTTCGAGAACAAGACTGCAGCATGAGAATGACCAACCTGGCTGAGCCATATTCCGATGCTTGCCTGTTTTAAAAGATCTATTGATAGATTTAGTTAATCACGAGATCAGCCTGGATGACAGCTACATAAGCTCACGACATAACATTCCAAGGGATTCATGTCCTTCACGGGTCGATAATACAACGGACATCACAACCCGAAGTATCACCGAACCGTCAAACCCGATCCCACACAATGCCATTTAACCATCCATCCAACATAAATACCTATACTCAATGCAACAAACTAGCCGCAGCGTCCAGCCCTAAACAGCGAAAGCAGTAAAGCGTCGTTAGTGGTAGAAAGTGAGGGTCGGAACACTGATTAAAGACAAGGGTATTTAACGAGTGAGGACGCGGGCGGAGATGGTGGGGCGATGTGGAGAGAGGATGTTTAATTCAGTGTGTGCTATGACTGGTCGTATGGGGTGAAGAAGTGAGAAAAGGGGAAGATCCTAGTAAGCGGTTGACGGATAGGGTTGTGGCCCCGCAGATTTCGTATCAAAGAGCAAGCTTCGTCCCTAGAAAACCCCCAGAGCTCTTCCATGTCCGTGTTCCCCACAGCTTCCAGCGGAGGCCTCGACCCAAGTCTGCCAATCATGTCAGCTCTCTCTCTTCCACGGAACACCTTCTGATTCAACAGCACCTGTATATATGTATGTATGTATGTATGTATGTATGCATGCATGTGCAAGGATTGCGCTTAACCATCAGGTCTAAGAAAAGCTAGCTAGACTCCAAATCTATTCATTCTTTGCAGCCGGGGTTTGAAGCTACGACTTAAAACAGCGAAGGAATAGGAGCGTCGATGAGCAACTCCCATATCACTCATATATCATCCTTTAGGATCCTTTTCATACACGCTGATTCGTCCCCCTTTCCCGCCGCTTCATCTCCTACGCCCAAACTTCCCTCCCCCCTTCCCCTTCGACTGCTTATTCCTAATCTTCAGCGCTCTGAAATTCGCATGCGCCGTCGCGGCCACCATTTTCTTCTTCTTTGGTTTTTCCTCGCTTGCTTTCGCTTTGGTTGGTCTCTTCTTCTTTTCTGCTCCTGCAATATTGCTGAGTTCGTCCTCGTCGGAGTCTAGGAACTCGTGCTCGGATTCGCTAGCTTCGTTGTTTGGTGCTACGTTGTTGATAAGCTGCGTTTCCCCGACCTCGTCCTTTTCGTCCGTGTCCCTGCCACCCGTCCATTCGGCTTCGGGTTTCCACTTTCCTGTCACTGGTCTCATAATCACCCGTCTCGTACTCCGCTTCTGGCCCTTTTTCTTCCACATCTTCAGGGGTTTCCCATCCCTCCCTAACCCCTCTTTCGCCAAAGCCTCTTCGTCCTCGCTCTCGTTATTGTTGCCATCGGGACCAAGGGGCATGTCGGGGGTCTGGCTGTCTGCTACGAGAAGTTTTGGCGGTGCTGGGGGTTTCTTGATTTCAACGTCGCCATCACGGCCAATCTCTTCAGCTTCCAGCTCGTGCAGCATCTCAAGATCGTCATCCAACTTCTCCTCTTCCAGTTCCCTGAGCCCGCGCACCAAGGCGCTTAGGCCGCGACCAGCTGGGTTGGTACGCACGCGAACGGGGCTCCAGGGCATGGTGTCGTTATCTTCGCCTTCGGCATCTAGGTCGTTGCGCGCGCGTTGGCTGTCCCTACGTAAGAACGCGGGGGTTTCATCGAAGCGGAGTTTAGAGACTCCGCTGCGGGAGCCGGAGCCGGGGGTGCGGCTTTCGACGACGTGGCGGGTGGAGGGCGTGAGAAAGGTGGAGAGGAGATTGCGCTTTGAGGCGCTTATAGGGGACTTGGGATTGCGGTTCGGGGTGTCTTGGTCTTTGATTTGGGGTTCATTAAGAGGGCGTTTGGAAGGAGTAGTGAAGGCGATGAGGGCGGTGGCTTTTAAGGAGGATCGTTTCGAGGGGGTTTTACTGTTTCCCGAAGCGTCGGAGAGCAAGTCGAAGAGACCAATGACACGGCCGTCTTTTTGGGCGGTGGGGGCGAGGGAGGCGTGGTAGTGGATTGGGGTTAGGCTTGAGGAGATAGGGGGGTCGTATGGGTCGAGGATCGAGGGGTGCATGGGATGAGAGTGTTTGGAGCGCTTGAGGGGGGTTTGGACGGAGGGCGGGGGTTGGGAGGCGGGGAGGTGACGCTTCTTCGAGGGACGGGGAGAGGACAATGGTTGGGATTGAAATTGGGACTGAGTGAGAGTGGAGCGGAGTTTATCGTAGGCTTTGTATTTCTTTGCTGAATTGGATTAGAGGTCATGAAGATGAAGACTTGTATAGAGTAGGTCTGACCAATTTCTCGATCTTGCCTGATGTCCTCACGTCCAGCTTTGCGCCCTCCGTTGGCAGTAGCAAAAGATTTTTCCCATTCTTTTAGCTGTTGTCTAAGTTCCTGGGAATGATCTGTCACTCTCGGTTTCGATGGGCTCTCTGGAATTGACATCTTCAAGAGTGAGCAAATGTTTTTAATTTTGTCGACTGAAATTCGTTCGCGTCGCGTGTATTAATCTGATCTTATAGCGTGTACAGGTGAATTACGTCACCACGGGGTAGACAGCTGCCTAGTCTAGTATAGTACTTTACTGCCTACCTAAGTTAGAGTCTATCTAGAACATCCTGCCAAGAAAATTGTGTACTAACAATTGATTCCCCTTCCGCTCCCTATAAATGTTGCTGTCCTCGTTATTCTTTAGCCAGATATCTACAAGCGACAATACTATCTTCTCAGCGGGTAAGGTTTCCACTTGAAAAAGCGTTACAACCAATGCTGCACTCTCCCAAAAGATTTTGTTTCATCAGAGCTCGGTGCGAGCTGACATGTCCTCCTGCTCTGCTTCTCTCGGAGAGCCTACCAGCTCATCTGCCCTCCTCCGGATACCCTCACACTTTTCCTACTCAACACAATCCTCATCTTGGCTCTCGAGCAGTTCCTTTGCCACCCTGGCAACACCGAGCACCACCGCGCTCTCAGATAGAACATCCGGGTTCGCGTCTATGAAAGATGAGATTTCCGACAACTTCACCGCCTTTTCGAAGATTAGATGAGCGATCTCGGATCCCAAAAGAATGACTCAATGGGCTTCGTTCTTTTGACTAAAGTCATTGATCCAAGCGACCATAGCCTTTTCCGGTGCCCCCTCTTCTGAGGGCATCAGCTCTTCAATCTGCTCGACACCTAGCTTCTCATTGATTGCATGTACCACCTCCCCTTGCATCCAATGCGGAAGTGGCGTAGACATTTGCGACGCCGTCAGAGCGGCTTTTGTGAATTCCAATGCCATGATGCGTACGGGTGGCTGGCATGGAAGCCAATCGCTGTCGACGTGACAGAATTCGTAGCCGAGGGCCGTGAAGGCTGCTGCGGGGGCATGTTCAAGGGTTTGAACAAAGGCGTCTGTTTGTGCAACTGCGTTGATGATTTTGCAGGCTTGGATTTCGGTGAGCCATTCCGGTACAGCTAAGCTTATGCTCCGCGATGAGATTTCGAATTTCATTTTTACCTGCAAGGATCAGCTCCTAGAGATTTTCGTAGATATGGAGGTGTTTTAATCAAGAAGGGTGGCAGATAAATGTGTACCCATCTTTTCAGGCCACGGATATAGGAGCGATCTGAATATCGCGCTAATGATGGAAAAGAAGCCTCGATTGTGGTCCTCTAAGCTTAGAAGCTTGGAAAACATCCCAAGGCCGTTCTAGGCAGCCATCATTGGACTCTGCTTGATAACGTTGCATCAGATCACGAAACTGGGATGATCCAGGAATCTTTGCGGTAGAAGATATGGTCCCATTATGGAAGGCTATTGCTGACGACCTGTCCTTCATAAGTGGTAATGAGTCGATGTAGACATGCTGCTTTCAATTCGTTGCTTAAGAGCTGAATCCCTAAGCCTGAAAAAACCAAGTCCACCAAAGGAATACAGTCCCGCGTTGTCAGACAACACTGGAATAGTGAAAAGGCGCAGAGACGGAAGAGACACATCATTGCTCCATCAGCTAGTAATTCTTTCAGGTCATTTGTGCGTTAACATAGCTCAAGTAGACAAGTTATGTTATTACAGATGATGGGAGAGGGAGAAATCTCCGTGGTCCAAATTTCCTGAGACAGTGTAAGAACTACTCAGCCTCTATGATAGGAGATCTCAAAGGGTGTAATTAGTTATGTTGGGCCTGTTACAGCACTGTAAAAGTGTTTCGGCTTCAGCTCACCGGAACGACCCATGGGGCGGAGCGCCGCATAGCCTGTGATAAGGTACATCGTAGTATTGCTGACGGCAGCGTTCGAGGGTGAGACGGGTCAATAATGCCGCCAGTGATGAGTCACAGTTATTTTGTGCGTCCGCCCCAGCAAGTCTAATGACAAGTCTTTCCTGGTCTCCGACGTTAAAAAGAAGCAGAAAACTACAGGAGCGACGATGTAATAAAAGGCACACGTTCTAACTTATTTTTACACCCGGGCTTTCGATAGAGATAATCACCTCTTATTTGATAAGATAACTCAGTGGCATTGAATCTATACTTATAGTTCCACCAAGGTTACTAATGAAGAACCTTCTAGCTTTACCCTATGTCTACTGCTTCCATCCAATGTTCTCCAAACTAGGAGCCTACTTCCCAAACTGATCAGCTAGTATTGTTTGCCCGGTGAGGGCAATGTGTTTCCCATGTTTGATATCACAAGATCGTTGACTTCAACTTTCGCGCGCTTCTAAATTATCTTGTGCCATGAGCTATTGTTCGGAGTGACTGTCTATTACTGTACTATGCAAGAGATAGGAGCCATCCGAGTAAATAGAAGTCATTCTACAGAGACTGCAAGCACTCTCTACCTTACTCCAGTCACTTTATAGCTGAACGAGTTGAAAGATCTCAGATCGAATCAATTTGTCCGTCCATGTTCGTTATGTTCCTACCAGTTCCTACTGTCTACCCTGTAATACATCACCAAATTTCTATTTTGACAGCCTTCCAAATGCCCGAAGAATCCTACGAGAACAGTCAGATGTGTTCTTCTCCGTTGCGAGCTGTTTTCAAAGATGGAAGTCGGTGCCTAGATGCTTTGCTTCTATAAGGGAAGTTGCCAAGGAGTCCCTCGTACCTTCCTAACATTTTCGGTTTTCCATATTCTACTTGAAATGTTGTTTTCTCCCGTCAACAACTTTTGTTTCTCAACATCTAACATCCATAGGTTGTATTATTGCTACACACATAATAACACAGCCTTACATCTCTTGGAACATCGTTGAGCAAACAGTTTCGAAAAGTGGAATTCTTCGCATTGCTCTCTATCAGTCTGTAAGTGGAGACACTTCGGCTTCCTCTGTCGGCTCTCCTTTACCAAGTTCGATTTGGTTGATTAAATCAAAGTATAGACTTCGTCACCGCATTAATAACCCCCCCACTAAGTCTGCAAATTTTTGACAATGGCCTCAACCAACTGCACTCGTCTGGTAGATAGTCCGTAAGTCGCTACTACCAATAACTCCTTAAGTCGTTTCTCTAATACTAACGTCTCTCATTCAGTAACATCTGGTGCTGTGCAAGCCAACATGCTGCCAACATGACCCTTAGCGAAGCTCATGTCAGCTCTAACACTCAGAAACTCTGCAAAAAACAGTGCGCGGACCAGGGGATGGAGGTTTTGGAATGCACGGAGTACGATGATGGTTTCTATATCTCAAGATGTATAATATCCTCAAAGAGCTCTGCCTCTGCACCGTGTGGGAAGGGATGGTTCAAGACCGCCTTAGCTTTGATCATCTTGGCCTTGATGGGACAGTCTTTAGCAAGCGAATCTTCAACGGTGGCCGCCACTCTCAATCTTGCCACTGTCGCCCCCAGGCCCACGTCAACACAGTCTGGCATCGCGCCCAACTGCAATAACTATGCCAAATCCCTCAAGGGAGACAACTGCTATGACTTTGCGCTAGCCCATTATATCACCCCGGCTCAACTGTACGCATGGAACTTGGTGCTTGGTCCCGATGGCAAAAACTGCGACACCCAATTCCAGGTTGCAGAATACTACTGCATCGGATTGTCTAGCCCTGCTACCACGACCATGACCTCGGCGAGTAGCAAGACATCCACAGCGGCGCCAGGCCCAACACAACCTGGTATCGCACCCAACTGCAACAAATACGCCGAGGCTCAGAGGGGCGATAATTGTTACAACTTTGCCCTGGCACAGGGCATTACGACGGATCAGCTGTATGCGTGGAACACCATCCTTGGACCCAACGGCTCGAATCGTGACACTGGATTCCTGACAAAGGTGTATTACTGCGTCGGTGTCTCATGAGTAGTCTGGACATATGCGTGTTCCTGAATCAAGATCCTGAGCTCGTTGTAGCTGCCTAGTTAGGTATTATCACAAGTACTACAGCTTGTGAGCAAACGTTAGGAACTATTATATTTCATGTGTAGGCAGCCGTTTATACTCTCTATGTGAAGACCCATTTAGAGGCTAGAGAGGCACATTTCTGACTGTCAAGAAGACAGAAAAATAGCTAAAATACGCTGCGCAACGGGTTGGGTTGGTCCGGGTTTTAACGGTTAGTCCGAGGGTGAAACGCAACCCGTTGCACAGCGTGCTATGTTTCTTCTTTTGCTTTACTCTAATGCGAAAGAAATTAAAAGATCATTTTTCTTCGTTTTCTCGCGCCTTTATGAAGCTTTACGTTTTCGTTCTTTTCGTCGAGTTTACTGTTTTTCTTTTGCTGTACTGAGCCTTAAATCTGCATTTCTTTTATCTCCGATGAGATTGAAACGGTTTGAAATATTCTTCCCATAATATCATCTTTCGTATTATGATTCGTCTGAGTCACTGGGATTGTGGCGTCTGTACGACTTTGTATGCTGGCTTCATGCCAGCTCTTGGCACTATAAGAAGATATAAATCTGTCTCTAGCTCATCCAAAGCTGCCGCTCTTAGCAGAGTGAACTGGTCACCGAGGTGATGAACACCTTCGCTCAGCTTTCCATTCACTCGCACACCTCAGCTCAGGTAGCCGAGAAGATGGCTTTTAGGTGGGGTTACAAAGGGAAAAGGTGTGCGGCCAATTCTGGCTCCTTGTCAAAACTCAGCCTATTAACAAATTCGAGACATCTAATATCCTGGATTTCGCCAGCAATGCCGCAAGATTCGAAGAAGCATACAAGCGGATCGCCTCTGAATGTGACATTCCTGGTCATCAGGACCCACAGGTCAACGTGATGCAACTTGTTCGAAACTGGTTGGAAAGCGTTTATATGTGCAACTGGTTGATGGTAATTGATAATGTAGACAATGCCAACACGTTCTTTCGTGAAACCGTTAAGTAGGTGGTTCCCCGGTAACCCACCCAGTCTTCCTCGCAAGCAGAGTTGCAGGACCTGTTTTAGGTGTCATGTTTTTCTTGGTCTCTAGCCTCGTCTTCTGAATAAGTCTTTTGGGAATGACAAAAGTAATTGCTGGGTGGAATCATGGTTTGACAATTTGACATGATCTTTACTCGGGAGATTCCCCCAAAGTCGTCATTTCGCCAACTCGGTAAATCGTATTCCGGCGAGCATGTTCCTTCGTCCAACTCCCTCTATAAGCGCTGACTTCGAAACCTACAACAGAGATAAAGCCCTTGCTGAGTATGTCCCACAAAGCTCGAAAGGAACGGTACTGTATACATCTCGAAATCGCGATGTCGTCGTGGACCTTTTGCTTAGTAAAGACCCGATCGAGGTCGGATCTATGAGCTCTAGCGAAGCCCATAAGCTACTCAATGCAGATGTAAGGCGTATGAGTAAGAAAGAAGATTTATCTACCCTAATCGACAAACTGGACTATTTACCGCTTGCGGTTACACAAGCAGTGGCATTTACGACAAAAAGACGCAAGTCTGCAAGTCAGTATCTTGATCTTTTCAACAAGAGTGACTCCATTAAAGCTCGTCTGTTGGCACATGAATTCAGTGACCATGGCAGGGAAGCGAGACCACGAGAGTCTCTTGCAAAATCCTGGATGATATCTTTTGACCACATCAAAACCGAGCATCCCAGAGCCACAGATCTGCTGTCTCTTATGAGCTTCTATGACCGGCAAAGTATCCCAGCTTTGCTACTGGTTGATGAAAGTGAAGATGAAAGTGAATTGGATTTTGAAGAAGCGATCGGGGTCCTGATCGCTTTCTCATTCATCAAAGCCAACGACTCAGATTCGACGTACAACATGCATCGATTGGTGCAAGTCGCCACCTACTCTTGGTTATCTTTGAACGGTTCACGAGATGATGATTTGTTCAAATCACGAGCATTATTTCTTACCTCGAAGCAATACCCTGATAAAGACCAGCAAGACCAAGAGTTCGACCGGAACATTGTGGAAAGATTGTCAGTTCATGCCGAGAAGGTCTTACAGCACAAGCTTGGACATTACATAGAAGCCGATGAATTGAATCGAGCAACGTTGCTCTTTAGCACTGGACTCTACAGCGCTATTGCCGGCTACTCTGAAGAGCTAGAGTCAAAACTTCAAGAATGCTATGATTTGCGTTCGAAGATTCTGGGTCTGAAGCACATAGATATGATGGGCGGCGCCTATGTTCTTGGTCTCGTAAAAGCTATGAATGTCAAGGATGCAGCGACTATCGTCACTAGTAATGCCGCGAGTGAAAAGTTTGTTCAACCGGTGTGGGACCTTCTAATAGAGGATCCAGACGTTCCCAGTCATAGTATGGCAAGGATGACGTATGGACTCGCATCTGCACTGTCACGGCAAGGTAAATTTGAAAGAGCAGAGAACGTAGTCAGTAGATGTCTATCGAAGTTCGAAATCTCAGGAGAGGCTAAGCAGGCCATAGAACCAAGCCATTTTGACCTTCACATGACCTTAGGCTAAATTGCCCTCAACCGGAGAGACTGGCTGAGAAGGTCTATCGACGACTAGTCAGCTCCAAACTCGATCTCACAACGCTGACGCTGCAGGAATTGTTGGAGTGTTTCCGAGAGGATCCGAACGGGAAAAACATATTGTGGGCTCTGAAGAATCTCGCGGTGACACTTTCGAGACTGTGGAGGATGGAAGAAGCCGAAAGATTGGGTCGAATATCCTTTACTTCTTTTGAAGAAGTATACGGCTCAGGTCACCCTAACACTGTGACTCGTGTTCATGAATGGGCCGTTATTCTGGAGAAATCGAAGAGATTTCAGGAAGCGTCTGAGATGTACCAGAGAGCTTTTCGCGATAGTGAAAAAGTGTTGGGACATAACCGACCAGAAACCGCGAACTACATACGGAATTACGAGAATTTCAAGAGGCGTGAGCAAGCCAGGGGCGAGATAATGGTTGACGACTTGACAATGTCCTGACTTGGGAGACCGTTCCGCAAACGTCTATATCATCGTGTCCTTCGATTGTCTTTCCACTCAGCAAGGATTCCGGCATTCTCAGGTAAAGGTCATCCTTCAGATGGAAACTCTTAATGTCCATAATTTGGCACTTTATCAGTTTATCAAAAGACGATATCTGCAGACATCTAGTAGTCCACGCATGATCAGATGTTTCAGTAAGATCTAATTGGTGAACCGAGTTATTCTCGGCAGTACGATTAAAGTGGGAATCATAAATGCAAAAGATTATAAAGATTAGGCTTAAACTACTCAGTACATATAAGATAAGATGCTTTGTACAAATAAGATTCTCTTTTACTACCCTAAAACAAGAAGGATTTAATATTCATGCCACTGCGTGATCAGCCTCGGGAGAGCGTCATTCAGGGTCCTCTTTTGCGGCCAAGACTATCCAATTAAGCGCGCCTCGACGCGTCCGCCAGATCGCGTCTCTCGAGCATGTCATTCATGCCCCACCGTAAATATTCTTTGATACCCACCTGATTTACCAATTCCTCTTCTAGCATACAGGACTTATCGAAAAATTTGAAGAATGCCCCATTCGACTTCTGAAGAGATGTCACCTATGCCGAATCGAGAAGACATCCTCCTGCCCGACGCACCCGCAAACGGCATAGATAAAAAGAGTGAGGACGAAGAGAGCAATGAATCCGGCAGCCCCTCTGATCATCCTAATAATACGAAAGAGGATCCGGCCAAGATAGATGTCAAGCTTGAAGACCTTTTCAATGACGACGACGAATCCGACGAGGAGTTCCCAAGCTCTGGACCTCCAAGTGGGAACATGCCGAGCAGTCCGCCAGAAGCACCAGTGTAAGGAGATATGCAACCCATCGACAGCATTTACTGACAGTTTGCTAGGCAACTTCCTCTTGCCGCAAAGTATACAGATCCGGAGGTTATGCTAGCATTTTACCAACGCCTGTTTCCATTTCGTTACCTTTTCCAATGGCTAAACCATTCAATAAAACCTTCTAACGACTTTGGTCACCGCGAATTTGCATTTACGTTGCAAAACGACGCTTACTTGAGATATCAAAGCTTCCCTACTTCAGACCTGTAGGTGAATCCTCCTTTTACTCCGCATCAACTAACGGCCCCACAGGCTCCGAAAAGATATCCTCCGCCTGAATCCTTCACGTTTCGAAATCGGTCCCGTGTATACCGCAAACCCACGAGACCGCAAAACCCTCCGCAAATCCACCGCTTTTCGGCCCGTGGCCAAAGAATTGGTTTTTGATATCGATTTGACAGATTACGACGAGATCAGAACCTGCTGTGACAAGGCCAACATCTGTCATAAATGTTGGGACTTTGTCACAATGGCCATCAAAGTAGTAGATGCTGCTCTAAGAGACGATTTCGGCTTCAAGCACATCATGTGGGTATATTCGGGCCGTAGAGGAGCACACGCCTGGATCAGCGACAAGAGAGCTAGGACCATGGACGACCACAGAAGAAGAGCTCTTGCCGGCTACCTCGAAGTCATAAAAGGCGGATCGCAAAGTGGCAAAAAAGTCAACGTAAAGCGGCCCCTACACCCCCATCTCGCGTAAGTTCCTCCAACCCAGCTTCCCC
>JAABUO010003802.1_pt1 | contig 17922 bp, 21 predicted proteins | sample 5559291 | NCBI WGS metagenome assembly JAABUO01 (sample SAMN10711878, study PRJNA513372) | rock metagenome | isolation source: Antarctica rocks | place: Antarctica: Victoria Land, Finger Mt sud | reverse complement strand
GGAGGACACTAAAATGATAGTCCGATTCTCACCGATCTGGAAAGCTTCACGGCTACTCGCGGCGCTCCTTACGCTGGGCGCACTCCTCCTTCCCGGCATGGCATCGCGCGCCGGGGCACAGCGATCGAGCCGCGCCGGCGCGGCACGCCGGCGGCGTCATCAACGCGGGACTCTTCTTCGAGCCCGGGTGCCTCGACCCGCTCAAGTACACGACGGGGCTCAATGACGACATCTGGGCCCAGGTCTTCGACACGTTGCTGAGCATGGATGAGCGCGGGCTTGTCCGTCCCGATCTGGCCCTCACCTGGACATTCAGCCATGGCGGCAGGTGGATCACGTTCGCCCTCCGCCATGGGGTGCGCTTCTCGAACGGCGATCCGCTGGATGCGCGAGCCGTCAAATACACGCTGGAGCAGGATGCCAAGTGGGCCCCCGTGGGGCGCTATCTGGGATTGATCGACAAGGTCGAAACTCCGGACACGTACACCGTGCGCCTGATCCTGCCCGCGCCCTCCCGGCCCTTACTCGATAATCTGACGAACAGCTATCTCGGTATCCTCGATCCGCTGGCCGAGCCGCGGTTGGGCGAGAATGCCTGCCTGTCCCCAATCGGGAGCGGGCCATTCAAGGTGGCGAGCGTGGGACCAGGTTACAGCAGCGTCACCCTCACGCCTAATCCACTGCATACCTGGAATCCACCCTGGATGCGTCAGGGTCCGCCGCGCCTGTCGTCCCTCACGTTCAAGGCCGTCGTCAACCCGACCACAACCGTGAGCGAACTGCTCACGAGCGATCTTGACGTCGTACGCGTCCTTGGTCCACAGCTCCCGCGCGTCCAGCACAACCCCGACATCATCTTGCACCAGTTTGACGAGTCGCAGGAGCAGTATCTCGGCTTCAACACGGCCCGCGCCCCCTTCGACACGGTGGCGGTCCGCAGGGCCTTCGCGGAGGCGATCGACCGGGAGACGCTGGTCAAGGTCGTGCTGGCCGGCCAGGGCACGCCGGCGTACAGCGTGGTCCCGGCGTTGGATCCGTTCTACGACGCCCAGTCCAAGCGCTATGCGCCGCTGTACGACCCGGCCGACGCCAAGAAGATCTTCGCCGCCAACCACATCACTGGCCCGTACACGCTCCTGGTGTACAACATCCCCGCGTGGCCAACGTCCGCGGAGTTCATCCAGGCCGAGTTGGCGCAGGTGGGGGTCACGGTTGACGTCGTCGTCAAGTCCGTGTTGGACGCCCAGACCCTCTACCGGAAGGGGGCGTATGATATGCTCATCCAGCCTTTCAGCGGCAACGACCTCTATGGCTCCTTCCATTCCAGCCAGGTGGGGTTGGCCGGCAGCTACAATTTCACGTTCTACCGTAGCGGCGCCTTGGACAGCCTGATCACGCAAAGCCGCGACACGATCGATCCGAACGAGGCCGCCAAGACGTTGACGCGGCTGCAGCGGTTTATGAATGCGAACGTCGTCGTCGCCCCGCTCTTCAGCCGATCGATCACCATCGCGACCCGATCGCGCATCAAGGGCTGGCATAGGCGGGCCGGGGGTCTCTTCCCGGTGTTCCGTGACGTCTACGTCGGCACGTAACGCGCGCCTGACCATGGAGGATAACGACATATGATCCGGCACATCGCGCGGCGAGTCCTGCTGGCGATCCCGACCCTGTGGCTCGTGTTGACCCTCGTGTTCGTCGCGTTCCGGCTGGTCCCCGGCGACGCGGCCGAGGCCATGGTCGCCCAGGCCCAGGCGCCGCAGGGTGGGTCGGCACGCGCCACGGCTCAGGACGTGCAGAGCCTGCGGCGCCGGCTCGGCATCGACCGGCCGCTGCTCGTCCAGTACGGCGACTTCCTCGCCCACGCCGCGCGCCTCGACTTCGGGCGCTCCTTCGCCGACAATCGGCCGGTCGTCCAGGAGATCGGCGAGCGCCTCCCCTACACCGCCGCGTTGGCCGCCTGCGCGCTGCTGCTCGCGACCCTCGGCGGCCTTCTCGCCGGTATCCTCGCCGCCGTCTGCCAGCGCACGCCCCTGGGCACGGCCATTGCCGGTCTGGCCGTGCTCGGCATCTCGGTCCCCAACTTCTGGCTGGGGACCATGCTCGCGCTCATCTTCGGCGTCGAACTGCACTGGCTCCCCGTGGCCGGCAGCGGGGACGTGCGCCACATCGTGCTGCCCGCGGTCACGATCGCGGCGTTCATCGGCGCCGTGCTAACCCGCTATATGCGCGCCTCACTCTTGGGCGCCCTGCAGCAGGAGTTCATCCGCACGGCGCGTGCGAAAGGTCTGGGCGCGCGGGCCGTCATCTTGAAACACGCCATGAGGAACGCCCTCATCCCGGCGCTGACGGCCCTCGGCCTCATCCTGGCCGGCCTGCTGAACGGCGTCATCATCGTGGAAAACGTCTTCGCCTGGCCGGGCTTGGGGACGATGATGCTGAATGCCATCAGCAGCCGCGACTATCCGCTGATCGAGGGCACAACCTTCTTCATCGCCCTCGTGTACAGCACGGCCAATCTCCTAATCGATATCTCCTATACCCTACTTGATCCGCGCATCACCGACGCCTGATGACGGCGAGAGATCGAATCGAAAGGAGAGCGAGATGGTCACTGCTAACACACGGTTGACACCCGTAGAGGAACGCCGCGATGAAGACGGCGCCGGCGCGGTGGTATCCTCGTCGGGGGGCCGGCTAGCGCTGCGCCGCCTGCTGCACGACCCGAGCGCCATGAGCGGTCTGACGCTGCTCCTGCTTATTGCCGCCCTGACGCTCCTGGCCCCGACGATCGCCCGCTACGACCCGAACAGGTACCACGATTTTCTGGCGATCGATCAACTCCCGTCGGGCAGCCATTGGTTTGGCACGGACTACCTGGGTCGTGACCTGTGGTCCCGGGTCCTCTATGGCGGCCGCATCTCCTTGCCGCTCGGTCTCGGTGTCGTGGCGATCGAGGCCGGGATTGGCGTTTCGCTGGGGCTCGTCACGGGCTACAGCGGGGGCCTTTTGGACGACATCCTCATGCGTCTGGTCGACATCGAGCTTGCCCTCCCCGGCCTCCTCCTGCCTCTGGGCGTGATTGCCATGCTCGGCCCCGGCGTGGCGTCGACGGTCGTTGCCCTCGGCGTTGCCGGTATCCCGCTGTATGCGCGTCTGGCGCGAGCGAGCACACGGCAGGTACGAGAGCGGGACTACATCACCGCGGCGCGCGCCGTTGGACACGGCAACGCGCATATCGTGTGGCGTCAGGTCCTGCCCAATGTCCTCGACCCGCTGATCGTGCAAGTAACGCTGAGTCTGGGTAGCGCTATTGTCGCGGCCTCGGCGCTCAGCTATCTGGGGGTGGGGACACAGCCGCCAACGGCGGACTGGGGCGCGTTGCTCAATGCCGGGACGGAACATATGTTCGAAGCGTGGAGCGAAGTCGCGTTCCCCGGCCTCGCCATCTCTCTCTCCGTGCTCGGCATCAACCTGTGCGGCGACGGCCTCACCGATGCGCTGAACCCACGGTGATACATGGGATCGGAAACCCACGGCGGTACATGGGATCGGAAAGGCGCGCCGTCCACGACCTGAACCGCCCGCCCGCGCAGTTTACCCGCGCGGTTTAAAGGATGTCGCGTTTTTACACAGCCGCCGCGATTGCCCCCGCCAAACGGGCGAACGTCCATTGTCAGCCGGCCGTCCGCATGCTACCCTATGCGGAGTACCTCCCTGCCGAAACCCAGTCGATGGTCGATGGTCGATAGTCGTTAGTGACTCGCTCACAATGGACTAACTGGGCGCCTAATGTAACGCTGCCCCTAAAGACGTGGTGAGCATCGCCGTCCTTAACTATCGACCATCGACTATCGACCATCGACTATCGACCATCGACCATCGACTAAGGACACATGATGACGACCGGCGAGCAGATCTGGCAAGCCGCCCTTGGCGAGTTGCAACTTGTCCTCACCAAAGAGAACTATGATACATGGCTGCGAAAGACGTGCGTCGTTTCCGAGGACGACAGCGCCCTGACCATCGCGGTCCCGGAGACTTTCCATAAAGAATGGTTGGAACGTAAACTAAATGGAAAAGTGACGAGCGCGATGCAGCGCGTCGGCCACGGACATCGCGCCGTGCGCTACGTCGTCGCCCCGTCTAATGGCGGTCAGGGGGGCGGCCCCGCGACGTCGACGCACAACGCGGTGTCCATGCCGAAACGCCCGCATCAAGAGAAACCTACCATGACTCTTTTCCCACACACCCAGTCCTCGCTCCTGCCCGACTACGTGTTCGAGACATTCATCGTCGGCGCGAGCAACCGCCTGACCTACGCCGCGGCGACGGCCGTCGCCGACGACCCCGGCCAGCAGTGGAACCCGCTCTTCATCTGGGGCAATGTCGGGCTCGGCAAGACGCACCTGTTGCACGCCATCGGCCATAAAGTACGCCAAAACTTCCCCGACAAGCAGGTCGTTTACACCACGAGCGAGAAGTTCACCAACGAGATGATCCAGTCGTTCGTGAAGAAAGAGCAGTCGTACATCGACGATTTCCGCGAGCGCTACCGCGGTGTCGACGTACTGCTCATCGACGACATCCAGTTCCTGGCTAACAAAGAGAGCACGCAGGAGGAGTTTTTCCACACCTTCAACGAGCTGCACCAGAACCAGAAACAGATCGTGATGACGAGCGACCGCAAGCCCAACGCGATGAGCACGCTGACTGAGCGCCTGCGTTCGCGCTTCGAGTGGGGCCTCATCACCGAGGTCGACCTGCCCGACTTCGAGACGCGCGTGGCGATCCTGCGCACCAAAGCCGAGCGCCAGAAGGTGCCGGTGCAGCCGGCCGCGATCGAGTACATCGCCCGCCGCGCGGGGCAGAGCAACATCCGCGAGCTCGAGGGCACGCTCAAGAAGGTCATCCACACGGCGCTCACCCTGGGCGTTCCCGTGACCGACAAGCTCGCCGCCGAGGCGCTCGACGCGCTGGCCCCCTCGCACAAGCGCAAGGTGACGGCGCCGGAGGTGCTAAAAGCGGTGGCGCAGTACTACCAGACCGAACTCAAGGTGCTGGAGAGCCCTGCCCGCGACAAAGCGGTGTCCCTGCCGCGCCAGGTGGCGATGCACCTGATGCGCGAGGAAACGGACGCCTCGCTGCCGGGTATCGGCCAACTGCTCGGCGGGCGCGACCACAGTACGATCATGCACGGCTGCGACAAGATCGCCAAGGAGCTCAAAAACGAGAACCCGCAGCTGCGCAGCGACATCCGCGCCATCCGCGCCATGCTGTACGACATCTCATAGGCGCCCCACCGGCGTCCTCCCAGGGCCAGGGTCCATGAAAAGTCGGCGGGTCCCACTGGGAGCGCGGGCGTCTCGCCCGTCCCCGCGTCCGCCCCCCGAACGCGGGGACGGGCGAGACGCCCGCGCTCCCAGGACAATTCATGAGCCCTCCTCCTTGGGAGGGACATGGCCGCCGACCAAGGCAAGGAGAGGAGTGAAAGCAATGGACAGGAAAGGTGAGGTGTACCCAGGGGTCGTCGTCGACCCACACCTTGCACATGGCGCGCCCGTGCTCGCCGGGACACGCATCCCGGTACGGCTGGTCGTTGGGCAACTCGCCGGAGGTGAGAGTATCGAGGCGATGATGCACGCGTACGCGCTGACCGAGGAGCAGGTACGGGCGGCTTTGGGGTACGCCGCCGAGCTCTTGGCAGCGGAAACGATCTATGTCCTCCCCGGCGCCTGAGAACAGTAGCGAAGTAGGAAGCACGCCAATGGGGCCAGTGGAACCCTCCGCTGGGTGGCGCTTTCTGGTCGATGAGAACTTACCACGCGACTTGGCCGGGCGCCTACGTGCGGCGGGCCATAGCGCGGAGCACGTCATCGAGGCGGGGCTGCGCGGGCAGCCCGATCCGGCGGTGTACGCCTATGCCCAAGTCCAGGGAGACACCATCATCACGGCCGATCTCGGCTTCGGCAACCTCCTGCAGTATCAACCGCCGCATGCGGGGATCGTAGTCGTGCGCCTGCCCGACACGCTCGCCATTGGGCAACGCTTGCAAATTATCGCGGACGGCTTGGCGCTGCTGACGGGACAGTCCTTGGAGAACGCGCTCGTAACAATCGAGGTCCGGCGCGTACGGGTCCGCCGGTAGTAGCGCACCAGGCGCAAGGGTATGACGACGGGTTAGCGTGTGGCGTCGAGGACGGTCACGCTGCCGGGGGCGAGGCGGCAGCGGGTGCTAACCTGCCCGTAGCTGTTGCAGGGTGGCGCCGGCCGCGGGAGTCCCGGTACGAGTGAGCGGGCCGCCGCCAGCGCATCATGGCTGTCGCCGGCTACGTTGACGACAAAGGCGCGTCCGGCGCGCTCATCGACCGCGATCACGGCCGGTTCCACGCCCACCGGCAGGGTGCGCAACAGCGCCCCATTACGCGCGTCGAGCACGCTCACGCTGCCCGGCCCCGTGAGGTGACCCGCGGCATCCATGGCGCCCAGGCTGGTGACGAAGACGCGGCTACTCCGTCCATCGACCGCCATGACGAAGGGGTGTGGGCCGACCGTGACGGTGCGCAGGAGCGCCCCGCTGGGCGCGTCGAGCACGCTCACGCTGCCCGTCCCGCCGCCGTCGTTGGCGACAAAGACGCGGCCGGTCCGCGTGTCCACGACCGGCGTCACCGGCAGGGCCAGACGGCCCACGGGAGTGTTACCCACGACCCAACCCGTCGCGCTGTCGAGGATGGTCACCACGCCGTTGGACGTGCCACCCCCGCCGCCGTTGAGGACGAAGACGCGGCGGGTATGCGTGTCCACGGCCAGCGGTCGGGGTTGCGTGCCGCCGACCGTGCGCAGCAGCCGTCCGCTCGTCCCGTCGAGCATACTCACGCTATCGGCATAGGGACTGCTGACGAAGACGCGGCCGCTCTGCTCGTCCACCACGATATCGCCCGCGCCCTGGCTGGGCATATTCGGCCCGCGCGGGTCGTGGGCCACGACGACGGCGCGCAGCCGCCGCCCACTCGCGCCGTCGAGCGTGCTGACCAGCTTGGTATAACCGGGAAAGCCGTCGCCGTCGCTGTAGACGAAGACGCGCCCAGTGCGTTCGTCCACGGCCATCGCCGACGGGTTGCCGTTGACGTGGATCGTGCCCACATGCCGCCCCGTGCGCGTGTCGAGCACGGTGACGGTGTTGCCTCCCTTGAACACGTCCACGTCCGGCCGGCGCGGGCTGACGGCGAAGTCGCCCCAGTTGCTCACAAAGATACGCCCGGTCCGCGTGTCCACGACGACACTGTCCGATGCGCCGACGCCATTTCCTTTTCCGCATACGATTCGTCATACCTTATTAGCGCCGCGCGTCAAGCACGCTCACGGTCGTGTCACTCGCCAGAAAGACCTGTCCCGTCCGCTCATCGACCGCCAGCGGGCCGGGGCTCAGAAGCCCCATACCGGCGTTGATAAAGCGCGTGACGCGGCCCGAGCGCGCGTCGATCACGCTCACCACGCCGGTGAGGCGGCCCGTGGCGCCGGGTCGGGGCCAGGTAGTAACGACCACGCTGCCGTCATGCGCGACCACCGCCATGCTGGCGGGATACGCGCCCACCGTGCTGGTGTGCAGGAGGCGCCCCGTGCGCGCGTCGAGCATGCTCACCCGACCGTCACCGCTAGACACCGCGCCGGCCACGAACACATGCCCCATCGCCTCCGCCACCGCTACGACACTCGGTGTGGCCGGCACGGCGACGCTACGCAAGACCCACCCAGTCAGCACGTCGAGCACGGCGACGTGGCCCGTGCCCAGCACGAGGGCGCCGCGGCGGTCGATCGCCCCGCGCAGCGTGACGAAGGCACGTCCGGTCTGTTCATCGACGGCCACGGCGGTCGGCGCCGCGCCCACCGCGACGGTCCGCAGCACGCGCCCGCTGCCGGCATCGAGGATGCTCACGGTGGCGGCGGCGCTGTTGGTGACGACGACGCGCCCGCGCGGCGCGTCCACGGCCAGATCGCCGGGGGCCAAGCCGACGCCGATGGTCCGCAACAGGGCGCCGCTGTGCGTATCGAGCACAGCCACGGCGTTGGCGCGGGGGATCGCGATGAAGGCGTGGCCGGTACGCTCGTCAATGCCCACGGTCGTGCGCGTCAGGAGTGTATCGGACGATGTACGCGCTGTGGGGCGACGGGGGAGAGTTGTTCGGCGCAGGACGGTGCCGCTCCGCGCGTCGAGCACGCTCACAACACCAGCGGAATCTCCGCCGGGCGGGTCTGCACGCGCCACGAAGACCCGCCCGGCCCACTGATCGACCGCCACCGCACTGGTCCCGATCCCGCTGGCCGCGCCCAACGCCACGGTGTACAGGAGCGCGCCCGTCGTGGTGTCGAGCACGCGTAAGAGCATTCGCGGGAAGCGTCCCTGCACGGGCTCGCTCTGGGTAACGACGAAGGCGCGCTCCGTGCGCGCGTCCACGGCCACGGCGCCGGCCGTTGCACCGACAAAGATCGTGCGCAGGATCGGTTCCCGGCCCATGAGCACCGTGCCGGGCTCCGGGGCCGGGGCGAGCACGCCTGCGGCGGCGATGCCGCCCCCGAAAGCGGCCAGCAGCGCGGCGAGCAGGACGAGCCGCCAACTGCCCTGCGCGAGGCGTAGACGCCGGGGCTGTGGCGTCGGGCGAGCGTGGTGGGCCAGTAGCAGGTCGGCGCGCAGCCGAGCCGTGAAGGCTGGATCGCGCGGGACGGGCCGGCTGGCCGCGCGCAGCCGCTCCCCCACCGCGCGCAACTCAGGGGACAGGTCCTCCGCGCTGTCCCCGGTCATATGTTTCCGTTTCACGAATCTTCCTCCTTCTTGGCGTCGCGCCGCATCCGTGTCCGCACGGCGGACAGCCCGCGCGTCACCAGCATCTTAGTCGCCCCCGAACTGCGCCCCAGCGCGGCGGCGGTCTGCTCCATACTCAGATCGGCGACGAAGCGCAGGGCCAGCGCGTCATGCTGATCCGCAGCAGGCCTGCCGTGAGCGCGTCGAACAGTTCGGCCTGTTCCAGGTCGTCGGTCATACCAGGCGAGTCCGGCGCCTCGGTGTACCCCGGCGTTTTGCCCCCGACGGCGTGCCGCGGGGACCGCGGCGGTCCCAGTAGACACGTCGTCGGCCGATAATTCACGCGCCCTGCCCAGGAGGTGCTCAAGGCCGTGGCGCGGTATTACCAGGAGGTATAATATCTCAAGCATAGACGCGATGTCTCATGTTCGCAAAGGAGGCTGGTATGGAGCAGACAACGCAAGAGCAGCTTGCTAGCGTAGCGCCATTTGTGCAGCCGGCGCTGCGCCGCCTGGCACAGCTAGCGGCATTGCCCACCGACTGGGACTCATACGGCGCTGCCCCCCCCGTCCTTGCTTGCCGTGAGTACGGCGCGTGAACCCTTGTTAGCTGTTGATGAGCAGTTCGGCCATGCCGTCGGCGAACGCGTTCAACCGTACGCGGTCGCGCCGATAGCTGGCGGTGGTATCCAACTCGAATGGCGTGGCCCGCGCGCCGAGATCGAGGTGGAGATTGACTCAGCAGGACAGTTGGGCTATTTGGTCGTCGCCAAGCAGGGGGGCGAGCGTACGTTTGAGGAGAGGGATAATCTTGTGCGGGCAGAAGTGGTCACCGCTGTCGCTAGAGTGCTTTTCCCAGACAATGCGGCGCACTCCCTTATCGAGGGCGAGAATAGCAGGGCCAGGAGCCGTTTGCTGGCAGAGGCTATAAGTGTCGCCGTACAACCCACTCCGCGTGCTCAATGACCGTGAGCGGGATTGTATGGCGCCCGCGCCCGCTTGCTATCCGATTTCACCTGGCCGGTCGATGACCTCGAACGCGCCGTCGCCCACGATGCGTACGTCATACAGGCGGTCGAAGCCCTCGGCGTACGACGGCCGTTGCAGGCGCTTGACCGTGGCGAAGATGGCGACGTCGGGCACACGCGCCGCGCCCTCGCGCCCCTTGTTGCGCTCCAAGCTCGCGCCGACACCCGACTCAAAGTAGTAGCCGATGACCGTCGCGCCGTAGGCATGGCCCAACGCGATCAGCGGGGCGCGTTCCTCGACCGTCGGGGTGGTGTTGTCGACCACGACGGATTGGCCGGCCGCCAGCGCCGCCGCGATCAACTCCTGCTGCCGCCGCGCCTTGTGGCGGTTGTGGCCCATGAGGTCCTTGCTCACATAGACGTGCGTGGCCGCGAAGCGCGCGCGGTAGAACGTGCTCTTACCGGAGGCTTGCAGGCCGATGAGAATAGTCAGGTCCATGGGACGCAGCGTACCACATAGTTCCCCCTAAAGAGTGCGACGCGTATAATGCTAGCAGTTAACCTTGTGAGAGCACTGTACGATCAACCCTTGACATAAGGAGGGGGCATGGAGCAGACGACGCAGCAACCGGGGCAGCCCGGAACGACCGTCCGGCGGGCCGCGACGCCCGCGCCGCCCGTTATTCGCACCCGGCAGGAGGCGCCGGCCGTCCAGCCGCGCCATCCCAGCCAGGTGATGCGCGCCCTCGAGGCGGCGCAGACCTATATCCTCAATGAGGAGACGCTCGTTCTGGTCGAGTTCCTCGTCGTGGTCGTCATCGGCATCGTCGTCTTCCGCGCGGCGCTCTATCCGATGGAGTCCTTCATGAACGGGTTGGGTCACGCGCTAAGCAACCTCGGCCTGACCAAGCTCTTCAAGGGCTAGGCCGCGTCTATGAATGGTGTGTCGACCGCGCCCGCGACGCCGGCCGTGCGCGAACTCGCTGTCTCCTGGTGGGGTCTCATGCCCTATACCGCTTCCTGGGACCTGCAGAAGAGCCTCGCCGCGGACCTCGTCGCCGGGACCGGGCGTGACACGCTGCTCCTGCTCGAGCACCCGCCCGTCTATACGCTCGGGCGCAACTCGCTCACGGAGCACATATTGGTCTCGTCCGATGAGTTGGCGCGCCGCGGCGCCACGGTCGAGCGTATCGACCGCGGTGGTGAGGTGACGTTCCACGGGCCGGGGCAGTTGGTGGCCTACCCCGTCATCAAGCTTGGTCCGGAAGAGCGTTCCATCTCGCGCCTCGTCGACAACCTGGAGCAGGCCATCATCGACACGCTCGGCGATTACGGCCTGCCCGGTGAGCGCCTGGCCGGACAGCGCGGCGTGTGGACGCGCGGGCGCAAGATGACGTCGGTCGGGCTCTCGCTCAAGCGCTGGGTCGTCACACACGGCATGGCCCTCAACGTGGCGCCCGATCTCTCGTATTTCACGCTCATCAATCCCTGCGGCCATCCCGAGACGGTCATGACCTCGATGGAGCGTGAGCTCGGCCAGGCGCCGGACGTGCGGGATGTTGGCGACCACTTCGCGCGCCATTTCGCGCGCCGCTTCAACCGTACCCCCATCGAAACGTTTACCACGGAGACACAGAGACACGGAGAAGGGTTTTAAGAATAGCGCGGCGTACGGTGATAGACATAGATGTGGATGCGCGTTTAATTCTAAACAATCTCCGTGCATCCGTGTCTCCGTGGTGTAAAAATAAGGAGTAAGCAATGGATATGCAGGGTGTGGCGTTCCTCGGCGGGGAGTATGTCCCGTTGGCCGACGCCAAGATCAGCATCATGACACACGCGTTCAACTATGGGACGGGCACGTTCGAGGGCATTCGCGGCTACTGGAGCGCCGCCGAGGAGCAGTTGTACGTGTTCCGCATGCGCGAGCACTTCGAGCGGTTGCACAACTCCGCGCGTATCCTGGCGATCAGCCTGCCTTATAGCGTCGACGAACTCGAGACGATCACGCTCGAGATCCTGCGCCGCTCGGGCTTCCGCGGCGATACCTACATCCGGCCCATCGCCTACAAGAGCGGTCTCGGCATCGGCGTGAGCATGACAGGCGTGTCCGACGACTTCATGATGTACTGCCAGCCGATGGGCAACTACATCGACATCGACCGCGGCATCCGTTGTTGCCTCTCGTCGTGGCGCCGCAACAGCGACAACGCGATCCCCCCGCGCGCCAAGGTGACGGGCGCCTACGTCAACGCGGCGTTGGCCAAGCACGAGGCCGTCGTCAACGGCTACGACGAGGCCATCATGCTGGCCGAGAACGGCAACGTGTCCGAGGGCAGCGCCGAGAATCTGTTTATCATCAAGAACCGCACCCTCATCACACCGGCCGTGACGGACAGTGTGCTGGAGGGTATTACGCGCGCCACCCTGATCGAGATCGCGCGCACCGAACTGGGTGTGCCGACGGTCGAGCGCACGGTGCAGCGCACCGAGCTCTACACCGCCGACGAGGTTTTCCTGTGCGGCACGGGGGCGCAGGTCTCGCCGGTGGTCGAGATTGACAAGCGGTCTATTGGGTCGGGCGGGGTGGGGCCGCTGACCGTCGCCCTGCAGCAGGCGTATTTCGATGTCGTGCGCGGCGTCAACCGCGCCTACAGCGCCTGGCTACGGCCCGTCTACACCCAGAACGTCGAGCCCACCCGGCCCGAGCCAGTCGAGACAGGCAATGTTCTGGCGCCGTAAGTAGTTGCCAGATGACAATGGCCTGGCCCTAAAGGACCATGGTAGGGCACGGACCCTGAAAGGTCTGTGGAGCCGGCGCGCATGCGGGGGATTGGCGCGCGGGTCGCCGACCGCGAGACCGTTTACGGTCCGTCCCTTGCCATGGTCCTTTAGGGCCAGGCCCACCCTTACAATCGTTAGGTAGGTGTCATTATGCCGCGTGAGACGACGAGCGAGTCAGGTTACCCGGACGCGGGCCCCGTCGTCGGCGTCGTTGGCGGACATGGCGGCATCGGTTCGTTCTTCGTCCGCGTCCTGCAAGCCGCCGGCGCTACGGTGCTGGTGAGCGACCGGGGCACGCGGCTCGGCAATGTCGAGGTGGCCGCGCGCTGCGGCCTTACGCTTGTGTCCGTCCCCTTGCGCGCGACGCCGGCCGTACTAGCCGAGATCGCCCCTCATGTGCGTCCCGACGCGGCGCTGGTCAGCCTGGGTTCGCTGATGGAGTTGGCGTTGCCAGCGCTGGACGGCCGTGCGGGCGAGGTATTCCTGCTGCACCCCCTGTTTGGCCCCGGTCGCCCCGGCCTAGCGGGGACAACGCTGGCCCTGGCGCCGTTGCGTGGCGCGCGGTGGCGCGTCTGGCTGACGCGCCTGATCGAGGGCCAGGGCGCGCGGATCGTGACGACCACGCCGGGGGAGCACGACCGGGCGATGGCCGGCGCTCAGGCGCTGCTGCACGGGACCTACGCCGCGTTGGCGCCGGAGATCATGGCGACGCTGCCGGGGGATGATCCGCTGGCCTGGGCCACGCCGACCCTGCGCCTGCAACTCGCCCTGATGAGCCGCATCTTGCATCAGGACCCCGCGCTCTACGGCGACGTGTTGGCCCTCAATCGCCACACGCCCCTGGTAATCGACCGCCTCATCGCGCGCCTAACCGCCCTCCGCGCCGCCGCGCTCGACGGCCCAGAGGCGGTCGCCGCGCTCTTTAGCACAGTCCGTGACCTACTAGGCCCGCTGGGACAGGACTTGGCGGCCGAGGGCGACCGGGCGCTGGGCGAGGGCGGCGCGTTTCGCGCTTCTGCTACACTAGCGCTAGAGTAAAGAGGAGACGACACGATGGCCGACACACAAAAGGTGGTGGCGCCAGTTCTTCGCGAGGGCGCGGACGCCTCTCTACAAGAGGCGCGGCGTCACGGTAACGATGACTCCAGCGACGTAGAGGCAGTATCCACGTCAGGACTAACCATCCGCGATCTTGGCTGGCCTCACGAACAGGCCGAGCACGTACGGGCGCGGTTAGCTTCGTTTGCCGAGGATTGGGACGCTCCCGAGATGGATGTTTACTGATGGCATTATTTACGAAGAAACAGGATCTACCGGCGGACATCGCGGCGCGTATCCCGCCGGGCCAGCAACTCACGGTCAAGTGGCCCGTGCTGACCTACGGGCCGATCCCGCACACTGACCTTGCCACCTGGGATTTTCGCATCAGCGGGCTCGTCGAGGAGCCGGCCACGTTCAATTGGGACGAGTTTATGGCGCTGCCACAGACGCGGCGGCACAACGACATCCACTGTGTGACGCGCTGGAGCAAGCTCGACAACGACTGGGACGGCGTGGCCGTGCTCGATCTGATGAAGCGCGTGTCGCCCAAGCCTGAGGTCAAGGCCGTGATCGTACACGCCGAGCACGGCTTCACGGCTAACCTGACGCTCGACGACTTCCTGCGCGATGATAATCTCTTCGCGCACAGCCACGACGGGCAGCCGCTCACGCCCGAGCATGGCTACCCGCTACGCCTGGTCGTGCCGCACCTGTATTTCTGGAAGAGCGTCAAGTTCGTGCGCGGCCTCGAATTCGTGGTCGAGGACCAGCCCGGCTTCTGGGAGCGCAACGGCTACCACATGCGCGGCGACCCGTGGGACGAGGAGCGCTATTCGTCCTGGTGGTGAACAGGGCCTGCGACTAAAGTCGCATGGCAGGCGAGCGGCGACTAAAGTCGCGCGGGGCGCCACGCCAGAGACACTTCAGTGTCCGTGGTCTGCCATGCGACTTCAGTCGCAGGCCAGCAGCTAATCGCTGATCGCTAATTGCTGCTATACTCCCATCTGAGACCCTAAATACGGCTATAATAATAGAGGATGTAGAGGACACATGAAGCGAACATGGCAACCGAAGCGTATCCCGCGCAAACGCAAGCACGGCTTTATCGCGCGCATGGCCACCAAGGGCGGCCGGCATGTGCTCAAGGCGCGGCGGCTCAAGGGACGCCACAAGCTGACGGTCTAGCATTTTATGCTGCCCAGGGGCCAGCGCCTGACTCGCACGAGCGACTACGCGCGCGTGCGCCGCGCGGGCCGGTCTAAAGCCCATCCGCTGCTCATCCTGGCCGCGGCGCCTAACGGCGGCGACACGACGCGCGTGGGCCTGACCGTGGGTAAGAAAATTGGTTCAGCCGTGACGCGCAATCGGCTCAAGCGCGTCCTGCGCGCGGCCGCGCGTGAGCGCCTCGCGCGGCTGCGCCCAGGCTACGATGTCGTGCTTATCGGGCGACCGGAGGCGGCTGGAGCCGGGCAGCAGTTGGTCGGCGCGGCGCTCGATCAACTGCTGCGACGGGCGGACTTGCTGGCGCGTGCGCCACGGCGCGACGGTGATGGGCGAGGAATATGAAGAGCGTATTGCTCACGGTGATTCGGTTCTACCAGGCCACGGCCGCGCGCCTGTTGCCTTCGACCACATGCCGGTTCTATCCAAGCTGCTCGACCTATAGTTACGAGGCGATCGCGCGACATGGCGCCGCGCGGGGCTCGCTCTTGATGCTGCGGCGCCTGGCGCGGTGCCATCCTTTCCACCCCGGCGGCCTTGATCCGGTCCCGTAACAGGCGTCCAAACCGGTCCCGTAGCGGCGCGCTCGAATAGGAGTTTTTGGTGTCAGGCTTTTCACATATTCTCGATCCCATCAGCCATCCGCTTGGAGCGGTACTGATCGCGTTGACGGGCGTGCTGCACAACTACGGGCTGGCCATCATCGTCTTCACTATCCTGGTGCGCGGTGTACTCTCCCCGCTCAACATCAAGCAGCTCAAGTCGGCCCGGAAGATGGCGTCACTGGGTCCGCTGCAAAAAGAGCTGCAGCGGCGCTACAAGGGCGACCGCGCGGCCTTGCAGCAGGCCACGATGGAACTCTACAAGGAGCAGGGCGTCAACCCGGCGGCGGGCTGCCTGCCGCTGCTGGTGCAAATGCCGATCCTCTACTCGCTGATCTTCGTCTTCAGTAACATCAGGAACTTGAAGAACGCGCACGGCGCGTACATCGCCATCTACCACACCAACTTTCTATGGTTCTCTCTCGACAAGCCGGACAGTCTCTTCGGGCATTTTTTCTTCGGGGCGCACTCGTTCTGGGGGCCGCTGCCGGTGCTTGCCGCCGCCACGCAGTGGGTGCAGCAGCGCATGATGATGCAGCCGACCAGCGATCCGCAGCAGCGCTCCACGCAACAGATCATGCAGTTCATGCCGCTCATGATCATGCTGTTCGCGGTCAATTACCCCTCTGGCCTGGCGCTCTACTGGGTCACGTCGACCGTGTTCAGCATCGTGATGCAGTACTTCATCACCGGCTTCGGCCAACTCTTCAAGTCGCCATTCAAAGTGCCCGAAGCCGTGGCCGCACCTTCACCCGCGCTATCCGCCGGCGCGCGTAGCAAAGCCGGGCAGTCCGCTACCGGGTCGCGCGCGATCGCGACGCGCGCCAATGGAAATGGGGCCAGCGCCAATGGGACGAAGGCGAATGGAAACGGCCATGGGCGGCGCGTCACCCTGTTCAGCGCGCATCCGCCCTCGCGCGTGGTCGAGGACGCCGAGGATGAGGATCTCACTGGCGATGAGCGGCTGGCGGCCGGGGGAACCGGCGCGCGCCAGGGCAAGATGCAGCGCACCGTGGCGCGGCAAAAAGCGCGACCCCCCAAAGGAGTACGACGATAGATGAACGAACGCCACCGCCAAAGCGTGACGGTTAGCGCCCGGACAGTCGACGAGGCCATCACCGAAGCCGAGCGTGAACTGGGCGTCCCGCGCGATAGTCTCGACATAACGGTTATCACCGAAGGGTCCAAGGGCTTCCTGGGTATGCGCGCCGAGAATGCGCGCATCCTGGCCATGGTCGTCGGTGATAACATGGTCATGGCGCCCTCCGCTGACACGTCGACGGCCGTTGTGGCGCCCACGTCGCCGCCTGCCGACACGCCGGCGCCGCGCGGCGCATCCGCTGCGCCTCCCGTGTCCACGACCAGGGCCGAGGTGGAGGATGTCGGCAAGGCTGGCGCGACTAGCGAGACCGAGGGCGGGGCGTTCGAACTTGGTGACGAGTACGACGACGAGACGCCGCGCGATGGCGCTGACGAGCCGGGGCGTCGCACACAGCAGCACCAGGAAACGGCCGCGCTCGCCCAGGACATCCTTGAAAACCTCTTGCGCCACATGAACATACAGGCCCGTGTCAGCGTGCGCACGATGTCCGATCCGATCGTTCTCGACGTGGAGACCGACAATGGCGGACTAATCATCGGGCGGCGCGGCGAGACGCTCAGCGCGCTGCAGTACCTCGTCAACGTGTTGATCGGCAAGCGCACGCGGCGCTGGACCAAAGTGGTCATCGACGTGGAGCACTGGCGCGACCGTCGCGAAGAAACGTTGCGCGCGCTGGCATTGCGCCAAGCCGACCGGGTGCGCCAGCAGCATCGCCCGGTCGCGCTCGATCCTATGCCCGCCGGCGAGCGCCGCATCATCCACGTCACGCTGCAAGATCAGCGTGACATCGAGACACATAGCGAGGGTGAGGAACCGAACCGGCGCTTGGTCATTACGCCTAAGCGCTAGCGCCTCCCGTGAACAATACATCACCCGGAGCTTCCCCTACCTACGTCGTGGTCGGCCATGTCGCGCGCGACATCGTCCCCGCGAACGCGGTAGGCGCGTCCCCGTTTCGTGACGCCGCGACGCCGATCACGATGCCCGGTGGGACCGCGCTCTATGCCGCGCTGACGGCGCGCCGCCTGGGCGTCGACACAGGGGTCATCACCAGCGCTCCGGCAGGCTTCGACGATGCTCTGCTGGAGGGCGCGCGCGTCCACGTCGTGGTGGCGGAAGAGGATACGATCTTCGAGAACCGCTACGAGCCGGGTGGCCGCGTGCAGTTCCTGCACGGGCGCGCACGGCCGCTCGGCCCCGGCGATATCCCGGCGGCGTGGCGCGCGGCGCGTATCCTGCACCTGGGCCCCATCGCCGACGAGGTTGATCCGGCCATCGCGGCGCTCTTCCCGCGTGCCCTGCGCGCCGCGACGCCACAAGGCTGGGCGCGTCGCTGGGATGAGGGGAGCCGCGTCCACACCCTCCCGCACGCGCGGGTCGCGGCGCGCCTCGTCGACCTTGACGT
>JAABUO010003801.1_pt1 | contig 17923 bp, 26 predicted proteins | sample 5559291 | NCBI WGS metagenome assembly JAABUO01 (sample SAMN10711878, study PRJNA513372) | rock metagenome | isolation source: Antarctica rocks | place: Antarctica: Victoria Land, Finger Mt sud | reverse complement strand
TGCAATGCGCAGGTGTGGGACGCAGCAGCAGTAGCCCTGTGCCTGATGATACAGATGTACCCACTGCATCTGATAGCATGAGCAGGGGACAATCTGCTGGTCCAGATGCTCACCCTGTGTCAGTCACCTCTGCAGAAACCCACACACCATCCATCAGTCCTTCTGGGACACCAGGACCGGATGCAATGCTGTCCCCATCGCGGTTAGATGCATTGCGCGAGCGAATGAACAAAATCAGTGCGGCTGCAGCCATGTCAGAGCAGGCTCCCTCACCAGTACTATCTGCAGCAACTGTGCGGACGGATACCAGTCACATGACAGGCACCATGGAAGCTTTGCAGCAAAGGATGTCTCTGCTTCGTAGGAAACAAGAGCAGCTTTAGGCTTCTTGGTCAATGCGGCTGCATTGCGCTGCATCAGTTGTAAAACATTAGGTAGTGACGTTGACTTGTTGAGGCACTGATGTATGCCTCTTGATTGTGCTCACGCCAGTGATCATAAAAGGAAGTCGGGACCTGTGTCGATAGTGCTGCATGACTTGTCTGTGCAAATTAGCGGCACCAGGATTTTGAGATCTAAAGTGCACAGCACGCGCAGCACACTACTTCGAGTGATCTGCGTTCGGACCATCCTGCAGTTGGCGGATCAGAGGCCGCACGTCTGCTTTACATCAGCCAACAGATAGTCGTAGGCGATCATGGTGAACTTGCGCAAGCGTCACAAGGCGTCCGACGATGCACCTAGCCAGTATGCGGAGCAGAGGTAGGTCAGGATTCACACTGAGACAGTATAAATAGTCATGCCTTCATTAACGTGGCATCGACAAGTGTGTACCCTGCAGCTCTGATGAGTCCGACAGCGGGTCGGAAGATGAGGCTCCTAACCAAGTGGCAAGTCAGAAAAATGTCAACAAGAAGGTACACCTCAGACTACGTATTGGGTTGTGCAAAATGTCAAGCAACTCTCTGATGGTCAAACACAGCAACGGTTGCTGCAGGCTCCCGCCGCACCCACACCAAAGAGACGTAAGACAGCACACGAGCCTGCTGCAACCAGTATGGATGCTCCTTTGTTGGGTATGCAGCTGGTCGAAACAACTTGGCACGCTTTGTCTGATCTTCTCAAGTCGTCATTGAGCTGCGCTGCTGTGCAGAGCTTGTCAAGAATCATCCAAAGGCCCTGACAGCTGCTGCCAAGGTAAATCATCTGGTTGTGAGGGTTTGTGTTCTACTCCAAACATATACATAAAGCAAGCCCAACCCTCCTTTGATCTTTGTCTTCTGGGTGCTTTACGCTTGCATGACGCAGGACTGGGCAAATGCTTACCAGCAGAATCGGGCTGCTGCTACGGCAGAGCTGCTGACCCTGTTGACTCAGGTGAGCAGCAACTAACAATCACCAAAGTTCCAAACCCACTTCTTGCAATGACCCACTTGGCCTCATGCAACAGAGAAGCTGTGTCACAGGCAAGTGGCTGCTCAACAGAGGTGACTGAAGATGATGTAGAAGAAGGGGAGGTTGACAAGCTCGTGAAAGGTCTGCTGCAACAGGTCACACAGGTAGCCTGTGTTTCATACCATGATGCATCTGTTGATGCACAAAGTGATGAGTGATTTTACATCATACCAGCACTCTCTGCAACAGCGACACTTTGTGTTACCTGCCTGTGCATACAGCATGCGCCGCTGGAGCCTAGCTGCATTGCATTGGCAAATGCGTCTGAACCAGGCTATCCTTGACAGAGCTATGTGTGGGCAGTGGGGTACATTGTGAAGCAACAGACCTCAGCTCACTGCATCTTGTTCATACATATGGATCTGGCTGCCCCTAGTAGCAGAGCAACACTTGCTGCAGGATGGTCTTGAAGACCAGTTCAAGAGCAAAGCAGGCAAGAACTTCAAGGCTAACTACTTGGAATTTTGGGACAAGGTCATGCGAGAGTGCCAGTCAACAGACATCCTGTTTGACAACTACCTTCTGGAGAAGATGTCCTTTCTGGTCATTGCTCTCAGCTGGTGGGTCTTCTTCCTGGTTTGCTGTACATAGCCCAATACATGCACCTTCTTGGACGCCTTCCCACAAGCACTGTGTGCTTGTGACAGCCGCAAGCTGGTCTGCCCCATCTGCTGTTAGCATGGTGCCTCCCTGCGTGCACAACACTTCTCATTTTGGGTGAAGGGCATAAATGACCATCACAGATGCAGCAAGAAGGAAGACGACTTCGTTGCTTGTCATGTCTATGCATCAACATACCTTAAGCCGCCTGCGACACAGTCTTAAGCACAGCAGTGCTTCTGCGGTGCAGCTCTGTGGTGCGGCACTTCCGGTATGCAGCTACAATGACAGCCTGCCAGCTCGTGTCCTCCTGGATCAGAACCATGCAGACTCTCAATGAAGCCAGAGAGACTGCTCAACGCCAGCTTGATGCAGAAAGCAAGAAGAAAAGCAACAAGGTATGTCTAGCAATGATACAACGGCATGACATTGTCCACTTTGGGTGTCTGACATGCTACAGTGTGTACTCAGAGTCACAGATGCTGCTGTAATACAAGCTTCTTAAACACCATGATGGAGCCCTGCCTAGGCATGTGCTTTGCTGCGTGTGCAGCTTGGGACAAAGCAGCCAGCCCAGCCTTGCACCAGCAACTCTGGTGCAAGCTACCTTACCCTCTTCTTGGTGATGCAGGCAAGCAGTGACCGCATGGCCTCTTTCCAGAAGGTCATTGAGCGCAGCCACTCTCAGGTGACCAGCTTGAAGGCTTCAGTGAACAACATCTTCCAGGCAGTGTCGGCCAAGAGGTTCAGGGATGTGGCGCCAGACATCAGGGCCCTGGTCATTGAGGGCATTGCTCACTGGACCACCAGCCTGCCTGCTGACTTCCTACAGGACCAGTACCTCAAGTATGTGGCGTGGGCTTTGTCAGACAGGGTAATCGCCACAGCTGTTGTCAAATGCAACAGCCATGTCCTCTTCAAAAGGCAGGCTGTATGCACTGATGTGTTGGGCCTGCAGTATGTCACAAGTCCAGGAAGTTGTTGTGGCGCGCTGCCATGGTATTTTGCAGCGACAGATGGGATGGTGTCCTGTATAATCTGGGAACAAGGACGCAGATGCTCTTTTTGCAGCTCTTCTTCACGGTGCATTGCAATCTTTTGTATCAGATGCCAGCATTGTCGCGTATGGCAAGTGGTCATGTCCCTACTGATCTGTCGTTTGGATCCCCAGGGACATGGCTGACTACATTGCCTTGTGGTATATATAGCCAGAGGTCTTGTGGGTCATGCTGCAAAATGTTGCAGCGCGCTGATTTCCCCTCTTGGCATGCAGGAGGCTCTGGTACGGGACACAGCAGTGACGGCACTGCTGGAGCTGTATGCTGACAAAGACAATGTGGAGCCCATGCATGAGCTGACGGCACGCTTCGCTCCACGCTTTGCCCAGCTCATCCATGATGTGGATGAAGGCGTTGCTGTCAAGGGGGTAGGCAATACCCACTCCAGCAGCCAAGCATCAATCGGTATCATGTACAAAACCGTATATAGTTGCATGCTACTGTTCTGCAGCTGCAGCTCCAGGCGGAACCTGAATTTGTGTGCCTCACATCACACTACCTCACACTAGGAGTCACCGTGAGTCATGGCGGTGACCAGAACTTCCCTGGACGTGTCAACCCCTGTGCTGCAGAGGATCTGCACCAAACCTGCAAGCTTGCATATTACGTAACACATGCTGGACTCTTCATAAGAGAGGAGGGCGTGCTGGCGTGAAGCTTCATTACTTTGCAGGTGCAACTGCTGACAGTGCTAGTGAGGCTGGAGGAGGTGCCAGGGCATCAGGTGCGTGATGTCTACAAGCTGCTGCTGGATGATAGCTACGCAGTGCGCCACGCAGCTGCTGAGCTGGTTGCTGACATGCTGGAGGAGTCAGGCCAGCGCCACCTAGCTCAGGTGATCACCTCACCCTTCTATTGTTTCTGCTTCTTGTGCCTTGGGACGCTAGATGAGGGCTCAGCAGGTCCATGTTTGAAGCAGCCTTGGAGTGCAAGTGTGTGCAGCTCTGGGAGGCGATGGACACTGTGCTGCTGAGTTGCCTATGTGTGATGTGAGTAGAGAACGCAAGATGTTCTGGATGACACCGATAGACAGGAAGACAGGCACAGAAGTCTTGTTGAGGCATCATTTGACTTGCTGCATTGCCTTTGCACATGATGACGCTTACAGTACTCCTGATACACCCTGTTTGGCCTTCGCAGTATCTGTTATGCTTTGTGTGTTGTAGCTCAACTGGACAGGTCATCAATCTTCAGCTAACATCACCACATGATGCTTATTGTATTCACTGTCATTGTTGGCAACAGCCTCTGCTATGCTTTCTGGCTCAACTGACCAGATCACCAACCAACATCACAATGTATACAAGGAATTGAGTCAGCATCTCTGTTCCTTGTATACCTTCATTGTCGGCAACCATCTCTGCTATGCTTTGTGTGCTCAGGCTCAACTGGACAGGCCACCAACACTCAATCAACATTCCCTCATCACTTGATTTGCAGGTGGGCAAGGTTGGCACAGGGCGCGGGCGCAAGCGTAAGAGTGGCGAGCAAGCCAGTACCAAGGACTTGCAGCTAGCTGGCATCCTGCACATCATGTTCCTTCTGGCTAATGATGAGGTAAACCGCCTATGCAACATGGGTTTCTTTGACCGCCACCATCTGAGACTGTACACAACCAATCTTTGGATAAGACTTGCATGCCATGAAGTTTGCATGGATCTGCATGATTCCTTACACACTTCTCCTGCATCTGCTCACGCATCAGATAGATACACGATGGAGTTGTGGCAAAGGTAGCTGAACTAGCAGAGTAGCATGCAGGAGGAGGACGCAGGATTGGGTGATCGCAGAAGGCAATCTGCGGCAGGCCTCAGGGGCGCCGAACAGCCGCTCACCTCTGTCATGGTCAGCCATGTTGTGGACGCCCTCTTTGACAGGCAAGCATTCACTGGCCTGCACATGCTCGATCATGTGCTCAAGGAATCTTGACTGAATCTGCATACACAGGTACATTCTTTGCTGATGTGCATTGTGGGACCCCGACCCCCATCCCCCATAACATCGATTTGTGTGTGACAAACAGCTGCAGCTTCCCAGAGTTCAGGATGTACACATGCCAGGGGAAAGAGGGGTTGCGTTCAACATTTGCATGTGTCCATACTTGTCTTGCAGGCCTGCACACCCCATCTCTGTTTGCAGAATTTCTGCTCCTTGCAGCGTCCCAATGACCAGATTTAGAGCCTGTATCCTTCACTCAACCAATGCTGCTGTTTCTACAAGCGCTGCTCCGGATGATCTGTTGATTTGGGTTCTCAGGGTGGAGATCTTGTCAGACTGGAAGAGCCTGACCGCAGCCCTGCTGGATGATGCAGCAGTGGAGGCACGCAGCGATGCCAGCACCACCAACCTCCTGCTGCTGCTGAAAGACGCTGCCCACAAAGCTGTAGGCGGCCACCTGGTCCCCTCCCGCCAGGAAGCCAGGTGGGCCGTTCATTGCAGCCTTGATGCCTGAAAACCCACCTCAAGCTCTCTTTGGACATATATTGCTCAGAGCTGCTGTTTTTCCTTCTTGGCCTTTGTTCACTCATCCTAAGCATGGACGTGCTCCATATATCTTCCCGGCAACCTTCCATACGCAAGGAAAGGGTAGTCACACTGCTTGGTCATCGCCTGCAGTGTACGCAATCAGAGTGCATGACTAATGACATAAGTATGCATTGCTCTGGAGGTGCACAATTGACTATCATATTACTTAATTTGCCAGGGTGGCATGGCTGCATCATGCATAGTCTCATGTTCCGCTCCGTCAACATCCTTCACACAGCTCTACAGCTGTACCTTGTACCACCAAGAAGACGTTTGAAAGCGGCTAATGGTGGTGATGGTGACAGGAAGCAGAGCAGTAAGGCAAGGCAGACCGCTGCAGCCAGCCACAAGCAGGAGCTGACATTGGCTCTCACCCAGAGCCTGCCTGACCTCATCCACAAGTACCAGACTGATGCTGTCAAGGTAACCTCTGCAATGCTTCACACCATCCACACCTTACCATGCTATATTAATGACAGATGCCTGCGCCAGCATGCTGAGGCTGTAGTCACCATTAGTCAGCACATAGACATCCTTTGGTGTCACCCTGGACTGTTACGGCTTCTGTATGTCCTGCAAGCTGAACCTTGCATGCAAGTAGTGACACACAAAACTGTGTGAGTGTGTGTGATGCAGGCTTGTGCTCTTGTGGGCATCATACCAGACCTGAACTTGGACATGTACAGCCTACAGAGGCAGGAGGCCGGCTTTCAGGCCCTGCTGCGTGCTGTGGCTGACGTGCTGCTGAAGCATGTGGAGGCTGACACTGTGGCACACTGTGCACGTACCCTAGTGCACTGCACCCAGCATGGCCCTCAAGCCATCCAGGTGACTCACACTTGGGAAGCAACAGCTTCCAGAATATGGTTCAGCCCACTTGAACATGCGTGTCTACAGAACACTGTTCTATCACAGCAGTCAGCTGTTGTGGTGTTCCTCATGATGCCCTCCCCACAAAGGCATGTACACTTTCACAGCATCTGTCCAAAACCACCATGGGTTTCCACAAACCCACAAACCGCCTGCAGGATAATTAAGAGAGCCCATGGATTGCACACAGACTGCTTTGGCATTTCGCACGCACGCACGCACACACATGCGCACACACACACACACACACACACACACACACACACACACACACACACACACACACACACACACACACACACATCATGTCAACTGTGCATGTGCAGGATCTGGCTGCAGTGCGTCTGAATGAGACAGTAGAGGAGCTGGCAGACAAGCTGGCAGCTTCAGCAGACGCTGTCTTGGGCATGTCTGAGGCAGACCTGGCAGAGGCAATAGAAGCATATAGCAGTATGACCAGGGATGGAGGTATTGGGGTAGTGGCATCTGAAGAAGATGAGGACCTCTTTGCCTGCCGTGCTGCTCTGCTCAGGCTGCACCATTTGCAGCTGCTCACCAAGGCACCATCTGAGATGCCGGATGTGTACTCACGTCTGCAGAAGCTACTACAGGTGCCCTGCTCCCTTGTCTGTCTGTCTGTCTGTCTCAGTGCATCTGCCTGACTGCTGCTCATATGCACAGCTGCCCTGCTGAGTTTCCTTATAGTGTATGGCTACCTGCGTTAGTTACTGCAGATGGTCCTTCTAGTCTGCACATCACACCTGCCAAGTGAGAAGCCCCCTTTAGCAACAGCACCCACATGCACAATGCCCTGCAGGCAGGCACTTTGATCCGTGCCACTGTGAGCTTGATATCTGCCAGGGTGTCATATGGTTCACACATTGCGTCCTGCTCTGTTTGCTAGCCTGTGAGAGGCTAAGTTGGTGCTATGCCATGCAGGCAGCCTCAGAAGGGGTGCCCTTGGGGTTGCCCATCACCGAGCTGGCCCTCCTGAACACCTTCACCTTGCTGTTGTGGCAGCTGAAGGCCCTGCAGCAAGAAGACAGCAGCAGCAATGCAGGCAGCCAGCCGCTCATAGACCCTGCAGAAGCCTTAGGGGAATGTGTTGGCACCTTTTGTGTGCACCTGGAAAGTATCTTTGAGGGCAGTGAGGCCCTGCAGCGTCTGCAGGACTGCATCTTCAGGATCCAGGCTGACCTGTTCCTGGTGTTCAGCTATGCCAAGCTCCATGTAAGCTGCTGTCACCACCTCATGTTCTGGGCTGCCATTCCTTGCTTCCAGCACACACAAGCACTCAACATCTGCAACATCTTATTAATCATTGGTAACTACTGACAAGTTCAAAAGCAAACAGCTGGACTGCATTCCCGATACTGTCGTAGTTTAGAGCTTTCAAAAGTTTTGATTGATACAGGGGGGAGCAGCAGAGGCAGCTGGGTACAAGCCTAGCGAGGAGACCCTGCAGCGCTTCTGGGAGCATTGTGAAGACATCTTGAGCAGGGAGGCTGTGGAGGTGCCTGAAGCCAGTCTGGACGCCGACACCCAGGCTCAGCGTTTTGCCCATGCCAAGCTTGAGCAGGTACCCCACTCGTGCGTATCACTCAGCACTTCCATCTCAGCTTGAGTGGCCACAATGCCTTGCAAAGCCTGAGGACCAGTGCCAACCACTTACATCATATCTCTATCCTGTCTCCTGACAAATGTAAAGTTTGAAACTTCTAATGTTTCTGGAAACCCTAACGGCCCAGACTCGATGCGATTTGACGCTGGGGCTAGCTGAGTTGCTGGCTGAGTTGACCATCAGGGTGTGCAAGGCACCGTCTGTCACAACTTGCAAGCAATGTGGCACGGCTAGCAAAGGCTGAGCATGGCTGCTTTGTGGTTTTGCCAGTGCAATTGCCTTGTACAACTTATGACACATGATGACACCAGAGTATCGGCGCAAGAGCTTTCCTTTGCTGACATCAATGCAGCTAAGCTCTTCAAGCAGCTCATGTATCAGTGGACTGATATGTTGGCAGGACAGACATGCGATTCCACACTTGCTGCGCAGCGTACATATCTAATGGATGTTTTAAAATGTGTGAAGCTTGAAACACTGATGCATGTGCCAATCGGACTATCGTGGGCATATACGGTGCAGAGCTGCCCCAGGACATGTCAAGCACAGCAAAGCGGCAAAGCATAGCCAGTATGCAGAGAGGACAAGACCAGCACACAAGCAAACAGCAGTACATCATGCAAAATCCAGAGCAAACAATGCAATATCCAAGTTCACACACCTGCGCCAATGACAAGTGCTGTGAGGGCTGGTGCACTGCAGGGCTGGTGCATATATCAATAGTCACAACAACAGCAGCAGCAGCAACAATAACAACAACAACAGTAATAATTGTCGTACTGATAAGAATAATGAGCTAAGCCAGTGCATGTTGCACTATACAGAAGAAGCTGCATGGGGGCAGTGCAATGAAAAGCTGATTAGCTGTTTGACGCAAGTGCAGGAGGCAGAGGCTTCCAATCAGCTGAAGTGTGAGGCAGTGTGTGCTGTTGGGCGCCTGGTGGCTTTCCAGTCTGTGGCTGCTGGGGACTGGCTGGCCCCCCAACTCATCTCCCACATGGTTGGCCATGGCAAACAGGTGAACCTCCTCTTGCCAGAATGTCCTCTCTGTTTGTGGTGTCACTACTGTGTATTATTACAGCATCACTGGTCTGATGTGTCTGATAATTACCCATAGCAGGCAAGCAAGCTTCAGGCTGCTATCCAATGCACAGGAATGCCAACGTCACAATTAGTTCTGCTTTTGGTGTTGTTTGTTCCCACAAGACTTAGTGTTTAATGTCTTGGTAGCCTGTTGAGGCTTAGTCTCAAGCGCAGCTGGTGCTGCATTCTCAGGGATGCCCTCATGCTGACTGACTTCACCACGGCTTGTTGCACAATTAACTGCTGACACCAAAAACCCACTCGATATGCAACAGTGGCCTTTCTCCCCACAATCACTTTGTGTCCACACATTGCTTCAATCATAATAGGCTGTACAGAATTTAAGCAAGCCCGTTCATGCTTACAAGCTGTGCGTGTGCAGAAGTCAAGCAAGTGCAGTCATGCTCACAAGCTGTGCATGTGCAGAAATGAAGCACATGCATTTACGCTCACAAGCTGTGCATGTGCAGGTGGCAGACTTGGTGAAGGAAGTGTGCCGGGCTCTGAAGAAGGATGACAGTGCTGCAATGCCAGACACCTACCTCACCGCTTTGCAGAATGCATTTCAGCGCCATCTGAGTGATGACCAGAGCCGCCAGTCCCTGCAGGACTTCACCACTATGTGCACACGTGTTGCACAGACGTATGCTGGCTTCAATGCCTCAGCAACAGCCCTGCTGCACATTGCCAAGGTAACTCACTGCCCCCATTATTCTCAGTTGCGCCAAGAGTGTCTGGGTGTTGTTCTGAACCTCCTGCAGCCTGGCACTAGTTGCAACCCGCAATTTGAGTCATGTCAAGAGTGTGTGTGTCTGATGTTTGACACCTGACCTTGTGCAAGTTGGCACTGTGCACCATGCCTCCCATGTGATTTCTGTACCATCCAGCACTCTGCTGCTCTTATTGTCCATCACTCTGCTGCTCATGGACTGTGCGTTCTAATCCTTTTGCAGCTGTGGGAGATACAAAGTCTTTGTTTCCCCAACATTTCATGGGGTTGCATGCTCACGTGGTTGCAAAGCTGTTGTCACGCTAAGTGCACATGTGGACCCAGTCAGCTTGCGCTCATGCCTGACAAATCCAATGACTGACCATCTACTGCACTGGTGTCAAAAAGACTTGATAGGTGGTGCATGACACTTGAACTGCATCCACCTCATATTGCAACGTGCAGTATATCATGCCTTTCAGGCCTTTCCCAGCTGCATCTCCTGATAAGTCTGAGCCTTGTTATAGACCACGTGAGATTACACTGTCAACGTGAGATGTTGCGTCATGTTTATCCGCCTCTTGCTGCAGCGTGGTGTAGAGTACGCCTTTGAGGCTGTTCCCAGCAAGCTGCCCTTCCTGAAGGGGCTCAGCCAGGTCTGCACCCGCCTGCCTGCCCGCCAGGCGGACCTGCTGCTGACCCACATGCAGCAGGCACTGACTGGGCAAAGCCCCAAGGAAGGGGACCCTGAGTGGGAGGACTATTGGGAGTTCCTGGTCATTGCACAGGAGAGGGCTTCCAAGGGCGCTCAGCCTAGAAGTGCCCTCAAGGGTAGGCTGCCATGCGCTTCGGCATTCTATATCACCTGCTTGTGTCATCGTATTGCAAAGCAGCAGTTGCGCAGATGAGTAGTGAGCAGTGGTGGTCTGACCATGACTGCTGCTGTCTGCACTGACCACAGCGCTTAGTGACTAGCCTGGGCTGCAGCTCATAACTTTCTTTCTGCTTCTGCTGTGTGTGTGTGTGTGTGTGTGTGTGTGTGTGTGTGTGTGTGTGTGTGTTCGTTTAGAGCCTGGTCAGAAGCAATGCTTGCTGCAGGCAGTGCTGCAAAGAAGGCTGGCAAGAGGAGCATCTCCTTCCGGCCCCAAAACAGTGACAGCAACATTGAGCAGGATAGCGTCAGCCAGCAGGAAGAAGAGGTAGAGCAGGCTGGTGCGGATGATGCTGAGGACACCATGCTGTCTGCAGACAACATTGAGGAAGATGAAGAACCTGAACCAGCAGCACCATTGTCAAGTGAGGCTTGCCATCAACGCTGTCTGCTGAGCCTTCACCGAGAGCCTTTGCCAACATGGACCACAGAAATACATGCCAGCTGTCATAGTTTGCATATCAGGATCATCAGAATTATTTGTGGATCATCTTCAGGCACAATACGCATTCATAACGGGATGCTGAATCGTATCAATTCCTTTGGCTGTTGGGTGTAATAATGCCATACCTAGTTGTCTTCATACAATGAGTCCAGCATCTTGTATCATTGAACCCTTTTGAAAATCTGTAGCTGCACAGGTTCTGCTGATCACCTGTCCTGATAGCCTAGGACCATTTTGCTGTAGCAACATGTCCACACCATGTGCACACGGACAACAGGCATCCTACATCACATCTGTGGCTTGTCAGCAACCTGGACATAACAGCAAGTCTCACGGGAGGAATGCAAACAGAAGGAGGTTTAGCGGTTCTTGACATTAGTATGACTGTTTTCAGGTGGGTGGAAGACACGTAAGCAAGGGCATTCAAGGTCCCCCCGCTCAGCCAACCCCCCGCTGAGTTCCACCCGCCGCCCCTCCCGCTTTGCATCCCAGACCACATCTTCACCAATTCCCAGCGGGCTGCAAGATGACGCTGACCTGAGAGAGCCAGACTCCCTGCCCTCTGCCAGGGTACCTCAGGTAACAATACTGCATGTCAATGCAGCATGAAGCAGTGTATGAACTGCATCCCATGTTCAAGACGCAATGGATTGTTTTTGCTTGAAAGATGTCCTGGGGCCCAGCCACAGTTTACTTGCTCCAGCCGAAGTTTTGCTGGCCATGCAGATTCAATAGGCTGTGTGCTGTGCTTTGTTGAAGCTTGTGAGTTGGTCGCTGTCTTCAAGGGCAATGTTGCCATCACATTCACATTAGGCTCTGGCCCTTCTTGCTCATTATTGTTTCATATCAAGGTCTGCATTCCCACATGCACACATTGGCAGAAGCTGCCATGAGTGCAGAAAATCTGTTGTTCAGGGGCACTGTCACTCAATGTGTGATGTGTGCATTTGCAGAGCGGGGCCTCGATTCGAGGAAATGGAGCAGAGGAAGATGAAGAGGAGGAAATTGAAGGTGAAGAGGAGGAAGAGGTGAACATTGAGGGGGAAGACGAGGAAGAGGTGGACATTGAGGGGGAAGACGAGGGTGGAGTGGACAGTGAGGGGGGCGGCTTTGGGTCAATGCCCACAGAGGAACAGCTGCCTGGCATGCAAAGGTCCAAACCTATCAAGTATGTAAAGAGTGCTGTGGCGTCAGTTATCACCATGACTGCTGCACAAAGTCAATAGCATCCTGTAAAGCTGTATATTTGGCTCATACCATGATGCATGTTTGTACCTGCTGCTTGTCACGATGCAAGGCTGCTGCTCTTGTGCATGGCTGACGCAAGCAATGCAAGTAGCCTTCTGTAAGATGCTATGCAGAATGGATGTATGACATTGTAATGTCAGTTTGGCCATGCCAGCAGGTGGGGGGCATGTACATGAGGTGGCAATCTTCATCAAGGGCTGGCCTTGGGCATGTCTCATGTTGCCCATGGCACAGACTCAATGCAGACCTGTTGCATGTTGCAGGCCACGCCGCAGCATGAAGAGACTGTATGAGGACAGTGAAAGCCAACAGCAGCAAAGCTCAGCCCCTGTCAGAGACTCACAGGAGGACGCTGACCTGATGGTGCACCCCTTTGGAAGTACCACACAGTCTGACCAGCCCGCACACGGTAAGCACAGATTAAGATTGTAAGCATGTCAAGGCGACCCGCAAGTAGGTCTACCAATGTCCCTTTGCCGATGAGTCTCTGGACTACATTGGTCGTGCACGCATCAACAAGCTCTAGCAGGTATGGCGCAGCTGCAAATTGGGTGATCACGCACCCTTGTGGCAAGCATTGTTATGCGTACTTGCTGCTTCAGTCCAACAGGACTACTGTGGTGAAAATTATCCCATGCAATGCAGAGGAGGAATTCAATGAAGCAGGGAGTGATGCAAATGAAGAGGAGCAGGAACCTGCACCAAGGCCGCGTCGCCGCAGAAGGATCTGACTGCCTTGCTGTGTCAACAAATAGTTAGCAATGCTGATGATCAGTCTCGCATGTACCATATTTCTTGGATCTTAAGTGTAAGGTCTAGATGCCTGGTGGGCAGAGACATGCTATGCATACATGGTCTGTCTCAGTCTCTTTGGTCAACCGCATGCCTGCCAGTGGTTTGGTCCAGATACTTTACAGATCATTTGTCGGAATGTGAACTGTGTACAGCATTTACTCTCGCTTGTGCAGTCATGGTAATGGTGCTGCAGCCAGAGTGTGGCTTGAGCATTTCTTGCATGCTGACCAGTCAACAGTGAATGTCACGAGCTGCATCTGCAGGCACCTGCAGAATGACTAATCTATCCTGTCAGCATCTTGGCACAAGTATAAGAAACCGTGCGACGGACGCGACATGACTGTAGCCGTGTTAAGCACAACAAGATACATCGTTGAGGCTGACTACAGGAGGCGAACCTCGGAGCAGAAACATTACAGCAGAGAATACTGAAAAAGATGACTGCATCTTACCCAGCATCTGCGGCACTTGTGCCCGTCCCCGTGCACCGCTTACATCATGTGCATGTGAATGCAACAACAAGGTCAGAATGCCGCAGACGCCTTTGCCTGCGTTCCACAGGCATGCAGCGCTTCCACATTTACTATTGTTGCTTAGGGCCTGGCGCACGAGGCCGGGGCAACCTTGCGCAGCTGTTCACGACCAAAAAGTAGCGCATACGGGTTGCAACTTTAGATTCGCTGTTACTTTCCCAATAACTGTGTGCACAGCGACTGTTGGCTTGTCTGCAGGAGTTGCTGCGGTTCTCTGAGTCAGGATCTCCTGTTGATGAACAGAGCGGGAAGCAACAGCTCAATGATCTGGAGTCCGATTCTCAACAGCAGCCGCTCGCCCAGTTGGGCAGGAGGGCAGCTATCTTTGCTTGCGCAAGCGTCAGTAAGCCCCTCTATGCAGAGGAGTTTTACGGAATCTAAACCAGGCGTCGGCGGCAGCGGCGGTCTTGACTTGACGTGCATGCATGCATGTACGCCTTGGTTGTGTGCAGACCTGCTGTACGCGTTGCGTGCGAAGCAACAACAGGTCGGTTGCGTACAACAACATTGTAGGTGGACCTGCCTGCTTGATCTGCGCCACAGTCTGCCCGTGAAATGCTTGGAATCAGAGGTGAGTCAGGGCATGCCGCATGCTGTTGACTGCGTCACCTTGTGCGCATTGCTGCAAACTTACCTCGGCCTGCTGCAAGCTCTTTGCATTATGTGCATTGTCACATTACGCGTTAGCAGCCTGCTATAGATTGCTCTGTGGTCTTTGCAGGTTCCTCAGGACTGCTTTGCTTGCCAAAGATTCAGCATCGAGTTGGTCGTTTTTCGGCTATGAGTATCAAAGCCAGCGCTGCAACATTGGAAGTTGCAACCAAGCAAAATGTTGGCGCTGCTGCTAGCAAATCTCAGACTCATGTAGGCCTCAACTCAGGGCACGTTATGCCCCTTCTTGGGTGGGGTACCTCTCAAGCGACAGGAGATGAATGCATTAAGGCAACAAAAGCTGCAATCGAAACAGGCTTTAGGGTAAGTCTGTGTCACAGCATGCTGCACCTGCTCCTCAACTGCAGCGTGTAAGCTGTCTGCATGCTCCTTGTGCTGTCTTTGTACAAAAATCCAGTCCTGTGTGTTGCGCAGCACATTGACACGGCAGAGATGTACAAGAATGAGCAGGACATTGGCAAGGCTTTGCAAGAGCTATTCAAGAGTGGGACTGTCAAGCGTGAAGATCTGTTTGTGACATCAAAGTTATGGACAGAGCACCACCCTGGTGATCAGGTCAGGCCAGGCCTCGTGGACAGTCTGTCCAGATTGCAGTTGGAGTACTTGGACCTTTACCTCATCCACTGGTGAGCTCATGGCAACATCACCCCATGGGCACAGCATGCATCAACTCTTCCACCTTGCTTCTGGACACAGCACCACCCTGCTTTTGACCATAAGTCTTTGTACCTCACATGCTGTATTTTGCATCAGTTCTTGCCATCATCTTATTTCTTGCCTAATCAGCAATTGCTTTTCGCGTTCAAGCAAGGGCCTGTGCCATTCCTTGTTATGGCTCTGCTTCGCCATGCCTGCTCAATCAATGTCTGACCCGAGCAGGCCCACATCTGTGAAGCCAGGCCCAAAAGTTGATCCTCCTTTTGAGGAGACCTGGGCAGCTCTAGAAAAGTGTGTTGAGGAAGGACTGATCAGAAGCATAGGTGTCAGCAATTTCAGCCCAGAGAAGATTGAGTCCAGCATCCTGCCCATGGCCAAAATCAGGCCAGCTGTCAACCAGGTGTGTCTGCCTGTCCTCACCCCAACAGCCACCTGCTGTGCTTGTTGCAATGCAATGCGGCCTTGCTGCAGCCCTTTCATGGTCTTGTATGCTGCTCATGTATGCTGTCAACCAGCCAGCTGTTTTGAGTGTGTTGATGAAACCATGCGCTTGCTTGGGCTTTGTAACATGCAATGCAGCAGTTGCATGGTCTGTTGCATGAGAGTACAGCCTGCAGCGCCTGTCACAATGATGGCTGATTGGTGTGGACATTGCTGCTATTATGCTGTGAAGTGATCCAGCAGGACACCCTCCAATGGCTACTCACTGATATGGAAGACTTCTATGGAAGACTTCTGGTAACAGCAAACACCAAGTACTTCACAGCACAGTCGTTCATGCTACGGTCGCCTAGCCTTGCTGGCTGCTTCCATGGCACCTCTGCCTGTCTTGTCCCCATACTTGACCACAACACCATGTGAGCTGAGGTTTTCTGGCGTGTTCAGGTTGAGATGCATGCACACTGGAGGAATGATAGATTGCTGAAATGGTGCAACCAGCAGGGCATCCATGTGTCTGCCTACGCCCCTCTCAGCAGCCCCCAGACAATGGAGGGGATGGGCAAGGATGTCCCCAACCTCATGGAGGTCAGCTATGCTGCCTGCCTTTAGGCAATGCTGCAGACTTGCTTGCTACACATGCACTGACCGGCTTGTTGTTGACTGCATGTACCGTCATGATGCTCAATTTGCCTAGTATTTGGCCACAGAAGACAACAGACCTACTGTTGAAGTGGACCCATTGGCAGCTGTCTTATGGCAGGATGGTCTTAGCTAAGTTTGGTGCAATTTGACTGTAGGACAAGATAGTAAATGAGATAGCAGAGAAGCTAGGCAAGACTCCCACCCAGGTGTTGTTGCGGTGGGGCTTGCAGCATGGATCAAGTGTGCTTCCCAAGAGCGTCAACCCTCATCATCTCAAGGTACAACTTCAGCTCCAGAACTGTGTGATGAACTTGCCAATATTGTGGCACACATCTGCTGTCTGAGCTGCACTCACACTTCTGGTTCATCTCTGCGCACAAGGCTTGGTGGTGGCTGACCACCTGATCAGGCGTACTGGAGGCAACCTGTCAAATTTTGTTTGTAAGGGTTACACAGCTTGGAAAGAAGCCTTTGGTTGAGCAGTGCTCTCCTGACTTCAGCTCTGCTTGTTTCCCACCCTTTTGTTAGTGCCAAGCTACTATGTTGGTGCCCGCTTCACACACCAGCAATGGTTTGCATGTGTGTTTGCCGTGCAACCCTTCCTCCAGAACATATATCTTGTTCAATTTTGCGCAACGCTTAGCAAGCTCTTTCCTATGGCAGCTTGCGTAAACCTTTACGACCTTCTGTTCGCAAATTGCAGGAAAACATTGGAGCAGCAGGTTGGCAGCTCCCTGAGGAGGACTACGACACCATCTCAAATCTGCCCCAGCAGAGGTATTTCACTGGTTCCCTGGCCATGCATGAAGACGGCCCATGGCGCAACTACGAGGAACTTTGGGATGAGAAGGATGTGTCAGAGCCTTTGTAGACATTTTTGCCATGCCTTTGCTTTCAGTGTTGCAAATTATGTCGCAAAAACCATGTATGTTGATTTCATGTGACGTGAGCTGGCCTGATATTTCGTTCATTTGGTTTGAACTTCGAACTATGCATACATCTGCTAAGATTGTTTGCTAAACGTGCTGCTATTTTCTCAAAAAGCTGTAATGCATCATTCAAGGTTGCACGTAGACAGTACAAAGAAACGATAGCTGCATATGTAGTGAATGTACAGCAATAAGGCCAGCCAGCATTGCACCAGGCTAGACATTTGGCCGTATTAGGTGAAGAGTTTGGAACTAGTGCTACTTGAGACAGGATGCACCGCAAAGTTTGACTCAGGCAGCCCTGTACTGTATTCTCCAACCGGAGAATTTGGACATTTGACCTTATCATATACAGTATATGCTTTTGACTGTAGATATTGACAGTCGCTATATTGGGCTGTGTTTGATGTTGCATTCATTCGAGACTCATTGATTCCTTCACAGATAGTTCAAGCAGCTCGTCCAAGTCCATAGCAAACTGAGCAGGGTTGCCATGCTTCTTGAGCATGGCAGTGACTCTGTCAACCATCTTCTGTGCTGCCTCCAGGTTCTGCAAGATGCCAACCACAACATCGCCGAGGTTGCTGAAGTCAACACTGACATCATGAACTGTATAGCCAGACTGGAAGGCGTTAGGATATGCCTGGATATCCTGTGCTCGGGGCTTGACTAATGCACATCCAGCCAACCAAGCTTCATAGTCCTGTA
>JAABUO010003800.1_pt1 | contig 17925 bp, 21 predicted proteins | sample 5559291 | NCBI WGS metagenome assembly JAABUO01 (sample SAMN10711878, study PRJNA513372) | rock metagenome | isolation source: Antarctica rocks | place: Antarctica: Victoria Land, Finger Mt sud | reverse complement strand
TCGCGCCGGCTTCCTACATCAATCGGCCATCCTCGGACACCGAAGCCCTTGAAGCCGCCGCTTAAGCAATCAGTTCACTAATTACTTGACCGAAATGGCATCTATGCCGTTGACAATTTCCGCCTTGCCTCTGGCGTACACATTGCAATGCGGATGTGGGAGAACGAGGGACCGACGCAGACCGCGAAACCGCTGGTCGCGCGCGACTACGAGACCGTCGGCTATGTGATTGCGGGCAAGGCGGAGTTGCATGTAGCAGGGCAAGTCGTCTTGCTCGAGCCGGGGAATTCGTACGTGGTGCCCCCGTGGGACTGAACACACGTACAAAATCCTCGAAAGCTTCACGGCCGTCGAAGCCACCGCGCCTCCGTACCAAGTGCACGCCCGCGAGAGCCGGTAGCGCGATCGAGAGGTAGCCAGAGCCAAACTGTGGGGCGAACGCAAGCACGAGGCACGAACGACGCGTGAAGCTGGCGATTTGGATTATCGGCGGGGTCGCCCGACGCGAATATCGCCGTTACGCCTGCATAACAAAGGCTATCCGATCGTCCTATTCGACATGCGTCTCGAACGGCAGCCAAGCTAGCCGGCGGAGGCGACTGGTCGTCTTGCGTCTGTGACCCACGCACCGGTCGTTCTGATGATTGAGCGCAAAGACGCCTCGGCTATGCTTACCAACTATCTCGCGTTCGCTCCGTGCCGGCGTCGAAAGCTGCGCTCTGCAGCTCGTCATCGTCGCCCGGGCGATCGGTGTCGCGATCTTCGAGGGGTGGATTCCGAGAACGTGGCGTGCGGCGTAACCTGCGGCGAGAAGGCGCTGAGCTTCAGCGTATTCGAGAGCGTCGACGTCGAGAACATCGCTCGCCGGATCGAAGTTCCAGGCCACGACGCACGTGCCGTCGCCATCATCTCGTGAAGCGTTTCGCGCATCGCGACCGAGGCGCGCGTCGCCTGGTTGAGTTCGCAGAGTGCGCTCGCGCAGTCGTCGACGTTGCTGAACATCCAGAGTTTCGTGACGGGGTTCCAGACGCCGCGGCTGATCGATTATTCGAGCCTTACAGTAGAGCGTCCGGGGATCGTCGATCGTGTAAAGTTGAGCGATCGTCTCGTCTCCTTGCCGGTCGGGCCGGCGTCGTTGCTGATAGGTCCCAGAGAGACGGACCCGAGGGCCACTCTACTTTCCGCGGACCTCGATCTGACCGTCTCGCACGCGCGTTTCAAAACCCGGTTGGGCAAACACGGCGGGGCCGTTGATGACGTGGCCGTCCTTTAGCGAGAAACAAGAATTGTGCCACGGACAGCGCACGTTCCCGTCCTCGAGCGTCCCTTGCGAAAGCGGCCCACCCAGATGTGAACACGTCTCAACGAGCGCATAGACCTCACCCGCATGGCGGACTAAAACGAGCGGAACGCTGTTTACCTCAGCCCGACATAACTGATCTTCCTTCAGCTCGGTATCGGGCAGGACTGCAATGAACTCGTCAGTGAGCTTCTGACCAGCGTGAGTGACGCCGATTCGCTGCGCGAAAACGAGATGGCCACCGAGAAATGCGCCGACGCTCGCCACGCCGTAACCGATGAAGCTGAGCATGACGCCGATGCCGCGGTCCGTCCGTCGCATCACGAGGGAGCTCGCAAAGAGCGCGGTCGCGCCGATATTGATGATCGCGTGAGCTAGGCCCACGCGTCGAGGTTGGCTATCCGTATCGGACCAATCGGTGAGGCCGGCGATCGCGGCGCCAAGAGCGCCGGCGGTCCCGAGAGCGACTGCGATGTCAGCGCACGGGGCCAGCCCCTTGCGTCCCGTCGCTACGCCGAAGGCGTCGAGCCCGACTGCCATCGTCCAACTCCCGATGGGGACGTCGGTCAACGCAGGATGCAGCGGGTGCCCGAGCCACGTCCCGTTCAGGGCGTCCTTCAGCTTTTGCCCATTCGGTCCGGCGGATCGAAACATCCCTCGGACGCACCATTGAAGCGCGTCGCTGATATGATCAAAAGCCGGCTGACGCTCGATGAACTCGGTTAACGCTTTCCCTACCATATGGTTCCTCCGGTCTACCGGGTTTTCGATCGAACACGCCGTTTCAAGATGTCGCGTAAGACGACCGCTTCGTTGTGCTCGGTATCCTTCGCACCGTAGATGAGCGTGATCGCTGATGCCTGCTTCGCACGATCGACGATCTCGGCAATCGCGTCGTGCGCTTGCGATTCTTTTAACTCGATCTTATAGCGCTTGCCGAACTCGAGCCATCGCTCCGGATCGTGGCCGAACCACTTCCGCAAGGTGGTGCTCGGAGCGACGTCTTTCGCCCACATATCGAGACGTAGGTGCACTTTACTGACCCCACGCGGCCAAAGTCGATCGACCAGCACACGGAAGCCGTCGCTCTCTGCGGGCTTTTCATAGGCACGCTTCAACAAGATATCCTGTGCCACGTTACCCTTCGCCAATCTCCGTTTACGTCAGCGGGCAGTCGCGTCGCCTTCGACCGACTTGAAGCCGACACGCACGTGTGACATGTCGCAGATCGGCTTCGTGCCCGATTGCCCGCAGCGGCACAGGTAGAGCTCCTTGTCGGCTGGGATTTTATGGCCACTCGGCCAGACGAGTTCAATGTCGCCCGTGACCATGTACGGGCCGTCAACCGTTGGAGTAATGCGAACTTCTGCCATGCTTGCCTCTCCTCTATGCCGCGTGAAGGCTACCTGAACCGCTGGGCTCGTGTTAATCTTACCCGTTTGCGTGGTGCTCTTTGGCAGGCTCGTCACATCTCGTGACCCGAACGATTGGATTAGTTCAAGCCCTCCGGGGCTTCGTTCGCCGGCTCGTGGTACTAATCGAATCCCATGGCGATCTTTAAAAGAATGATAACGATCGGGCGCGTTTATCACTCTGGCGATGTCAACGTTGGAGAATACTCGCTTGACCTCAGCCCGCCCTCGCCGGGGTACGGTACCCACCTGCTTCTTAGAGGCATGAACGTTAAGCAGGTTCGCTCAGCGTTGGCCACGTCTTGTGAAGTTCCGAATAAATCGCCGAAGCGGATCCTGATATGCATCGACGATCCGCTCCTTGGCGGGAATGATCGCGTTGTCGGTGATTTGAATGTACGCGGGACAGACCTCGGTGCAGCACTTCGTGACGTTGCATAACCCGATGCCGGCCTCACCCGCCAACAGCTCGAGCCGATTCTCGCTGTCCATCGGATGATCGTCGAGACCCAAGATGCGAACGTAAAAGCGCGGCCCGGCGTATTGCGGCTTTACCTCGGTTTGCTAGCGAAGAACGTGGCAAACATCCTGGCACAAGAAGCACTCGATACACTTGCGCATCTCCTGCGAGCGATCTACGTCCCGCTGATAGAACCGCCATTGCCGGTCGGTGCGTGGCTTGAAGGGCGGAATCGACGCGTTGACGCGATAATTCCAGGAGACGTCGGTGACAAGGTCGCGGATACGCGGAAATGTTTGCAGCGGCTGCACGAGGATCGGCTGGGTGCAGTCGAGCTCCTCGAGCCGCGTCCGGCACATCAGCTTGGGACGGCCGTTCACCTCCGCCGAGCACGAACCACACTTCGCCGCCTTGCAGTTCCAACGGACGGCGAGATCGTTCGCCATGTGCGACTGAACGTAGAGAACGGCATCGAGCACAACCATCCCGTCCTCGAGCGGGACTTCGTAGTTTTCCCAACGGCCCGCCACGTCGTTGGCCTCGCCGCGATTGATACGTAACGTCACTGTGGGTGCGACCTGCGCGCGTGCGCTCATCGCGCGCTATCTTGCACAGCGTTGCGCGCCGATTTCAAATCGCCAGTGGTCCAGGCGGTGGATCGCTCGCAGGAAACGAGTCGGCTATGCTCTTGTCGTATGCGTCGAGTCCCTCGTTCCAGTCGTTCGGCGCGTGCGGCGCCGGAACGTCTACCGTTTCTTTTGGATCTCGCTCGCGAGCGTCATTCACGGTTGGACGTCCATTCTCCGTCGTTGACTGTAATCACGAAAGCCCGAACCGGAATCACCGTGGGCAACATCATAGCGCTGCGATCCGCGTCACGGGACAGCCGGTGCGGGCCCCGGGCTAGGGTCAAAGATGATGCTGGCAAGGTCGTCCGAGAGCGGTGGCCGCGCCACGAAGTCGACGCGGATCTCGCCGTCAACGTTTCTCGTCACGGTATTGACCTTCTGCAATTCGTCGCTGGACTCAGGAAAATCGACGCGCGTGTGCGCGCCGCGACTCTCGCGGCGTAGCAGCGCACTATGCACGATCGCCTCGGCAACGAGCACCATCCCCTTTACGTCGAGCGCGGTGTGCCAACTGGGGTTGTACATCCGTGAGCCGGTCGCGTGCACGCGCGTCGCGCGTTCGCGCAGTATCACGAGCTGACGCAGCGCCTCGCGTAGTCCATCCTCCGTTCGGAACACACCGACGTTCGCCATCATCATCGTTTGCAGTTCGTCCTGAATGGTAAACGGGTTCTCATCGTCGTCCGGTTCGAACGGCGCGAGCATTTCGCGCTCCGCGCGCGCGATCTCGGTCTGCTCCGGCACGGCGCGCACGGCTTGGCGCGCGAACGCCGCAGCCGCAACGCCGGCGCGCCGACCGAATACGAGGAGGTCCGCAAGCGAGTTGCCGCCTAGCCGGTTCGCGCCGTGAAGCCCTGCGGCGGCCTCCCCGGCGGCGAACAGGCCGGGAACGTTCGTCGCTGCGCTCTCGGCGTCAACTCGGATGCCGCCCATGATATAGTGCGTGGTCGGATAAACCTCCATCGGCTGCTTTGTGATGTCGACGTGCGCGAATTCCATGAACTGACTATACATCGAGGGCAGCTTGTTCTTGATGAAGTTGGCCGGCTTGTGAGCGATCGACAAGAACGCGCCGCCGTGCGGCGAGCCGCGCCCTTGCGCGACCTCCGTATGGATCGAGCGCGCGACGATGTCGCGCGTCGAAAGTTCCATTCGCTTCGGATCGTAGCGCTCCATAAAGCGCTCACCCTTGCTGTTGGTCAGGATTCCGCCTTCACCGCGGACCGCTTCGGTCACCAGGAGCCCACGCACGCTGGGCGGCCACACCATCCCCGTCGGATGGAATTGGATGAACTCCATGTCGGTCAACTCGGCGCCCGCTTCGAACGCGAGCGCCAGACCATCTGCGGTTCCTTCCCATGAATTCGAAGTGACGGAGTAGAGCCGACCCGCGCCGCCTGTCGACACGATCACTGCCGGCGCCTCAAACACCACGAAGCGGCCCGTCTCGCGCACGTAGCCGGCGGCTCCGGCCATGCGGCCGTCTCGCAGCAAGAGCCGCGTGATCGTATATTCCATGTAGACGTCGAGCTTGAGCTCGACGGTGCGGTCCTGCAACGTGCGGATCAGCTCGATGCCCGTCCGATCGCCGACCTGGACGAGTCGCTTGTAGGTGTGGCCGCCGAAAAGCCGCTGCATGATGCCGCCCTCGGCCGTGCGGTCGAACAGCGCGCCCCACAGTTCGAGATTGTGGATTTCGCCGGGCGCCTCACGGGCAAGAAGCTCGGCCATCCGCCAGTTGTTGATGTACTTTCCACCCGCGAGCGTGTCGCGAAAGTGGGTCTTCCAGTCATCTTGCGGATCGACGCTGCCGATCGCTGCCGCGATGCCGCCCTCGGCGACGACCGTGTGCGCCTTGCCGAGCAACGATTTGCACACGATCGCCACCCGTGCGCCCGCCGTCGCGGCCTCGATCGCGGCGCGCAGCCCCGCACCGCCGGCGCCGATGACCAGCACGTCGGCGCGGTAGATCGGATGCTCCGCCCCCGTCACCAGATCAGCCGCGCATCGTGAATCACCCCCATCGCGCACAAGCGGATGTAGAGGTCCGTCAGCCCGACACCGTAGAGGCTCAGCCACGCCCACGTCTGGTGACGCATCGTCAGTCCGGTGACGGCGTGCCAAGCGCCGTAGCGCAGATTGCCGTACCGCGCGCACGAGAAGCAGCGCACGTTTCCGCCGACGGCGTTACGCAACGCGTGGCAACCGAACGTGAACCCACTGAGAAGAACGACGTTCGTCACCATCACGACCGTCCCGATGCCGATTCCGATGTGGCCGCCGAAATCGAAGGCGCGCAGGGCGTCGACCCACAGCCACAGCAGCACGAGAATCGAGAGGTACAAAAACCACCGGTGCACGATCGGGAAGTACTTCAGCGGAACGGCGGTCTCGCCGGTATACGTGCGGGTCGGCTCGCTCACATCGCAGGCCGGCGGGCTGAGGAAGTACGAGCGGTAGTACAGCTTGCGATAGTAATAGCAACTCAGACGGAAGCCGAGCGGAACCCACAGCACGAGCAGCGAGCCCGAGAGCGGAAACCACGCCGGACGCAGATACGGTGAGTAGAACGGCGAGAGGTATGGTCCGAAGCGGTAGTCGTTCCCCGCAAGCGCCGCCCACGTCGAGTAGACGACGAACACGGCCAGCCCGACCGCTCCCGCCGCAGGCGCGAGCCACCACCGATCGCTGCGTTCGGTCGCACCCAAACCCGGCGCACCGACGTGCGCGCGTAGCGTCTCATTGGCCACGCCGTGCTATCCGTTGCGGGCGACGCGATACAAGCTGCTCGTGCGCGCGACGCGATACCGCTACGGGTGCCTTCAAATGATCGGGGAGCCCATGCCGTACAGGTTGCCGCCGCCGCCCCAGTAAGGCGCATAGCCGTAGTATCCGTAGTAGGGGTCAAAGAGGTCGCGTTTTGGCACTTCAGTCAGTTTCGGGTCATACGGGGGTGAGTTCACAACTCGCTCGCGTGTTTGGTTGATGCGTACGTCGTCCTTCTCAACGCTGGAGACCGCCTCCACGGGAATAAGAAAGTGTCGCTCCCCGAGCCCGAGGAAGCCCCCTGCAGCGATTTGCAATATCCGAACTTTTTTCTCGTCTTTGTCGACGAACAGCCCGCTGACGTGGCCGATGTCGTCGCCGTGCTGATCGATCACCTTGCGGTCGCGAATGTCCTGGCTGGGGTCCGCGAGCATGAGGTTGGCATCAGTTAGTCTTACGAGGACATCATCGTCCTCGGTTTGCTCGGCCATAGAAGCCTCCTCTATCGAGCGGGGTAACGAGCGTACGTGCGCTGTAGGGTTCTTTCCCGCTTTCTCGCCGCAGCCGCGCTGGCGGTTCTTGTCGCGTGTAACGGGCGAAGCGGCGGCGTGAAGATCGGCCTGCTCGATCGTAGGCACCAGTACGCGCTCGCTCCCGCCATCGTCAGCCTAATGCCATCGACCGCGAGGCTTTACGTCGCGAACCAGGCCGACAACACCGTGAGCGTGTTCGACCTCGGCAATCTCAGCGCAGCGCCCACGATGATCTCGGGCGGCGGGTTGAATGATCCGCACGGCGTGGCGGTCGACGCGAGCGGCAAGCTCTACGTCGCGAATCAACTCGGCAACAGCGTGAGCGTGTTCGATACGGCACACGGCAACGCCGTGCTTCACGCCATCACGGGCGGCGGACTCGATCTCCCTCAGGGCGACACGGTCAGCGCGCGCGGTAAGCTCTACGTCGCGAACGTCGCCGCCAACAGTGTGAGCGTCTTCGACACGGCACACGGCAACGCGGTTTTGCCGGCGATCAGCGGCGGCGGTCTGAACGGCCCCTACGGCGTGGCGGTCGACGCGAGCGGCAAGCTCTACGTCGCGAACGCCAACAATAGCAGCGTAAGCGCCTTCGATACGGTGCACGGCAATGTGGCGCTCCCCGCGATCACCGGGGGCGGCATGAACGACACCGTCGACGTAGCGGTCGACACGACGGGCAAGCTTTTCGTCGCGAACGATAGCGTGAGCGTCTTCGACACAGCGCACGGCAACGCGGTGTTACCGGCGATCACCGGCGGCGGTTTGAGCGGCCCCTACGGCGTGGCGATCGACGCGAGTGGCAAGCTCTACGTTGCGAACACCAAGAATAGCAGCTTGAGCGTCTTCGACACGGCGCACGGCAACGCGCCGTTGCTCGTGATCACAAGAAGCCTAAAGCACCCCGCCGGGGTAACGGTCCACTGATGAACTTCACGGTAGGCCAGAAAACATCGCTGACGATGGAGCGCACGAGTCCCCTGGCAGACATGTACACCCTCAGCCCGTTCGTTTGGCGCGAAGGCAATCAGTATCGGCTTCTGCTCCGTGCGGTGCCGCGTTGCGAAGACCCGACGAAGAAAATTGCGCGCATCTACTATGGCGAGTCGGCGAACGGCATCCATTTCAAGATGGGGCAGGAGCCCGTCATCGGCCCGGGACCGGGCGACGAAGATATCGACGGTTGCGAAGACCCGACGCTCGCGATCGTCGGCGATACGTACTACGTCTATTACACCGGCTGGAACGAAGCGGCGAAGCGCGGGCAACTGCTCCTCGCGAGCGGCCCAGCGCCGAATCGGCTGGCGAAAAACGGAGTCGCGCTGCCGTGGACACCCCAGCGCGAGAACCCGAAAGAGGCAACGATCGTCGGCTGCCCGGACGGAACATGGCGCTTGTTCTTCGAGTACGCCGCCGGAGGCGCTTCGAAAATCGGTTTAGCTGCCGCGCCGCGCGTGGGTGGACCGTGGTCGGTTTGCGATCCGCTATTCGACGTACGCGCTGACCACTGGGACTCATGGCATCTGAGTACTGGGCCAGTGTTGGCGCTCGCTTCCGATCCTGGTCGTCGGGTTATGTTTTACAACGGCGCGACGCGCAACGTACAATGGCGAATCGGATGGATCGTCTTTGATCCGTATTTCACCAGCGCCGTGGCGCGGTGCGAAGAGCCATTGATCGCCCCTCCACGCAGCGCGCCTGCCGGCGACACGGATATCGCCTTTGCCGCTTCCGCAGTGGAAGCCAACGGAGCAATAAGTCTATATTATTCGATCGCTGACAAGGATATGCTCCGTGCTATTGTGCGCCGGTGACGAAGGTGTACGCTTGATCCAGGCAGTGTTCGTCCGTGTCTTCAAATGGATCGAGTCGACCGGCTCGAAACCAGTCGTTGGCGGCTTGATCATCCTCGCGGTCGCCGTCTCAATCGCGATCTCGATGTGGTCCTCGACGGGCCAGCCGCTCCTGCTTTGCGACGGCAAGGGACGGCTCTGGGGCTGCGCGTGGGACCCCGGAGCACTCTACAGCAACGCCATCCAAAACACGCTGCAACTCATCGTCCTCTTCGCGACGATAGGCCTCGCGTACGCGATCAAGGAGCAGCACGCCAGCTCGCATACGAACCTCCACGAGAAAATCGACAAGCTCCGCAAGGTCGTCGACTCGCTCGCCGAGGAGGATGATAGAGAAGCTGACTAGGTGTCGGTGTGGCTGTAAATCGTTTGCTGACTTCGCCGGCGAAATGCCGGAAAGTCGATCTGCAAGAGCGGTTCCTTCGGCATGGTCAGAAATGTAGAGCCTCTAGCCGGCTACAGCTTTCGTAAATGGCGCGCCCGGCGTGTTCTGTACACTCGTGCGCTCGTAGAACGGCTTCTTTCCCAGCGAGTGGTCCGTTGTGTCGACGATCTCCCCGATTTCCGGCGCGACGCTTCGCACCATCACCTCGAGTCCTTGTCGCAGCGTAACTTGAGAAACCGCGCATCCTTGGCACCCGCCGCTCATGGTGATGGAGAGTGTTCCGTCCCGGACGTCAACGATCGAAATCTTTCCGCCGTGGAGAGCGATGGAACGGTTGAGCTCCCGGTCCAGCAGTTCTTGAACGACGGCGCGGACTTCGCTGTCGGAGCGCGCCCGCGTGCTTATGCTCTCGGGCGTCTCGAGGATCGCCGGCACGGGGCTCAACAGCTGGGTTCGAATGGCTGTCCCAATCGCCGCTTTCAGTCTCGACCACTCCGCACTCGGCTCCTTCCCAACCGTCACGACGTCGTCGGTCACGAGAACATGGGCGACGCCGGGCAGCGCGAATAAACGCTCGATGAGGGGCGAGCCGCTCGCTCGCCCCTTGTTGTTGAAGAAGAACGGGCCACCGGGATGCACGACTCGGCTCACCGTGAACTTACACGCGTCGCGATCGGCGAATAAGGTCTCGGCACGGATCGTGATCGCCGTATCGACCGGTAGCGGATCAGACATGTTCTACGTCGCTGGCTGCGGCACGGTCACCAAGAGCCCGCAACTGCTCGAACGAATAGATTCCCGTGTTGTGGCCGTCGTTCCAGTCAATCGTAATCGCATAATTGCCGACGCTCGTGATCGTGCGCGGTGCTACGTCCGGTCGCACGGTCTTCGGATCCAAGAGTGCACGCCCGCTCATTTCCTCGACGCAGCGCGCGCAATGACAGGCTAGCCGAAGGTCCCGCACGTCCACGTCGGTCTCGCTACCATCTTCCCAGAGCGTGGACAGCGTTCGCGCATCACGCCGACGCAAGCCAATCGCGGTTGTGTGAGAACCCGACGACTCGATCGCGCTCCGCACCCAAGCCGGTTCGCCTTCGCCGGTTTCCCACGTCCATGTGAACGGCTGTAGCGCAGTTGGTTTGCGTTCTTCGAGTCGTCCTGCTAATTCAGCGGTAATAGCGATGTAGGTTCGGGCCGCGGGTGAGGCCGGCTTTTCGAGCACGATCGGATGCCCTTGGTCCCCGCTCGTGACGATCTGGGCGTTGAGCGGGATCGTGCCAAGAAATGGGACGCCAAACTCGCGGCTCATTTTCTCGCCGCCCCCGTGTCCGAAGATGTCCGTATTCTTTTGACAGTGAGGACACGTGAAGGTACTCATGTTCTCGATAATCCCGAGAATGGGGACGTGGACGCTCTCGAACATGCGCAACCCACGGCGGGCGATCTTCAGGCTGACCTCCTGCGGAGTCGTCACGATAACCGCGCCCGATAGCGGAAAGCTCTGCGCAAGCGTTAGCTGCGTGTCGCCCGTCCCGGGCGGCAGGTCGAGAATCAAGTAATCTAAAGTTCCCCACTGCACGGTATCGATGAACATGCGCAGATATTTGCTCACCATCGGCCCGCGCAAGATTGCCGGTTTGTCATCTCCGGTCAGCATCCCCATCGACATCACCTTGACGCCGTGGCGATCCGCGGGAATGATCTTGCCGTCCGCCGTCATTGCCGGCGGCTCGCCGCTGGGAAGTCCGAGCATCACCGGGATGCTGGGCCCTAGCACGTCTGCGTCGACGAGCCCGACACGATTTCCGGCCTGTTGGAGCGCGAACGCGAGATTCACGCTGACGGTCGACTTGCCGACGCCGCCTTTGCCGCTGCCTACGGCGATGATGTGCGTAATGCCCGGCAACTTTTTAGGGCCGCCGGAAGGCTCCGGCGACGCGCTTGGCGCGTGCTTCTGCTGGGAATCGGCCATGCTTGTCTTCACACATTCTTAAACCGTACGGCTCTACGGATGGGTGCGATAATCGAGCACACCGGGGAACGGAGATTACCTTCGGCGTGGCGGCGGACGGTGTCTAAAATCGTTCATCGTTTACCCGAGCGCTCGCCGGACGCGCTGCAACGTCTCCTCGGCGATCGGCCGCGCTTTCGCTGCACCGAGTGCGAAGATCCGTTCAAGCTCGTCCGGTTGGTGAACGAGTGTTTCGTAACGATCGCGCGCATCGCCAAGCTCCGCCTCGACGGCGGTCGCCGTCACTTCCTTGAGGCGTCTCCACGTCATTTGTCCGGTGCGAAGTGCGGCATGGACCGCTGCGGTCTCGTCGGCGGAAACGAACTGTGAATAAATCCGAAACAAGCCGTTCGTGTCCGGGTCCTTCGGCGCGTTCGCCCGACTGCTGTCAGTGCGATAGCGCAAGAACAGCCGTTGCATGTCCCCGCTTGAGGCAAACAGGGGGATTGTGTTCCCATATGATTTGCTCATCTTGCGTCCGTCGAGTCCAGTGATCGGTTCTGAATCACCCATGACGAGTAGGTCTGGGACTGAGAGCACCGGCCCGAACCGCGCGTTGAAACGTGCGGCAATATCCCGTGCCATCTCAACGTGTTGGGCCTGATCCGTACCCACAGGAACGACGTTAGCATCGAAGAGCAGGATGTCCGACGCCATGAGGATCGGGTAGTTGTAGAGACCCATGTTGACGCTTTGGTCCTGGTCGCGCCCAGCTCGTGTGTTCGCCTCAAGCAGCGCCTTGTACGCATGGGCACGGTTTACCATCCCCTTCGGCGTGGCACAGCACAACAACCAGAAGAGTTCAAAGATCTGTGGGATGTCGGACTGCCGGTAGAATATCGTTCGTCCATGATCTAGACCAATGGCGAGCCATGACGCGGCGACCTCGTACGTGAGGCGTCGAAGCAGGCTCGGAGGTGTAAGCGTAGTCAGCGCATGGTAATCGGCAACGAAAAACATTGCTTGCCGGCCTTCGGCGAGGCGCAACGCCGGCCGCATCGCCCCGAGATAGTTGCCAAGATGCGGCTGGCCCGTCGGCTTAATTCCGGTGAGGACGGACACGTGATCGTTGTATTCGCTAACGCCGCCATCACCGCAATTGCCTGCTAACATAATGCTCAGAGTAACGTAGATAGCGCCGCTATGCGTCAAGCGCACCGGCGCGGCTTGAGTTTATGATTGCGGAGTTAAAGCCATTGTCTTCATCGCTCTCGCACCCGTGTTGTATGTTACTTGTCGCCTCGTGACGTTGCTCCGAATGGGATATCGTTCATCCGCAGCGAGAGATCGCCCGCGACGTCGCGATACAAGGATCGCGTAGCCTTCGTGAGCATTTCGGCGATGCGGAAGAGACCATCGCCAGAAATCGTGATGGCTTGCCAATCGACGGATTGATGACGATGAACCAACGCATACGTATCGTTGCCGATGGCATAAATAGCGAATTCGTTGGACTCGGCCACGAGCTGCGCATCTTTAAGGAGATTTGAATCGATACTGGTGACCAACTTCATAAGCAGTCTCTCTCTTGGGAACGATAAGACGTTCTGATGTCGACAATGGCGTTGGTGTCTTCACACCATCGACCCGCCTGGTTCTGACACCTGAGTTAGTTTAGGTGTCCCTATTAGTTTAGATATACGGCAATAGATCGAAGTATTCGTCGTCTTCATTTACCCCGCCGTGACCCGCGCCGACCGTCCTCTCCGTCTCGATGAAGCGAATTTCGCGAATCCACTTGACCATTTTGAACCCGAGCTGGTTCTCGACACGTAGGCGCAGCGGTGCACCGTGGATGAGCGGCAGGGGCGCGTCGTTCATGTCATAGGCGAGCAGGCACTCGGGCTTGACCACGTCCTCGAGACGCTGGGTGTCATAGTACACCCCACCGTACAAACCCTCGCCGAACGAGATAAACTCGACAACGCGCGCCGCCGGCTGCGGCTTGACGAGCCCGATCAGCCGCACCATCGAGATCCCGCCCCACTGAGCGATCCCGCTCCAACCTTGAATGCAATGGTGCAAAGCGATGTGCTCGTCATGCCCGAGTGCTCGGATCTCAGCAAGACTCAAATCGACCGGGTTGTCCACGCAACCGCTGATACGCAACCGGTAATCACTGAAGCCGTCGTCGACGTAGCGCTGCCATTCAGCGGAATCAGGCATCTTGCCGTTGGGCCAAAAATACGGTGAGATGTCCTTGCGTGTGTAGCGTTCCGTAGGATTGAAGCGCTTCGATGCACTCATGCTGACTTCAAGCGGAAAAATCAGCGCTTTATGCAAGCGTTGGATGACACGCGGGTAGCGCCAGGCGACCACGTACGCCGCGATCCAGGATGCGACTACGACGGCGAGGCCGATGCAGCCCAGAATCAGTCCGAGCGGATGCGTATCGTCGGTCCCGAGGACGATATGGTTGAAGTTTCGTTGCGCTCCGGTCAAAAAAACGAGGGTGACGTGCACGATCGTGAAGGCGATGTATCCGCAGAGCAGCAGAAAGTGGATCGACCGGCCTCCTTGCCGTCCACCGAAGATGCGTGGATACCACGGGAAGGCACTGTCAACGGCCGGCGACATCGAGATGCCAGTCAAAATGGAGAGCGGCGCCATGATAAAGACGACGGCGAAGTACGTTATTTGTTGCAGCGCGTTGTACGCGTAGTAGCCGTCCGGCTCAACCGGAAAGTGGAACGTCGCGTAATGTACGAAGGTCTGCCAGGCATAGGGGAAGATCGCCCACGACGTCGGGACCAGCCGTGGCCATTGCGCGCTAAAAAGCAACATGCCCACGTAGACGATGCCGGTAATGAGGAAGCCGTAATCGGTGATGAAATGCCACGATCGGCCCATTCCAATCGTGTGTCGGTAACCGGGCAGCGCGATGAGCGGGGAGATGTAACGTGCGTCGTCCTTCGCCGTCCAGACTCGGTCGTTCGGAACGGTGAGCGGCGTGAACCGCAACCACTCTGAACCTGGCGTGCAATCGTTGTTCCAATAGAGCCGCGCATGATCGAAGAGAATCGACAGGCCGCTACGCATCAGCAGAAACATGAAGAAGAAGTTCGCGAAGTGCGTCCAACGGATCCAGACCGGAAAGCCTCGTGGTGCGCCGTTCGGCCCGCTCGCGGTGATGCCGGCGACCGGCGCGAACGCTGAGTGAATGCCGAACGTCAGAACTTGTAGCCATGCGAGAGCGACCGGCAGAACGATGATCACGATGAGCCAGACGAGGTAACGTCGTCGCAAGACGACGACCATGCGCCGGTCAGCGGGAAAGTGAACTCGCTGGTGTGCCTCATCGAATCGGATCATGATCCCGAGCCCGTCTGTGGCATCAGCTGAAGAAATGCTGCGATCTCGTCGACTTCGCTCAGGATGCGAAACTCAAGGTCATACCGGCGACTTTCGCCCGGCTCCAAGAATGGGAGCGTTCCAAGCTCCCCCGCCTTCACCCGGCCTTCGATCGTCGGGCAATTCGCCGGTTCCATTCCCATGACGTACGTCCCGTAACCAAGCATTCTCCAGGTAAAGAGCGCCGGCAGCTGCGCTGGGTCGAAGCGAATCGCTAGCGCCAGTCCGCGATCCTCGCGCAATTTCGCGTTATGCAACAAGACTGCTGCCCGACCATCGGCGCAAGCTATGGCTTCATGAATGAAGACCTGTTCGGCGAAGCCGGAAGCCGGCTTGCCTCCACGATTCCAAGTATCAAGGCCCATCCTGGCTTCGCTGTCGCGTGGCCGCATCGACGACTGTGAAACGTGCAATTCGGAGGAGTCACCGAGCAGCGGGAAGCCGCCGTTGCAATGATAGAGAATCATGTGCGGAACGCGCTTTCCACCCTCGTTCGTGACCGTGTCATGAACTTCGAGATGGCTGCTGCCGACCGACGTTCGTAAGCAACGTTGCAAGACCAGATCTTCACCAAAAACGCGCGTCTGGCGGACCGTCCCACGGATCCCTAAGATGCATTCGTCGCCGTCCCAGCGCACTTCGTGCACGACGTTCTCAGCGGGAGTCGCATCGATGCGTCCGTGCAAGCCGAAGGACCCCCACTGGTCACTTCCCGCCGGTCCGAAATTCGTCAATCCGCACGTCGTGAACAAGCCGCCGAAGAATAATCTCAGGAAATCGTCGCCCTGCGGTTCATAGTAGGTTGGCGATGCGATTCCGTTGCGCGAGCGCCAGCAGAGCGCAATCCCTTCGTACGAGGCGGCGGCAACGTCCAGGGCCCGATCGGCAATCGCCGTAAAGGCAAAGCCGCTGCCTGTGGTGACATCGAAGGCTCGCACGCCGCGGCTGCGACCGTCGACGAGCTCCATGGGCGTGATCCCAGCAATCTGGTCGAGCCGTCCGACGCGCCGTTCGAGATCAGCACGCGTGTAATGGCGGCCGAACAGTTGCGGCACTAATCGAACTCCCACAGCATTGCGCGCGTCCACGAACCGCCGCAACCACGGAGCTTAACCGGCGCGGCGCAGAAGAGGCGCTTCCGGCCGTCCATGACCTCATCGGGGAAATAGAGCTCCTCGACGATGAACTGTCCGTTGCCGAGCAGCGTTCTATGCGGAGATCCGCCTGTGGCGGGGTCATCATAACCGCCGAGGCTCACAGCATCGATGCCGACCCCCTTGGAGCCGTGATCGACCAAGAACTGGGCTGCCTCGCCGTCTAAGTAGACATATTCCGTCAGAAACTCTTTGTTGTTGGCACGCCTGCGGCCGCCGCCGGTGTTGAGCAATATGATATCACCCGGCTCGATGCGATCCGCGAACGGCGCGATGTCGGCGCGCTGGATCGAAGAACCGGGCAGCTTCTCACGCAGATCGAGAATCGTTGCCGGTCCGACGTACGTCTCAAGCGGAATTTCGTCGATCGTCTTACCGTCATCAAAAAAGTGAAACGGTGCATCGCAGTGCGTTCCCGTATGGGTGCTCATCGTGACGATTTCTTTGTTCACGCCTTGCACCGCGAGCATGTAAAAGAGGCGGATCTGCGCGGGCCGCGGGTTTGTATCCGGATACTGCGGGCAGTTGTTAAAGACGGGCTGGCTCAGATCGTAGATCTTAGTGGGCAGCATGGAGCCCTGACTCGCTCTCTTGCCAAATGCGTGCGAATGCACTGATGTTCTTTTCGAGTACTGCATCGAGATCGGCGCGCCAGATCGATTCGGGCAGCGATTCACCCGAGAAAATTTCCAGGACGTAGGGCCCGCCGTAGCCTGCTTCGCGAACGCTCTTCACGATTGCGCCGTTGTCGATCGAGCCATCGCCGAGGTTGACGCGGTCCGCGCCCGAACGTGGACGCCGCCAATCGCTGACCTGCACGAGGAAAATGCGATCGTCGCTTTGCCGGATGACCCCGGGCAAGTCGGGTGTCTGAAAGATGTTCCAGGTGTCGACGCACAAGCCGAACGCCGGGTGGTTTATGCGCTGTACTAGCTCGAGCGCCTGATCCAAACCCCAGAGCGCGGTATCCGTGTTAAAGAGTATCGGGTTGAGCGGCTCGTACGCGAGACGAACGCCGTGTCCAGCAGCGTACTCGGCCAGCCGCGCGAACGCGTCGAGCGCGACGTCGTAGACGAGGCTCGTGTCACCGCCGGGAGCGGCTCCTGTGATAACGACGAAGGGGGTGCCCTTCGGAACATACGGCGCGATCCGATCGATCGCCGACGTGATATGGCGGATTCGGTCTTCGGGTGCCGTCGGCTGCGGCGCCAGGCTGTCCGGGAACAGCGAATGCACCGTCGACTGCACGGAGCTGACGGTGAGGTTGCTCCGCTTTATGTTTTCGAGCTGTGGAGCGTAATCGTCTGCGTTGAGCTTGAACTCGCAGACCTCGATCGTGTCAATCTCATGCGTCGCGTATCGTTGAAGGTCGCGTTCAAATGACCACGGCCACGTCGTGAACTCGCTAACGCCGAAGCGATATGGACGTTCAGCCATCTCAGGTCTCCTGCTGCAGTTCGATAAGCATGAAGCCCTTACGCTCGAGCTCGATCGGAACGCCGACCGTCAGTTGCTCGGCGGAGATAGCGCCGGTTTCGATCCACGCGCCGCGCATGCTGTTGAACGACTTCATGCGGTACGTGCCCTGGACGCCGTCCGTGATACGCACTGCGGTCGCGATCGTTCGTTCGCTGGTGTTTCCGACGAACAGCGCCATGTCTGCATCCTGGCGCAGTCCCAATGCGATCGAGGCATGCCCGTCCGTATGTACCGCGGCGGTAATGTCGTCTCGGTAGGCATTGTACGGAGCCGATTCGTGGAAGGCGAAATTCGTGTAGATCCGACTGTCGGGCACGCGCGCGACGAACCACGTTACAAATGAGCCTCGGAACGGCACGTTTTGCACGCCGAGCCACTTCCAGTCTGGTGCGAGATGAGGTGAAAGCGCGGGACTGCTGCCGGAAAGATCGAGACCCGCCAGCCCTTCGATCGCCGCCCAAAGATAGCGTGGGGGGAACCACGGAGAAAGCATCATGCCTTGGTTCGTCAACGTTTCGCCGTGGAGCCATTCCGAGAACTGCCCGGGGACCGTGTTGTTTTTGCGCGGATTCTCCGAGTAATGTCGAAAACT
>JAABUO010003799.1_pt1 | contig 17925 bp, 14 predicted proteins | sample 5559291 | NCBI WGS metagenome assembly JAABUO01 (sample SAMN10711878, study PRJNA513372) | rock metagenome | isolation source: Antarctica rocks | place: Antarctica: Victoria Land, Finger Mt sud | reverse complement strand
ATCGCGCTCCGTCATTCCCGTCAGCATGTCCGGCTCCCCGATACCGGTCACGCAGTGATTCGAACAAAGCCCGATTCGGGAATCCGTCAGAAACGCATGGCAGGGATTCCGTCCACACGGCCTAGGTACCCCCGAAAGCTGTCCGAGCCCGCCCCGGATGCAGGTCGGCGATACGTTACTGCTGCTGCTGCACCGGATAGTTCTGCTGCTGCTGTAGTCGCTGCTGCTGAAGTTGGCGTTTGTGCAGCTCGTGACCCGCTATGCAGCCGCCAACTGCTCCGACAACTCCATGATGTACCACATGCCCAGCGACGGCACCTGCGACGCCGCCCGTGATGCAGCCGATCGCATACGCGGGTGAACTGGCCAGTAGCGCCGCGACAGTGGCCACAAGAACGTATCTCATCGGTATCCTAACGGCAGATGGTCGATGGATCATGTGTCCGGCATCACGTCGAAAGTTTGGCATCTTGACAACTAACCTCTCTGTTGCGGGCACCCTGGCTCACAAAGCCTTACCAACCGCATGGTTGCGCCGTAGCCCCCGCATTCGGTACATTTCAGACCGACCAAGGCAAACTCGACCAGCGCCAGCTCGCCGTGCTTTCGCAGCAGCCGAGCGGCCGGCAACAGGCCTTGGTATCCGCAGGCGTTGCATCGCACCAGCCTGATCGGGGGAAGTTCGGGATACGTGTTTATGTCGAGCACGGCATAAACACGTTTATGTCGAGCACGGCATAAACACGTATCCCGAACCTACCCCATCCCGGCTGATCTGGCGCAGCTGATGCAATACGCGCGGCAGCGCCGTTGCGAATACAATCTGCTCGATTGCGACGCTCTGGCGATGGAGGATCTTCCGGTCCGGCATCCCGGGTTTCAGGACGCAACCCCAACAACATAGCCAAGCTGACACGATGGATCGGCGACGAAGCAGGATGAGCCGATGCCAGCCGGCACCACGCAGCGCAAGGGTCGGGCTGGGCGCCCGTCGGCGCCCTTGCGCGTCGCGGCGCCGGCCGACCGCAGAGGAGGTGTTCACGTAACACCATAGCAGCAGGAAACTGACATGCGTAAGGAACAACAGGGATCGAACTGGACCAACGACGTAGTCGCGACACTGCGGCGTCTCTGGGAAGAAGGCCATTCAACAGCGGAAATCGGCCGCCGCATGGGTGTTTCGAAGAATGCCATCGTCGGCAAGGTACACCGCCTCGACCTGCCGAGCCGTCCGTCTCCGATCCGTCCGCTCGGAGCCGACACCGTGCGAACTGTCATCCGGCCCAAGCGTACTCATGTGCCTCGACTGGCGGAGTTGATACCGGTGAAGGCCGAAATGCCAGACGTCGCCCCGAAATGCGTCCATCCTCCCGTAGCAGCAGTGCCACCCCAGCCGCTGACAGTGGAGCGTCGGCCGTTCGCAACGATTGGCTCGAAACCATGCTGCTGGCCGATCGGTGAGCCGGGCACACCGGCTTTCCGCTTCTGCGACAGTCTCGCCGTGGCGCACAAACCCTACTGCGAGCAACACTGCACGCGCGCATACAGGCCACCACGCCTGACTTCCGTCGAGCATGGCGCAGAGGCTGGGCTGAGATAGCCCGCACGTCCGCGCCCCTCCGAGCACCACACAGTTTCACCCGCGTCCAGTGCGATCCGGCATCATGGGATGCCGGACGCTGGATGTTGTTCACCGGAGACCATCCACGTGGCTATTTTCAATCTGACCGCACTGCCGAGTCATCACGAACAGGATCACGGCCGGCCCTATAAGATGACGGTCGTCGAGCTGCTCGGAACCAGCCTGGGAAGAACCCGCATCGAGGCAAAGAACCTCGCCGATATCGCGGCATTCGTGAAGACATTTGGTGCTGACGTCGCCAAACAGCACCCTGAAACGTCGTTCATGGTGTCCATCAGCATCGCCAAGGGATCGAGGAAGCCGAACGGCTTCGATGACGCCGACAGACGCCACCAACTCGGGCAGGAGACCTGGATGAAGACAATCTACAAGGGCGGCCCTGCCAACGCCGAAGCCGCCGCCTGACCACCTCCCTCCGCGCACTGACCCAGAAGGCCCGCCGTCAAGCGGGCCTTCTGGCTTTTGGAGATCGTCGATGATCGATGACGATGGAGTTTGCCTGTTTTGCGGAGACCTGGAGGAGTTGTCGATCTTGGAGATATGGCAGGACGGCAACTTCCAGCTCTCGACCTGCTGCATTGGACTGCTGGAACACGTCGCGGGCGAGATCGACGCTGACCCCGCCTGGGGCCGCGCGTTGCTGTGCCGTCTCGGAGCGGAAGAGCTGACCGGTCACAGGCTACGCCGCGTGAGCGACGGCCAGGGCAACGGCCCGGTGCTGGATTACAATCTCCATGCCGCCACCATTTCCTTCCCGAATGCCCGCGCTTTTATCGCTAAGCACCATCGGCATTGTGGACCACCGCAGGCCTGGCGCTTTGGAGCCAGTGTCTGGAACGGTAATGTAATGATGGGTGTGGTGACAGTCGGCAATCCCGTCGCCCCCGCTTTCAACGGCCGGGGGATCGTCGAGGTAAACCGGCTCTGCGTCCGCCGCGATCTCGACCCGATGCTGCGATGGAACTGCTGCTCGATGCTCTACGCGCACAGTGCCAGGGAGGCGGAGCGCCGCGGCTTCTCGCGCATCATCACCTATACCCGCGCCGACGAGAACGGCGCCAGCCTGCGCGCCGCCGGATGGGCGTCGGAGGGCGCTGCTGGTGGCCGCGGCTGGCATAGCAGCCGGCGTTCCCGGTCGAACCGCAACGCCTGGGTGATGAAGCAACGATGGTCACGCCCGTTGCTGCCCCGTCCTGCGCCACGATCGAAGCTTCGCGCGGCAATGTTCTCGGAAGGGGACCTATTCTTCACCCGTGCGGCGTCGCGTCCGGCTTTCGCGTTGTAGGCAACCCCGTGCCGAGAACCTGACGCGGGGCGAACAGGAAAGACGGGAAAGAGTTACCGCAGGCCGCCTGCCGGCGACAAAGGGTGGGTCCTCGGCGCGAGCGCCTGCGGTCCCGCGCAAGGGCGCGCCTTTGCACCGGCGGCCGTCCAGCGGGGCGGGGGAGGGGTTGGCAGAACCCTGAAAGGACCGCCCCAATGATCAAACACCGAAATGGCAAGCAATTCACCGATCGTCGTGACCATTACCAGGAGGTGACGGACAGGATCGTGGCCGCCCTGGAAAGCGGCACAAAGCCGTGGCAACAGCCATGGACGAACGGCTCGCCGGGAATGCCGGTCAACGCAACCAGCGGCCGGCGTTATCACGGCATCAACGTGCTGCTGCTGGCGATGACGTCGTTCGCGCTTGGTGGCGATCCACGCTTCTGTTCCTACAAGCAGGCGGCCGATCGCGGCTGGCAGGTGCGCAAAGCGGAACGAGGCACGACGGTGTTCTTCTTCAAGCGCATGCTGGTCGAGGATCGTGGCGCCGCGCCAGATGCCGAGGACCGCACCAAGACCGTTCCGATGCTGCGCGCGTACACCGTGTTCAACGGCTCGCAAATCGAGGGCATTCCGGCCTACGTCGCACCCGACGTTTCCGATGCTCCTTGGCGTCGTCCGCAGGCGGCCGACATCATTCTGACAAACAGCAAGGCTGTCATCCGCCTCGGCGGCGACCGCGCATTCTATAGTCCCTCGCTCGATTTCATCCAATTGCCGGAGCCAGTTTCGTTCGATACGCCAGCGGCGTTTGCATCCACGGCACTGCATGAGGCAGCGCATTGGTCAGGTGCAAGAGGCCGCCTGGACCGCGATCTGACCGGAGGGTTCGGCTCGGCCCATTACGCGCAGGAAGAGCTGCGGGCGGAACTTGCCTCCGTGTTCCTCGGCAAGATCCTCGACCTGCCATGCGACATCCCGAACCACGCCAACTATATTGCTTCGTGGGTGTCCAAGCTGAAGGAGGACAAGCGCGAGATATTTCGCGCCGCGGCCGACGCGCAGCGCATCGCGGACTACCTGCTCGCATTCCACCCGGACTTTGCCGCCGACACGGCCGATGAGACAGAGAGCGAGGCGCCCGTCGCCGCGCTCGCGGCGTAGCGACGATGGACGGCATGAGCGGACTGATCCACGCAGGGTCAGTCTCGGACGTCGCAAGCTACGATCACATCCTGGTCTTTCTGTCTGGTGGAAAGGATTCGATCGCGTGCCTCGATGCGGTGCTCGCGGCGGGAACCGACCCGGAGCGCATCGAGCTGCACCACCACGACGTCGACGGTGCAGGCCCCGCCTTGATGGACTGGCCGGTGACGGCGTCCTACTGCCGCGCCCTGGCACGCAGCTTCGACCTGCCACTGTTCACGTCATGGAAAGAGGGAGGTTTCAGGCGCGAGATGTTGCGCGATGACGCACCGACGGCGCCGATCCACTATCAGTCGCCCATTGGCATACGCGTCGCCGGCGGCGACGGGCCGCGCAATACCCGGCTCCGCTTCCCGCAGGTCTCCGCGGACCTCGCGGTCAGATGGTGCTCACCATACCTGAAGATCATGGTCGCCGACGCGCTGATCCGTGGCGACGATCGTTTTCTCGATCGCCGCACCCTGGTGGTGACGGGCGAGCGCGCCGAGGAAAGTCCCTCCCGCGCCCGCTATGCTACGTTCGAGCCGCATCGCACCGACACGCGAGCTGGGATGCGGCGTCGCCGCCATGTCGATCACTGGCGACCGGTTCACGCATGGCGAGAAGCAGACGTTTGGGAGGCGGTGCGTCGCCATGGCGTCGTGCCGCATGTCGGCTACCAACTCGGCTGGAGCCGGCTGTCCTGCATGGCCTGCATCTTTATGAGCGCCAATCAGGCCGCCTCGATCCGCTTCATGGCGCCGGATGTGTTTGCGGCGCTGGCCGACTACGAACGAGGGTTTGGCTGCACGATCAAGCGCGGCATGCCGCTCGATGAGCTCGCGGACCGTGGACGGCCGTACGATCAGGTGCTCGCACGCCCCGACCTGGTGCGACTGGCCCTTTCCGGCGAATGGGATCAGCCGATCCGGGTTGCGCCCCACAGATGGGTGCTGCCAGCGGGTGCGTCCGGAGAGAAGGCCGGACCCACTTAGCTGGATAGCTGGGAGAATGGAAAGCAACGAGGGAGAACGGGAAAAGGGGGAGATGTGCAGCCCGGCGTCGCACCGCGCAAGGGTCGGGCCGGGCGCAAGCAGCGCCCTTGCCCGGCGCGCCGCCGGACAGCGTGGAAGAGGGGTCTTGAGGAAAAAATCCGACAAAGGAGAACCCCATGAAATTCCCAGGCCTGAAAGACAGAACAGACCGCACGCCGAATGACCCACTCCGACTGATTTGCTTTTTCTCCTCGCCACAGAACCCACCGAAACGAGTCGGCGCAGCCGGCGGAAGATCGCCTGGGGCGCCAGCACGCGCCGTGAGACGACAGTCCCGGCCGGACCCCCACCAGAACCCCCTGAGTTTCTCGGAACATGGCAGTGGCGTCTGCCCGCCCGACTTGAGCGCACCGAGGACTGGATGGCTCGCGTCGCGCGCCAGCGCGAGGCCGTTGTCGGCGCCGCTGCGAACTGGTTGCGGACAGGACAGCGCGTGAGGGTCCACCAGGATGCGCGCGCCGGCGGCGGCGATGTCTGCGGCCGCATCGGCACGATCCACCGCGTCTGCAGCCCGGTCTTCGCCGACCACACCTACGTCCATTTCGCCCCGCAAGGGCGCGAGAAAGTCCCGCGCGTGCGGATGCTCACGCTGGAAATCCTCGAACCGATCGAGTGACCCCAGCGGCGTAACGCCCGCCCTCCCTTCCGACTGCCCCCATCGCCGCGAGCCCGCCCCTGCCACCAGCAGGCGGCGGGTTTCTGCGCTTTTCAAGGACCCCATCGCATGAGCAAGACCTGCAGCTCGCAACTCGGCCTGTTCGACAGCACCAGCCTGGGCTGGGGTTTCGACCTCGGCACCGGCGGATCGGCCGGCACCGCCCGTTTCCGCGAGACCGTGGACGAGGATCAGATATCGTCCGCAGCAGCGGCCCCGAAGGCGCCGCACGTTCCGGCTCTCACCTATCGCCTGCTGGCGGATCGAGCCCTGGCCACTGGCTGGAAAGCGCGTGCCGCTGACAACATCGCGGCCATCCGGCTGGCACGGCAGATCGAGGACGAGGCCCGGCCTGCCACGACAGATGAGCAGGAGCGGCTGGGAAAGTTCACAGGGTTCGGTGCGAGCGACCTGGCCAACAGCTTTTTTCGGCGCTCCGGCGAGGCCTTCCGGCCGGGTTGGGAGGACCTCGGAAACGAGCTGGAGCAGCTGGTATCGGCCGAGGAGATGGCCGCCCTCGCGCGTGCCACGCAATACGCGCACTACACCCCGGAATTCATGATCCGCGCGGTCTGGCACGCAGTCCAGTCCATGGGATTTGCCGGTGGCACGGTGCTGGAGCCCGGCTGCGGCACCGGCCTGTTCCTGGCGCTGATGCCGGAGGCGGTGACCAGCAAGACGGCGATCACCGCGATCGAAATGGACCCTTCCACGGCGCGCATCGCCAAGCTGCTCTACCCGGAAGCGTGGGTGCGGCAGGAAGACTTCACCAAGGCCAAGCTGAGCGAGACGTTCGACCTTGCAATCGGCAATCCGCCGTTCAGCGACCGCACGGTCCGCAGCGACGATGCTTCCGGCAAGCTCGGCCTGTCGCTGCACGAGTATTTCATGGCGCGGTCGATCGAAAGGCTTCGGGCCGGCGGACTGGCCGCGTTCGTGTGCTCGCGCTACGCGATGGACCGGGTGGACCCCAAGAGCCGGGCGCATATCGCCGGCATGGCCGACCTGGTGGGCGCGATCCGCATGCCGCAGGCCGCGATGATGGCGGCCAGCGGCACCGAGGTCGTGGTGGACCTGCTGTTCTTCCAGCGCCGCGCCCCTGGCCAGGAGCCGGGCGGGGCCGCCTGGGACGAGCTGGCCGAGGTGCTGCCGGCCGCCGACGGCGAACCCGCTTTGCAGGCCAACCGCTACTTCGCCGAGCACCCCGAGATGGTGCTGGGCACGCATCGCTGGACCACCAGCTCCTATGGGCCGGTCTACACCTGCCGTGCTCACGACGAGAACCTGACCGATGCCCTCTCAGCGGCAATCGACCGGCTGCCGCGCGGCATTCACCGGCCGTCAGCAGAGTCCAAGCCGGTCCGTCCGGCCGAAGCGGCACGCCTGAAGGTCGGCACCGCGGCGACGGGCGCGACGATCAAGGAGGGCAGCTACGTCCTGGTCGACAACGCGCTGATGCAGGTGATCAACGGTGCCGCTGAAGCCGTGGCGGTGAAAACCGCCAAGGGCTCGGAGGGCGGAGCCGGCAAAGGTTCCGCCGGCGTAGCCGGTGGAAAGCCGAGCGGAGGGATCTTCGCCAAGCACGCCCGCATCATCCGGCAGATGATTCCGGTACGCGAGGCGCTGCGCGACGTGTTGCGCACCCAGATGGAGAACCAGCCCTGGGGCGGCGCGCAGATGCGCCTACGGGTGGCCTATGGTTCGTTCGTCCGCGCGTTCGGGCCGATCAACCTGACCAGCACCACTCGGAGCACCGATCCCGAGACGGGTGCGGTGACCGAGACGCAGCGGCGGCCAAACCTGGCGCCTTTCGCCGATGACCCGGATTGCTGGCTGGTGGCCTCCATCGAGGACTATGACCTCGATACCGGCACGGCCAGGAAGGGGCCGGTGTTCAGCGAGCGCGTGATCCACCCGCCCGCCGAGCCGGTGATCGTCACTGCCGCGGACGCGCTCGCCGTGACGCTGGCTGACGTCGGCCATGCCGACATGAACCGCATCGCCGAGCTGCTCGGCCGCTCGCGCGAGGACGCCGCAGCCGAGTTGGGCGACGCCGTGTTCCTGGACCCGGAAATCCCCAAGCAGGACGGCAGCAACGGCTGGCGGACCGCCGATGCCTACCTGTCCGGCGCGGTGCGCGGCAAGCTGGCCCGGGCCGAAGCCGCGGCGGCGACCGACCCGCGCTATGCCCGCAACGTCGAAGCCCTGCGTCGGGTGCAGCCGCATGATCTGGCGCCGTCCGACATCACCGCCCGCCTCGGCGCGCCCTGGGTCCCGGCCGAGGTGGTGGAGTTGTTCAGTGCCGAGGTGATCGGGGTGGTGACAACCGTGCGCCACACCGTGGAAATCGCGGCCTGGACCGTGGACAAGCGGATATTTGCCGGCCAGGCGGTCGCCACGTCGGAGTGGGGCACGGCTCGGCGCCATGCCGGCGAGTTGCTCGACGACGCGCTGCATTCGTCCATTCCGACCATCTGGGACGTCTGGCGCGATGCGGATGGCGAGCACCGGGAGATCAACGCGGCCGAGACCGAGGCGGCCAAGGAGAAGCTGGCGAAGATCAAGGGTGCGTTCGAGGGTTGGATCTGGACCGATCCGGAGCGCACCGACCGTCTCGCCCGCCTGTACAACGATACCTACAACAACCTCGTCCCGCGCCATTTCGACGGCTCGCACCTGCAGCTGCCGGGTGCAAGCTCTGTGATCCGGTTCTACGAGCATCAGAAGCAGGTGATCTGGCGCATCATCGCCTCGGGTGCGACGTATATGGCGCACGCGGTCGGTGCCGGGAAGACTTTCTCGCTGGCCGCCGCCATCATGGAGCAGAAGCGGCTCGGGCTGATCTCCAAGGCGATGATGGTCGTGCCCGGTCATTGTCTGGCGCAAGCCAGCCGCGAGTTCCTGCAGCTCTACCCGACCGCCCGCATCCTGGTCGCTGACGAGACCAACTTCGTCGCCGGCAAGCGCGCCCGCTTCCTGGCCCGTGCGGCGACCGCGAGCTGGGATTGCATCATCATCACCCATAGCGCCTTCAAGTTCATCGCGGCCCCGGCCGAGTTCGAACAGGAGATGGTGCAGGCGCAGATCGCCACCTACTCGGAGTTGCTGGAGCGCGTGGACGGCGACGACCGTATCACCCGCAAGCGCATCGAGAACATGAAGGAGAAGCTGGAAGCCAAGCTGGAAGGGCTGGCGACGCACAAGGACGACATGCTGACCATCGCCGAGATCGGCGTCGACCAATTGATCGTGGACGAGGCGCAGGAGTTCCGGAAGCTCAGCTTTGCCACCAACATGACCAACCTGAAGGGTGTGCAGCCGGATGGCTCGCAGCGGGCCTGGGACCTCTACGTGAAGACCCGCTTCATCGACACGCTGAACCCGGGCCGCGCCCTGGTAATGGCGTCAGGCACGCCGATCACCAACACGCTCGCCGAGATGTTCACCCTGCAGCGCTACATGCAGCCAGCCGCCCTGAGCGAGCGCGGCCTGCACGAGTTCGACGCCTGGGCCGCCACGTTCGGCGACAGCCGTACCGAGCTGGAGTTGCAGCCATCCGGCACCTACAAGCCTGTCACGCGGTTCGCCGAGTTCGTCAACGTCGCCGACCTCATGGCGATGTTCCGCAGCTTTGCCGACGTGGTGTTGAAGAACGACCTGCGCGGCTACCTCAAGCTGCCGAGGGTCGAGGGCGGGCAGCGCCAGATCATCACCGCCGAGCCGAGCCGCACGTTCAAATGGTATCAGCGCGTGCTGGCGCGACGCATCAAGCAGATCGAGCAGCGCAAGCGCCGCCCCGAGAAGGGCGACGACATCCTGCTCTCCGTCATCACCGACGGACGGCACGCGGCGATCGACCTGCGCTTCGTGCTGGAGGGCTACCAGGACGAGGCGGCGAACAAGCTCAACGCGCTCATCGCCAAGGTCCACACGGTCTGGCTGGAGAACCGGGACAACAGCTACGTCCGGCCGGACGGCACGGCATTCCCGATCCGGGGCGCCGCGCAGATGATCTTCTCCGATCTCGGCACGCTGAATGTGGAGGCGCGCCGCGGCTTCTCGGCCTATCGCTGGATCAAGGACAGCCTGGTCGCACGCGGCGTTCCCGCCGAGCAGATCGCCTACATGCAGGACTTCAAGAAGTCGGCTGCCAAGCAGCGCCTGTTCGGTGACGTCAATTCCGGCAGGGTGACGGTGCTGATCGGCTCGTCGGAGACCATGGGCACCGGGGTGAACGCCCAGCTGCGCCTCAAGGCGTTGCACCATCTCGACGTGCCCTGGCTGCCCAGCCAGATCGAGCAGCGCGATGGACGCATCGAGCGCCAAGGCAATCAGAACGACGAGATCGGCATCTACGCCTACGCGACGCTCGGTTCCACCGATGCCACCATGTGGCAGAACAACGAGCGCAAGCAGCGCTTCATCAACGCCGCCCTTTCAGGCGACCGCTCGGTGCGCCGCATCAAGGATGCCGGCTCCCAGGTCAGCCAGTTCGCCATGGCCAAAGCCATCGCCTCGGGCGACCCCCGCCTGATGCAGAAAGCCGGACTGGAAGCCGAGATCGCCCGGCTGGAGCGCCAGGAGGCCGCACACCGTGATGACCAGCACGCCGTGCGCAGCCAGCTCGCGGCGGCCAGACGGGCGGTCGCCACCTCGGAACGCCGCGTCGGCGAGATCGAGCAGGACATCGCGACCCGCAAGCCAACCAAGGGCGAGCTGTTCGCGATGACGGTGAATGGACGCAGCTACGACGAGCGCACCAAGGCCGGCGGCGCGTTGCTGAACCTGCTGCGCAACCTCGATGTCGAGCAGAAGGAAGGCGATTGGGTGCTCGCCAGCATCGGTGGCTTCCGGGTCTCCGCCCAGGCGCAGAAGACCTGGCGCCGCAAGGAGCTGCAGGTGGACGTCCTGCTGGACCGGACCGGCGAAGCCACGGAGATCGCGTTCTCAGCTGACCTGACCGCGCTTGGGCTGATCTCCCGCCTCGAGCACGCGCTGGACCATTTTGAGGCCGAGCTGGCGGAGCATCGCCGCTCCATCATCGAGAACTCCCGGCGCATTGCGGATTACGAACCGCGGATCGGCGGCGTGTTCGCTCTCGCCGGCGAGGTGACCGGCAAGCTGGCAGACCTCGCGGAGCTGGAAGCCAGCCTTGCCGCGACCGCCGAGCAGGTGGACGCGGATGCCGACGACCTCGACGGCATCGTGCCCCGGCTGCGCGGCGCGTCCTGTGACGATGAGGAAGACGAGTTGGAAGCGGCCTGAACGCGGCGGAGCCGCCCGGAGGATGACGGGAGAGCTTGCAGAACGGGTTCTCCGTCACCGCTGCGCTCCATCGCCGGCTACAGCAGCCCGGCCCCGCTGACACGCAGCCCGCAAGCGCGAGCCGCGCGTGGCGCAGGGCATGGCCGCCCGCCCGCAATGGTGTCGAAGCCCCCATTCCGCAGCTGCGGAGGGGTCTTCCAGAGGACTGGAAGGGACTGAAAATCACAGGAGCGGCAGAGCATGGAACTCAGGACGGTCGACCCCCGCAAGCTGAAGGCCAATCCGGCGAACCCGCGCCGCATCGGCGCCGGCGACTATCTCGACGCGCAGATGGCCGCCTCGATCAAGTCGATCGGGCTCGTGCAGCCGCCGCTGGTCAAGGAAGAAGGCAAGAAGCTGGTCATCGTGGCGGGGCACCGGCGTGTGGCGGGGAGCATTGCCGCCGGGCTGGCCGAGATCCAGGTGCTGGTCCAGCCCGAAGCCGACGCGGCGATCGACCCGATGCGTTCCGTGTCGGAGAACCTGGTGCGCGCCGAAATGGGCCAGGTCGACAGGTGGCGCGCGATGGAATCACTTGCCGCCGCAGGTTGGAACGAGGCGGCAATTGCCGAGGCGCTCGGCATGTCGCCGCGCAACATCGCCCAGGCCCGGCTGCTCGCCAACATCTGCCCGGCGATGCTCGACCAGATGGCGAAGAACGATCTACCGGACCAGCGCGAGCTTCGGGTCATCGCCGCGGCGACGAAGGAGGAACAGGCGGAGGTCTGGAAACAGTTCAAGCCAAAGCGGGGACACGAGGCGTCCTGGGGTGAAATCACCCACGCACTTAGCAAGGTGCGCTTACCGGCAAAGAACGCGAAGTTCGGCGACGCCGGAGCGCAGGCGTTCGGGATCGTGTGGGAGGAAGACCTGTTCGCACCCGCCGACGAGGACAGCCGCACCACCACCCAGGTCGATGCCTTCCTGGCGGCGCAGACGGCCTGGATCGAAGCCAACCTCGGCGAGAACCAGTGCTTCGTCGAGATGGACGAGTATCACCGTCCGAAGCTGCCGAAGGGCGCCCAGCCGCATTGGGGCAAGCCCACTGAAGGCGTGTTCACCGCGCTGCACATCGAGGAGCGCAGCGGCATCGTGCGCGAGACACACTACACCATGCCGGCTGCTCGCTCCGGCGGCTTGGGCGTATCCGAGGATGACGGGGAGCCGGTGCGCAAGACCCGTCCCGATCTGACCGCCAAGGGTGCGGCGATCGTCGGCGATCTGCGCACCGACGCGCTGCACCAGGCGCTGCGGGAGAAGCCGATCGATGACGACCAGCTGATCGCCATGCTGGTGCTGGCACTCGCCGGGAAGAATGTCACAATTCTCAGCGGCGTTACGGGCAGTCACCGCTTCAACCAGCTCGGCCGCGTCGCGGAGACCCTAACCGAAGGCGGCATCCTCACCCGCGACCTTGGAACAATCCGGGACGCCGCGCGCGAGACGCTGGTGACGGTGCTGTCCTGCCGCGAAAACCATTCCGCCAGCGGGATGGGGGCGCGGCACGCAGGCACCGCGATCGACGCCGATGCATACCTTCCGAACATGGCCACGGAGGAATTCCTCCCGTCGCTCTCTCGGGCAGCGCTGGAGCACGCGGCGGCAGCGCAGTCGATCGCGCCGCAGGCCCGCGTGAGGGACACGCGCGCGGCCCTGGTCGCACGGTTTTCGGACGGCACCTTCATCTACCCGAGCGCCCGCTTCGCGCCAACCGAGACCGAGTTGGAGGCACGACGCAACCCGGCCAGCCTCATTGACAGCACCGACGATGATGAGGCGGGCGGAAAAGCCGAAGCCGAAGCCGAAGCGGAAGCCGAAGCCGAAACCCAAGACGAAGGCGATGCCGATGGCAGCGGTGTGGGCGGCTTTGATGAGGATGGCGGAGTTTCGGAGCATGCCGGAATAGCCGTCGCGGCGTGACGCCTGCCATGACCCGGTGCCTCGGCACCGGGTTCTCCCAGAACGTCCTCATGGAGAACACGACAATGAACGCAATGTCCGCCGCCATCGGCGGCCCTCGAAAGTTTTTCGATCTCAGCTCACGAATCAGTCTGCGTTCCCTCGATCGATCAGCGATCTGGAGCGGCGTCACCTCACGGCGCGATCGCATCCGCGAGATCGAAGCGGACATCGATTTCGCCTGCGAATCAGCAGCGATCGGCCGTGTGGGTCGAACGGAGACGAAGGCCCGCGAGGATTGGGATGAAGGCACCTGGCGGCGCTACCTCGCCGAGGCGGTTCACCAGGCGCGTCTCTGTTCAACCGAGTTGAACGCGCTGCGCCAGGAGGCCAGCCACCTTGAGCGTCTGGCCCGCATAACAGCGACGGAATGAAAGGGCACCACGCCAGGATCGGCCGGTGCAAGGGGTGGGTCCTCGCCGCCGCTGCGCTGGTCGGCTCCGGTCCCGCGGCCATCGCCGCGCCCTTGCACCCGCCGCCCTGCCGCGGTCGGGCGGTGAGGTCACCTGAAAAAGTCAGGACGACAGAACGATGGAGAGAAGCAATGCCCAACGTGCTGCCGGCCGCAATCGTGCAGGCCCTACGTCATCCCGCGCCGGAAGCCGCCGACTTCACGGCGATGCAGTTCACCCCGGCGGACAGCAAGGCGTGGTTCGTCGCGCATTTTCTGCGGTTTGCATCGAGCGACTTTCCGAAGCATCACTTTACCGACCGGTTCTATCGCCAGGTGATGAATACATTTGGCTTTATAGCACACTACGACAAGTTCGGGTTCTGGACCGAGTATTTCACCAACACAGCCGGGAAAACCGAATTCCTGGAGCAGGTCATTGCATGGCCGTGCCATGGCGCAGCGACGCACACATTCTGTGATGCGGAGCGCGAGATAGCCCGGCGGATACGTCAGGTTGATCTGCTCGGGCTCTATCGTTCCAAGGACCGCACTGAGCGCGAGGCCGCGGACCGCTTGACGTTCGAGCGATTGAAATCCCGTTTCGAGCCGAAGGGCGTCGCCGTCCAGGCGGCAATCGAAGTGCCGGCTCCTGCGCGCGTGACACCCCGCCACGCACAGCCGCTTGCCACCCAGCTCGCATTCGCAATCGGCTGAAGGACGCGCGCATGGATCGCCCGCTCGACTTCCTTCTTGGTCTGCCCACGCTGAGCGACGGGCCATTATGGCAGACCGCGCGCACACTCGGCGCCCCGGTGCTGATCAGTGCGAACGCCTTGTCGGCCTGGCGCCCGGATCGGCTGGGATTACGGCAATGGATCGGTTTCGACCAGCGGAACCTGCATCTGGTCTGGCAGCACCCCGTCCACCTGGATAGCGGGGGCTTCGTCAGCGCCGTTCGCTACCGTGGCTATCCCTGGACGGTCGCTCAATACCTCGACCTATGTGCAGCGGCCCCCTGGCAATGGTTTGCCAGCGCCGATTTGTGCGTCGAGCCGGAGGTGGCACACGATCGAGGGGAGGTATTCGATCGCATCTCCGGCACCGCGCGGCTCAACCGGGAATGCCTGATCGCTGCCCGCGAGCACGGGATTGAGGACCGCTTCGTCCCCGTCGCACAGGGCTGGCATCCGCACGATTATCTGCGCTGCCTGGACCGGATGCCCGACGTCTCGGGCTTTCCGGTGCTGGGCGTCGGCAGCATGTGCAGGCGGCACGTGGAGGGAGACACTGACATCCTGCGCGTCGTGGACGTCCTCGATCGCGCACTCGGAACGTCGCCGGTCCGGCTGCACCTCTTCGGCCTGAAGACGACGGGCATGGCTGAATTGCACGGCCATCCACGGATCGCCAGCGTGGACTCTCAGGCCTATGGCGTGAGCGCCCGCCAAGCCGCCCGCAAAGGCGGTTTCTCCAAGACGAACACCTATCTCGCCCGTGTGATGGCGGCCTGGTATCGGCAACAGAAAACGCTCCTGGCGGCACCGGCTCGGCCGTTCCGGGCGCCGGAGCGGCCCGTCGCTCCGCCAGTTGCGACAGACCATGACGCGATGCCGGCCAGCATGGCGGCGCGTCTGGCGGAAGCCGCCGAAGAGCTCCGGACACTCTACGAGGCAGGCGAAGTCGAATGGCCTGACCTCCATCCTCAGAGGGTCTGGGAGTACGCCTTCGCCTGATCCGATCCGGACGAAGCCGGAGCGCCAGGTTGCCCGTCGCCACGGGATTGCTTCCGGGCAGCGCCAAGGAAGCCGCCTGGCCTGCGCTTGTGGAGTCAACGAACAGGAGAACCATGATGGCACGCGAGTGCGACTACTCCGTTGCGAAACAGGTTGATGGAACATTCAGTGTAAACCGAATGACTGAGCCGTTTTCCGGCACCGTCGCATTCATCAAACCGGCCCTTGGTCGGACAGGCGAACCCTGCGGCTGGCGGCTAAAACCACTGGTCACCATGCAAGGTCCAAAGAGCAGGATTTGGACGACCGCAGCCGAGGCAATCGCCTCAACCAAACTCATGACGCTCGCAGCAGCAAAGCGGGCGGTCGAGCACGCCAGTAGCCGCGCTGCAGGCAGCACGCCGTGAACACCATCACGCAGCTGCAAGGCGCGCTTGCTGAAGTGCAGGAGCAGCTACAGGCCAAAGACGAGGCGCTGCGAGCATTTCGCGCGCATATCGCCAACGGGAAGTTTCCGGCTTCGACAGCGACGGCAGCCGAAGGGATTGGATTGCCGTGCGCGACGTCGATGCACGTCTGCTGGAGATCATCGCAACCGGAACTTGACGCTCATACCAGGAGATACACTCATGGCGAACCGCTTCATTCTCAGCGTCGATCCACGCGATGCGGACACCCCGGGTTACTACGACCTTCGCCTGGACATCGACAAACTCGTGCGGCAGTTCCGCAATGAGCCGTGCATCGACCGGCTCTGCCGGAAGATGAACATGTGCCGAAGCGAAGTGTTGAGACACTTCACGCCCGGCGTTTACATCATACCGAAAACCGGCGAAGTCAGCCTGAACGCCGGCTATAACCCAGACTTTGACGAGGGCAACCTCGAACTCCTGATTTGGGCCGTTGTCTCCAAAGAGGCTTGCAAGCTCGTCACCGATCGGGCCTGCACCGGACCGGTGATCGAGCTGTGATCTTGGCCCGCGTTTTCGCCCAGTTCCTTGATCCATTGCCGCCGACGCCAGGTTTCACTGCAACCGCCTGATCGAACCGGTCAACTGCACCGCAGGCGCCGAACCCCCACACCCTGAAACAGCCGGTCCAGCCCGGCCCCGCCGACAAGGAGTCTTCTCATGCACGTTCGCACCCCGGATCACCGGACGATCAAGCACGCCCATCTGTTCTGTGGCCTGGGCGGCGGAGCCAGGGGCTTCAACCGCGCCACGGCGCGGGTTGGCTCCCTTGAAGCCAATTTTCGCTGTCTCGGCGGCATCGATGTCGATGCCGCCGCCATCCGGGACTTCTCCCGGATGGCAGGCATTCCGGGAACCTGCATGGACCTGTTCGATCGCGAACAGTATCTCGCCTTTCACGGCAGCGAACCGCCTGCCGATTGGCGCGAGGCCATTGCCGCCGACATCCATGCGGCCTTCGGCCACGAAAACCCCGACATCGTATTCCTCTCGGCACCCTGCAAAGGGTTCAGCGGCCTGTTGTCGGAAAGCAAGAGCAAGACGGCCAAATACCAAGCACTCAATCGTCTTACGCTGCGCGGCGTGTGGCTGATGCTGGAAGCGTACGCGCACTCGGCACCGATCCCGCTGATCCTGTTCGAGAACGTCCCGAGGATCGCCACCCGCGGCCGGCTCCTGCTCGATCGCATCACCGCGCTGCTGCGGTCCTATGGCTACGCGGTCGCAGAAACGACGCATGACTGCGGGGAGTTGGGAGGGCTCGCTCAGTCGAGAAAGCGTTTCCTGCTGGTCGCCCGCCACATGGCGAGCGTACCGCCATTTCTCTACGAGCCGCCGAAGCGGTCGCTGCACGGCGTCGGCGAGGTGTTGTCCAAGCTGCCGCTGCCCGGTGACGTGCGAGCCGGCCCGATGCACCGGGTGCCCGCGCTGCAATGGCAGACCTGGGTCCGCCTCGCCTTCGTCAAGGCGGGCTCGGATTGGCGGAGCCTCGCCAATCTGCGGGTCGCGGATGGCATGCTGGCCGACTACGCGCTCGCCCCGGATACGGACTGGCACAACGGCGCTCTCGGCGTCACCCCGTGGACAGAAGCCGCGGGCACCGTGACCGCAGGTGGCAGAGCGGGGCAGGGGACGTTCAGCGTCGCCGATCCCCGGCATACCGGCGCACCGAAGTTCAACAACATCTACAAGGTCGTCCCCTGGACCGCGACCGGCCCCGCCGTGACCGGCGGCAAGGATCTGGCCGTCGCCGACCCGCGCGCTCGCGAGGCGATGTTTCACAACGCATTCCGCACCGTCCCCTGGAATGCCGCATCGCAGGCCATCACCGGCCAGCACGCCCCGAGCAACGGCGCGATGTGCGTGGCCGACCCGCGCACCGACGAGCGCCGCAGCGGCGCTCTCGGTGTCATGGCCTGGCAAGACGCAAGCGGCACGGTCGCCGGGGAAAGCCTGCCCAGCAACGGCGCGTTCGCCGTCGCTGACCCGCGGCCCGGCATCGACCGCACCAAGGGAGACGACTGGTATGGCGGAGGCCATTTCGGTGTGCTGCCCTGGCGCGCCTCCAGCGGCGCGGTCTCGGCGGCGGCCGGTTATGACAATGGCGTCTGGTCTGTCGCTGACCCTCGGCTGCCGGAGCAGTCCGACCGCCTGGTGGCCGTCATTCGCTCCCTTGACGGAACCTGGCACCGCCCGTTTTCCACCCTGGAGTTAGCCGCTCTCCAATCCTTGGTCGATCCAGAGGAGCATCTGGAACTGGAG
>JAABUO010003798.1_pt1 | contig 17928 bp, 17 predicted proteins | sample 5559291 | NCBI WGS metagenome assembly JAABUO01 (sample SAMN10711878, study PRJNA513372) | rock metagenome | isolation source: Antarctica rocks | place: Antarctica: Victoria Land, Finger Mt sud | reverse complement strand
GCCTCAGTTGCCTGATGACACTTCGAGCATGAGCATTGACCACATGAGCGATTTGCTGCAATACACGCCGCATGTGAACCTCAGCGCATTGGACCTCACACACCTGGGTGTGTCGGGCGGCCTTGGCGATAATATCAACTTTGACGAGCTGCCGCAGACGCTGGTCAGTCTGTCGTACAGGGCAGCAGTCACAGAAGCAAACGTGGGCTTTTCACAGCCCTGCACTGCTGCAATGGCAGATGTAAGTGCGTTTGGCGGCAGCCCGGCAGTGGATTTTACACGCTCCGGGACCCTCGACAGCTGGCATGCTAATGTTGAGGGACGCAGTGTACACATGGATGCAGTCACTGGTCCACACCCTATCTTGCCGTGCAGAACATACACAGGGACGAGGGATGTGCGCATAGCTGCACGAGACGTCAGCATGTGCCATTATTCATGCGCGGGGGAACAAAAGATAGGCTTGGAGGAGGCGTTCCTTGACTTGCTGTGTCCGCCATGCATGGAGAGTATGGACATCAAGTCAGGCAGGGACTACCCCACCGTCGGGCAGAGTCCAGGACAGCATGACATTCCAGATGCCTGGCGGCTGTTGATGCGCCAGATGATGTCTGCATACGGGAGCAAGTATGCGTTTCAGATCGACGACGGAGCGGCAAAGCGCGCAGCCTGGCGGCGCTGGCCGGCGCCGGGCACGCACGAGCACGGCGCTGCCCGCAGGCAGCATGAAGAAGCAATAAATTGGGCTCATGCTGCAGTCTGAACGGGAGCTGCTGAGCCTACTGCATGTGTGGGCATGCGTCTTACAGGAGCCTGCATTTAGTGCATGCTCCTCAGTCAGGAGCTTCCTGTCCATGTGCATGCATGTCAAATGCGGCAGCTGCCTGCATGCGCAGCACTGCTGGGGTGGGCAGAGCGAGTTCCAGGGACCATGCAGGCTTCTCACTAGCTCCAGTACGTGTTCGGCCATTGGCAAGGTGACTATGCCTGTGCCAGAATATGCAAGCCAATCAGGCGGTTCACAGCCGCATACGCTGCATTGCCTTGATGTGCATGCCTGCAACCAAGACCCCAGTATGGCCACCATCCAGCCTTCACTCCGCACAGCGCGTGGTTGCGAGCCCAGCGCCAGCCCATGCGGAGCTGTCCCTGCCGCCAGGCGCCCCAGGCTCGAGGACCCCTGCAGGGCTGGGGCGGCCGCCAGGGCCCGCCGCCGCCAGCTCCTCGCGCAGCCGCATGAGCAGCAGGCCCAGGTGGTTGGCGCCGCTGCCGTCCACGCCGTGGCCCCAGAAGTAGTCGTGCGACGAGACCTCCACCAGTGCGGCGGCCGCAGTGGCCAGCAGCATTCGGCGCGGGCGGGCGTGCGCCGCAAACTGCAGCACAATTGCCATCATTCGTCGGCCACAGTCACCACTGACGACTTGTGGCACGTTTTCATAATCATCACCAAAGCCTTTGCAAAGCACAAAACTTACATGTAGCGTAGCTACGTACAGGCAGATGTGCACAAGACTCGCATCAACCATGCATGCCCTTCATGAGTGTAGGAACGCACTTTGTAAGGGCATCAGGCGTGCAGCTGTGCAAGTGCTTCTTGGGGCCAGCAGCAGGAGTGCAGAGGCTGCAGCTGGATTGTGGATGGGAAGACGTACATGCCTAAACCATTGTCGTATGTGCCTAAACCAGTTACAGACTCAGCGTTGCACAGCTGCACATGTGCGTGGATGCTGAATGGCGTGTGGTTTGATGGCCAGAAGACTGCATGTGACAGACAAGGCCTGTTCTCATGGTTGACGGCTAGGCATTCTATTATATTCTGCCCAAATGTCTGCATTTGGATTGGACAAGTCCATCTGTTGCTCATGATATGTCATGCATATCGATGCATATCTTCAGGCAGTGACATTCATTGTCTGCTCAAGATACGGCTCTGAGGCCTGCCAAAAAGCACTCCATGTCCAGGCTCCCTGGTTACTTGTGTCTGGCGTGTCCGGCGCGTGGCATGCCTGCTTGACGGCTTGGTGAAAGTGCAACTACGAGCATAGGAGACTGGCGCAGTGGCCTGTCTGTGACTGTGGCCAGGCTCTGTACACATAAGGTACGCAAGTGCACTGTATGCCTTCACACAAGCGCGCAGCTGCGGTGTGTGCCACGGCTGGTTGCAAGCTGGACTGTTGCTCCAGTTGCCTTGCAAGCTGAAGTCTATTCTTCCCGAGAATTCGCGTGAGCCTACACTCAACCTCTTGCAAGCAAGCGTTTGTGCCCTGCAGGCACAGCTGCTGCAGCAGTCAAGCTTGGAAGGACTGCCTGATGTTCTCCTTCACAGAATCATGTGCATCGTTTGGGACGCGCGACCGGCCTCAGAGGCCAGCTCCGAGGTCCAAGTTGCGCTGTTGCTGCAGTCTGTGAGCCGCCGTTTCCAGCACGTGCTGCGCGCACACCCGCTGCAGCTGCGCCTGGACTTCTCAAACATGCAGCTGGCCAAGAGGCACCTGGCGTGGCTGGCACTGCCAGCCTGGAAGGACCACGTGACATCGCTGACCCTGTACAACTGGCCGGCCCCTGCATGCGAAGGGCGCAGCAGGATCTTCCTGGAACCGGGCCTGTGCGCAGGGAACGATGTGGCATCCCCGCTGCTGACCGTCCTGCGTGCAAACGAGCGTGGCAGCCTGCGGCAGCTGCTGGGCATGCCCCTGCGCCTGGGTGGCATCATGCCCCCACCTGAGAACACCACCGTGAGCAGAAACCAGGCCCTCAAATCCCTGCGATCCACGTTGGTTGTGGACCTCCGCGCATTCCACATCACTCACCTGGGTGTAGTGGGGGGCTTTGGTGACATCATCGAGTATAATATGCTACCGCAGACGGTAGTCGTGTGGAGGACAGGGCAGCACACAGCCAAGCCAGCGTGACGTTTAAGCGATCCTTTGCCCATGCACAGGCTCTTGTGCAGCTCCCCTGCCTCGAAGATGTATATGTGTCTGGCGGCATGGTAGTGGATCTCACAAGCCCTCAGGCCCTAGACGGCGGTCATGCTAAGATAGAGGGACTCAGTGTAGTGATCGATGTATGGAGTGCTGGTCTTCACCCATACAGGCCGCGAAACACATTTACAGGGACAAGAGAGGTGCGCATAGATGCGACGTACATCAGAATGTGCAACTTCATTTGCGCCGGGGAAAACAGTTTAGACCTGGAGGCGTTCTTTGAATTGCTGTGTCCGCCATGCCTGGAAACAATGGAAATTATATCAGGCTGTCATTTTCCCAGGCTCCGGCATCATCCCGGACAGAATGAAATTCCGAATGCCTGGCGGCTTGTCATGGGCAAGATGATGGCGGCATATGGGAGCAAATTTGCGTTTCAGGTCGAGGACGGGGTGCCGAAGCGGACAGCCTGGCGGCGCTGGCCAACACCGGGCACGCGGGAGCACGACGCTGCCTGCAGGCTGCATAAAGACGCTAAAATCTGGGCTGCTGCGTAAGTATGCATAGGGTAGCTGCTATGCATCAATGCATGCATAAGCATAATGAAAGTACAAAAAGTGTTGTAGTGTGAGCAAGCAAACGTAAGGGTCTCATTTAGGACCACGGTATCCTACATGCGTGTCAAAGTGTGCCAGCTGCTGCATCATGCAGCGTCACAGAGGTGGCCAGAGCGACTTCCAGGAACCCACTTGCTGACTGCAGTAAAAGTTGTCCTGTAACTCACTGCAAGCTCAGTCTGCCTAAACGCTCACATGATGCAGCCAACCAATCCAATTTACAGATTGACCTGCTGCTTTGCCTTATGTGCACGCCTGCAACCACCATCGTGTGGCACACCTTCTATTATGTGCATGCCTGCGTTCACTCCGGTGGTCTGCTGCGCCGCACAATACACACCTACCGACCGCCGTCACAGTGGGCTCGCACGCTTACGCCTCTCTAAACATCCACCTGTTAGCGCCAATGCGGGCGTGCAAGGCAGCGCCCTCCATCATGGCATACCCCCCAGGACGTCCGGGCCAGTGTCCACTTTGCAGGGACAACTTGTCGCACATTCCGGCATGGTCACGCGCCCTCGCCTGTGCCCGCATCACCAATAGGCAGCGCTCCCGCGCCAACGAGCTGCCCGCTGGCAGTGTCAAAATACACACCTAGAATAGGATCGTACACGAGCGCAGAGGCCTCAGCTCGCCCGCTCACAGCCTGCCTGGCGCAGCCCGCCGCGCCGGCCTCCGGCGGCAGAAGAGGGCCGGCCTCACTGGCCCGCTCCGCCCCTGACGGCGCGCCAGCGCCGCCAGCCCACGAGCCCGCCGCTCCGTGCGGGCATGGCGCGGGCGCTGAGGGCTCGCCAAGGGCGGCCTCGGCCTCCTCGTGGCCGGCGTACCTGCTGCCTGCGCTGGCGGCGCTGGTGCCCCGCGCTCGGCCGCCTGTGGTCCGCACCACTGGATGGGCGAATGTCACCTCGGCCGTGATGCGGTCGCCTGATTCTCCTGCGTGTTCTGGGGCCTCAGCGCGTGCACCGCCGCCGGCGCCGGCAGCGCACGGAGGCGCCCCGGATGCGCCTCCTGAAGCCGGGCCCGCGTCCGCCAGGCAGCCCGGCCTGTGCGGCGCGCCGCGCGCGCCTGCGCCCGCCATGCTCAAATGGCGGGCGCCCGCGGCAGCGGAGGCGTCCGCCTCGCATGCCGCCGGCTGCGAGCGCGGCAGCGGCTGCCGCGCCAGCGGCAGGTCGTCCAGCGAGGCCCAGCGCGCGCGCGCGCTGGGCCCCGCGTCAAGGCCGCGCGCGTCTGGCGTCTGGGCCATCCTCGCGCCCGAGCGGCTGCCAGCTGGTGCTGTGCACGGCGCGGCGGCCCCGCGCTCGTGCCCGGGTGTGGGCCGAGGCAGGGGCAGACCCATCAGCGCGCCATGCGTGTTCAGCCCTCCGTGAGACGCCGCGGGGACAGTACATTCGAGCGCCAAGCCCGCGGCGGCACCGTCGGCCACGCCTGCGACGCACTCGGGGTCTGCGCCCGGCGCCGAATGCACCGACGCGCCCGCTGCATCCGCAACTTCGGCAGGCGCAGAGCCCAGGCTGGCACACATCAACTGCACCTCAGCATCTGCTCCTTCACGACCAGGCGCGCTGCGGCGGTCCGCCGCCGCGCAGGCGCCCTGCGCCGAGGCATGGGCGGCCGCAAGGCCGCTGGGAGCTGCAGGGCTGGCGGCACGCAAGTCCGCATCGCGCCCGCCCGCTCCGCTACCGCTGCTGCCTCTGCTAGACAGGGCGGCCAGCTCGGTCCAGGCGTCTACGCCCTCGGCCCATGCGCCCGCGGCGCCGCCCGACGCGCGCCCGCCGCCCGCTCCGTGCGCTGGCGCGCCGTTCGCACCCACTGCTTCAAGCAGGTCGCGCCAGGCGCCCGCATCGCGCGCACCGGGCGCGCTCTCGGCGGCGGCCGCGGCGAGGTCGACCCAGGCGTCGGCATCGCTTGCGGATGTGGTGCGGCGCGCCGCTGCGGCCAGGTCGGTCCAGGCGTCATCCGCTGCCGCGGCCGCGACCCTAATCCTACCCCTCCGAGGCCCTCGCTGCAGCTGCTGGATGCGCGGGCGTCGCATGGCAGCTTGCCAGACAGAGCTGCGTCCACGGGGGGCTCCCTCGGCTCGGGTAGCAAGCTCGCCCGCGGCGGCGCCGCGGAACAGGAGCTGCAGCTGCCGGGAGCGCCGCAGCTGCTGACAGTGCACTCGCCCTGCTCTGCGCCCCCCGCGCCGCAGGCGGCGCGCGAAGCCTGCGCCAGCGCGCCGCGCTGCTCGCCAGCGCCCCCCGCAGCCAGGCTACGCGCTGGCGGCTCCTGCGCAGCGCCTGTCGCCTCGCTCCGCATGTCCACGCCGCAGCTGTGCCCCGCCGTTGCGTCATCAGGCACGCTGTGCGTGCCGGAACCAGCGCCCAGGTCGAGAAGGGCGCCCGCGCCCAAGGAGCCCGCTTCCCCAGGGACGTCACGATGGCTGGCCACTGCTGCGCATGCACCTGGCAGCGCGCCAGGCCCGCAAGCCAGGGAAGCTACTCCGGACGCCCCCCGCGCGACCTGGCGCACTGGTCCCTGCGCAAGCTCCGAGGGCAGCTTGAACGCCGCCACGTCCGGGGTTGCCCCAGGCCCAAACACCGCCTCCGCCGAGCGGGGCGCAGCCAGGCATGGGGGCGCCGGCGCTGCACGCAGAGGGTTGGGCAGGGCCAGGGTAGGGCTAGGTTCCGCCAGCACACCCGGCGCTGCACTGCGCAGCGCCCCGCCAGCAATCATGCCGTGGCCATCAGCATGCTGAAGGGTGCCGGGCGGCAACCCGGCTTCTACTCGGGTTACGGCAGCAAATAGGCTGCTTGGGCGCCCGCTGCATGCGTAGCCCCGAAGGAGCGCGGCACTGCGCCTGCGGCCGCCGCCCAGCTTGAGCAGCGCCCTGCTCCGGCCGCCAGTACTCTCAGCCGCCGCGGAAGCAGGGTCCAGGCCAGGGTCTGACGGCTCAGCCGCGCAGGAGCCCGCTGTATGCGCGCATGGCGTCGACAGGCGCCAGAGGCGCTGGGAGGGAGGCGCCAGGGGGTAGCGGAGGGCTGGGTGCGGCAGCGGCCGCCGCGGCCGCCACACTCGCGCCTGTTGGGCCTCCTAGAATCAACTCCGCACGCTCCGTGGAGGGCCCCGGCGCATCGACGCAGTCACGGCGCCCTGGCGTCGCACGGTGCTGCAAGTGAGTCTGCGGTTCAGGCGTCCAAACCTCTGCGCCCTTCATGTCGTAACGGCCTCGCACAGGGCGCGCGGCAGGCAGCGCCCTGCAGGGCACGACTTGCAGCAGATGTGCACAATTGCACAGCACGATTGCACAAACAGCAACGCGAGCAGGTTTGCTGAGAAAACCCGCCTGGCTGCCTGCTGCAGGGCCGCGCTACGCAATACATGGGAAACCCAGCATGGGGTTGCCCTCAGTGCAAAGCCCTGTGAGGCCCCGGCCCCGCGCACCTGCCGCGCGCGCCGCGCTGGGCCTGCGGGTTGCGCCCCGAACGGAGGCGCTGCGCGGCGGCGCAGCCTGCGCCGCCTGATCACGCACCGCGGGCGCCTCAGCAGCGCGCAGGCTGGCAGCGTCCAGGACCACGTGCAGCACGGCGACGCCCGCCGGAAAAGCTACCGCTGCGGGCGCGCTCAACGCGCCCTGCCGCGCGCACTGAGAGCTTTGAGCTGGTCAAGAGGCGCGGGGCGGCTGCAGGCTGACGGCGTGCGCGTGGCGGTGAGCCCTGCTGGGTGTACTCAGCTAGCATCGCCACAGCGGCAGCGGCGCCAGCCCGCGGCCCACCAGCCTCCGCCTGGGGCTGGGGATGCAAGCACGGGCAGCGCACGAACCGGTCTGCATCGCATCCAGGGGCAAGTAGGGCGTCACCTCGCGCAGCGGCGCGTCGCGCAGCGTGAAGATGCGCCGCACGCGCCCCGCGCCCAGGACGCTGATGCCGTCCAGCCCCGCGTACGCCCAGGGGATGGCGGGGGAATCTGCCGGCGAATCCGCTGCGGCGGCGGCAGCGCTGCCGTGTGCGCCGCCGCTGGGCTCCCCAGCAGCGGCGCAGCTCGAGGCCTTGACGCCACCGTCAGGGGCCCGGGCGCCACGCTCCGGCCCCGCGCTCTCGAAGCAGCGCGCGACCAGGCCGCGCATATCGACTGCCAGGCTGGCCCACTCGCGCGGCGGCAGCGACGCCAGGGGGACCTGCAGCCAGGAGGAAGCTTCCTGCTTGGCAAAGGAGAGACCCTATCCTGTAGCAGCACTTGCGCCTCTGCACAGCTCATTCGGCGGCACTACCGCCGCAGAGGTGTCCGGGGTGAGCAGCTGTGTGTTCCAGGCGCTTGCGCACGGCTGCAGCGCCATACCCAGTCGTGGCAAGCCTGCACTCTGTCCCAGCAGCCACTGTGCCAGGAGGGCCTCCCTTCCCCCAAAGGCGCCGGTGCGCGCGCGCCTGGCAGTGCAGCTCGGTGGCGCGGAGCTGCCGGAATGACGTGGACACGTGCAGGCGGCGTCGCATGCCGTCGCGGCAGCGCACCCTGCAACACAGGCCTCCCACACAGGGCTGTGGATGCAAGGAGGACTGTGTTTAGAGCAAGGTATATAACAAGATGTGAAGCGTAAGGGCCGCACCCCAGCTCCAAGGACAGCCGTTGGGTGTCCTGGAGGCACAGCTGTAGCACCAGCCAGGGCTGCAGGAACGGTTCTGCGCGGGCCGTGTGCGTACGTGGGTTCTGCTACCTGGAGTGCATTCAGAGGTTGCACGGCGCAGAGCGGAACGATAAGCTCGGCTTGGTGGGCGCGCACCCCCTTTCTGAGCTCCGCCGGCCTGCCACTGCAGCCGCAGGACGCCTGAAAGCACGCAGCATTTGACTGACGGGTCGTACACCTGCCACGCACACGCGCACTCAAGCAGCCACACAAATAATACAACGGCCAAGCTGGTGCAGCAGACGTTGCAGACCTCACCTTTTTCGCGGCGCTCGGTTTTCTGCCACCGCTTACTACAAGGGGGCAGCGGCCCTGCGGTCAGAGGCGCGGAGCGCCTCAGGCGCCTACGTGCAAGCAGCAAGCAGCTTCTAGTTTGAACAGCACGCGCGGCGCAGCGCACCTGCAGGTGGAGTACGTCCACGTGCGTGCCACCCTGGTACAGCAGAAACGACATATCCCAAGAACACGGAAGCGCAATACCAGTAGTTTCGACCGAGGACAGGTCCGAAGCAGAAGCAGCTGGAGCGCACTCCCAGCGTTGCGGGGAACGTTGCAACTCGCAAGCCTCTTTTAAGGTAGGGTCGGCTGCAACCCCGGCCAGCTCGAGGTGGGCCAAAAAAAAAGAAAAGCGCTGGCCTTTGCGGGACGCAGACAGGACGCAGTCACTTCGTGACAATGCACAATCTACTGGTTAGCGCCTACACGGACCGGGCCACTGGGCGCTAGCCCGGGGCCCGCCGAACATGCATTGCCTGGCGCCTGCGCCTGTGTCACCAGGGTGGTCTCTGACGTGTTGCAAAGTAACATGAGCGTCTGGGATGGCGACGACCGCTTCTCGCTGCTGCTGCTGGAGGAAGGCGAGTACTACTTCCGCGACTATGCCTGCCACCTGCTCCGGGGCGCCGCGCGGTGTGCCCCCCGGCTCTGCCTCTGCAGCGCACTCTGGACCCGACCGCTGCGGGGCACCGGGCCGTGCAGGCACGGAACCAGGTTGCTCCGCACAGGAGGCGCTGACAGCTGCGGTGCCGCCCGGTGCGCGGCGCAGGCTGGCGGGGCACCTCAAGCTGTGCAGCGCGTCGCTGTACTTCGTGCCGCGCAGCTCCGAGGAGCCGATTACGCGCGTCCCGTTCCGCGCGACCACGTCCATGGTCAGGTGCCGCTCCGTGCGCCTGCCCCCTCCATCACGCGCGGGTGCTGCAACCGCATCGTCCTCCCACTCCCCGGCCAGCTGCTTTGGGCCGAACAACAAATCCAGTGCAGGACCGCCGTGGAGCAGCTGGCACGCATGCTGCAGGTGCGAGCCACCGCGCGGCAGCATGGCGGAAGCGCGGGGCGTGGCGGGCGAGGAGCTGTTCTCGGTCCAGTGCACCGAGCGCGTGGAGATGATGGCGGGCGACCGCTGCGCGCCGTACGTCTGGCTGCGGGTGCGCGGCATTGCCCCTCACGTCTGGCTGCGGGCGCGTGGCGACGCCCCAAGCGCCCGTCGCCAGGCGGTGCAGACAGGGCGCCCGCTTGGCGCGAGGCACGCGGGGGGTAGATTGCGCGGAGGCGATTCATGGGCCAGCCGCACGCCTGCCGCCTAGGCAGGGCCGCTGCGCTGCAGTTGGGGGGGCAGCAGGCAACGAACAGAAAGGCAACCCGCTGACGAGGGGGCGTGGGGGGAGGCTGGCGGGCGGGCGGGCGTGCGCACCGGCGGGCGGGCGCGCGTGGGCCGCACAGGGCGCGCTCGGACCCCGGCGCTGCCTTATTAGCAACCCTGCCCCTATGCCTGCAGCACCTCGTGCGGCATGACTTTCTTGAAGCGCCGCCGCTCGGAGCTGGCCCTGGGCGTGCAGCTTGGCTATGAGTGCCTGGGTGTAATCGATGTAGATTAAACAATGCCATCGGTCACACCCAGGCACACTTTGCCAAGCTGCACGCCCAGGCCAGCCCTGAGCAGTGGCGCTTCAACAAAGTCATGCTGCACGAGGTGCTTTTGGCATAGGGGCAGGGACGCTGGGTGGTGCTTGGGTGATGTGCACCCGGCAGCACGGCCCTGCAGGCTGCCCATGCAGGAGCAGACACCCCGAGACGCGCCTTCGCGCTCGGGACGGGACCGCCTTCGGAAGAAGCTGAGGCTGGGGCACCACCCCCGCCGGTAGCCCTTTTTGAGGCGCGTCCTGTAGGGCTGGCGTCCAACCCCACGCCACCCCCGCGCGCGCAGGAGGAGGCCGCGCTGGCGTTCGCGCTGGTGTATGCGGCGCTGGACGAGGTGCTGCCGCGCGTGGAGCAGCTGCGCGCGCTCGCCTGCCGCGACGGCGGCAAGGCCGACCGCGAGGCCGCGCGCGCGGCGCTGGCCAAGCTCATCCGGGTGCTGCCCGTGCCCCTTTTGAGGCGCCCCAGACGTTTTCAATTGACGGCCGTGTGACCGGACGTTGCCAAGCAGCGCGTCCGGCACAAGCGGGCTGCTGCTGTCAGCGGGCCGCGTTCATGGCGGTGTGGGCACATCTGGTAGGCCACGCGCTCCGAGATACTGCGTGGAACGCGCGGAGTGTATGCGGGCAAGCAGGCGCACGAGGCGGCCGAGCGCTTCAACCCGGGCTGGCTGGAGGACGAGGGCGAGGCGGCGGTGCTGGAGGCGCTGGGCGCGCGCGTGACGCCGCTGTGCCGGCAGCCGGGCCGCCTGGTGCTCACGCCCAGCCGGCTCTACTTCCAGCCGTTCAACGTGGCGTCCAGCCAGCCGACGCAGGTCTTCCCGCTGGACCAGGCGCGCGCGCGCTAGGGTAGGGCAGGCAGGGGCCTGCTACCCATTCAACGTCACGCCCAGCCAGCCGACGCAGGTCTTCCCGATGGACCAGGCGCGGTCGGCGCCTGGTTCACCGCCGGCTCGGCCCGGCGGCGAGTGCGGCTCACCACGCTGGGCATGCATGGGCCGGCGCAGCGCACTCTGTGCTGCTCTTTCGGGAAGCGGCGCGCCGAGCAGAGCGCACGTCCAGGTGCGGCGCGGGAAGTGGTGTGCCGCGCGGCGCCAGAGGTTCTGAGTGAGCGTATATGACCAATGACTCGCCTGCCCTCCGTTTGATCTCCTGAGTCACGCCCAGCTGGCAGCCACGGCGCCCGCGTACAGACATGTCTGGAAGAATAAATGAGAGGCACGCCTCCAGCTGAGGCGCGCGTGCCGCCGCGCAGGCGCTCGCGGTGATACATACGTGCTGGCAGCCATGGCGCCCGCGCACAACTAAGTTACAGCTAGGCCAGGTATGGAGGTGCGCTTCCGGCTGAGGCGCGCGCGCCGCCGCGCAGGCGCTGGCGATGATGCCGCGCACGTACCAGCTGGCGGACGTGGGCCTGGAGCTCTTCCTGCAGCCGGCCGGCCGCGCGAGCCTGTACCTGACGTTCGAGTCGCCGGCCGCGCGCGACGCGGCCGCGGCCGCGCTCGCCGCGCAGCCCGCGCTGCGCCTGGCCGCACGGAGGAGGTGCGCCCGAGCCTGCCGGCTGGAGCTTGGACTCGCCCCCATGTGCATCGTGGCCTGTGCAGCAGCGCAGCACGCCCCTGCGTTTGCGTCCTGGAGGAGAGGCTCGTGGGACGCTGGTGCACTACAGGAGGTCGGATGTTTGAAATAAGCCCTACTCGGGCCATGCAGCCTATGGTATTCCCCGCCCCACGGGATGCCCCCGTGCGCTCGAGGTGTGCTATAGGGCTGACAGGTAGGCTAGCAACGCAAGGCTGGAATGCATGAGGGCACAGCACCGGCACCGCCTGCCGCGCATGCGGCCGAGCGGCGATCCGCGCGCGCAGCGCGCGGCGCTGGCGCGCGGACTGGCGCGCCGGCCGCGCGAGCAACTTCGAGTACCTCATGTTCCTGAACCGCGAGGCCGGGCGCAGCTTCCAGGACCTGACGCAGTACCCCGTCATGCCCTGGGTCGTCGCCGACTATGCCAGCCCCACCCTCGACCTGGACGACCCGGCCACCTTCCGTGACCTCTCCAAGCCCGTCGGCGCGCTCAGCGCCAGGCGCCTGGCGGGCTTCCGCGAGCGCTTCGCCGAGCTGGCGCGCATGGCCGACGCGAGCGTGGCCAAGCTGCCGGGCGCGCCGCCGCCGCTGGAGGTGCCGCCGTTCATGTACGGCTGCCACTACAGCGCGCCGGGCTACGTCGTGTTCTACCTGATGCGGGCGGCGCCGCAGCTCATGCTGCGCCTGCAGAACGGGCGCTTTGACGCGCCGGACCGCCTGTTCGGCTCGCTGGGCGAGGCCTGGCGCAGCGTGACGACGCTGCCGACGGATGTGAAGGAGCTCACGCCCGAGTTCTACTGCGACCCGGCATTCCTCGTCAACGGCCGCCGCCTGGACTTTGGCACCCGCTCGTCCGGCGCGCCCCTGGCCCCCGCCCCTCTGCGCCGGACGGGCTGGAGGCTGAGCAGGGAGGTTGGTTGGACCTGAGGGGTGGTGGGAAAGAGAGAGCACCTTTTGAGGCCTGTGAGGCTCGCAAGGGCCTGTGAGGCTGTGGTGAGTGGCGAAAGGGCGCCGCATCGCCGGCCTGTGCATTCAGGTTCTGAGTGCCTGCGCCCAGAGAAAGACCCGGTGGGCAACGTGGCGCGGCCGCCGCCGCGGGGTGCGGCCGCGGCCGACCGCGTCGCGCAGCGCGCCCCGGTGCAAAGGCGGCGCACACCATGCAGCGTTCTCACGTCAGCCTTCCAATGTCTTGCGCTTGCTCATACATGCGGCCATGCCGGAGCCCCTCGCCCACGCGCGCCGCGCGTGTGCAGGCGAGCCGGTCGGCGATGTGGCGCTGCCGCCGTGGGCAGCCGACGCGGCGGACTGCGTGGCGCAGCTGGCGGCCGCGCTGGAGGCGCCGCACGTCTCCGCGCGCCTGCACCTCTGGATCGACCTGGTCTTCGGCTGCGCCAGCCGCGGGCCCGCCGCCGAGCGCGCCGACAATGTGTTCCACTACCTCACCTACGACGACATGTGCGCCGCCACCTGCCTGACCCTAAGCCTACCCTACCCTAACCCTTCCAACCACTACCTCACCTATGCGGACTTGTGCGCCGCCCGCGCTGCCGGGCACGCGCATGTGTTCCGCTAGGGGCGCTTGCCAAGCCAAGGGCCGGCCACCGCTGCAGACCCTACTGCGGCACCAACCCGGCGGCGCAGCGCATCGACTCGCTCCCAGGAAGAGCGCCAAACAGAGTCTCAAACCCGCTTTGGAAGTGACATCCCTGTGCTGTCGACAAGCACGAGGCAATCGCGTCCTGTGTGCTCGCCCGGACAGTGCGCCGCGGACTGCTCACGCGGCCGCACGCGGCGCGCAGCGCGCTGTCGCTGCTGGAGGACGAGAGCGACCCGGCGGTGCGCGAGGCGTTGCGCGTGCAGATGATGGAGTTTGGGCGCACGCCGCGGCGCCTGTTCAGGCGCCCGCACCCGCCGCGGCGGGCTGCTGCCTCCGGCGCCGCCGCGGGCGCGGGCCTGTGGCGCTGCCTGCACGGCCGGCAGCTGCCGCCGGCCGCGCCGCGCGCCGCGAACCCCTCGCGCCCCGAGGTCGTCGCCACGGCGCGCCCTCGCGACCGCTCCCTCCCTCCGGAGCGTGCGCGGATAGCGCTGATGCGCGCGTCTGCCGCCTCTTGCCTCTTGCCCTCTTGCCGCGCCGCGCGCACAGCAGCCGCCCACCTGTGCGCAGCAGTGTGTGTGCCAGCTGTGGCGCATGCGCCAGCCTCCCAAAGCCAGAGATGTGGCCGCTCTGTCAGCATGCAATGCCGGCCGGCGGGCACAGCAGCGATGGCTTGTATGCGCAGCCGCGCTTCACTTCTCATGCAAAGGGTGTTCTGCAGAGCGCGTGCTGTGCCTGAGCAGGCTCGCGCGCGGTGCGCAGGGCCGGCGCAGCCGCGCGGCGGCGTCGGCGGTGGGCCGCGCGGCCGCGCGGCTGGCATCGCAGCGGCCGCCCATCCGCGCCGCCGCGCTGGCGTGGCTGGAGGCCACCGCCGCGCGGCGCGAGCCAGAGGCGCTAGCATTGCGCGGGCCAGGCGACCTGGGCGCGCCGCTGCGTGCCGCGCGCGCGGCTGCCGGCTCGCCCGAGGTGAGAAACAAGTCGATCTGTGTGTGTTAACTTTTTTTTTTTGGTGGGTCATGTCGGGCGGTTGTCAGCGCGCGGCGGGTGCCCGCCGGGCGCGCGCGGACGCGCTGCTGCTCCCCGCGCGCGTGGCAGCCGGTTCGACCGAACGAGGCATCTGGCAGCCTTGTTTACTGTGCTCAACATCAGTTGCCAGCCTCGCGTCCCAGGGAATCCGTGACACTCCCTGCACGAGGCGCGCCGCGCAAAGCGCGCGCCGCTGCGCATGGAGCGCGCCGGCCCGTCGCGCGCGGCAACACGGGCCTGCCCGGGTCGTCGTTGCGACCCCGCGCCCCAATTGGCAGGCGGCCGAGTGGGCCGAGCTGCTGGCGCGCGCGCTGCACGCGCTCGCGGCCGCGCCCGGCAACCGGCCGGCCATCCTGGACGCGGGCGCGCTGCCGGACCTGTGCGCCGCGCTGGCGGTGCCGGCGGCGGCGCCGGCGGCGGCGGAGACCCTCGCGCTGCTCACCGTCGATGTGCGCCTGGCCGCGCTGCCGGCGCCGCCGCTCCGTGCGCTGCTGGCGCTGCTGGGCGCGCGCGGCGCCCAAGCTGCGGGCACTGGCGGGGACGGCGGCGGGCCAGGGACAGACGGGGCTGGCGACGGCGGTGCCGACGAGACGGCGGCGGCTGCGGCCGCGGCGGCCAGGGCGCTCGCGCAGGTCATGCGCTCCGCGCCCAACAGGCAAGCCCACGCCGTTGGGAGGTGCTACCGCGGAGGGCTGCGACAGTCGTCCAGGTGTTAACGGGGTGGCGCACAGCCAGGTTTCGAAGAGCCGTTCGTCACAAAAGTGCGTGCTGTGCGGTCACCTGTTTGCCCATCACGCGTGCGGCAGCACGACACACGCAGTCAGGTGCCGCGCCTGCCACCCGACCGCCCGGAGAGGACAGCTGACGCGCGGTGTCCACTGCCACGCCCTGACGCTCAGGCCGGCACCAGACCCGGGTTCGCCGCGGGCCCGCACAGGCGCACCCTGGCGCGGCTGGGCGGCGGCGCGGCGCTGCTGACCGCGGCCGCGGACGACGGCGCGAGCGGCGCCGCGCGGCGCGGCGCCGCGGACACGCTGGCGGCGCTGCTGGAGGACGACCAGCTCAAGCTGGAGGTGGGGCGCGCCGGGCGGGACGGGGTACAGGGCTAGGGTAGGGTCGTGTCAAGGCAAAAACCGGCTGGTCTGCCGGAAATTGCGTCGCACCTGATGCATGATGGGGATGTTTGCATGCCTCAGCATGGCAGCACTGTTCACCTTCTTGCCAGCTTTCACCCGGGCGCTGCCTGGCATGCGCACGGCTTACTGGCTGCCAGACGGTGCTGATGCAGTCATGCTGGAGCTGTTGTGATGCAGTTAGCATGTATGCTGTATGGACTGCTGTGCTCTCGGGGGGATGTCCTTGCCGCAGCAGGCCAGAGTGCGCCATGAACGCATCCCACGGCAACCTGCAGCCGGCAGGCCTGCGGCCTGCCTGTGGCCGACAGCCGAGGCGCGGCGCAGGTCGGCAGCCTGTCGGGCGCGCTGCCGGCGCTGCTGGACCTGGTGGCCGCCTGGCAGGCGGACAGGCGCGCCGAGCCCCCAGACCCTGGGGTTCCGGACCCTAGGCCCCCAGACCCCGGCGCGGCGCCCAGGGAGGTCGCGGCCGCCGCCGCGCGCTGCCTCGCGCAGCTGTCGGTGCACGAGCGGCTGCGGCCGCGGCTGGCGGCGGCCGGCGCGCTGGCGGTGCTGTGCGCTGCGGCGCTGCGCGCGGGCGGGCTCGCCGCGCCGGCGTTGCCTGCGGCAGCAGATGGCAGCGGCGGCGACGGCGGCAATGGCGTCAGAGACAACGGCAGTCACATGAATGGAAGCAGTGACGGTGGAGGTGCTCTGAGCGGGCGCCTCGGCGCATCGGCGGCGTGCGGCGTCAGCGAGGGCGGCGGGGGCGGCCAGAATGGCGCGCGGCAACCGTCAGAGAGCGAGCCTGGCGCTGCCGGCCGGCAGGATGCGGCAGATTTTCGCCGTGGCAGCGCCGGCGGCGGCGCCGGCGGCGCGGGGTGGACGCCGAGGCAGGCGCCCAGGGCCGCGCCCAGCGCCGCGCACGCGGCGGGGCTGGCGCTGCAGCGCGCGGCGGCCGCGGCGGTCGCCAACCTGTGCGGCGACGCCGCGCTGGCGGCGCGCGCGGCGGAGGACGGCGTCGCCGCGCGCGCGCTGGTCGCGCTGGCGGCCTCGCCCGACCTCGACGTGCAGGTGAGGAAGGGGGTTTGTGTAGGATTGGTATAGGGCGCGGCCGAGGACAGCGTTGCCGCGGGCGCGCTGGTCGCGCTGGCGGCCTCGCCCGACCTCGACGTGCAGGTGGACAAGAGGGTGTCCGTCGGGAGCGCGCCAGGCGGGCCGTCGGGGAGCCCCTGCTGGAGCCCGCGCTTGTCTGGCCGTGCGCGCAGCCCAGCACAGCCCGAGCTCCCTGAATGGGATTTCTCAGACCCTGGCCGATGATTCCACTGGTCCCCAATCAAAATGAAGAGCAGTGTCGGGTCTGAGCGGGGCTGATGCTGTCGGGGCCGCAGCGCCACGTGGCGCGCGCGTTCTGGCACCTGGCGGCCGCCGGGCCGCAGCCGCGTGCGGCGCTGGCGGCCGCGGGCGCGCCCGGCGCGCTCGTGGCGCTGGCGGCGGCCGCGCCGCGCGGCCTGCAGGCGGCCGGGCTCGCGCGCCAGGCGCTGCGGCGCCTTGCGGAGCACCCGCTGGTGCGCGCCCTGCGCTGCCTGAGCGGCGTATGGCGCGGTCGAGTCCTTCATTTGTGCCTGCTTTGACCGGCTTTGCCGGGAGTGAGGCCAGGTGCAGAGCCTTAGCTGGCGACGGCAGGAATCGTCCCTGCAGCCGTGCAAACAGCTGTGCTGGTACAAGCATTCGGCCGATGTGAGATCGAGCGTCTGCGCTGTGCCTGCGGCCCAGGTCCGGGAGCAGATTCTGCGCGAGGTGGCACAGCGCGGCGGCGCCGGCCTCGACCTGCCGCCGGAGGCCGCATATGCGCAGCTCGTGGGTGCGCACGAAGCCGCCCGAAGGCCGCTTCGGCATTGCCTGCCGCCTGACCAGCTGCCGCTGTTGCGGTGGGCGCTGCGACGCCAGGCAGCGCGCGTCTGTCCCGGCGCACGCTGCGGCCCTCGCGTCCATCGCTGCGGCCGGCGCTTGTCCCGCTGTGCTGCAGCGCCGGCCCCCACAGCAGCTTCCTTGGCGATGCTCGAGTCGGTAGCGCGCAGCCTGCGCTGCGAGCTGAGACACAGGCGTCGCACGCATGCAAGGGGGCTGTGTGCCTGCAGGCACGCCGGCCGCCGCGCAGGCGCCCGCAATGCCGTTCCGCGAGGCGGCGCTGCCGCCTGCGCCGGCGCCGCCCGCGGCGCGCCGCCGGCCCGTGGGCCGCCGCCTGCGTCGCGTGCGCTCGGCAGACCCTTCGCCCGAGCGCGGCGCCGTCGCCGCAGGCCCCGCCGGGCGGCTGCGGCATGCTGTGTCACGTCCCGAGGGAGAATGGCCTGAGGGTTTGGTAGGGTGGGATGGGTCCCCCACGGCACGGACGCCCGGGAGGAGGGCCGCGCGCTCGCCGCCCTCGCCGGTGCGGCCCGCGCTGGTCACCTCGCGCTCGGCGGACCTGGACAGCATCGCGGCCGCATTCGCCGGGGACG
>JAABUO010003797.1_pt1 | contig 17929 bp, 33 predicted proteins | sample 5559291 | NCBI WGS metagenome assembly JAABUO01 (sample SAMN10711878, study PRJNA513372) | rock metagenome | isolation source: Antarctica rocks | place: Antarctica: Victoria Land, Finger Mt sud | reverse complement strand
AGCCGCTGCTGCGCAGCAGCGCGGTGTTCCGGCGCGCGATCCAGGCGTGCGCGGAGGCGGTCGCGCCGCACGGGCTGAACCTGCTCGCAGAGTTCGAGGCGGAGGGCGGCTGGTCGCAGCCGGCCATCGCCATGGTTGGCCTGGTCGCTGTGCAGGCGCGCGGCCGGACTTTCATGCAAGCAGCGAGGGGCAGCACAGCAGTTTCCCCATGAATGCCAAGGCAGCCGTGCAGCACACGTTGCAAGACCACTGCAGCACGTCTAGCTTGCACAAATGAGATATGTCACGTCCTCCATGCGCTCGATGAGGACAGAGCGTGGCAGACCTAATGCGGGCTAGCGTGCCTGACAGTCCCGGTGTGCGCACTGCGGCAGATTGGCCTGGTGGATGTGCTGCGCGAGGAGTACGGCATCGTGCCAGCCGGCATGCTGGGCCACTCTGCCGGCGAGATCCCGGCCGGCTACGCCGACGGCTGCCTCACGCTGCGCCAGGTGCGCCAACACGCCATGCGGATATGGGTAGACAGCACAGGCTCGCCTAAGTAACATAGCCCAGGTCGCGTTAAAGTAACAAGTTGGTTCACACTTGGTCGTTATCATACCAGTGCTAGCGCGTCCTGCTTCTACTGCGGGGCTCGTCATGCATACCGTGCAATATGTCGCTAGTCTGACACAGCACCCTGGCTGCGCAGACGATCCTGGTGGCGTACCACCGCGGCCGGATGGCGCCGGAGGGCGGCGCGACGGGCGGGCTCATGGCCGCGGTGGGCCTGAGCGCGGAGGCCGCGCACGCGCGCATCCAGAAGGAGGGCCTGGGCGAAAGCGTGGTCGCCTGCGACAACTCGGCCGTCAACGTCACCCTCGCAGGTGCGAAGAGCTCAATCGGGCGCTCGCTCGCGCGCTCGTGGCTCATCGGAGCTCCGCGCCAGGCAGGGCTTTCCTTTGCAACCTCCCCTAGCAGCCAGCCTGTGTGTCCAAGGCCACCTCCAGGCGCTTGCACGCTGTGCGCGAAGAGAGAACGCGCATAGAGAGAGACGCAGGCGGGCGCCCCCTGAAGCTCGGCCCGCGGGGTCGGCAGGCCCCGAGTGGGAGCTGGCGCCGCTGTGCGCCAAGCTGAAGGACGAGGGCGTGTTCGTGCGCGAGCTGAGCACGCTGGGCATCGCGTACCACTCGCCCGCGCTGGACCCCTTCTGCGGGCGCCTGCGCGGCCGTGCGCGCCCCGCCTCCCCGGGGCCCCGAGCCTGGCCGAGGCGCCCTGCGGCACCCGCGCGTCTGCTTTGTCGAGCACCACTGGCCGCCTGCGGCCTTCGCGCCTGCAGCAGCACACCAGACCGAGCACTTGCTTGTGCGTTGCTACTGGACCCATGCTGCGCCATGCGCTTGCCGACTCGCTGTCTTTTGGGCTGCACTCTCCCGACCTGTGTAAAGCACACCGATGCACCATGCAAAGCACACCGGCTGGCTCACCTGCCGGGCGTGCGCGCTGGCCGCAGTGCTGAGCGAGCTGATCCCGGAGCCCAAGCAGCGCTCCAAGGCGTGGCTGTCCACCAGCTTCCCGCTGGACAGCGAGGGCGCCGCCGCCGCGGCCTGCGGGCCGGACTACCACGTGCGCGCCCGCGCTCTGCCAGGGCTCTTGACTGCTTGCGTGCATCCATGGCGCAGTGGCACCGCATGCACATGCATCGCTCTGTGGCCCACCTTGCAGTCGGGCCCGGTCGAAGGGCCTGCCGCGCTGCCCGTGCGCAGGTGCAAAGCTTCAAGTCGCGCGTGCTGTTCCGCGAGGCGTGCGCGGCGATCCCGGCCGACGCGGTGCTGCTGGAGGTGGGGCCGCATGCCATCATGCGCGCGCCCCTGCGCCAGGTGCGCTCAAGCCCCCGCGGCCGGATTGGATGGTCTGCTGCGTGCTGCACGCATGCCAGAACGCATGCAGGCACGTTCATGTGCGCTCAGCACAGCTTTGAAACCAGGCACTGCTGCTTGGCGCTGGCTCCAGCCAACCTGCGTCAGGGGATGCGCCACCTGCTGCCGGACTCAGGAGCTGCGCAGCGGTGGCGGGTGGGCTGTGAAGACACCAGTGGTTGTGCTGCGACGCACAGAACTGTGCGGCTGTGCCGTACGTCAACATGATGAAGAAGGAGGAGGACGCGGCGGTGAGCGTGCGCGAGGCGGTGGCGGGGCTCTGGCGCAAGGGCGCCGCGCTGGCCTGGGACGTGCCCGCCGGGCCCACCGCAGGCGCGCGCCCCGCCGCAGCCCCAGAGTGCACTCTGCGTGCACCTGGTATATGGCGAAGGCGGCCGCACCTGCACGGCGCCCGCTGCAGGCTGCCCGTCAGCCGAGGCGCACGCGCCGGACATGCGCCCCCTGCCTGCGGACGCCCGGGCTGACCCTAATCCTATCGCTGGGGCGCGCAGAGCTGCCGCGCGACGTGCGCGAGGCGCTGGTCAGCTGGAATCACGCGCAGGAGTACGACTGCCCGACCTATGAGGACTACGCCGCGCGCCTGGGCGGCGGGCAGTTTGAGAAGGTCTATGACCTGGGTGCGGCCCTCTGCCGGCCCGGGCGGGCCGCCTGAACAGCTCGTGGCGCCAGTGCGCCCATGCACAACCCTGACTGCGCGCTGGGACTGCTCACGTTGAGGCGTACGTGCTGCCTATGCATGGTATGCTCGCCGGTGGCGGCCGTGAGGCCTGCACCAGCCTGAGTTTGATCCGTGACGGGCACCGGCCACACTCCTCTGCGGCTTTCATGTTCCATCGCCGCACGCGGCCGCCGCCGGAGCTGTGCGCATGCGGGCGCTCCCAGCTCTGAGCGCTGAACCCTGACGCCCCGGGCCCTGGCCAGGCGGCGAGCACAAGTTCCTGGCGGACCACCTGATCGACGGGCGCATCCTGATGCCGGCGACCAGCTACGTGGTCACCGCCTGGGAGGCGCTGGCCACGATCAAGGGCAAGCCCATGGCCGAGGTGGGCGTGACGTTCGAGGAGGTCGTGATCCACCAGGCCGTGGCGGCCGAGGAGGGCCAGAAGGTCGCGCTGGCGGTGCTGCTGGCGCCCAACCACCGCTTCCACGTGCGCCCCGCGCTGCCCACACCAGTGTCTTGTATCGGCGCGCCCATGTGCTCAAGGGCGGCGGACCTGGGCGTGTCCGCAGCTTGCATGCATGCCCGCTGCGGCATGCCTTTGCATTGGCCCCTGCAAAACACGGCACCGACATAATGCGTCCAGTGTGTAGGATGCATCATGATGCCGCCCCGAGCGTCGGGATAGGGTCAGAGAAGGCTGTGCTGACCAGGCGCGACGCGCGCAGGTCCTGCACGCCGGCGACCTCATCTGCGAGGGTTTCATCAAGATGACCGCGGAGCCGGCGGCCAAGGCGGCCACCGCGGCGGACGCCGACGGCGCCGCCGCCATGGCGCCTGCCGAGATCGCGGAGGCGGGCCCGGCGGTTGACGTGGGCGGGCCGGAGCAGGGCGGCGGCCTGCCGCAGGCAGAGCTGCGTGACGCCGACCCGGCGCCTGCAGCGGTGAGCATACAACCCTGGCATGCACTCCGCCAAGGGCTGTTTTCAAGGAGCGCGGTGGTCAAGCGATGATACCCTGCATGTCACACTGTCCTTGTTGTGCTCGTTGGAGGCTTGTACACGACCCGCATGCCACGCAAATTGCCCGGGTCTGCTTGAGCAGTTGTCGCCCTGTGCCTGACATGCGCGCTGGTGCTCTCAGCGTAAGCTCCACACAGCACAGCTGCGGAGGCGGCGCGCGGGTCGTGCAAGGTACCTTGATGCATTGAGAGTGGGCCCGCTGTGGGGTAGGTGACTATCGCAGCGAGGGCATGCGCTCGCCTCCTCTGGATGTGTCCAGTCAATTGACTGCATGGGCCCTTGCGCAGGAGGCGGCCGGGGCGCCCGCGGACGAGGCGGAGGCCGGCGCGGAGGCCAAGCCGGCCGAGGCGCCAAAGGTGGCGCCGGGCGACCGCGACGAGCTCTGGGCCGACCTGTGGGCGCACGGGCCGCTGGAGACGATCGACGCGGGGCAGTTCTACCGCGTGATCGGGCGCACGGGCATCAACTACGGGCCCACTTTCCGCATGGTCAAGCGCATGGCGACCAACGACAAGGAGGGCATGCTCCGGTGCGCCCGCGCGCGACCCGCCCGGCACCTCCTGCTGAACGGTCTGGTCAAAGCGAGTCACAGAGCCACCAGGCTCACGAAGGCGCTCAGCCGCGCGGTCTATTATTTTGAAGGGCCAAAGAGCGTAGTGCCAGGCTCAAGCCGACCAGGCGCTGAGCCATGCGCGCGGCGCCGCAGGTGGGACGAGTGCTGGATCCGCCTGCTGGACGGCATGCTGCAGCTGAGCTTCAGCGACAGCAATGACTACCAGCTGCGCATCCCGGTGCGCGTGCGCAACATTGCCATCCGCCAGCCGGCCGGCCGGCCCGGCTGCCAGCTGCTCGTGCGCATGGACCGCTACCTGGGCACGGTGGAGAATGAGCTCGCGTCCATCACCGGCATGGAGCTCATGGCCGCGCCGCGGCGCGCCGGCGGCAATGCATACACGTGCGCTGCCCGCTGCCTGCATGGGCGGCTGCTCTGCTGCCCGCGTTGACACTGGCCAGGCCGTCGCGGTCCTGCTGAGGAGATGTCCACTTCACCACACAGCTAAGGTGTCTATGCTAATTGTCATATGCAGCAAGCGCGTTGCATTCAAAGTGCTCACAACATGAAGAAGCAGCCATGAAATTTGAAGAGTTGCAGGCTGTGCATAGAGTTTTGCGCATCTGCATGGATGCTCAGCTCAGGCGAGGCCAGCCCGTACCCTCACGTGCCGGCTGACAGCGGTGTGCCCGCGCGCGCGCGCAGCACGGTCGTCGACAGCGTTGTGTGGCTGCCGTACGGCGACACGCTGCACGTGGACCCCGTGCGCCTGCGCTACATGGACATGATCCTCGGCTTTGCCAAGTGCCGCCTGATCGCCGCCATCGAGCGCTTCCGCGTGGACAAGGGCGGCCTGCCGCCGCACCTGGAGCACGTGCGCGCGCCCGCCCGCGCCCCCCGCCTGCATGGACCGGCCGTGCCAGGTGTCAATGCATTCTGTGCGTGCAACTATGAGCACAGCGTCTTGCACAGCATGAGTTTTGTCGGCCTGCACAGAGTCGCAGCAAGCACTGTAGCAAGAGTGCCAGCCGGAACTCACACACCGCCTATGCTGCATGCTGCAAGTGGGTTTCCCTCTGTTGTGACTCCATGGGCATGGAAGCAAAGCGTCGTCCGGTGTGCTTGGACATGAGAGGCAGTACGCGACAGCCCCTTGCCGCACCTAGACATGGTGTGCGAGCCCCCGTCGGCCGCGCGCAGGTGCGGCAGCTGTGCGTGGGCATCCCCAGCGAGCTCAAGGCGCCCGACGGCAGCGAGCTGGACGAGTTCATGCACTGCAAGGAGCACCCGCTCGCGCGCATGCTGCACGACCTGTCGTCCACCGAGAACGCGCGCCCCCTTTCCGCCTGCTCGGCTTGCCTTTCACGACAGCGCAGCACACTGTGTCATGCCATACCATGGTGCAGATGATGCTCTAGGGGCCGACCGGCTTGCAGCCATAGCCCATCCATGTCCTGCTTCCTCCGCTCTGTGGCTAAATTTCTCCTACATGCTCCATGCCAAAGCGCTTGGGGCATGCCCATATGGTGCCTGCTGCAGCGGTGTGCGTCATAGTGACGCCTGTTGAGTGGCTGACGGGTGCCTGGCGCGCGCGCAGTCGACCCAGACGCTGAGCACGCCCATGCGCGTGATCGTGTCGCACCCGGAGCACGACTCCATCTACGTCAACGACCTGGCGTGCCGCTCGTTCGGGCGCGAGACGCTGCGCAGCCTGTGCAACCTCATGCTGGAGAACCTGCCCGCAGGCGCGCCATGCCCTACCCCACCCTATTTGTTACGCCACCGACCGCTTGCATTTCTGCCTTTTGACCCAGCATGTGGTCTTGGCCGTGCCTGCTGTGTGCAGGCCGACAGCAGGCTGCTGGAATGATGCTATCCCAGCCGCCCTGTGCTCGCGCGCGCGCCAGCCGGAGACGCGCGGCCCATGCACGTTGAGTGTCCAGCCGAGCATGACGGATGCGCAGCGGGCCCGAGCCAACCCTAAGCCCTGACCCTGCCGCGCAGTGTTCCGCGTGGTCGAGTTCGGCTCCGGCACGGGCGGGCTGACCAAGGACGCGCTGCCGCTGCTGGACGCGGGCCTGAACGCGGAGCTGCTGCAGTACACGGCCACCGACATCACCAACGCCTTCAGCAGCGGCCTGCTGGAGGCCGTGAAGAGCCCCAAGCTGCAGTTCAAGGTGTGGCGCGGGCCAGGCCGTGTGGATAATGTGCATTGCTGCCAGCTGACACATGAGAGGAACTGCGCTGCTGGTGCCGCCTCTCATTTGTGGGACTGGTTAAACCTGACGGCCGCTGTCCTGCTCCTGAGTGTAGTGATACAGGATTGGCACTGGCTGCACAGCATAGCGGGGGCTTGTAAAGGCCGGCTGGCGCAGGCCTGGGACATCAACGCGCCGCCGCCGGCGGAGCTGGGCGAGCCGTACAACATCGCGGTCGGCACGAACGTGCTGCATACCGGCACCAACCTGGCTGGTGCGTCGCTGTCAAACTGTGAAGCATGGGAAGAAGCACATACAGGCCTGGGGTCTGGGAGGAGCATTTGAGGAGCGCTTTTGCGGTGTGCTATCGAGGAGCGCCAGGCCCATGCATGCATGGGCAGCTCTGGTGCTGACCATGCCAACCATGCTGGAAGGCTGCGTGCGCACCACCGCCCTGGCGTGCCCCAGGCCCGCTGACAGGGCTGCGCCGGCGCGCCGCGCGCAGAGACGCTCGCCAACGTGAACAAGGCGCTCGTGGATGGCGGCTTCCTCATGTTCTTCGAGATGACCAACATGATGCCGACGCTGCTGTGGGGCCTGGACGAGCAGTGCTGGCAGTTCACCGACAAGCGCGCGTACGGCCTGTGGACGACGATCGCGCAGTGGGAGGAGCTGCTGCTCGCCGGCGGCTTCGAGCCGGTGCGCGCCCCGGCGGCGCCCCGTGGTTCCTCGCGCCTGCAAGCGCGCGGGGCGGGCCGGTGCAGCCGGGCCGGCGCTGCATGGTGACGCGTCATCGGCCTCTGCACCATCTGCGCATGCGCGGATTGTTGGTGGCAGCGCCGCGGCGTCCCATGCGAGCTGCCGCCTGCTGCTGCTCCCCGCCACTCGCATGGGCCCCGTTCTGCGGTCGATAGCACAGAGCGGCCGTGCTAGGGTGGGCTGCTGAGGACACCGCGCGCCGCAGCGCATGTGTCGCCCAACTTGCTGTCTGTCTGACGCCGGGCCTGACGCACGCGGTTGCCGCCCCGGCCGCAGGTGACGACCGTGAAGGACGAGCGGGGCTATGCGGCGCTGTTCCTGTACCGCAAGATCCCGCAGGCGCCGACGCCGGTGCCGCAGTTCATGGGCGGGCCGCCCATGAACGCGACGGACGCGGTCATGACGGTGCGCGCGCGTTCAGCACTGTGGCATGTGAGCATGCAGCTCGGCTCGGCTCACCTGGCAGCTGGCAGACCAGCGGGCGCTACCAACCTATCTCATGTTGCAGGGGGCTGCAACCTTCATGTGATATGCGCGTGGCTTGTGTTGGGTACAAGTGGGCCGCGGGACCACCACGTTGGGCTGCTACTGACCCTGTGCTGGCCCTGCATCAGGACTGGCTGGCGGCCTACACGGCCATGGGCAAGGACGTGGCCGGCGTCAAGGACGTGCCGGAGCGCGAGACGACGGGCAGCACGCCGCCGGAGTCCGCGGCAGGCGCGCGCGGAGGCTGCTTGCGGGGCCATATGTGTGATGGTGTGCTTGCTTGCAGGATATGCGTCTTCAAGGTCCAGGCTGGTCAAATCATGCCTGTTCCAGGGCCCAGGCTGGTCACACGGCACACAGTGAGGCCCATTCTGTCAGCCTGTGGCATGTCTGGGGCCAAGTGAGTGCGCGCGCATACGGCCGCATAGTGCTGCCAAGCCCAGGGCGCGGCAGAGACGCAGCGCCTGTGCAGCTGCGCCGCCCGTCTCCAATTCAGTGCAAGCTTGGATGCCATGCAGGCCAATGCCCAATGCGCGTGACTGCCTCCGCGCGCACGCTCAAGTGCCCAGGCTGCACGTGCGCAGGCACGCCAGAGCGCGCAGTCGTGGCGGCGGGCGAGCCGGAGGTGGAGCAGCGCCTGTGGCTGTATGGCACGGTGCAGGCGGCGCCCGGCATGGTCGGCCTGTTCCGCACCGCGCGCACCGAGCCGCTGGGCGAGCGGCTGCGCATGATCTGCGACATCACGCAGCCGGGGCCCGGCGGCGACTGGAGCCTGGCGCAGATGCCCCTCGCGGGTGCGCCCCGCGCTCGCGCTGCTGCCGCTGCGCGTGCAGGCAGGCTCCTGAGTCAGAGTGAGTCGTTGGCCCATGAGAACTCCTCCAATGGCCTTACACCAGCACTGCTGCACGCTGCGTGCGGCATTTGCAAGGCTGGCAGAGCTGCGGGTGCATGTGTTGGCGCGCAATGGTGGCACAGCTGCCATGCAGGGTGGCGCGCCGAGTGTGCGTGCATGCGGTCACACCTCTGCCGCTGCATGTCATCCGGCGCTGCGATGTCCTGTATTCAACATCCATCATGAGTGAGCCAGCTCCAGCTCTAGCTCCTGCATGCTATACCTACCGCTGCATCTGATGGCAGCATGCGGCGCGGCCGGCGCAGACGCCAAGGCGCTGTACGCGCGCGTCGCGCGCATGGACCTCGCGCAGAACGTGTTCCGGAACGGCCAGTGGGGCCGCCACCTGTGCGCCCCGACCCTGCTGCTGCGGGTCTGCAGTCCTGGGTCCGGTGATCTGTGCTTGCCAGGCGGGGTGCAGCTTCGGGCGGTCCCTGTCGGCATGCAGCGTGCAGGCACTGTGGCCGCGCCACGGCGTCAGCCGGGCAAGCCGCGCATGTTTGCACAGCAGCCATGCACGTGAGCCAGGCTGAGCTGCACATGCGGTCGTGCACAGCACGGGTTGGCGGACGTGTGGGGCCTATTGCTGGGCGGGAAGCGGGGTATGCTGTCCCGCTAGGCGCGCGCGCTGACAGGGGCTCGCGCGCGCGCAGGCTGCAGACGACGCACATGGACGCGGCCGAGGTGCGGCCGGAGCAGACGCCCAACGGCGCGCACATGGACATCGGCGCGCACGGCGACCTCAGCACGCTGCACTGGGTGCAGAGCGAGCCGAGCGCGCACCCTGACTTCCTGTCCTGCGAGGTCACCTACGGTGCGGCCGCCGCGGCGCCCCCGCCGGCCGCCGCGCAGACGCGCGCCGCGGACCGCCCTAGTGCATGCCAGTCACCGCGCCTCTTGATGCCCGAGCGCTTGGCGCTGGCGTGTTGAAGGCTGCGTCGGCGGTGCCCGCAGCGTGCGCCGGGCAGCCTAGCGGCCTCGCATTGAGCAGGATGATGCAATTCAAGATGAGGCTCAGGAGATGACATGTTCAATGCAGCAGCAGTGTGTGCTGACGCCGGCCGCGCCGTGCGCGCAGGTGCGATCAACTTCAAGGACGTCATGATCGCGTACGGCAAGCTGCCCAAGGACGCCATGGCCTCCGGCTTCTCCGAGGGCAAGCTGGGCTTTGAGTTCGCGGGGCTGCAGCCGCGCGGGCCGGCCGGCCCGGCGCGCCGCGTCATGGGCATCGCCAAGCAGGCCATCGCGACGAGCGTGGACGCGCCGCCCTACCTGGTGCGCTGCCCGGCTGTCGCCTCCCGTTCCTCTCTGCGCCTTGGGACGGCGGACCGACGGCGGACCAACACTGAGTAGCCAGTGCTGTGCATGCAAGTCCTCACTGGAGCTTTGATGCGTTCACATCTGCTGCGGAGACAGGAGCGGGTCTGTGTCTGTTCTGTTTTGTCTGCAGGCTCCTTGCCGCTTGCGATCCATGGGAGCCGTGGACTGAAGTAATGCAACTGACTAACGTCACGGCGCACACCCACGCCTGTGCGGGCCCATGCATGTCGGCCAGCTCGCTCACAGCCGCTGCGCGCTGCCGCCTCCAGGTGTGGGACGTGCCCGCGGCGTGGAGCCTGCGCGACGCGGCCACCGTGCCGGTCGCCTACCTGACCGCGTACTACAGCCTGGTCATGCGCGGCGGCCTGGTGCCCGCGCACCGCGTGCTCGTGCACTCGGGCACCGGCGCGGTCGGCCTGGCCGCCATCCGCATCGCGCTGAACCGCGGCTGCGAGGCGCGCGCGCCCTCCCGGCCGCGCACCGCGCTTCTTGGCTGCTGCTGTGTGCTGCACCTGCACTCTGCAGAGCTGTGCTGTCCAGAGCGCGCCGTGGAGTCCGGTGCATGGGAGTTCTGGCACCAGTCACCTGCAAGGCTGGGCGTTGTGCTCCGTGCGGCTTGCAAGCTGTGGTTGTGTCTGGCGTTGGTCCAAGGCCACATGAGGCCACAGCAACTTTTCTGCATTCTGCGTGCGTGTGAAAAGCGCGTCTGGGCTGGCCAGGTGTTTGCAACGTGCGGGTCGGAGCGCAAGCGGCGCTACCTGCTGGACACGTTCCCGGGGCTGCGCGAGGACCATATCGGCGACTCGCGCTCCACGTCCTTCGAGGCCATGATCAAGCACATGGTGCAGCCTCCTGCCCCGCTCCTGCCCCGCACTTGTTCCCCGCATGCGAGCCGGTTGCCAGGCGGCGGTGCGCGTGCGCGCTGGCGCGGCATGACGGCGCACGCTGCACCTGCTTCGCACACCTGAGAGCGGAGCTGGGTTGTGGGTGCTAGGTTCTGTCATGTAATACAAGCGAGCGCTATGTGCCTTGCTGCTTGGCCCTGGCTCTACCATGCGCCCGGCACTCTGGCGCGCACACGCATGCGCATGCTGAGGAGCGCTGACCCAACCCTGGCCCTGTCGCGCAGACGCGCGGCGCGGGCGTGGACCTGGCGCTGAACAGCCTGGCGGACGACAAGCTGCAGGCGACCGTGCGCTGCATCGCGCCCAACGGCGCGCTGCTGGAGATCGGCAAGTACGACATCCTCAAGGGCACGGGGCTGTCCATGCGGCCCATGGACCACAACATCTCCTTCCACGGCATCAACCTGGACTCCATGTTCCACGGGCACCAGAAGGCGCAGGCGCGCGCCCTGCCCTCACCCTAACCCTCTGCCGCCTGTACATTTGCTGCCAGCCTGCCGCGCGCTCGGGCGCCACTCTGGCTGGCAAGCCAGCTGCAGGTGCGCATGTGTTGCTGGGGCGGGGCATGCCTGTGCTTGCAGCGCCTGGCAGGTCTCCTGGGGAGGGCTCGGGCCTGCTCTGCGCGTGCTGGGCAGAGGCTGTGTCCTGACCCATGGGCCGCGCGCAGGTGTGGGACATGCACGCGCTGCTGAAGCAGGGCATGGACTCCGGCGAGGTGGCGCCGCTACCCTGGACCGTCTACGGGCGCGACCAGTGCCAGGACGCCTTCCGCTTCCTGGCCAGTGGTGCGCGGCCGGCCGCTCTGTGTCTCCACCCTCACGATCCACAGGTTAAACTGAAGATTCATACGATTGGGAAATCTCTGCAGTGCTCCCCAAGCGCTGCCATCATGCCCATGCAAGGGTACCCGCACCTGCACTCCAGCAGGCCTTGCCCGGCTCCTGGCACCGCACCACGCGGGCGTCGGCGCACACGGGGTCTGGACCCAACCCTGGCTCGCACCTGACCCTTGAGCGCGCGCAGGCACGCACATGGGCAAGGTGCTGGTGCAGTGCGGCGCGTCCGAGGAGACGCGCGCCGGGCTGCCGGCGGCGCCGCGGTCGAACGCGCCGCCGCTGAGCGAGGCGGCGCCCAAGGCGGCGGCCGAGGGCGACGCGGAGGCGGCCAAGGCGGAGGAGGCCGCCGCGGACGCGCCCGCCGCGGCAGCGCCGGCAGAGGTGCGCCGGCGGGGCGCCCTGCGAGCCCGCTTGACTGCGCCCCGCTGCGCGCGCACAGCAGGCTGCTGCTGGCCGCGGGTCAACAGGCAATGGCCGGGCATGACCGCAACTGCAGCGCAGGCAAAGCGTGCTGGGTTCGACGCACACCACAATTTGAAATGTCTGGCAGCCAGCGCGCAGGAGTGCACACTTGTCGCAGCTGTGGTTGCTTGCACAGCCGCCCACCGTCCATGCAGCGGCTCGGGAGTCTAGACGAGCGGGTGTGCCGACAGCAGGGCGCCGGGCGCCGCGGCAGGTCGTGGCGGCGGAGCCGAGCGAGACGCTGCGCGTCAAGCCGGTGTACGTGGCGCGCGGCGACCGCACGTATGTGCTCACGGGCGGCCTGGGCGGCTTCGGCCTGGCGCTGGCGGTGTGGCTGAGCCAGCGCGGCGCGCGGCACTTTGTGCTGTCGTCCAAGCGGTGCGCGCGACTGCCTGCAATGCAGCCCTGACTGCATGCTCACCCAGTCCGCACACTGTGTCTGCACCACTGTCATGCATATAGCAACCTTGAAAGACATGTCCTGCGAGCGCCTCAGGATACACTATACCTGCACTACATGCTCTCACGGTGACCCACGGCGCTAATTTGCAGCACTGTCTACTCAGCACGGCTGACCTGCGACTGACCTGCGACACCATGCGGAAGCCGGAGTGCGCTCAACGAGACGTGGCCCGGGGGCGCGCGCAGCGGCCTGCGCACGGGCGAGCAGGTCAAGGTGGTGCAGAAGCTGGCGGCGGCCGGCTGCCGCGTGGACGTGAGCACGCTGGACGTGGCCGACGCGGGCGAGGCCGCGCAGCTGCTGGCCGACGCGGGCCGCGCCGCGCCGGTCGGCGGCATCTTCCACCTGGCCATGGTGCTGGACGACAGGCTCATCATCAACCAGGCGCGCGGCGCCCGTGTTAGGGTTTTGTCTGGGCTATCCCTATGCCCGGCGCGCGGCCAGTGGTGGCCTGTCCTGGCGGGCTGCTGCGCCTGAGTGTGAAGGCTGTAAGAGCTTTCTGCTGCTAGAACAAGCAAGACTGCACTGCTTTGGGCCGACCTGCACCCAGTGGTATGTTATGTTCGTCACATAAAGTTGATAACGGCTGCAGAGACAAGCAGCCCGTGGTGAAGAGGTGCCTGGTTGAGCGCGCTCAAAGTGATAGCTCCACGGGGCGCGCAGACGGGCGAGAGCTGGAACCGCTGCGTGCGGCCTAAGGCGACGGGCGCCTGGCACCTGCACGAGCTCACCAAGGCGCTGCCGGAGGTGGAGCAATTTGTCCTGTTCTCGTCCATCGTCTCCTGGGTCGGCCACCAGGGTGCGCTGCCGCTGCCCGCGCGCCGGGCCTCCCTGCTGCCTGCCTGCGGCCTTGCCCGTCTCGGCAGGGTGCTGCCCTCTGTTGTCACATGCTCCTACTGGTGGCCCGCCTACAACCATCCAGCACAACTGAGCGTGCATGCATTCACATCACGTGTTATAGCTTGCAAGACACTCTTCATGCACTTGCGCCCTTCCCGGGCACAGCAAGGGAGCAACCGTAAACAGGAGTGCGCCGACCGCCGCGCGCAGGCCAGTCCAACTATGCGTATGCCAATGGCGCAGTGGACCAGCTGGTGGAGCTGCGGCGCGCGCTGCAGCTGCCCGGCCTGTCCGTGCAGTGGGGGCCCATTGCAGACGTGGGCTTTGTCGCCGAGGTCATGCAGGCGCGGCCCGTCCTCATGCAACGACGGCTGGCCCAGCACAAACTTGAGTCCCATAGGGCTCGCTTTCCCCTGCTCCCTGCGTCCTGCATGCAAGCACTGCGCGCTGAACGACAGCGCGCTGAACAACAGTGCTGACAGCAGCGGCAATGAAGCATGTGTACGGGGCGCGTGCCACACATGCATGCCGTTGTTGTGATACGACATGGCGCGCGTGCACAGGGCAAGCTGGTGGGCCGGCTGAACGACATCAGCGTGCCGCAGCCCATCGACGACTGCCTGCACGTGCTCGGCGACGCGATGTGCCACCAAGCGGGCATCCCGCCCACCATTTCCATCCACGCTGCGCGCAATGCGGAGCATGCGGTGCGTATGGGAGCGCGCCTTGCTGTGACATGGGCTGCGCCTAGCAATGCGCGTTTCCTCATGGCAGAGACAGTTGACCACCGCTAATGCTGGCGCTGCTATTTCGGCTGCTGCACGTCAAGTCCTTGTTTTTCATTCCACTACGTCGCACTACATCTGTTTCAGCAGACTGCAAGGGGGTAAGACGTTCTTAATCTTGCGAGAGGCCGCGCGCAGTCAATGGAGGATGACGGGCGCGGGCTGGTAGACACCGTGATGGACCTGCTCGGCATTGACCCCAGCGCGATCGGCGAGAACGACAACCTGGCGGGCATGGGCATCGACAGCATGCAGGCGCGTCCCTCCCGGACACCCTCTCCTGCTTCATGGCCCCGATGCCACCCCTCCCCACCCGTGCAGGCACTGCTTGACATCACAGCTGCCAAGCTCCGCCAGGCGCCCATGTCATCGGGCGCACAGCGCCGGCTGGCCAGGCAGCCCGCCCGTCCAGTGTGGTGAAGGGCGATGCGCTGGTACCTAACCCTACCCGCCCCCGCCCCCGCGCGCAGGTGGTTGAGGTGCGCGCGCGGCTGCAGCGCACGCTGGGGCGTCCCTTCCCGCTGGAGGAGGTCAGCACGCTGACGCTGGCCAAGCTGCGCGAGCTGGAGAAGGAGAGCGGCCTGACCGGCAGTGGTGGCGGCGGCGCTGCCGCCGCCAAGCCCGCGGCGGCCGCCGACGACGGACCCGACCCGGGCGAGGAGGCATCCACGTCCGCGCCGGCCGCCGCGGCGCCTGCCCCGGCAAAGGCCGGCGGCAGCGGCGGCGGCGGGGTAACAGCGCTGACCGCCGCGGGCGGCTTGGGCGCCGCGGCGGCGGTGGCGATGGGCGGCGGCGGCGGCGGCAAGGCGGCAGCGCTCAAGGCGTTGAAGGAGCCGCTGCTCGGGGTGCGTGCGCTGGCACGGTTGCTCTCGTAGGTGCATGTGCACCACAATAATGTGTCCGTGCAGGCCTGTCCTGGCTTCACAGAGCGCAAGTGCGCCCTGTCACTATGACTGCAGGCACACAATCGCATGCATGGGCAGCAGCCCGCCCTGGCGCTGTCGGCATGGTGAGCTGCACTGAGCGAGCTTCTGTCCTGCCTTGCACAATTGCGGCAGCACGACTGACGGGCCGCCCTCGCGCGCGCGCGCAGGCCAGCAGAGATGATGCGGTAATTGACATACCGGCAGAGGCGCGCGGGCGCGCCGCGGCGCCGGACGTGCGACCGGCGCCCGGCCCGCGCAAGCCGCTCGCGCCGGCCGTATTCTGGGCGGTCGCGACGCTGCTGGGCGTACTGTACATCATGGCACTGCTCTGCCTGTGCGCGTACGCGCCCACGCACTTCACCGTGCTGCTCGCGCAGCGCACCAGCATGGTGCGCGCCCGCCCGCGCGTCTCGCCCCGCTGCATGCAGTGCCTGTGCTACCCAAGATATGGGCCCTGCTGCTGTCGCCATTCATGGTGCTTTGCACAATCGTTGTACGGGAGCTTGAATACCATGTGTGCGCATGCATCCATATGTCATGTGCCGTGTTGTGAGTAAGTAGTTGGCCAGGACTCACCTCTTTGCGCGCGCGCGGCAGTGGGCGGCGCTGCCGGTCATCCCGGTGGCGTGGCTGGCGTTTGGCGCGCTGCTGATGCTGGCCACGGGCGTGACCAAGCGCCTGGTGCAGCCGCCGCTCAGCGCGCACCGGCCGATCCCGCTGTTCAGCGTCGAGTTTGCGCGCTGGTGGCTGGTGCAGCGCCTGGTCGGCACCGTGAACCTGCTGTTCGCCGACCAGCTGCGCGGCACGCCGGCGCTCGTCTGGTGGTTCCGCATGCTGGTGCGTCCCGGGGCCGCCCGCGCCCCTGCACAACCTGCGGACCCTGCGCCACAGCCTCAAATACCGGCTGCCTGCATGCAGGAGGACGGATTGACAGGTACCGCAGGACTGTGACGTATGCAAAAGAGGTTGATTGTCTGCAGGAGTTACCGGAGCTGCATGGGCAGATCAAACAGCGCCGCACACAGGGGCGCCGGCGCGCTGACCGCGCACACCACGCAGGGCGCGCGCGTGGGCGCCAACGTGTTCATCGACTCGCTGGACGTGAGCGACCTGGACCTGGTCATCATCGGCGACGGGGCCGTGATCAACGAGGGCGCCACCATCACCGGGCACTACTTCAAGGACGGCATGCTTCACTTCGGCGCGGTGCGCGCCCAGGCGGCGCCCGGTCCAGCCGCATCACCAGCCCATCTGGGCCTGCAAGCGCATTGCAGCACGCTGCAGCCCACCTGCATGCGCATTCGTGTGGCACGTGCAGTGCGCGCGCGCTGCCACCAGCGCGCCCGGCCTTGGCTTTGCCGCCCAGCTTGTGAGAGCTATGCGTGCCATTCTGGATCGCATGCATTCCCTGCTTCACGTACAACCATGCAGCCTCAAGGGTGCACTGTGATGCAGGTGCTTATTGTTACCACTTGACCCAACCCTGAAGAGATACCCGGCACGCAGGTGCTCATCGGGGGGCGCGTGCGTGTGGAGCCCTACGCGGTGGTCCAGGCGGGCGCCAGCCTGGAGCCGGGGACTGCGCTGGGCGCGCTGCGCAAGGCCAAGAGCAGCATCGTGCGCGAGCGCAAGGACCCGCTCGCGTTCATGCGCGCGTTCGGGCGCGGGCGCGCGCCCAGCGAGGACGCCACGGCCGCGCTGAAGAAGTGCGCCCGGGCGCCGCCTCGCCGCCTTTAATATCGTGCCTGCATGCTTGTCCTGCGCTCCAGCAGACGCTGCTTCGCAGGCATGCAGATCACCTGTCACCCGATCAGGCCCAAGGCCCCTACTGTGTTTGGAGCTGCACTACGGCGGCCCATGCTGGGTGGCTGGGCAGGACGGCGGGCGCACCAGGTGACGACAGAGCTTGACCCCCGGGCCTCTTTTTTTAGGGTCCTGCCCCCCGACAGGGAAGTGGCGAGCTGGGGCCTGGGCGCGTGGGGCGCCGGCCTGGCGCAGCTGGCGTTCCTGTACGCCCTGGGCGTCATCGGCGCGCTGTGCGCGTACTGCGGCTATGCAGTCTTTGCGCTGCTGGTCCAGGCGCGCCTCGCTCTCCCATGCCCTGCGCCAGGGTGTGGGTAAGAGTCTCACTCAATGTCTGCTTTATCACAAAATTGCTGGCGACCTGTGCTCGCCTTTGGCGGCAAGTGCACCCGATGCATGGTGTTACCAGTCACCACACCATGCGCACGCACCGTGACGGTGCTTCAGCCTCACATGGGGTGCATGCCGGGCACATGGTGGCCACTCGAAGGCTGACTTGCCGCGCGCCTGAACAGGCCATGGGCATCTGGGGCGGCCTGGTGGGCCAGGACGGCGGCTACGTCGCGGCCGCGCTGGTCATGCTCATGTCGCCCGTGTTCTTCCCCGTGCTGCCCATCATTGCGCCGGTGCGCATGCCGCCCCCGCTGCCCGAGGCTGCGTGTGCAGCGCTCACTGCAAGGAGTCTGATGTCTGAGCCTAGCTGCACCGGCCATGTGCGCAAGCTATGTCAAGCTGTGCTCAGCGCAAGCCGCCTTACCATGCGGCTGCCTAGCAGGCCTCCCACTACATCTCATGTCAAGCCTGCGCTCACCGACAGCCGCCCGTGCATGTACCAGGCTCCCCGCCGCCGCCTGACCCCGCCCCGCCCGCGCGGCGCGCAGCACCTGCTGGGCGGCAACGCCAACGGGCAGGCGTTCCTGTTCCGCGCGGCGACGCACACGGGCGTGGTCGGCCTGCTGGTCGCCTTTGCGGCCGGCTATGCGGTGTACGGCATGGCGGTGCTGGCCGCAAGCGTCGCGCTCAAGTGGGCGCTGGTCGGCCGCATGCCCGCCGGCGCACATAAGTGCGCCGCACCTCTGCTTCACGTCCCCATGCGGGCCCAACC